>TARA_R110002167_G_scaffold366448_1_pt1 | contig 32110 bp, 30 predicted proteins | sample TARA_R110002167 | Tara Oceans TARA_R110002167 (sample SAMEA4398238) | marine metagenome | biome: Polar Biome; feature: [MES] marine water layer (ENVO:01000295) within the mesopelagic zone...; material: water (ENVO:00002006), including particulate matter (ENVO:01000060) such...
GGGCACTTAGTTCAATTTAATTAATTCTTATCCCGAGCTGAGGTTACTTACACCGCCTTCAGATATGTCATATTGATAAGCTTTGAGTGCACATTCTATAGTAGCCAAATATTTTTCAGGTTGCTCTGTATAGGCAAGCATTTGGGCAAGTGCAAATATTGATAAACCGTTTGTCATTGCTGATTTAAATGGACTCTCCCAAACAACCAAACTATCAAGTGGTGCTTCAAGTGACCAGTACCCCAACTTGTCATCACAATGAATATTTTCAACCAGCCAATCACTGTGCTTAAGGCCATCAGCCAAAATATCAGCGTTAGCGTTATTTAAATAACTACGATACGAAGCCATAACATATTTCGCAATCATACCCGGCTCATATGTTCTATCGTTGCCATGACGATCTAAAACAATAATGCCGTCATTATCTCTTGCTAAATTAGAAAAATAATTCGATAGGCCCGGTTCTCCTAAAGGATAAACAGGTATTTGATTCGCAGGCATAGATACTTTGACTTGCTTGATAATTTCTGGTTGTTCAACTTCTACTTTAATATCTTTCGAGTCATCACCAGAACAAGCAAGCAAAAGGCTAGAAATTAAAACTGTTAAACTAATTTTCCAAACGTACATATTAAGTTCCATTTTTATAAAATTTTTGAAATTTTTTCCCGTAAAACTTCACTTGCTCTACCTTTATCATCACAATAAAAAGCAGCCTTAACTTCGGTTAAATCGAACTCACCCGAAAAATATACCGGTAATAATGCCAATAATTCAGGCCAAGTACTTGCCATTTCATGAGGAAATAGCTCCTCCGGCGAGAAGTACAATTGTCTATCTTCACTTTGATACTCAGCTAGCCCAAAAGGTGCTATTACCGTTTTTATGTTTACCGAAATCGCATCATAAAAAAGGCTAGAAAAATCTGTCACGATGAGTTCATACGAGGTAATTTCTTCATAAAGATCACCTGTACCACCTATTTTTATATTCTTGCATGCCATTATTTTTTCTATAAGTCGCTGCGGCAATGTATTTGCCGGATGAAGACGAATGGTAAGTGACTTATGATTATCTTCTAGCCACGCATCCACATGTTCAGCATCAAAACCAAACATAGTTAACAGATCATTTTCACTATTATATTCACCTCGATAGGTCGGAGCATAGAGTATACTGCCTTTCATTGCGGTTTGAGGGGAAGTTATCAAGTGATCTAATTTGGGATAGCCGTTAACAATAATGTGTTCTTTATCAACCCCCATAGCAGAAGACAGCAAAGTAGCAACTTTTTCAGAGCTTGCTAAATAATAAAGCTCCTTTTCCATTAACCACTTACCAAAAGCTTTGATCCATTTTGGCATTATACGACTTAAAAGACTCGCTCGTTTAAGTCCAAGCCGTTCTGATGAAATATCAGATACTATAGCGTCAAAGCCAATTTTTTTAATCGGCGTACCATGCCATAGATTAAAAACTACCGCTTTACGATTAAGGTATTCTCCCAGCAAATCTGTCATTGGCGAACAATTACAAAAAACTGCAGAAGCTCTAAAGTGTAGCCAAGAGACTTTTAATCCCTTAGCATAGAGCACGTTAATATTTTTAGCCTTCAGTTCCTTGAACAGCTCATCATTACGAGTGAACCAATAACATTCAACATCTTCATTTGAATTCGATAACCATTCAAAAAAATAGCGCGAATTATCGCCATATTTATTGCCATACCAAGAACCAAATAAATATAGGTTCTTCTTAGGCGGAACAATAAATGACAGTAAACTACAAAATAAACGAATAATTAACGACTTCACAATATGCTCTATTTGGCTAGCAAAACATCAAGCTTTGCTTTAATTAATTGATAAACATACTTAAAACCTGCTTGGCTTAAATGAATATTATCAATGGTATAATTCATGATTTCATCACGCGTTAACTGTGACAGATCGATAAAGTGTTCAAGACCAGCCTTATATTCAGCGCAATAATCTAAAATCATATTCATATCTTTAGGTCTATCACGCCAATAATTGCCACGCCATTCGGTTAATACCGGGCTACAGCCAATAAGTACTAAGTTTTCAATCGCTTGAAGCTTCGGTAAAATATGTTCTGTTAAAAAAGATTTATCATAGAAATTTTTAACTGTTTTTCCAAAATATAAATCCGGAAATGAATCATCGTGATATTGCGCTAGCTCGGCAATTTTTTCTTCACCGAATAGTGCTGATATCTTATAATTTTTAGCATTCATCATATCCGTTAACATAGCAGTAGGACGAGGAGAAAAATCGACGACTCCTACATGCGCAATTACCGCATCATAATAAATTCCAGTGGCAATGCGTTGTTGATATTCATACAAAAAATCAATAACTGTCGTACTGAACTCAGGGCAAATAACATAATCAACCTGATAGGATTTACATAATCTACCAACGTAAGAGGCATAAGCACTTTTACGATTCCACGCTTGCGTGACTTCATAGCCTCTAGAATCTGTAAATATTAGCAATCTCGGCTTATTGCGGTTTTTTTGTTGATAGTAGCTATCTCGAATTTTATGGCATAGCTTGCCTATTCGTAATAACACGGCATCCACAGCACGTTTAACCATACTAATTCGACGCATAATGAGTTCTCTTTATAGACCGCATAGCTACAATGGATATAGCAATAGCAGATAAAATATAAGTCAAAATTGACGACCAAATAATCCCTTGAACACCATAACGTTCAACAATGCTAAAGGCGATAACGACATGTAAAATCGAGGTAAAAAAAGTAATTGATGATAATAACTTCACCTGTTTAAAAAAGTATAAAAAATTGCTTAATAAAGTAACTACTGCCTGAAAAAAAGCAACTACGCATAATAAAGGCAATAATGCTTGCGCTTCAATAAATTTGCCATTAATGAATAATTTAAAAATAAGTGGGGAGGCTAATGCAATGCCAGAGCAAATAAGAAAATAAATAACAATCACTTTTAAACAAAGTTTAACCGTTTGCCCATATTTTTCTTCACTGAGCATTTGCATTATTTTTGGGGTAAAAGCTTGATTTACCGCGTTAGAGAAAACAATGACGATTAAACTTAACTGCGCCGCTATAGAATATAACCCAACCTGGTAAACAGAAATAAACTTGGCAATAATAACTCTGTCCATGCCCGTTCTTGCCCACCAGCTTAGCGCATGAGGAAGAACACCAAAACCAAATGATAAAGCAGGTTTACAATGCACTTGCGTTAATTTTGGCCACCGCCGCTGTGATTTTTTATAGATGTAGAAACTCAATAACATTGCTATTAAAGATGCAACCAGGTAGGCAATATACCGAGCCTCCTCTTTATAGCCGAATTGTAAAAGAACGACCGTAGCGATTCCCGCGATTGCAGCTGAGGACAAATTTATAATGCCAATAAAAAGCGCGCTTCCTTGACACTGAAATAATGCTAGTGCTAATAAAACAACACTTTGGCTTACAGCAATAATCAAGGCAGTGTACAGCCAAAAAGATGAATGTTTAGTTGGGTCTAATTCAAAAAAAATAAATAAAGAAGATAAAAGTAGTGCTACAGGTATAGTGACAACAAAATTACTAACAATCGATCCTAGTAACGTTTCTTTATCAGTAGTTTTAAAGTACTGCACACGGTAATAAGAGTTCCCACCCATGATGACAAAAATGATCATGATTTCAACAATAATGTTGAACACAGCTATATTGCCAAACTGCGTGGGGGTTAGATATAAGGTATAAATAGGTATTAGTAAAAACGGAATTCCTTTGGCCAACAAGTCTGAAAACATATAAACAAATACATTCTGGTTTTCGCCCTTAGCTAATTTTTGTTTTAATTTTTCTAACAAAACTGATTACTCAAAATAGATCACTCATGAACTTATTGTTAAAACACATAACACTATGCATAGCTATTTCAATAAATTAGCAATATTAGTCGCGGCAATATCCGCAGTATATTGTGATAATACTTTTTTCGGACCGGCCCCCGAAAATCGCCCTAAATCATCACAAACGTCAGTAATAGCAGCCTTGACGTTATCAACCGTTGGAGACGAACAGCAAACCCCCACATCTGTAGTCACAACATCAACTATTGGGCCCCAACCGTAAGCAACAACAGGAAGATCAAAAGCCATCGCCTCGATGAATACCATACCAAAAGAGTCATAAGTCGACGGTAAACAAAACAGATCGGCTTTTCTTAATAAAGTTTCTTTTTGCTCGCCATTAATCCACCCCGTGAACTCAACCCGCTCAGCTAAACCCAATTGCTCAACCAATGCTTCTAACTCTACCCTTTTATCACCATCACCAGCGACTGTAAGCGTAAAATGTTTCGGCAACTTAGCAAGTGCTTCAATAACAACCTCAACGCCTTTGCCTTCTACAAGCCTCGCCATAGTTAAAATAGCAAATGAGCTTTTACACTTATCAATAGTTCTATTTTTATCTAGCAAACATTCAGCGACTTGACAGTATTTATCGCTATTAGGGTTAGGTGAAACAAAAGCCGACGCTGTAATACCATGTTGCTCTAATAAAGATTTCCACCATGGTGTTAACATGATTAACTGCGTGTAAGGTAATAGTGATATTTTAGTTAAACTACGCGTAGCACCACTACTACTTAAGTAATCACTAAATGCAGGCGAGTGAATATGCCCTAATGTTTCACATGCAAATAACCTTGGTATGATCGCAAGACTAAACTTTCTGAACATTGATAGCCATTGCGCACAATGAAACCAAAAAACCGCTTTCCCGCCTCGATACTTATATGACAAACAGGCAATGGTCCAAAATGCTTTTAACCAAGTAATAAACATGTTTTCACTAGCACCGTGAGACTCGACTAGCTCATAGTCAACTCCCTTTCGGTCAAGACCATTTAAATAGCCAGATAAGGCAGAAGAAATCCCCCCTCGTCCATCCTGGATTTTTGTCGCAACAACGATGAGTTTTTTCACTGGGTCCAACACTCTTAACTTAATGGGTAAATTAGTTTTATTTTTCTAAAAAATTTCGTCTAAACTCGGCAATAACATATAAATTAGACGACAAAAAATATCTGATTTTTTGACTTGTCAAACCTGCACGCAATTGAAAAAACAACTGCTTAACTGTCATTTTTTCTCGTCGGGCGATCATTTCTCTAAACTCTTGATTCAAAATGTTTTTCTTATTCATCAAAGCACCATGCTTAGCGATAAATTGTTGATGTCCCTTTAACCAATTTGTCGGTTCAGTTAAGCGAGAAACATCATCACCACGATGGATAATATATGAGGCACCACGAATACGCTTAGCGCTGCCAAACTGCTGAATTAGTCTTGTCCAGGTATCGTAATCTTGACAGGCAACAAAGTTTTCATCAAAACCACCAATAGCCAGTAGCCTCTTAGTCTCCACTAAAACTTGATTTGTTGCATAATTATAATCTAATTGCTGTTCTAAATTGATAATCATTGCCTGATGATCAACTGCACGAACCCGTTTACCATAATCCCACAAAAAACCCGTGTTGATAAAAGCATATTGAGGGTCATAGCTTCGAACTAAGTTTTCAATACGATCAACACAAAACTCGTCATCATCGTCTATACCCGTAACAAATTTTCCTGAGGCATGTTTTAATGCAAGATTCCTAGCCGCACATGCTCCTAGGGCTTTTTCATGCCTGAAGACTTTAACTTTACTATTACAGACGGCAAGTTCATTCAAGTACTGCCAAGTATTATCTGTTGAACCATCATCAACGATAATCAACTCAATATGTTGATAGGTTTGATTTAATACAGACTGAACCGCTCTTGGTAATAGCTGAACACGGTTATGGGTAGGCATGTAAATACTAACTAACGCTTGTTTACTCAATGACTATACACCTTTTTTTTATTCAAGGTATTGACATAGTCCATGTAGACTAAACCATTTAATAAGCCTAATAAAGGTCCTAACATACCAGAAGTTAACGTATGACCAGCAATTACAGATAACCCAGCTAACAATAAGTTGGCCGCTAAGGCAAAGGGTGCCCATGTGCTGTACTGTGATAATGTGGCTCGATAACTAAAATAAATAAAAGCACCAAACAGCAATGTCAAATAGGTAATTCCAGGAATACCAAACCAAAAATATAAATCTATTGGCTCTATTTCAACGGTCATTCGCTCTATTTTGGTTAAACCACTTAACCCCACCCCCCAAATATGCTCAAAAATACCGGTAGACGCATAGAATGACTCAGTGGTTTTAGCGGCAAATTCATTTCGTCCAGATAATATGATGCCCATAACCCCCTTCTTTTCATAGAACCAAACAAGACGAGCCCAAATACCTGCTGCTTCCAAAATAGGAACAAGATAAACACCAATAATACTGACCATAACAATAACAGGCGCAAAAATAGATATTTTTAGCCAGGTCAGTCTAAATAATCGTTGTCGTTCGTTAACAAGAGGAATAATAAATATTAATAGTAAACCAGCAATCATTGCTGCCTTTGTAGCGATTAAAGCGCCAGAAAGTACAACAAAAGGGGCAAGCATGAAAAAATAAATTTTTCGTTTTGCATTCCAAGCTCTATTCAATGCATAACTAAACAAGATTAAAAATAGGCAGCTAACTTCATTCCCGGCATAAAAAAAGCCTTTTATGCCGATGGATGATTCACCATCATCATCACTACCATAACTAGAGAAACCATAACCTAACACTCCAGCAACTAAGTTAAACACTAAAATCAAAAAACCAAAATAAAACACGTAATGACCAAATTGATAAGATTTTTCAGGCCACTTTTTAACAACTTCAGTGCAATAGAGGAAGATAATGAATGGCGTTAGTATTTTAATAACATAGCTAAAGTCAACAACAAAGCCGATAACATCTAGCTCATTTAATAAGTTAATAAACGGGCCAATTAACAGGCTCAATAACAAGCAAAAAACAACAGTGACTTTTTTCCTTGAGTAGCAAGCAAGCGCAAACAATGTGATAAGTAATAAGCCAAACTTATAAATCGCGGATAACTTTAGATCAAGCCCTAATCCTGATACTAAGAACCCCGTAAGCGTATCAACAGCTAAAGAGCAACCTATCAGTAAAAAAACCAGCTGAAAAACAGCATAGCTCATGATTAAGAGTCCAATATTTTAACAAACAAACTATGCTTTGCCTGCACGAACAAACACAACGATCACACCAAAAATACCGCCAAGAAAAGCAACAACAATACCGATCAATAAACGCTTAGGTTTAGACTTTAACTCAGGAGCAATTGCAGGGTCGATGACCTTCATCGAATATTCTTTCTTTAATTCCGCTAGCATTTTTGATTTAACCTCCTCTTCCATTAGAACGGAAAAAACTTTCCTTAGTTCTGAAATATGGGTATCCAAAATTAACCGCTCAAGGTAGGCAATGCTCTCTGAAGATTCTTTTTTATCAATAGCTCTCATTGTAATATTTAATTTTTCTACTAATGCATTTGCCCATTGTGCTGATATTTCAGGCGAATAATACTCAATAGATAATTTATAAAATTTAGTTGCGGGATCTTGTTCAATCTCTAAAAACTTCAAAAATGCCTTGTGCGCTTCTTGTAAACTGGGTTTGGCCTCAAACGGTGCTTTTACACTCCTTACCCATTGTTTTGATTGCTCGTCATAAATTTTTTCATTAATAAGTAACTTATTGGTTGCTATATCCCAATCATTAACTGCCATAATAGGAATAAGTAAATCATTCTCTTCAATAAACTCACTTAAAAATCGATAAGACTTCATCAGCTCTATCGCAAACTTAGCCTTATCTTTTGAACCACTCGGTAAAGAAACACCAGCTAAAGAAGCGACACCAGCTAAGCCTCCGAGATTCCCCATTCCACCCTGACCTGACTCCGCAGGTATCATCAACACCGTCGCCTTATAATAATTTGGCTGATATACAGCCCAAATTATTGCTGTAATGCCAAAAAGTGCAGCAAAACCGAATAGGACATACCATTTTTTCAATAACAATGAAAATAATGAATAGAGTGATATTTCTTCGTTTGAGTTAGCTGCTGTTGTCATTTATAAATGCCAAAAAAAAAAGTTTAAAGATTATATAGCGTTAGTATTCTAGTGTCGATATCACGCTAAAATTCAGAGTTTCCTAGTGAGTTCTAAATAAAGATATCGAATGAGATTCGACTGTCTAAAAAGTCGTTCGGGTTGACTCATTAAACGGTAAAACCACTCAAGATTTAACTTTCTATAAATAAGAGGGGCACGTTTTACTTTATTAGTATAAACATCATAAGTACCACCAACGCCCATAAAAAAAGTATCAGGACAAAGCTTACGACATTTTTGAATAAACATCTCTTGTCGAGGAGAACCCAATGCTACGGTCACTATTTTTGGTTGCAAAAGAGCAATATTGTCAATAACTTCCTGCTCCTTATCTCGATCAAAATAGCCATCTTGTATACCACAAACATTAACTGAGTATTGTTGCTTTAATCGCAAAGCTGTTTCAGAAATAATCTCGTGAGAAGCACCAACAAGGTACACTGGAATAGCAAAATCACCTGCACGCTTCATTATAGCTTCCCATAGCTCACACCCTGGGATACGAGAAACCTGTTGGTTCGATTTTCTTGCTAATGTTTTTACCACACCGATACCATCTGCATAACGCAGCGTAGCAGACATAATAGCTTCACGAACTAATGGATCATTGAGCGCACGAACAACTTTTTCAGGGTTAATCGCAATAGCACTACCTGGTAACACATCGCCAGTTCGAGTTACGACATGCTCAACAGCATTACTCATATCACTAAAAATATTTAGCGGTAACCCACCAACAACATTAGCAGCTGGCTGTTCAAACAGAGCACCAATTAACCCATAACCATCAAAAGGTTCATTAACATATTCAACATATTGGTTTTTTGCGGCGCTAATAACACACGCTTCAATATTGTCTAAGTCATAGCAAACATTAGCGAATTTATTATTATCAACATACTGAGCTAAATCTAGCTGATGAGTATCAATTCTGTCTTGATTAGGTATTACAACCATTTTCGCTTTATCTTCTAGCAGTTGAAATACACTGCCAGCTCCGGCATGCGTAATGATCACATCGGCATCATTGAAATATGACTTTATATCTTGAGTATAACGAAAAAATTTATGGTGTAACGGCGTATACTTACCATCAGCTAACTGAATAGTTACATCAAACTTATCTGGAGACAAGCTTTCATCAATAGCCTTAATTAAACTGTTGTATTGCGTATTACCCACAGTAACAAATATTTTCATAATCGTCCTCTATAGATAGCTTTAGGGTAATACACTTGCAAAGATTTATGCTGAATAAAAAATAAATGGGCAATTTTATACATCATCTGCCCTGCAATGGCAGGAGTAGAAAAACGAGACCATGATTCAAAGTAGACAACTTTAACTCTCAGTAGTCGGCAAAAAATTCCAGGCACAACAGCCATACCAGGACCGGTTGAAATCATCCCTTTAACTTTATATTTACTGATAATGCGAAGCATCTGTATAGTCGACAGAAATAAATAAGCAAAAAATATAAAGAAATTTTTGAATATTGAATGCTTGTCACGCGCCTCAATACTAAAATATTGCGCTAAACAGTCAACAAATGGTGTTTCAGCATTGGTCAATGCAACATAATTCTTTAAATGAAAATCTTCTGGTTGATTTTTTAAAAACCTGTCCATTTGTGCAGTATGACCGCCTTTTCCATATACTAGTAATATAACTTCAGGTCTTTTTTTAAACATTTTTCACTCAACCGTTATACACAAACTAAAATTTAGTTCGTGCTCTTTACTATCTCAATTAGCTCAGTAGTAGAAATTGATGGGGTTCTTGGGAGGTATATCACTTCACAAATATCATTAAATTCATCAAACTTACCTTGCCAGTCATCTCCCATCACTAATATATCAGCTCGATGTTCGATGATATATTGGCGTTTTAATTCTAACGACTCTTCAAAAAAAACTTGCTCCACACACCGTAATGCAGCAACAATGTCTGCTCGACTTTTTTGTGGACAAATAGGGTAACGCTGCTTTTTAGAGAAGTTTAACTGATCAGTAGAAATCCCAACAACTAAATGGTCTCCTAGATCGGCAGCCCTTTGTAATATATTAAGGTGACCAACATGAAAAATATCAAAAGTACCAAAAGTAATAACACGTGTCATTAAAACCACAATTTCAAGCAAATTAAAAACTGCGCGGATTATACAGTAAAGAACGTCTTGGTACTAGAACAGGATAAGTAGCGCTAACTACTTGGCAGAACTATCAAAAAAGTGCTGAAAAAACTGGCTGCTATTTATTTTATGCTTTCGTTCTTCAGGTAATTCATATGACGTTATAAAGCCTTGATAAATTTCGCCATACCATTTTTCATTGGCTTGGTTAAGTCTATCTAAAACAATTTCCTGGTCAACAAACAGACTTACCTCTGACATGCAGTATTTCAATTTGTCTGTTCTAATGCACATAACCTCAACCTTGCTACTTGTTAAATAGGCAAAACCTTTATCTTTATCAAAACAGCTATCATAAACATTAATTCCCGTCATCGGTAAAAACTCACTGTCGAACCACCTTAAAGCATAATCATGATCAAACTCTTGATTATATATATCAGCGAGCATTGCTGAATTTTGACAACGAGTTGGTAGCGGTACTCTTCGTGTATTTAAACAATTGGTATGTGCCGAAAAAATGTATGCATCAAGATCATGAAAAAACATCGAAATGTTTCTAGCTTGCGGATCTCGAACTAACGTAATTATTTTAGTAAATGAACGTTTTTTAAATGCTCGGCGTAATAGTAAACTTACTATTTCTTGCTCTGCACGATAAATAAAGTGCTTCAAACCAAACTTGGCTAAGCCTTTCTGACGCACCGGACAAGTATGATTTTTAGAATAAAAAGCATGAATATGAACCGCATTTGGCAATGCCTGCTCTAATGATGTCGACCCCACTTTTCCCATTTGATATATAAAAATTGTGTTCGGATCTTTGTACTTAGTTATTAAGTCAATATGGCGAGCTAATCGCCTTTTTATTCCTTCAATTAATCGAATTTGCACAAACAAACCTTATTTCATCATCTTCAAAAAAGCTTAATATTCAGTTTTTTTATAACATTAAACAAACCTAAGCCATTATTAATAGTCATGGCAACAAAAGTTGCAATGGCAGCACCTAAAGCACCATAGTTAGGCATTAATATCAGTGATAAAATCAACAGGCTTATAACAGCCACAGCTAAATTTTTACGCTGCACCTGCTCTTTACCCGTCATAATCAACAATTGCCCAACAGCCCCCACTATCACTTTAACAAACTGCGCTGCAACTAATACTCTTAACGTTGTACTGGCTGCTTGGTATTGCGGGCCAAATAACGACAAAATATCGGCAGAGAAAATAAAACTAAGCACCAATATTGGGCATGCAACTACAATCATCAAATTCGTTGATGAACGATAAAGCTTCTGCAATCGCTGAATATCATTATCATTGGATATTTCGGCAAACTTTGGTGATAAAACACCATTGATAGCAAGTAAAATAAATGACACTAACATAGCTATGCGATTAGCTACTGCAAAATACGCAACTTGTTCAGCATTGCTAAATAAGCCTAACAACACCTGGGCACCTTGCCCCATCACAATGGCTAAACAAGCAATTCCCCATAATGAAAAGCTACAACTATAAAATTTATTTTTGAAAACATTTGCGTTATCTACAAAACGGTCCTTTTGCTTGTATAACAAGCCTACGTTGCCATTTCGCTTTGTCCACACCCCGATAATCAACAATAAGGCTAACAGGTGTGCAATAAAGTATATGCTGAAAACTTGCTCTAACGATAACTCCCCAAACAAAAATATAATGACTAATAAGCCAATTAAATTTAATAGCCTTACTGCACCATTGAATAATGCGAAGGTAATTATTTGCTTTAAGCCTTGAAACCCATGCACATAAACTAAGTATAAACTTAAAATAGGAATAATATATGCCGCCCACAATAAGGGGCTAACATAGGCGTGGTCATCAATTAACCGTGGCACCCCATATTGACCAAATACCCAGAGAACAACAGCTATTGTTACAGATGCCGGCAGCGCCAATCGCGTACTAAGCAGTAAAATATAATTAATTTTTGGTAATGCTAATTTTTTATTTGCAATTGCTATAAAGCGAACTATGGCATTATCTAAACCCACCCGACCAACAACAGATAATAACACCACTACCGAGATCATAAAAAAATAGTAACCTGCCTCCGTGGTGTTTAAATACCGCGTAATAACGATACTTAACATTAACCCGATAAACGTAAAAAACAACTTAAGCGTTAGAATAATAAACGTAGCCGAAAAAACCTCGCGTTTATCACCGTTAACGTCATCATTAAAGAACAATTTCTTCAATATATTTTTTAAATACATAGGGGAAATCGATACTACTTTCGTTCAAAAACATAATGAAATAATTCAATATCTTTTTGATAATAATCGGCAACAAATTGCTGAGACTCGTCATCATAGTACGCACTATAATGCTGTTGTTTGTTTTTGAAAGGAAATATCTGCTTTAATTTTTTTTCTATTCGCGGCCTAATACCTGTTGCTAGCGTTTTATTTTTATGTGGCAAAATTGTTTGTGCAATAGCCAGCTCGCTGCATACTTTATCAAAGTCATGCTGTAAGTTCTCAAACTTACCAATAAAATCTACTAAACACTTACCACCTTCATCATAAAGAAACTGCCACTGAGGAATAACATGTCGATAGTAATCCTTCGCAATTATGTGGTTATCTGATGCTGGGGTAGGAAAGCTATTAAACAAAAACGACTTAAATTCTTGTTGATATACTGCATCACCATGCTGCTTTCTATACTGATATTCAGACACTAGCCTTGCCCATGGGTTACGTACAAAACTGAAAGTATAATACTGGTGAAATGTTTCAGCTGAAACATAACCAAGCTTAATATATTCGTCGGCAGTCAAATGTGCTAATCGTGGAGGCCCCATTGAAGGTATCGAATTAGGACGCAATATTAATGATTGTCTATTTTCCCAGCGAAGTCCTGAGCGCTCAACAAAAATACTTTCTACACTTTGTCCCGCTGTTTTTGGTATATGAATAAAAATACACTTATCATGATGAGAGAGCATGTTTCAGATCCAGACTAAAAAGGGTGAATGAATAATATAAGCAAGTTATTGATGTTTATTTAATAATACTAATAACTGCTTGTTTAACCTATCGATATCTGCAAATTCCTCTATTCGCTTTCTCGCCTGTATTGCTAATCGCTTTTGCAAGGGTTCATTTTTGTATAACAAGCGAATATTCTCTGCGAGGGCTAAACTATCTTTTTCTTGTGCAAGTAAACCATGTTCACCATGAGTAATTAACTCCGAAATACCGCTATGATAGCTTGAAATAACAGGTGTTCCCATCGCCATGGCCTCCATAATCGCAACTGGAACCCCCTCCATATCACCATTACTAGCAGTAATACTTGGTTGTATAAAAGCATGGGCAGCTAGCATTTGTTCTTTAACTTGTACTGAATCTATTGCTCCGATAAATGAGACATAGTCATCTAAAGCCAACTCGTTAACCAATAATTTTAATGGTTGTAAAAGCTCACCAAAACCGGCAATAGTATAATGAAATTTTATATCATTAGTTAATAAAGCAAGTGCTCTTATCGCATATTCCAAGCCTTTTTTTTCAGTAAAACGCGCAACAGTAAAAATGGAAAGAGTGTCACCCCGCATTTTAGTATACTTAAAAGCAAAGTGACGTAAATCAACGCCCATGCGATGCACGGCTATTTTATCTGAGGGGCAGCCCAATAATTTCAGCTTATTTTTCCATAACTCGCTAATTGGTAGCATTAGTTCCGTTTGCTCAAATAATTGAAGGTAATTATCTTTTTGTTGCGCTAACGTTTTATCAATAGATAATTCAAATCCGTGGAATATTGTTGCAATCTTACCTGCGATAACGCCAATATCACGCAACTTATTAATCAACACCCCACCGGTGCCAAAGTGACAAATTATGAAGTCAAAAGCTAAAGGATCATCAATATTACTGACAATCGTTGGTAGGAGTAAACTTTTTGCGTGATGCCCGTAATATAAATTTAATGCAGATAAAATACGCTTTCTATTTGCGCCCCAAAGTAATTTTGGCATCAATTTACATGCACGTTTTAAAAACTTTCGCCATAATGAATCATTTTCTTCATCTAACAAGTAGATAACCGTTTTTTTCACCATTTCATTTTGAGCAGACGTAACATCATGCGATAGCACGTTAGCTCTGGGGTCAGACAAAGCAATTACGGTGACATCAATGCCCTGCGCTATCAAACCATCGACTTGATTTAATACAAAGGTTTGAGATATTACTGGGAATTGATCAACAAAAACGGCTAATTTCATGAAACTTAGAGCATAAAGATATAAAGTTGATAAAGTCTAAAGGCAAAAAGCCTTATACACAAACGGTAATTGGTAAGCTTTAATTTTTTTTAATAAAAGAATGATTAAATAAATTAAAGTAAATTAAAGAAATTAAAGGGGTCGGTGACAAATAAGAACCACTTTACTATAAATTTATTATTACTACACTTAATACTAATAACCGATTATCGAAAGGAATCGATATGCCTAGAAGGCCACGAATATTCCAAGCAAATATACCTTGCCATGTGATAAGCAGAGGCAACAACCGAAATGCATGTTTTTATACCCCTGAAGATTATTTATTCTATTTGAACTGCCTACATAAGGCATGCATCAAATATTCCGCATCGGTTCATGCATATGTACTGATGACTAACCACGTACACTTATTAATGACTCCTGACTTTGAAGCATCTATCCCGAAAATCATGCAGTCAATAGGAAGAAGGTACGTTCAATATATAAACAATACTTACCAAAGAACAGGCACACTATGGGAAGGCCGATATAAAGCCAGCTTAGTAGACGCTGAACATTATTTACTCACTTGCTATAGGTATATTGAATTAAATCCCGTTAGGGCCTCTATGGTTGAACACCCCAGTGAATATTTATGGTCAAGCTACAACGTCAATGCTGGCATTAAGCCTAGGCGAAAATTAGTTATGCACGATGTATATCAACGACTAGGTCCTGATAACAATGCACGTAGCGCCGCATACAGGGGATTATTTTCGCAACACATTAGCCAACAGCTCATTCGTGAAATACAACAAGCCTCGACTTTTTCATTACCATTAGGCGATAGCGCCTTTAAGCAGCAAATTGAACAGGCCACAAAGCAAAAGTTAGGACATGCCAAACGCGGACGTCCGTTAAAGTCAAATGAGTAAGATTTTGATTTGTCACCGACCCCTTTATCCTTCCTTTATCTCAAATTTTAGGTATAAAAAAACGAGCCGAAGCTCGTTTTTATTAATCATTATATAAAGTTAATTATTATGATTTTTTAATTAAACGTACTGTAGCACGGTCTGTTTCAGATACTACTTTGAATAGCGCATTAATTTCAACACTATCACCAGGAACATTAGTTGTTAACTCAATCGCAACTTTTCCTTTCTCAATGTTAGCAGCTGTTTTAATTGCGTCCATTACTTCGTCTGCAATATTTGTAACACCTGGGCCAATTGACATTATAGCACCTGGAATTTCAGTCCAAGTAGATGCGCCGCCTTCAACCATGTAGCGTACTGACAAATCACCAGTTTTAGATGAAGTGTTAGTTAAACGCATGATAACTTGAGTGTTTTCACCAAACGGCATATAAGGAACTTGAACTTGTGAACCATTCAATGTCCAACCACCAGCAGCAGCATCAGTTAAAACAGCAACATCGTTTGTAGCAGCAGCTGCTGTGTAATCAGCAGTAACAGTTACTTGGAAGTTTTGTGGCGTTAATGTTTTTCTGTTAGCTAATGTAGCAGGAAGAGCAACAGTAACTGCTTCTGTAGCATTAACAGCAACATCTTTAAATGTTACAGAAGATAAACCTGTAGCCCAAACTGGAGTTTTTCCACCAGAGGTAGTTACAGAACCTTCACCAGCTTCAAGCTTACCATCGTTATCTGTATCTAAAACACTGAAGTCACCTTTTAAAGTAACGTCAAAGTCCATAGCTGTAGTAGTTAACTTGTCAGTAGGCTTAACAGTAAGTGCTAGTGTTAAAGCATCGACTGTACCATCTTTAAACTGTAAACGGTCTTTTGAAACATCAATAACGCCATTTAATGCACCAGTAGAAGGTACAACTTTAACCGCTGAAAGCTCTGCAGTAGTTAAGATAGCTTTCTTTGAAGCACCTTTAGCATAGTCACCAATAGTAGTGTTAGTTGCTTTAAATGTTGGTTTAATAGAAGCCGCAGAACCAGACTTAAGTGTTACAGCGTTTAAATGCAAGATAGTTCCAGCAGGTACTGGGGCTGTTGCACCAAAAACGATCGAAGTGCCTTCGTACTTAATGAAAGATAAGTTAGAAGCAACAGCATCAACATCATTATCAGTACCACCAACTGCAACATCAACTTCTAATGCTACAATAGAAGGAGAAACAGTTGTATCAAACACGGCACCTGGAAAGTCGATATAAACAAAGTCGCCATTTTGAACAGTTACATCATTCTTTATAAACATAGCAAGATTTGAAGCACCGGCTACTAAGCTAGCTTCAGCTTTGTCAGTACCAATTGTTTGAGACAAATAAGAAATTTTAGCACCCGTTGCGCCAGCTAAACCTTCTTGAGAAATAGTCACATCTGCAGTTGCATCAACAACATCTATTGCTGTGATGTCATCAACTGGCTTTGTGATATCTAGAACATGGTTAATTGTAGTAGCATTTGCGCTAAATGCGCCAAGTACTGTTAATGCGATTAATGATTTTTTAAACATTTTTAATTCCTTTATGTTTCATGAAACGAGGGATTCCCTCAAAGTAATATCTTTATAGTGATTTAACAGACCTTTACATCTTGTTACCTTTGGTACCAACGCAACAAGCTCGGCCCCTCACTGATAAAGCTCGGATGATTTTATGAACTAGTGAAATACTTGTCAACTAATAAATTTTATATTTTTCTTGTTTTTCACTTAATATTTACGATATTAGCTGAAAAAATAAACAATAAAAATTAAGCTATAAACTTACATATTTTCTTTACGCTTGTAGCTTATCTGAATATCAGTGAAATAATATACTATTATTTCACTGATATTAGTTCTTTTGTTTTAGATCAAGCAGTTGTAACTTACTACTAAGCTTCCTTTTGATTAACTCCCATTCATCACTCGACTCAAGTACTCTTGGCGTAACCATAACAACTAACTCAGTTTTATTCTTGCTGTCATCTGACGAATCAAACAGACGCCCCAAAATAGGTATACTAGAGAAAAAAGGAATACGGCGATCGGTTACGGTACGATCTTCACTGATCAAACCACCTAAAATAACTGTTTGGCCACTAGCAGCGACAACTTCTGTTGTTATACTTCGCTCAAAAATGATGGGAGAGCCAGCAACAGAGCTATCACCTGGCGCTTGGTTGCTTATTTTTTGTGATATTTCCATAATCACAACACCTTGAGCATTAATCGTAGGAACTACACTTAATTGTACACCTGTTTTACGATAGACAACTGAGGTTTTACTACCATTGACTGGATCGGTAATAATTTCACCAACAGTTGGAATATCATCACCAACAGTTATGTTGGCCTCAACACCATCTCTAACCACCAATGAAGGTCGAGACAGCACATTAACATTGACATTTTTTTGAAATAAGTCGATGGTTAAATTGCCTCGAGCTCCTGTTAAGACATATGACAAACCGCTTGAGGTATTTGCTAAGTTAAAATTACCGGTAATATCGGCACTTCCTTTATTAGTTAGCTCAAAGCTGACACCATTTTTAAACTCATCCGTCAATTTCACTTCGGCAATCATAACCTCTAGCATTACTTGCTTCGGCATAACATCTAAACGCTCAATAATCGGAAGTAGCTGACGATACTTTTCTCCTGAACTTTCAAAAATAAGCATATTAGAGCGTTCGTCAATAACAAGTTTTAAGCCTCCGCCAGATACCACACTCGCTGTTTTACTCTGTACTTCACTACCTTTGTTATTTTGATTTTCAGCAGAGGTGCTATTTGAAATACCTGTTCCCCCACCTATTAATATTTGTAGACTTTCTCCTAAATCCGTCGCTCGAGCAAATTTAGGTTGATAAATATGATACTGCCTTTCATTACCCATAGTTGGCTGGTCTATTTTTTTTGCCCAAAAACTCACACGTTCTATTAATTGACGAGAGTTTGAAAAAATAATAAGTAGACCTGCTCGCTCTATCGATACAAAAGATACCGCTTGAGTGACACTTCCCTTGTCATCAGCACTTATTCCTTCTTGCTTTAGTAACTTTGGTAAACTAAGTAATAAGTCAGCAGTACTAACATATGTGGCTTGGTAAACCCCTATTTTTCTATTTTTTAAGGCAGGTTGGTCCATTAAGTCTATAAACTCAAGTGCTTTAATAATATCTTGACGTTTACCTTTAATAGAAACAGCATTTCGTTTACCATCAGGTAAAGCTACTACATTCAAAATTCGATTCAGCACACCCACCACTTCATGTTGAGCACCGTAGGTATATGGAACTAATTGAATTATGTTTTGGCTGGTTTGAGGTACATCATCTGGTGTATTGCCGTACCCATAAGCAATATCCGGTTTACTCCCCGTACCTTCAGCCTTATGTATATAATAAACATTGTCATTATATCGAACGACATAACCTCTTTGGCTCAATAACTCTTCAGTTAAAGAAAACAGTTTTCTTTTGCTTACTCTATTTTGTAAATTAAGAGTCACAGTTTGATCATCAGTTTCTGCTTCTTCACCTAAGATATAACTAACCGCTAATATTTCCCCCATAACATAATGCAAAAAATCTTTTAATGGCAAGCCATCTACAGTTAACTCAACCATATCTTTTTCGCTAAACTGAGCAGTTAAGTCAATAACCTTACTTTGACTTTTCTTTTGTTCAACCAGTGAAGGTATATAGCTAAGTTCTTTAGAAGTACCTGATATATTCTCTGATAACTCCGCCGCAGCAGTATAGCGGCCACCTTCATCATTCTTTTTTTCTGTTGATTTCAAATAAGAGTCCGGTGCTGCCATACGATCATCATCAATATGCGCACATGCCGATAGAACAAAAATCGACAATAAAACTAAAAAAGTAGGCTTTTTAACATTCATTTGTTATTCCATAATTCAATTTTTTTTAGATAATTCAGGTGAAAGTGAGTAACCATCAGGGCTTTGATACATAACCAAAGTGATCACTCGACTCGTATTTTCTTTCTCATTATTGTTTTCAATAGTTTTTACACCAAGATTATTAATTTTCGTTAATTTGACTTGAGTATTATTATTGATGGTCAGTCGATAACCATAAACATTATCATTCTCATAGTACTTCACTATTTTTTGTGTTGTGTCATTTACGTTACCCACCTGAATCAAAGCATAGTCAGGGCTTTTATCAGTACCATTAGCTAAATTGAACTTGATAACGGCTTTTAATTTTAATTTTTTGTCTTCGGCAAAAACAGTCGTTAGGTAACCGTGCTGTTCAGACTGCTGCTTTTCAGTAATGCCCTTTGACTTTATATCTAAAGCATCAGGATTATATTGACTATAAATTCTAATTAAATTTGTTTTGTCTTTTTCAGAAAAACGATACGAATGAAAGTTAGTTATGCTCTTAGTATCAATGACTCTGTCGTGTGAGTCAGTATGTGATACAAACCGGTTTTCAGTGTCAAAAAAGATCCACAGCAAAGTTATTAAAGTAACCACTAATGATATTTTACTCAGTAATAATGCTTTAATATTATTCATTATTTACACCATTACCTTGTACATTTAAAGCTATCTCGCTTGTGCTTTTTGGGATATTACTTTGCACTGTATTTTTAAGATAGAAATATAAAACAATCCGGCCATTCACCGTACCTAGTTCTTGCTCGTTCTGCCCTTTTAAAGAAAGATTAAAATCTGCAATTTTAATCTTTCTTTGCTCACTTTCTAAAACAGAAAAAAATGTTATTACGTCAAGTAGTTCACCTTGAAAACGTAACTGTACTGGATATCGGGTAATACTCAACTCATCAAAAACTGTCGAAGTTTGCCAACCGATATTTTGCGACAACAAATTATATTTCGATAGTAAAGCTTCAAGTTTTTTTTGTTGAGAAATTTTGAAAGCTGACTCTGACTGATATGGAAAAAAAGCAACTTCCATATCAGTCACAATATCAATCAATTGTCGCTTTTTGCTTAAGTTTCTTGTTTGATCGTTTAACACGTTTTCTATTTTTATTTGTTTTTTCTCAAGCAAACGTATATTGGTCAGTGTATTGTCTTGCCAATCTATAACTGGCACCAAAATAAATTTTACTATAATTAAAATAGCAATAAGAGATAATGCTAAGGCATGTTTCTTAATCTCATTCATACCTCATCCCCCCTAGACTCGATTTTATTCTTTTCTAGCAAAATAAAACTAATAACAAAAACGTCTTTATTTCTGTTTTTTGTTGTTGGGTAATCAAATTGTGCACCTTTAACCCTTCGATCTTTACTTATTTTTTCTAACAAACCTACAGCATTATCTGTACTCCCCTTCAGTACATAACGGTTATCAACAAAACGAATATTAGAAAAGTGAACTTGAGGAAAAACGTCAGCAATTATGAACCAAAACGGAGATACATTACCTTGACTAGCAAAGAATTTAGTTAATTCACCATAGCGAGCAAAATACTGTTCAAAGACGTCCTGCTCTTTCAATGCTAATGATATTTCTTCACTTTGATTAGCCAATTTCTCTTGTAGGTCATTATGCTTATAACTTAGATAGGCGCTACTTAATGCTAGATATGAACTCACCGTAATAAATAGTGGCAAAATGATATTCGCAAGTAGCTTAAATCTACTTTTAGCACGAGGAAGTTTAATGAAGTTTGTTAATGCCCCTGGAGATTGCTTCATTAATGCTGAAGCCAAAGTTTGGGTAAACTGTTTTGGTTGTATAATGAAATCTGACTCAACTCTAGCGCAACCAACAGACAACGAGAAACGCTGCGGAGAGTCAATAATATCAGACTTGTTTGCTGAATATATTAGTTTTCCGTTACGAGAAATATAAACACTATCTTTTATTGAATGTTGTGGCTTTATTTCTATAATTTGATTTTGTATTAACACTTTTGAAAAAAGAAATGTTTCTGGTAACCTTAAAAAGGTTGCGGGTACATCATCATTAAACTGCCATATATTAACTTCATTCTGCCCATTATTCATACCCCATATATAATAAAGGCTATTATCACTTTGGGCATATTCGAGCCTCAGTAAGTTATTAAGCTCACGTTTATTATCTATTGGATAAGTTTCCGATTTTTCGTGATAACAATTTCTAGCAACAATAACAACAATATACTTTTTATCAGGGTTAATGGTAGGTGTAACACATAGTGCGCCACTTTTATCAACAATGAATTTATTCATTTTTCCATCATAGTAGCCCACATAAGAACACAATAATGATTTAAGCCACCGAGGGATCATATATTAAAACACTCATTTTAAGGTTCAAAAAACTGGTTTAGCACTTTTTAATTGTGCTTATTTATATTGGGGTAATTAGCCATAACCTAACTACGGCTCGATAGTACATTAATTGGCCGTTGATTATTTTTAGCATAAGGTAATAATTGTATAGTTATACTTTTGTAAACTCTAGACTCACCAATTTTACTTATTAAAGTTATTTTAAGGAAGTTTGAAGGATAGAAGAAAGTATTATCATCCTCATTAATCCCTGTTAATTGTGTAAAGCTGCGTTTTGTTAATTGCCCCGCCTCTCTTAGCTCTATAACTTGTTTTGCTATCCTTTCATTTGTTAAGGCTGCTAATAATTCTATTGGCGAATTCATAGGATTGAATGATCCTTTTCTATGTATAGTACTGACCTTAATCAATTTACTAAGTAGTTCAGGGGTCATAGATTTGATAAAAAATAAATCATGGATGTCAGGTATCGTACCATTACGAGTCAGTCCACTTTTTTCATATCCATTAGCTCGAGGGATGGTATCAAGATCTTGCCAATCTAACAAGCTATCAACAACAGCATTTGCTTCATGAACTCCAACTCCTTGAGCAGAAATAAATGCACGTAAATGCTCTGTATTAGGAAATTGGGCATGAATTAATCCGGCTTGATCTTGAATGGATATTTCAGTGGTATCATCAATAAAAAATGGTTTAGCAAAAAAATTCCACTTTGCTTTGATTGTAGGTTCACTTTTCAATAAAGATGATTGATTTACTCTACTTTGTTCAAAAGGAGATTTGCTTGTGGTTAATAGAGCAAACAATAAATTTGATTCTGTATTATGTAAGGCAACCAATGCCTCTGCTTTGTCATTAGACCATTGTGACATTTTCACTTGATTTTTAGCCGTTGATAATAAAAACAATGCAAATATTGATAACATCGCCGTAATCAATAAAACCTGTATCAAGGCTATACCGTTAGAAAACCTCATTAATTTTCACTCAAGTAAGGTGACAACCAATGCTCTGAATCAGACTCCAGAAAAATAGGAAAGCTTAGCGTACTTTCTTCTCTAACCAAACTAATGATTATTTTATCTGGCATTAATTGATTATCAATACCAGAAAATTTATCAAACCATTTAGGCTGTTGACCTTCATTTGATGAAAAATTTTTCACGGTAATACTTGACCAACCAAAGTAATTGAAAACAATACTATCAAGATTCTCAAACAATGTTATTTGATTAGTAAATTCTATTGATTGTTCTGTACCCAATAATAAAAATCCCTCTGTTGAGCGCGATTGATAAACAAGATCAAATAAATTATTTTTATTTTTTATTGAAGTAAAACGAAATACCTCAGGAAATTCATTACTAAACAGTCCTGCTCTACTAACAGCAAGAAGACTGTCTTTATCACCAATAAAAAAAAAGGAGGGCTTGCTTTTACTATCCACTACAACGAAAGGCTGGATTCCTTCAAGTAAACGTTGTGTTCTTTCCAAATTTTTTATGTCATTTGATGACTTTGAATAATTCCCAAGTTCTTTATTCCAACGTTCAGATATAATGCTGTAACTATATGAGCCGGTGAAAAGAAGTAGACTCAAAATAGATATAGCAATCATAAGCTCGATTAAGGTAAAGCCGTAATTTTTTTTATAATTAATTAACTTCTGCTTAGGAGTCATAAACATCAATCTCCATTCCACCCTAACTCATTATAGTTAAATGTTTTAAAACTATTTCCTTTACTGATTATTAATGTTACATGCCAAAGTTTATATTTTTTGGGTGGTGTAACTAGATAACCGAAATCAACATCAAATCTCTCCGGTGCTGACTTAAAGTCAATTAAATTAGCTTCCCATTTATAGTTTATCCCCCACATATTACTATTTCTCTTTATAACAGAATCTGCAAGGTAACTTTGAGTACGGATGTCATCACGGACAGTTGCTAGTATGGCTGGAAGAACACTATTAATAACTAAATGTTTATCTGCTTTGTCACTACTTAGAAAAGCGCCACGATAAACGTTTGAAACCAACGCAATTGAAGTGAATAAAATAACTGCAGCAACCAAGACTTCTATTAAAGTGAAACCTTGTTGCTTTCTAATTAAATTATAAGAAAAGACGGACATTGTTATTGAATATTAATTTGATTGTGCTCATTAGTGAGCTCACTTTCATTATTTACCCACACTTTCAAGTCTATACTTAACGGTTTACCTCTATAGCTTCCTATCAATACACCAGGAGAAACAAACCCCTTACTAGTATATATGAGTTGTTGAGGTTGGAAGAATAGTGTTTGAAAACTTTTATTTTCGATTATTTCCTTTTCCTTTCCCTTGCTATAGAGAACAACATTTTTTCCTGAAAAATTTACAATGTGTTGATGGCCAGTAGAAAAAGCACGAAATGCAATTTTTCTTAACCAATTATTGATAGATAACATCTCTTGTTTTGCTTGTGCTTTTTCTAAACTATTTATTGCCAAAGGGCCTACCATTCCCATAAGCAAAGCGACAATAGACATAACAATCATCAACTCAATGAGCGTAAAGCCTTCTGTCATTTCTTTTTTTAAGTTCATGATTTATAGAGCCTATATACCCATTTCATTAATCGATACCATACTGAGTAGCATCACAACTACAACGCCTCCTACAAAGCCCCCCATAAACAATATCATGAGAGGCTCTAATAAGGTCGTCATGCGATCAGCCCAACTTTCAAATTCTTGTCTTGAACGGTTAGCAATTTCATCAAAAACTCGTTCTAAATTTCCAGATTCTTCACCTACTTCTAATAGTGAAATATAAAAATCTGGATAAAGTGACGTTTGCTTAAGCGCGGGAGTAAGCGCACTTCCGCCCTTAACTTTATTTTTTACAATTTCTAATTCACGCTTTAAAGATGAATTTTTTATATTCCCCGCAGATAGACCAATAGCACGATCAATTTGTACACCCGCTTTTACCATCATGGCTAAACCACTATTAAACCGGATCCTTTCAACAGTAATAATAGCTTTTTTGATTATCGGGAGTTTAAGACTTGTTTTTTGCCACCACTTTACAAATTTGGGCCGCTTCGCTAACGATAAAATGCCAAATATGCCGACAACAACACCGACAATCAGTAAACCTTGATACTTAATCATCCATTCACTGGTAGACAGCATGGCACTGGTATACCAAGGCAATGCCTCAACGTCATTAAACATTGCTGACATTTTAGGAATAATGAAATTAAAGATAAAAAATATACTTAATATACAAACAAAAAATATCACTACAGGGTAGGCTAATGAACTGATAATCTTGCGCTGTAATTCACGTTTAAACTTTAAATCTTTAGCCAAACCATCAAATATTTCACTTAAATTTCCTGATGCTTCACCTAGCTCTATAAGGTTACAATATAGCGGATCAAAGATGTCATCATGGGCTCTAAATGATTCTGACAGACTTCTGCCTTTTTTGAGATTACTGCTAATATCTGTCAGTAGTTTTGCTAAGGCAGGTTTGGCTTTTGTGCGTTTAATAATATCAATGCCACGATCTATTCTTACACCAGACTCAAGTAGTAAGCTAAGTTCCGATGTTAAAAACTCTAAATCCGCAAGAGATATCTTATTGTTAAAGCCAAAAATACTTTTTCCGGCTTCGCTTAAATCTTTTACTTCAGTCGTTAGCAGTCCTTGTTGCTTAAGCTGTACAAGCGCTGTGGCTTTATCTAGCGACTCTATTTGGCCATCAACTTTCGCACCAGAACTATCGTAAGCTTTATAGCTGAATAGCGCCATTATCCTGCAACTCGTACTATTTCATCAACCGTTGTCAAGCCTAAAATAGCTTTATATAAACCGTCTTCAAGTAACGTTCTACGTTGCATGCTAGCATTATGCTTTTTGGCTTTTGGAATAAAGTCAGAGTCTTTAGGCATTGCTTTAATTTCATCGTCACAACGAAGATATTCAGTCACCGCCATTCGGCCTTTATACCCCGATTGCGCACAATGGTCACAACCTTTTCCTCGCATCAGCGTAATCTCAGGTAGCGAAAATTTATCCGATAGTGCTTTTAGCTGATATTTTTCTATAATTTGCGCAGCTTCAGGGTGAGGTTCGGCACACTTTGAACAAATTTTTCGCGCTAAACGCTGTGCAACAATCGAAACAAGTGCCGCATTTAATAAAAACTCTTCAACACCTAAATCAAGTAAGCGCGTGTAAGCACTAGCCGCATCATTTGTATGTACCGTTGAGAACACTAAATGGCCAGTAAGTGCTGATTGTAAGGCTATTTGAGCGGTTTCTTTATCACGTATTTCCCCTAGCATAATAATATCAGGATCTTGTCGAACTATACTGCGCAGGCCGGCTGAGAAGTCAAAACCAATCTCACTGTTTACTTGTACTTGGTTAATACCCGGCAATTGATATTCTACAGGGTCTTCAAGCGTGATAATTTTTACATCATCATTATTTAATGCATTTAAGAAAGTGTATAAGGTCGTGGTTTTACCTGAGCCTGTAGGCCCTGTTAACAATACCACACCAGCGGTGGTTTTTATGTCTTCACGTATCATGGTTTCAATATCGTTAGACAAGCCTAATACTGACATATCGTATTGCACATTATCTTTACGTAGAAAACGTAAAACCATTGACTCACCGTCGTTAAGTGGTAGTGCAGATACACGAATATCGAGCTCTTGGTTGGCAATTTTCATTTCAATTTTGCCATCTTGCGGTCGTCGCTTTTCAGCGATGTCCATACCTGATAGTATTTTTAGGCGTGTAACAATCGGCAGTTGCATTCTTGGCGCTAAAACTTCAGCTTCATGCAATACGCCGTCAACGCGAAATCTAGCTCTGTAGCGACTTTTATATGGTTCAAGGTGCATGTCAGATGCACCTTGTCTAAGCGCTCGAGAAATAAGTGAATTAAGCAGGTTTACTGTTGGGGCTTCAGTAGCAAGCTCTCTTAAACGCTCTTCTTCGTCGCCATTAAACTCTTCACTATCAGCAATAGGCTGCTGCTGTTCATATTTACTCGACAGTGCTTGTATATCAGACTCATCAGCCAGTAAAATAGTGGCTTTAATATTCTGTTCTCTTAACCATTCATTAATAGAAAGTTCTAAAGGGAAACGACAAGCGAAAGTCCAATTTTTTTCCTTTCTAGCTAATGGAACCCATTGTTTATCTAGCAATAATGTTAATGTCTGTAATTCAACATCGACGACAGGTTGCTCATGCCATTCAGTAATGTCAAGTAATGGTAAATCGAGGTACTGGCTGTATAGCACAGGCACTTGATCATCAGGTAAACTTCCCATATTAACAAGAATCTGATCTAACCTACCGCCATAGCGACTCTGATAATTTTCTGCGCGGTTCAAATCATCAGATGAGATATTAAACTGTTCTTTTAATAACTGATTCAATTGCATTACTTGTGCACTATATCTTCATTATTTTCAACACCACCCGCTTGGCCATCTGCACCATATGACATTATTTTATACGGAGCACCGTCTTCCCCTGGTGTGCTATAAACATAAGGATTACCCCAAGGGTCAAGAGGTACACCTTTCGGAAGATATGGTCCATCCCAACGTGGCTTTTCACTTGTTCGCAACTCTTCAAGCTTTTCTGGATAACTGCCCATATCTAAGCGGTAGGTATCTAGTGCCGTTTCAAAGGCATTCATTTGCGCAGCAGCTATACCACGCTCAGCAGTACCTAATTGATTAAAAAACTTAGGAGCAACAAGAGAGGCTAGTAAGCCTAAGATAACGATAACGATGAGCAGTTCGATCATCGTAAAACCTGTATTTTTACGCATAATACCTTGAGTGTGAGTTATTTTTCAAAGAGTCTACCAGTTGAAAAAACAGTTGTCGAATGGTAGTTGTTTTTTGCAACATTTATAAACAATTCATCTGTTAATAAATACTGCAACAGAGGTCAACAGCGCTATTTTTTAATAACGCTGTTTAAAATATTGATAAGTTAACTACTAGTACTTTTGCTTTTTATAACACGCGTGAACTTCCATGCATGCTGTAGAGCATATGAATAACAAACAAATAAAGCAGAGAAAAGTATCAACATTATCCATTCTGAAACAATAAAGTATTCACCTGCTATACCGAACAATGCTAATACGATGGAAAATCCACTAATCACACCTAAAGATTGCCTTGATGATAAGCCCGCTCGCATGCATATATGATGTAAATGACCGTTATCAGCTTGAAAAGGTGATACTCCTTTTCTGATACGTCTGATCATAATTGCTAGCATATCCATTAACGGAATTGCAATTATCCAAAGCGCTGTTACAGGTCTAAATGAAGCAGCTTGTGTTCCTTGGGCTTGCGAACCTAATACTAACAACCACATAACGGTTAATCCCATAAACATACTTCCTGCGTCACCCATGAATATTTTTTTACCGTCAAGGTTTCGTGTACTAACGTTATAAAACAGATAAGGGATAATAGCCACAACGAGAATAAGTTGCAGTAATACATCAGCATTATTATTGGCAAGTAGTGTAAGTATTGCTATTGACGAGATCGATATAATACTCATTGAGCCGGCTAAGCCGTCTATACCATCAACCATATTAAAAGCATTAATAGCTGCTATACAGGCAAGCATAGTAAATATCATACCGTAGCTCCCTATATCAATATTGCCAATTAGGAATAAGTCGCCAAACTCATGGATATAAATACCGCCACCAAAAACCATAACCGTAGCAACAATACCTTGAAAAATAATTCGAGGAGCAACACTTAAATCGTAAATATCATCCATAGTTCCGATGAAAACCAGCAAGGCGGATGAAATCAAATAAAGGTTAAGTAATTGGCTTTGTTCGACAAACAAGCTTGATGCAATTAAAACGCCGGTAAAAATAGAAAGTCCACCGATAAGAGGAATAGCGCCATCATGCTTTTTTCTCTCATTAGGCAGATCAACTAAGCCAACATGAGGAGCTACTGGTAATAACACTTTAATTGTCAAAATTGACACTGAAAAAGCTACAAATAAAGCTAGGGAAAATATAAACATGGAATAATTAACCAATTAATAAAAAGTTGTATCAAATCGCGTATATTATAACGCGTTGGTCTTATGATACTAGTGTATTATAAGCTTATTCCTAATTATTGTTAAAATAATATACTATCTTATAGAGGTAAAGCTAGACACTATAACTTTACCTCTGCATTTAAACCTAGTTACAAACCTCTTATTGAATTAACAGCTATTGCTGATTGGTAAATAATTTGGGTTACTGATGACCACAATGTTAGGTCTTCCATGAAATAAGTATCTAATGGCACAACCACAGTATCACCAGGTTTCAACCCATCTCCAATACTACTGAACCAGTTGGTATTGTTTGGGATTTTTACCGCACCATTGGCTTTAATAATATACACTCTGTCTTCATCGGCTTGCTTTTTAATTCCGCCACTGAGCTCAATATAATCAAATGCTGAAAAGTTATCTTTATGAATATGAGACGTAGCAACTTGTACCTGTCCTACTACATTTACTGAGTTCAGTTTTCCTGGAATATAAAGCACATCACCATTTTCTAACGTAACATCAAATTTTTCGTCTGACATAATTAATGGAATATCGAGAACTAAGCGCCCCACCGGCTCAACATTTGTTAAATCGGCCAACAATTGACTCGTTTGTTGATAATCTAGACTGGCACTATTTTCTCGTTGAGATAAACTTTTAGAAGCAAGCTCCATCCTTAAATTTTCAGATACTTTAACTAGGTTTTCCAACTCTAATTTTTTCAATTTTTCACGGGTAAATAGTGAGGCATTTAAATAAGCAAAATCAGTAAAACCGCCCGCACGCTTAATAAGTGTCCTTAACGTTTCCCCTCTTTGAATAGTATACTTACCGGGAAACATAAACTCACCACGCAATTCAACTATGTGGTTATCTTGCCATGCAGGGATATGATGAACATTTAGTCTATCTTTACTTTTTAACGTTACATTTTTATCTACGTTTCCTTGAAGCGCAGAGCGAAGGTCAATTTTCATGGCAAGTTTATTGGCATGATTACTAACAATTTCATTCCGCGTTAGTTCAGCATTACTCAAATAGGCCGATTCTCTCAAACCACCAGCCGCTTTTATTAAGTCGCTGACTTTATTGTTAATAGCTAAGGGATACATACCGGGTGTTTTTACAGCACCATCAACTTCTACTAGTTGTAAAGGCTCACCTGCCGCAGCTTGTCTTTTTAGCTGTTCAATAACAGGTGCAAGTAATCTTTTTCTAGAAAAGAAGTTAAGCTCTCGAGCCTCTGGCTCTACCTCATTAACATCTCCCGTTAGTTTATCGATCGACGCAAGCGTTTGCTTTAGGGTTTCTTTTGCCTTATTTACTTCGATTTCACCATACATAGATGTCGATTGCGCATTTTCACCATAGTATTCCCAAAACAATTTTTCTTCATGGCGATTTTCGGCTTCGTCTTTTTCTTTTTCAAGTAATTCTTTTTTTGTCAGTGCAAAAGAGTTTAGTGCTTTGATATCTAAAGAAGGCACCTCGATATTTGAGAAAACTAATACCTTATCTCGCGGATTAAGCACTATATTATCTGCAGATAACGGATCGGCAATCGCATCAAATAAACTGAATTGTAGAACATCAATATTTCGACCAATATTCTTTTCACGAATAACCAAACTATAGGTTAGGTCGGCATCACCGAGCATATATGCATGAATATTCGGCAATAAATCCGTTATTTTTTGCCCCGGAACCCATTGATAGTTACCTGGACGTGAAACCGCACCGATAATGGTAATAGACTCTTCAAATAACTCTGTTGTTTCCATCACCTTGATAAAGTCACCAGCCTTAACTGATGAGGATAATGCGCTTTCATTCGACAAATCGATGTTAACAATAGAACGGAGGTTATTTTTATTAAAGCGTTCGACAACGGTTGCAGAAGGAAAAGCTGATGGCAGTAGTCCACCTGACATTTCAACAACATCAGCAAAACTTTCCGAACCGAGTAATTCGTATATGGCTGGGCGTCTTACCTCTCCTGACACCGTCACTTGTTTGCCAAGTGGCGCAACAAAAACAACATCGCCTGACTTTAATAACAAATCATCTGATGAATCACCAGAAATAAGTAGGTCATATAAGTCAAGTGTTGCCACAAGCTTACCGGCACGCTTTAGTTGAATATTACGCAGTGAACCGATTTCATTTATACCGCCTGCAGCGAACAGTGCGTGAGTAATGCTGGATAAAGAATTTAATACATATGCACCAGGTTTATACGCCGCTCCTAAGACAAATACGCGGATAGAACGCATATCAGTTAAAGTAACAACAACATCGACACCTAATATCTTATTTTTAATCTCATTTGCTAGATATATTTTCACTTCAGCAAATGTCAATCCTGCTACGGAGAATGGCCCTAGCTCAGGTATCATGACCCTGCCGTCTCTTGATACTGCTAGCTCAAAGTCAAGGTTTTCTTTACCAAACACTTGCACATTCAACATATCTCCCGCACCAATAATATAATGCGCTGGTACAGCAATATCCATCGTTGGCGCAAATGTCGTCGGTGCATTTGCAAAAACATCATAACCAAAAGGCTTAGGTGTTCCATCGTCTTCCTCTTCTTGCACGATTTTTTCATCAAAATCGTCTTTTAGAACTGGGTTACCAAATTCATCAAACGTTGTTCCTCGAGGAAAGTATTGTTGATTCTTAGGTGCTGTATTCTCATTTATTGATGTTTTTGACGATGACATTTGCTTTTGAATGGTACGAATATCGACCCCCATACTTTGAGCAAGTGATTTTTGTTGAGCTGGAGAAAGTTTTTTAAATTGTTCTAATTGTTGAGGAGATATGTTGTCTAAGGATTGCGCTGCATTCAATGAGAAACTACTACACAATACGGTAAGCAAGATAATATACTGATAGATAAATTTTTTCATTAAATGTGCCATTTCCTGTATTAAAATTATAAGCTGGTAAATTTATGCAAGCATAAAGCTAGCGCGGATTCTATCACCATCACTAATTAAGTGCTATATTATAGTCTCTGTGGAGTCAGATAAGTTCAATTAGCAATTGAAAAACATAAACATTACGGCGGTTTATCCTTATAAAGCTAGCTCGCAAACATTACTTTAATTACAGCAATAAAAATTTACAGGTTTACTTATACATCTATGGCTATTTATTTTTCTTCCGATAAAATCCCTGCACTGCGAGCAT
>TARA_R110002167_G_C12706816_1_pt1 | contig 32043 bp, 32 predicted proteins | sample TARA_R110002167 | Tara Oceans TARA_R110002167 (sample SAMEA4398238) | marine metagenome | biome: Polar Biome; feature: [MES] marine water layer (ENVO:01000295) within the mesopelagic zone...; material: water (ENVO:00002006), including particulate matter (ENVO:01000060) such as......
CTGCATCAGAAATTTATCTAGTGATGCAATCCAAAATGGAATGTGCCTCCGAAAAAATCACATTCGCATAATAGTCATTATGTTAAATTAGAATATTCTAAGGTGCTGATGTAAAACAATAATAGTAAATACTGATAGTCCATCTAATGTCAAATTAGTCTTTTATCCACTTATAGAAGCAATGCCAACGTTGCCCATCCACCAGATCAATGCACTAATCGTGAAGAACGATAATATCACGGTTACGATGAACGCGGTGGCGCAGACCTGTTCCGAGCCGTATTTTGCTCCCAGCATTGGATAAATCGAAAGCATTGGAACAGCAGCAAACAGCACAGCTGTCATGACAAATTCTTGCCCCAATCCCGGCCATAATGAAAGCAGAGCATAAACAAGCGTGGGGTGAACGATCAACTTGCCAAAGCTGATGGCCGTTGTCCTGCGCCAATGTAAGCCGAGGCTAAAGCGTGCAACAATTCCACCAACGACAAAAAGGGCGATGACAGGCGCAACTGAAGCAAGCATTTGGATTGTCGAGACCATTGGTTTTGGCAGCGGCAAGCCGATACCTCGAACAATCAACGCGGCGAAAATCGCAAGAACAAGTGGATTTCGGACAAAGCTTTGCAATGCTCGCTTGGCCGAGGTTGACAATGTTGTGCGGTGCTCTGAGGCCACATCAGCAGAAACTAAGGCGAGTGGGATAATCACGGCATTCTCGACGATCATGATCCAAGCAAGGACCGGCAAAGCGATGTCTGGAAAGACCATGCTTGCGATAGCAAAACCGATAAACCCGCTGTTGGAATTTGCGATCGCCAAGCTGTGTATCCATGCCGCTGGCGATTTTTCCTGAAACACGCGGCGCATGATTATGTATCCGAAAAACAGCGCAAGTAATGACGCAACAAGATACCCTATGATGATGCCCCAATTTAAGGCTTCACCTGTCCCTGACGTGGTAAGCGCGCTGAATATAAGAGCTGGCAGGCAAATCCTGACAGTGAACTGGCTGAGTGCATTGATCGTATCTGCCGGCGAATATCCCGTCCGAACGGCCACGTAGCCCAACAGAATGACAAGGTAGATTGGAAATGTAACCGCAAGAATTGCTAGCATAGTTAGCCACCAGATCTGGGCCGATAGTCAACTACGACTGCACCCAGAACCATATCCACCACTCGCTCTCTGATACGTTTTTGGCCTTCTGTTGTGAACAGGCGGCCACCAAAAGATGTCGCGAAGGTCGCCCTGTTTGATACGTTGTAGAAGCTTGCCGAGCTTGTCATCCAGTGTAACTCAAGCGGATCTGCGTCATCGCGTAACACGCCGGAGGCTTTACCCCGCGCGCACACATCTGCGAGTTTGTCGATGATCGCCTTGTTCAGGGTAGGGATAACATCAGACTTGCGCGCATACTCCGCATTGTGAATGTTCTCGATCATTACCAACCGGATGAACTGCGGGTTTTTGACGTGTGAATCGAATGTTGCCTCAGTTAACCGACGCAGCGCCATAATCGGCTCAAGGTCAGCAACATTCAACGCCTGCTCGCTCTCTCGCAATGACGAATAGACACGTTCAAGTACACTTCGATAAAGGCCTTCCTTGTCTCCGAAGTAGTAGTAAATCATCCGCTTGGATGTCGAAGTCTTCTCCGCGATCTCGTTGATGTTTGCGCCGGACAACCCGTGTGCAGCGAAGGCTTCGGTAGCCACGGTCAAGATATCTTCTTTGACGGCCGCAGGATCCTTCTTCCACGACGTCTTGCGCTTTTTTGGCGCGCTTTCTTGGGCTCCATCCATGTGCCTGTACTCCATCGTTCCTCCGATTCCTTGATTGAATAGCATGAATTTAACCGGAAGGTACATTTTAATTGACAAATTAACCGCAAGGTACATAAAGGAGATGTACCGACGATGCGAGGAGCGAATCGTCGGCAAAAAACACCAAGGGAGGACAGAGATGTCTCGTAAACTGATTGGCGCACTCGTGGCGCTCGGGCTGAGCGCAACCGTAGCAACAGCGCAAGAATACCCCACCAAAGAGATCCAAGGCATTATCCAGTGGGGCGCTGGTGGTTCAACAGACACCGTGATGCGCTCTGTCACGCCACATGCGGAAGAAGCCCTTGGTGGCACGGTCGTCATGCAGAACATGACAGGTGCGGTTGGAGCGATTGCTCTCAACTATGTGGTTGATGCAGATGCGGACGGTTACACTGTCTTGATGGGCGCTGAAAACCCGATGCTCTACAAAGTTATGGGCTTGGGCGACGAAGACTATTCCGCCTTCACCCCCATCAACCTTTTGGCACGCGGCACCGCTATGCTGGTCGCAAACAACGACGCCCCGTTTGATGATTATGCAGGCATGTTGGCCTACATCGCAGCGAACCCCGGGGAGCTGAAATTGGGCGCGACTGGCCCCGGTGGCCTGCCCTCAGTCATCACAGCAATGATGAACACCGTTGAAGGTGAACTGGACGTTATTGCCGTTCCTTACGACGGCGACGGTCCGGCCCTGACAGCCCTCCAGGGTGGCGCAATTGACGTTATGCCTGCTGTTCTTGGTGCCGCTATCGAAGGCATCCGCGCAGGCAACATGAAGCCAATTCTGATCTTCGAGACAGAGACCAATTCGACGCTTCCCGACGTTCAGATTGCGACCGATGCGAACGCCGCTTATGCGACGTATCTGCCATGGGGACCTTTCTTTGGGGTGTTTGCCAAAAATGGAACGCCTGATGACGTGATCGAAGCCCTTACAGCAGCGTATGCAACTGCCGCAGAAAACCAGGAATTCATCGACTTGATGGCTGGTCGCGGCTTCACCATGATGAACATCAGCGGTGAAGAAGCCAGTGCTTTCCTGACAAAGTGGCAGCAAGGCACGGCATGGTTGCTTGACGACGCAGGTCTCACACAAGCATCCCCTGAAGAGTTCGGCATCGCACGTCCTGCCAACTAAGATCCTACTTTGACGAATGGTGGGCCATAGGGCCTGCCGAACTTGGCGCCGCCCGCGCCTTATGAGGCTGGGCGGCGCTTTGCGTTCCGGGATGGGAGCCCGGTCAAATTCAACGGGAGGAGAGGATCATGGATCCGGATTTCAGAGGCGACAGCGACCACCACGACGGTACATCAGATGCAACACCCGGCGGTTATATCGAACAACGCAGACCAGGCGAGTTAGGCTTTTCCGTTTTTCTGACGCTCGCCAGCTTATTCCTGCTTTACAATGCATACGGCATTTCTGGTTTCAAAGCTTTGTCTAGCCCGGGCTCCGTTCCGATGGCCACAACATTGGTTATGGCCGTGTCAGCATTCATCGTCACCTTGCGAACATCGCGTTTAAGCAAAGTCGCGCATGAAACCCTTTCCAAAGATATTCTCCCGGTCATGGTGATCCTGTTCATCGGCTTTCTGGTGATATTCGGTTTGCTTCTGAAACCTTTGGGGTTTGTTCTCACAGCTGCGCTATTTTTGATCGTTGCGATCAAGGTTTTGGCGCGAAAAGGCTGGGGCTATACCCTGACCGTCGCTCTTGGTTCGCTCGTCGTGATCTGGATCGTTTTCCGCGTGGTGTTCACTGTGCTCTTGCCAGCAGGCATTCTGCCTGAAGCCGAATTCATCCAGTTTTTCCGTAATCTTATGTCTGGGGGTGCGTCCTAATGGAAACCCTAATGGCCATTCTCACGATTTTCACCCAACCTCAACTCTTATTGCTTGTCGGCGTTGGCACGTTCGCGGGCATCTACATCGGAGCAATTCCCGGTCTTTCAGTCACCATGGCTGTTTCGATCCTGATCTCCTTTACTTTCTCTTGGGACGTCTACCCCGCAATCTCTTTGATGGTCGGCATCTACATGGGCGGCGTCTATGGCGGCTCACGCACTGCAATTCTGCTTAACATTCCTGGCGCACCTTCAGCCATTGCCACGGCGATGGATGGCTACCCGATGGCGCAGAAGGGCGAAGCAGGTCAGGCCATCGGCGTGACGACCGTCATGTCCTTTTTTGGCGGATTAATTGGTATTCTCGTTCTTGCCGTAGCTGCACCTTTTGTTGCGGACTTCGCGATCACATTCCAACCACGTGACTATATGTTGCTGGCTGTTCTGGGCATCCTGCTCGTTGGTTCGCTGTCGAGCGGGTCACTGGTCAAAGGTATTTTTGCAGGTGCATTAGGCATTGCCATCGGCGCGGTGGGGCGTGATCCGCTGACGTTCGCAGAGCGTTTCACCTTCGACCTCAAGCTCATGGAAGGAGGCATTTCATTCATTGCCGTGATGATCGGAATGTTCGGCGTCTCTGAGGCACTTCAACAGTTGCAGAACGTCAACATGAAGGCCGTGCGCCAGAAGATCGACAAGATTGTTCCGTCCTTTGGAACGGTCAAGAAATATCTCCCGCTGTCACTCCAAACGTCGTCCATCGGGGTCATCATTGGGGCCCTGCCCGGTACAGGTGGCGACATCGCAGCTCTGATGGCTTATGACCATGCGAAGCGCGTCACCAAGAACCCCGAAGTGCCGTTTGGCAAGGGCGCAATGGAAGGACTTGTCGCGCCGGAGACAGCTAACAACGCAGCTGTCGGGGGTGCATTTATCCCGATGATGACGCTGGGTATCCCTGGTGATGCTGTCACGGCAATCATGATCGGTGCTTTGTTCATTCACGGGCTAAACCCCGGCCCGATGTTGATGGTCGATAAACCCGACATGTTCTGGTTCATCGTCGGCGCGCTTTTGATGGCCAATGTCTTCATGCTGATCTTTGGTCTGACTGGCATCAAGATTTTTACCAAGATCGTCGAGATGCCACGGTCTATCATCATCCCGCTGATCCTGCTTCTGTCGATTGTTGGTGCCTACGCGGTGAATAACTCGATCACAGATGTCTACTGGATGCTTGGCTTTGGTGTCTTTGGCTACTTCATGCGCCATTACGGATATCCCCTTGGCCCTGTGATCCTTGGCGTGATCCTGTCCCGGCTTCTCGATGACAACTGGCGCCGCGCCATCATTTCGGAACGGGAAGACCTTGGCCGCTTCTTTGAAGGCATCATCACCAGCCCTCTTTCGCTGACCCTATTCATAGCTGTGATCCTGATCTTCGTGAGCCAGACGCCTGTTTGGACCGCTGCAAAAACACGTCTGCTTGGAAAGGCATCATCATGACACTGACACTGGAGAAAACCATCAAGCTTGGCTTGATCGGGGACAATATTACCCGCTCCAAATCGCCAAAATTGCACCGCACAGCCGGTCAATTGGCGGGTCTTGAAGTCACCTATGACAGGCTGATCCCGAAGGACCTGAACTTGACGTTCGACCAGACCTTCGAACAGGCCAGAAACGCGGGGTTTCGTGGGATCAATGTGACCTACCCCTATAAGGAACAGGTAACCGCAAAAGTCACAGTCAGCAATCCGCTGGTCAGAGCCATCGGTGCTGTGAACACCGTCGTCTTTGATCCAGAGGGTCCGCAGGGCTACAACACGGATTATAGCGGCTTCATGTCGGCCTACCGCCTGATCCTGGGCGACACCGAGCCCGGAGTTGCTTGTCTCATCGGTACCGGCGGTGTTGGAAAAGCGGTGGCTTTCGGGTTGCTCGGCTTGAAGGCTACGACGATCCGTTGCGTTGATCTGGACCCGGTGAAAGCCGAAGCACTGGCAACCGCACTGCGGGATGTCGGAAGTGACACTAAGATTGAAATTGCTACCGATCCGGTTGATGCTGCCAAGACGGCGGATGGCATCATCAATTGCACGCCGCTTGGCATGGTCGGCATTGGCGGCAGCCCCCTGCCACGCTCTGCAATGGGCAACGCGCGGTGGGCTTTTGACGCGGTCTATACACCAGTTGAAACCGAATTCTTGCAGGATGCGAAGGCGGCGGGGCTCAGGGTCATTTCCGGCTACGAGCTGTTCTTCGGTCAAGGCATTGACGCTTGGCAAATATTTACGGGCGTTGATTTAGACGCTGTGGCCCTTCGAGCCGCCATTCAGGAGGATGACGTATGAAAACGTCCATCGCGACCGTATCCATTTCCGGCAATCTTCCAGAAAAGCTCGAGGCCATTGCTGCGGCAGGTTTCGACGGCATCGAGATATTCGAGCAGGATTTCATTGCTCACGACGGTAACCCGCGCGACGTTGGCGATATGATCCGGTCAATGGGATTGGACATCACCCTGTTCCAACCGTTCCGCGATTTCGAAGGCTTGCCAGACCCTTTACGTGCAAAGGCGTTCGACCGTGCCGAGCGTAAATTCGATTTGATGCAGGAGCTTGGCACCGATCTGGTTCTCGTCTGCTCCTCCTGCCACCCCAATGCTATGGGCGGGATTGATCGTGCCGCCGCAGATTTTCACGAACTTGGTGAGAGGGCAGCTAAACGTGGCTTGCGGGTTGGCTTTGAGGCTTTGGCATGGGGCAGTCACGTAAACGACCATCGCGATGCATGGGAGATCGTGCGGCGCGCGGAACACGACAATGTCGGTTTGATCCTCGATAGTTTTCATACTCTCGCCCGCAAGATCGATCCCGAAACGATCCGCCGTATCCCCGGCGACAAGATCTTCTTTGTTCAACTAGCGGACGCGCCCCAGATCGAGATGGACCTGCTCTATTGGTCCCGACACTTCCGCAATATGCCCGGAGAAGGCGACCTTGCGGTCACAGACTTCATGAGAGCCGTCGTCGCAACAGGATATTCCGGCCCCATCTCGCTAGAGATTTTCAACGATCAGTTCCGTGGTGGCAGTCCCAGAACGATTGCGAAGGACGGGCACCGCTCGCTCGTCGCACTGATGGATGACGTCAAGCGGGACGAGCCGGGAGTCAAACTCGATCTGGCAGCAATGCCAAAGCGAGCCGTTGTCGACGGTGTTTCGTTTGTTGAGTTTGCAACAAAGGGCGATGAGGCCACCGCACTCGAAACCATACTTGAAACCATGGGTTTCTCGCGCACCGGCCAACATATCTCCAAACACCTGACACTTTGGACCCAAGGCGATATCCGGATCGTCGTGAACCGTGAAACAACCGGCTATGCAAGCAGCGCCTATACGATGCACGGAACAACCGTATGTGATGTGGGTTTGAATGTTGGCGATGCGGCCAAAACTGTTTCACGTGCCGAAGCTTTGGGTGCAAATCCTTTTTCCCAACCAATAGGACCCGGCGAACTAGATATTCCTGCCATTCGGGGTCTGAGCGGCAGTGTGCTTCACTTTATTGACGACGCCAGCGGTCTTGCTGATGTCTGGTCCATCGAATTTGAGGGCGATGAATCCCAACAGACGGGCGCAGGGTTGCAACGGATCGATCACCTCGCGCAGACCATGAGTTATGACGAAATGCTTAGCTGGTCGCTGTTCTACACAACACTGTTTGATATGAAAAAATCGCCGATGGTCGATGTCGTGGATCCTGATGGGTTGGTACGTAGTCAGGCGCTGGAAACATCTGACGGGGCCTTCCGCATTACGCTGAACGGAGCAGAAACCCATCGCACGATGGCGGGCAATTTTCTTGCCGACAGTTTTGGGGCATCCGTCCAGCACATCGCACTGGCCACTGACGACATCTTTGCTACGTCTGATGCGTTGGCAGAACGCAGCTTCAAACCCTTGCCCATGTCGGACAATTATTACGCTGACCTAACCGCCCGCTTTGACCTTGCCCCTGAGTTGCTCAGCAGACTTAAGGCAGGGAATATCCTTTATGACGAGGATGCGCACGGAGCGTTCTTCCAGTTCTATTCCCGGCCCTACGCAGGCGGTATGTTTTTTGAAATTGTACAGCGCAAAGACGGATACGCCGGTTACGGCGCCCCAAACGCGCCATTCAGGATCGCCGCACAAAAACGCCTGATGCGGCCAAAAGGGATGCCCAGGATATGACCGCAAGATACGAAAAAGGCATGCAAACCCGACGCACTGTTCTAGGCGACGCTCATGTTAATCGTGCTGAAGCCAACAAGACACAGTTTGACGCGCCGTTTCAGACCCTCATCACTGAAGGAGCTTGGGGTACAGTCTGGACGGATGACACGATCTCGCACCGCGAACGATCAATGCTCACACTCGCGCTTCTAGCGGCGACTGGAAACTTCGAGGAAATCCCGATGCATATCCGCGCCACCGCGAATACAGGCGCGACAAAGGCGGACGTTATTCAGGCCTTCATGCATGTCGCGATCTACGCCGGAGTGCCGAAGGCCAACCACGCGATCAAACTTGCCAAGCAGACATACGCCGAAATGGAGGAAACATCATGACCCAGCCCGGAGAATTCTACCAACGCAACCGTAGCGTTCACCCCACCGCCTTGACGCCCGACTATAAAACGTCGGTGGCGCGCAGTCCGCGCTATTCGATGATCTCTTTGCAGAACTCGGTCTCAGAGATCACCGGTCCAAGGTTTGGTCACGGCGACATCGACGCTGGCGACAATGATCTGCTCACGAATTATGCCAAGGCGGACGAAAGCCCGATTGGCGAGCGCATAATCCTGCATGGGCGCGTTCTGGACGAAAACGCACGTCCGGTCCCCAATACGCTGGTAGAGATTTGGCAGGCCAATGCCGGTGGCCGCTATCGTCACAAGAAAGATACCTACCTCGCCCCAATCGATCCAAACTTCGGTGGGTGCGGGCGCACGCTGTCGGACGAGAACGGCTATTTTTACTTCCGCACAGTCAAGCCAGGTGCCTATCCGTGGCGCAACATGGTCAACAACTGGCGCCCCGCGCATATTCACGTCTCGGTGTTCGGTTCGGGCTTCGTGCAGCGCCTGATCACCCAGTGCTACTTTGAAGGTGACCCGTTGATCCCGATCTGCCCGATTGTGCAAACAATTCCTGATGCCGATGCCATTGACCAGCTTACGGCCAAGCTCGACCTGAACGCGACAATCCCGCTCGACAGCATAGCTTACAAGTTCGACATCGTGCTTCGCGGCCGCCGCTCAACGCTCTTTGAAAACCGTCTGGAGGGGAACTAATGTCTCAAGACCTCGCATATCTGAAAGAATCTGCATCCCAAACTGCTGGACCCTACGTTCATATCGGGCTGGCACCGGGAGCGGCCGGGTTTGACATCTACCGTCAGGAGCTTGGCCACGACATCACCGGACCGAACGCCAAAGGCGACCGTATCCGCATCGAGGGTCGCGTGATTGACGGCATGGGCGCGCCAATCAAAGACGTTCTACTGGAAGTCTGGCAGGCCAACGCTAACGGTCACTATGCCCACCCCGAAGATGGTGGTGAGGTCGAGGACGGATTTCGCGGTTGGGGTCGGGTTATTTCTGATTTCAACACCGGTGAGTGGTCGTTTGAGACCGTGAAACCCGGCAAGACCCAAGGGCGCAACGTCGGTACGCAAGCCCCGCATCTGAACTTCTGGATCGTCGCGCGCGGTATCAATATCGGGCTCAATACGCGCATGTACTTTGAAGACGAGGTTGAGGCCAATGACGCCGACCCTGTGCTGAACCTGATCGAGTGGAAACACCGTCGTACAACGTTGATTGCGGAACGAAGCGAAAAAGGCGGCATGTCTGTTTACCGCTTTGATATCCAGCTTCAGGGCGAAAACGAAACTGTGTTCTTCGATGTCTAATCCCTGCATAATCTGTGTCGCCATAACCGGCTCCTTGCCCACCAAGGAAAACAATCCGGCTGTGCCAATCTCTATTGCCGAGCAGATCGAAAGCACGCAGGCAGCGTTTGAGGCAGGTGCGAGCATTGCCCATTGCCACGTGCGCGATGACGCTGGAATGCCTACATCCGATCCAGACCGCTTCGCTGCGCTTAAAGAAGGGTTGGAACAACACTGTCCAGGCATGATTGTGCAACTATCAACGGGCGGTCGGTCCGGTGCGGGACGCGAGCGTGGTGGAATGCTCAGTCTGCGGCCCGACATGGCCTCGATGTCCGTCGGATCTACTAACTTCCCTACGCGCGTCTATGAAAATGCGCCTGACCTTATTGATTGGCTTGCATCAGAGATGCGCACCTACGGTGTCAAACCCGAAATAGAGGCCTTTGACCTTAGCCACATCTTACGCGCCAAAGAGATGGCCGACAAAGGCGAAATTGAAGGCACCCCCTATGTGCAGTTCGTCATGGGCGTGAAAAATGCGATGCCCGTAGATCGCGATATTTTTGACTACTACATCAAGACTGTACACCGGCTTTTTGGTCCAGATACCCCATGGTGCGCCGCGGGAATTGGTCGCCATCAGCTTGCGCTCAACGAGTGGGCAATCTCATCAGGCGGGCACGCGCGGACGGGACTTGAAGACAATGTTCGTCTTGATCGCGATCGTCTTGCCCCATCCAACGCGGCATTGGTGGAGCTTGCGGTCGGGCTCTGTGAAAAATACGAACGCCCCATCGCCACGTGGCAGCAAGCGCGTGAAATCCTCGGTTTGCGGAAGGTTGCAACATGAAGAAGATATATGAAAGTGCCGAAGCGGCTTTGGTCGACGTATTGATAGACGGGATGGTGATTGCCGCTGGTGGCTTCGGCCTCTGCGGTATCCCCGAATTGTTGTTACAGGGCATCAAACAGGCGGGCACCAAGGACCTGACCTTTGCGTCCAATAACGCGGGTGTCGATGATTTTGGCATCGGCATCCTGTTGCAGACCCGACAGGTCAAAAAGATGATTAGCTCCTACGTCGGTGAGAACGCCGAATTCATGCGGCAATATCTGTCGGGTGAGTTGGAGCTGGAATTCAATCCCCAAGGTACGTTGGCCGAGCGAATGCGCGCGGGTGGCTGCGGCATTCCAGGGTTCTACACCAAAACCGGCGTCGGCACCGTGATCGCGGAGGGCAAAGAATCCAAGATGTTCAACGGACAAGAATATATTCTTGAAGAAGGGATTTTTGCCGATCTCAGCATCGTCAAGGCATGGAAGGCTGATGACACAGGTAATCTGATTTTCCGCAAAACGGCACGCAACTTCAATCCACCCGCTGCCATGTGCGGCCGGATTTGCATCGCCGAGGTCGAAGAAATCGTCCCGCGTGGGTCGCTGGATCCCGACTTGATCCACCTACCCGGCATCTATGTGCACCGGATCGTGCAGGGTGATCACGAGAAACGCATCGAACAACGCACAGTCAGGGAGCGCGCATAATGTGGGACCGCAATCAGATGGCCGCCCGCGCGGCGGATGAACTGCAAGACGGGTGGTATGTGAACCTTGGAATCGGTATTCCGACGCTGGTAGCGAACTATGTCGGTAACAAGGATATTACACTGCAATCCGAGAACGGGATGCTGGGCATGGGTCCGTTTCCGTTCGATGGGGATGAAGATCCCGACCTGATAAATGCGGGCAAGCAAACGATAACCGAGTTGAGCCGGACCGCCTATTTTGACAGTGCGACGTCTTTTGGGATGATCCGCGGCGGCAAGATCGCCGCTGCCATCCTTGGCGCGATGGAAGTGGCGGAAAACGGCGATCTGGCGAACTGGATGATCCCGGGCAAGCTGGTCAAAGGCATGGGCGGTGCGATGGACCTTGTGGCAGGTGTCGGACGTGTGGTGGTCGTGATGGATCACACCAATAAATACGGCGACAGCAAAGTGCTGAAAGCGTGCACGCTTCCATTGACCGGCAGGGGGGTAGTAGATCGGATCATCACCAATTTGGGAGTGCTCGACGCTGTTGAAGGTGGCTTGCACATCATTGAATGTGCCGAGGGCGTTACCGAGAACGAGCTGCGCGCGGCCACAGAAGCAACGATTGTCTGATGTTGCAGGTCACTGTCCTCAATGATGTAGCCCTTCATTATCGGTATAAGCCGGGAACAGGGACGCCAATTGTCTTCTTGAATTCGCTCGGGACAGATTTTCGCATCTGGGATCAGGTTATTGGAGGGCTGGACCTCGACGCGCCGATCCTCTGCATCGACAAACGGGGCCACGGCCTGAGCGATGACGGCATGATTTCGATGACAGCGTTGGTCGGTGATGTCGCAACGTTGATGGACCACTTGGACATGCAACCTGCTCTGATCTGTGGCGTGTCTGTTGGCGGAATGATCGCTCAAGGGCTTGCAGTAGATCGCTCCGATCTGGTGGCAGGTCTGATCTTATGTTGCACCGGTGCAAAAATCGGCAACGCCGAGGGCTGGAATGAACGGATTAAAACTGTGCAGTCTGAGGGCATTGCCATTATTGCAGATGCGATACTTGAGCGTTGGTTCTCGGCAGAGTTCATCGCACATCGGCCTGACAAATTTGCCGTCTATCGCAACATGCTCGTCAGAACCTCCCCGGCCGGATACGCAGGTGTCTGCTGCGCGATCCGTGACACGGATTTCAGCGCTCAAAGTCCACAAATTTCGGTCCCGACCCACTGCATTGCGGGGAGTGATGATCTGGCAACGCCCCCTGCCCTAGTGAAAGACTTGGCAAGCTTAATTCCAAATGCGTCCTATCAAGTCATTCCCGATTGTGGCCACTTGCCCTGCATTGAAACGCCCGTCTTGATAAGTGACGCGATAACGCAAATGCACAAGACCCTGACATGAGCAATGTTTTTGATCATCCTTGGCTTGGCGGCCTGTTAGGCGATGATGAAGCTGCTGCGATCTGGTCTCCGCAACGACAACTTACCCATATGCTCGCGTTCGAGGCTGCTTTTACGCGCTCTTTGGGGCAGGTTGGATCGGTTCCGGCCAACATTGCGAATAATCTGGCGGATCAAATCGCGGGTTTTCAGGTCGATCTCGACGATCTGCGCAGTGGGAGTGCCACAGATGGGCTTCCCGTTCCGGCGCTTGTTTCTCAGCTCCGCAAAATGGCAGGTGAAAATAGCAAGGCAGTCCATACAGGAGCCACATCTCAGGATGTCATCGATACGGCCTTGTCGCTGACACTGATCGAGTTCAACAGCATGTTGCGCGACCGACTTACCGAGGCAATGAACGCGATTACAAGTCTCGAAAGACGATTTGGTACGCAAACTCTGATGGGTCGCACCCGCATGCAGGCGGCGGTGCCAATCACAGTTTCTGATCGCCTGCGGACATGGTCCGACCCACTCCAAAACCACTTGCAACGCTTGGAACAGATCCGCCCACGGGTAGAACTGCTGCAACTTGGCGGGGCCGTCGGAGACAGGGCGGCGTTTTCCACACATGCTACCGATATCGCGGCGGATGTGGCCGCAGAACTTGGTCTCGGAAATCCAGAAACATCTTGGCACGCAACGCGGGACGTATTGGCAGATTATGCCAATCTGCTGTCACTGATTAGTGGTTCGATCGGAAAGATTGGTCAAGACATCTGCCTAATGGCACAGCAGGGCGTCGACGAAATCGGCATGGCAACCGGTGGCGGCTCATCCGCAATGCCGCACAAGCAAAACCCGATTCTAGCAGAACTACTGGTCACTTTAGCACGCTATAACGCGACCCAGCTTAGCGGAATGCATCACGCCCTGGTCCATGAGCAGGAACGCTCTGGAACTGCATGGACGCTTGAATGGATGATCTTGCCGGCTATGGCTCGAGCGACCGCACGCAGCCTGTCTGCCCTCTGTGACGTTTGCGCCCAAGTTAATCATATCGGAGCAGCGACACACCAATGAGCAAACCTACAATTTACGTCCTTAATGGACCCAACTTGAACCTCCTCGGCACACGCCAACCTGAGATCTATGGCCATGAAACATTAAGGGATGTGGAAAGGCTCTGCATGGACACCGCCTTGAGCCTTGGAATGCTGATATCTTTTCATCAAAGCAATCACGAAGGAGAATTGGTCGAACTGATCCATAAAGCCCGTACAGAGGCTGCCGCAGTCGTCATTAATCCTGCTGCCTATACGCATACATCTGTTGCAATCCGCGATGCCTTGGCTGCGTGTGATTGCCCGATTTTTGAGGTCCACATTTCAAACGTTCACAAGCGCGAAGAGTTCAGGCACCACTCATATGTGTCCGGGATTGCAACGGGCGTCATTGCCGGACTTGGAGTCCACGGATACGTGGCCGCGATTACGGCCGCGTACAGCCAAATTTCACATGCGACGACCGATTATGTTTAACCCAGTCTTTCCGAAGCATAGCCCCCAGGGCTGGCCGGAAAGACCACGGTTTTGTCGCCATTTTGAAATACGCGGTGGTAAATATGGGCATGGATCGCCCTGGCGAATACCTGCGCTTCGACGTCACGACCAAGTGTGACGTAATCGCTTGCGCTTTGCGCATGCGTTACGCGGATTGTGTCTTGTTCAATGATCGGCCCCTCATCAAGGTCGGCCGTTACATAGTGCGCTGTTGCACCAATCAGTTTCACACCGCGTTCAAAGGCCTGCTTATAGGGGTTTGCACCTTTGAAACTCGGCAAGAAGGAGTGATGGATATTGATAATGCGGCCTGACATTTTTTGGCACATCTGGTCGCTCAGGATCTGCATATACCGCGCTAAGACAACGAGCTCAGCATCGGACTCCTCAATCACTTGCATGATCCGCGCCTCGGCGTCCGGCTTATTCTCTTTCGTGACTTTGATGTGATGAAATGGGATGTCATGATTGACGACCAGCTTTTGATAATCGGTGTGGTTTGAAATTACTGCGACAATATCAATCGGCAGGGCACCGATGCGCCAGCGATAAAGCAGATCGTTCAAACAATGCCCGAAACGCGACACCATGATCGCAACTTTCATTTTCGTGGCTTGGTCGTGGATGGCCCAGTCCATTTTAAATTGCGCGGCGGTTTCGTTAAAACGACCGCGCAGGTCATCCATATCCATGGCGTCGGGCGCCTTGAAACTAACGCGCGTGAAAAACGCGCCCGTGATTGGGTCGTCAAATTGGGCACTGTCGGTGATGTTACACTCATGCTTTGCAAGGAAGGTCGAGATTGCTGCGACGATACCAATGGTAGAAACGCATGACACTGTAAGGGCAAGATTGGGCATTATTGGCTTTCAAAATGGAGTGCGGCGGAAGGGCCCAAATTCAGGTCGCGGTATCATTCAATCGGGCGATGAATTTTTCTAGCTCGTCATCGCTGATTTTTACGGAATGGTCTGCTGCTGGATAGGCAGCCCCATCGACATCGGCCTTGAACTCGCGGAACGCGGCAATGCGTTCTTGCTGCAGGCGGTCGAATTCGCTGGCAAAATTGCGGTACGTCTTTGCGTGGCGCGGCTTATGGCCCGTAGTGCACCCCAATACGTCTTCGGCGAATAGGTATTGCGCGTCAGCATGCGGGCCAGCCCCCATGCCGAGTAAAACAAGGTTTGTGCGTTTCGATATTTCAATCGCGACGCGATCAGGAACGACTTCCAGTTCCACGCCGAAACAGCCGATGTCTTCGAGTTGTCTGACGTGGTCCAAAACCTGCATTGCGCTCTCAGCGGTTTTTCCCACGGCTTTAAAGCCGCCGGTCCATGTTGACTTGGACGGGATCAGACCAACATGGCTTACAACCGGAATTCCATCATCAGCGAGCGCTTTGATCGTGCCCATGGACGATGCACAATAGACGCAATCGCCGCCCACTTGCATCGCGCGGTGCGCGGCACGTTGGTAATCTTCAAGCGTTACGAGTTGACCATAAAGCAGCCCGACCTGCACAAAACAATTTCCCGCCGCCTTGCGCATTTCTTCGGTCCAAGCGGGGTCAATAATCGACAACATATCAATCCCCGCCGCCGCCGCCGCCGCGGCCTCATCGGGCGTTTCTACGTATAACATCGTCAGTTGACGCTTGCCCTTAAGCGCTCGAATATCCGCCACTGTTGGCCGCTTGTGATAAAGATCCATGTCGTTCTCCTTAAGCTCAGTTCGCCGGAGCGGGTTTGAGCAATTTCTTTAAATTTGTTGTTGGATCTTCAAGGCTTGCAGCCGCGACCGCCACTTTGGCCTCAATCAGTTTCTGCGCCAGCTTGATGTCTTTGGCGACCGCGTTACCGACACCCAAGCCAGCCGCGCCAACCAATTGTCCGGCATCATTCAGGTAAAACAGGATCTTTGCATCATCCGAAAGCGTGCGTTGCGCAGTAGCTTTTCCAATGGTTTGACCGACACCCTGCAAGCCAAGGTCGTATTGATCGGACCAAAACCAGACTGGAGGTTGGAAAACACCGGACGCACCTGCCAAGTTCCGACCCGCGATCTCACCTTGGAACTGAGCATTCTGCCAAGTTTCAAATCTTTGAAGCCCAAGCCCCGAGAAGTTCACACTTGCGCAATCTCCAGCGGCAAAAATGTTGGTGTCAATGGTGCGCAATGCCTCATCAACGGCGATCCCGTTACCGATATACAAACCAGCGGCCTGTGCGAGATCCGTATTTGGAACAACACCAATGGCCGCAACAACCAGATCTGCGGCAATCAACTGACCGCCCACCAATTCGACAGCACGACTGGAAATGCGCGCGACCTCGACGTTACAGACGATATCCACGCCCTCGGCTAGGTGGCGCTCGACTATACGTTGTGCGAGGGGTTGCGGAACATTGCGGCCAAGCGGCACTGGCCCGGCTTCTAGAACCGTAATTTTGCTACCACGTCCAACCAGTTCGGCGGCGAGTTCCAGCCCTATAAGACCAGCCCCGATTATTACCGTGCGTGTCCTTTTCACAGCTGCACTGTAAATCCGGTTCGCGTCTTCAATGGTCCGCAGCGTCACCGCGTGTTCGCCGCCTTCGCATGTCAACCTGCGCGGGCTAGCACCTGTCGCCAAAAGCAGCCGCGAATACGTCAAATCCTCACCGGTGGACAGGCGTACACATGAGGCTTCCCTATTAATATGCTTTGCCGCAACTCCATCTAACAGCATAATGTTTTTCGCAGCCAACATCTCTGCGGTGCATATCGGTTTAAGGGTTGCACCATTCGCGTCGGGTTTGGAAAGCGGTGGGCGTTCGTAGGGCATGCCGCATTCGTCGCCAACCAGCGTAACTTCACCGTCAAAGCCTTCGGCACGGGCAGCAAAGGCCGCACGCACACCGCACTCCCCTGCCCCAATGATAACAATGCCCGACATTCAAATGTCGATCAGGACGCGACCGCCCTCAACCTTGACCGGATAGACCCCAAGGTTCACACAGACAGGTGTGCGTGTTGCCTCGCCCGTACGATAGTCAAACTGACCGTTGTGTTTAGGGCATTCAATGGTGTGATCCATCACAAGACCATCTGCCAGATGCACCTGTTCATGAGTGCAAAGCCCGTCGGTGCAGAAATAATTGTCATCGGGCGAGCGATAAACCGCAAAGGTGCGCCCATCGTGATCAAAACGGATCACGTCTTCTTCGTCGATGTCGTCTGCCGCGCAGGCGTCAATCCAGTTTGCCATTTATCTATTCCTTATTCTGCCGGAGTCGCTGTTGGAGTCGTTTCTCCAAGTGCGCTTTGATGCAAATCGTTGCGGTATGGCTGCGCTCCCCCGGGGAGGCTGCGCATCAGAAATTCATCATGATAAGTCAGTTGCCGCTTCAGGATTGGCCAAACCTCTTTGTAGGCTTGTAAAATTGACGGATTCGGCGCCGGCAGGTCATGTTTGATCGCCGCATGCAATTCGGGCAGCCGATGATAGGGAACCATTGGAAACATATGGTGTTCCACGTGGTAGTTCATGTTCCAGTAGATGAACCGGCTGATCGGGTTCATGTAGACCGTGCGGCTGTTCAGGCGGTGGTCGATGACGTTATCTGCAAGACCGGCGTGCTGCAAAATGCCGGTCATAACGTGATGCCAGGCCCCGTAAAGGCGCGGCAATCCGATGATCATGAGCGGTAGAATAGATTGCGTCGCCACCGCAAGAAGCAGGACAACCGCATAGATCGCAACCCAGATCCGCGCTGTGCAAAACACCTTGGGCTGCTCGCTTTGGGGGATGTAACTTGCGGCTTCGGGATCAAGGTGGCCAAATGCATTCTGGACCATCGTTTTCCAGCCTTGGAACGCATCCAGAATACCAAAGAAGTTCAGAAGAATGCGAAACAGCGCAGGTGGCCGCATCGCGACGATCTCGGGGTCGCGACCGACGATTACGGTATCGGTATGGTGGCGCGCATGACCCCAACGCCACGTCACCGGATTGCGAACCATGCAGAATGACGCGATTTGGTAGACCCAGTCATTATATTTCGCAGTGCGGAATGGTGTACCATGCCCGCATTCGTGCCAGCGACTGTCCATCGCTGATCCATATAGAACACCATAGGCGAGCCAGAACGGCGCCGACCACCAAGATGGCCAAAGCGCTACACCCAAAACAACAAAGATCGTCATGGCGCTGAACAAGATCACCGTGTCTCGGATCGCAGGCTGATCCTCGCGCTTCATCAGCGCCTTCATGTCTTTGCGCGCGATGTCCGTATGATACCAGTTGGCAGCTGCCAATCCTGTCTCAACTGCGCGCTGCGCATCCGGTCCCAGCAGCGAATAATCACGTTTTTGCATCGTCATATCTCGTTATCAGCAATCTAACATATGAGTATCAGACTGCGGCATTTCTCGTCTTGTGGTGAGCATGATTGTACATCAAAATACATCATCAGAACGCCAACAAGTGATGTGATTCAATCAAGGATACCCATGACGCAGCGCCCGACCCTTAGAGATCTTGCGCATGCCGCTGGCGTTGGCGTTGCGACGGTTGATCGTGCGCTTAACGGGCGCTCCAACGTGCGCCAGGAAACACTCGATCGTGTTTTGGACGCGGCCGAGCGTATCGGCTACCCGACCCGCGTGTTATCCGCACGACGCGACGAGGCCAGTCGCCCTCTGATCCGTTTTGGATTCGTACTTCATAAAGGATCGCAAGAGTTTTACCGTAATTTCGCAGCAGCCCTTCAAGATGCTGTCAATAGCCGGACCGACATCCGTGGCCGGGCAGTCATTCGCTTCGCAGCGTCGCAAGCGCCCGACGACTTCGCAAAAGAAATAGAAGTCGTTGCACTGCAGACGGATGCGATTGCAACATCGGCAATCAACCACCCGTCCCTATCCGAACTGGTAAGCGACCTTGCCCGCACAGGCACGCCTGTCTTTGCGCTGTTGAACGACTTTGCCCAAAACATCCGACAGAACTACCTTGGGCTGGACAACGTCAAAGTCGGACGCACTGCGGCATGGATGCTAACAACGCACGCACGCACTCCCGGTAAGTTGGCTGTATTTGTGGGCGGCAACCGGTGGCACGGACATCTGATGCGCGAGACGGGATTCCAAAGTTACATCCGCGAATACGCGCCAGATTTCTCAATGATCGACACGGTGGTCAATCTCGAAACCCGCCAGGTCACCTATGAAGCAACGCTAGATCTCCTGGACCGCCAACCAGATCTGCGTGGCATCTACGTAGCCGGCGGCGGGATGGAAGGCGCGATCGCCGCTTTGCGCGAAAAGCGGCCGCCCGAAAAGGTGGCGCTCGTCGTAAATGAGCTGACAGATGACAGCCGAAAAGCCCTTGTAGATCGCTATGTCACAATGGTTATAGCCACACCGCTGCAAGAACTGTGCGAAAATGTGGTTCAGTTGATGATTGAGTCCCAGCTTAGCGGACGAACTTCCAGCCCGGGCCAGCACTTCCTGACACCTCAGTTGTATGTGCCGGAATCCTTCTAGGCGTCGCGTTCCATGATCCATTCAACCTCGGGCGCCGCAACGAAACGCCACTTTCGCAGCGGCCCAGCCATGACATTGAGGTAATACATCTCGAACCCGTAGGGCGCGCCACAGGGATGATGACCGCGCGGCACGCAAACGACATCGCCATCAGACACCGCCATTGTTTCGTCCAACTGCCCGTCGTCGGTATAGACCCTTTGGATACCAAAGCCTGACGCAGGGTTCAGGCGGTGGTAATAGGTTTCCTCAAGGTACGTGATGCGGGGGTAGTCGTCTTCATCGTGTCGGTGGCTTGGATAGGACGACCAATGGCCCGCCGGTGTGAACACCTCGGTCACCAACAAACTGTCACAGTAATCCTCGTTTTCCATCGCTATATTGTTGATGTGGCGTGTGTTGGTTCCTGTGCCGCGCTCTGTCAAGGTGATACCGTCGGGCCCGATGCGCCGTGCTTTATGCCCGCCAATGCCCGGTGCCGTGCAGACGCCAATGACACAATCGGTTTCAGCCTTGGCCGCCCAATCCGTGCCATTCGGCAGATATAGGCAATGCGGCGGCGTCTTTTCGAACACGTTCATGCGGTCGCCCAAAACGCCCCAATCCTGACCACCACCGGTGATGGCCGCCTTGCCTTCGACCATAACAAGGATGACTTCAAGGTCGCCGGTCACTTCTGCCGCTTCGTCGCCTGCTTTCAGACGATAAAGCGAGAACCCGACATATCGCCAGCCTGCGCTTTCGGGTGTGATTTGATGCACCTTGCCGCGGGTTCCAAACGGTTTTTTCAGCAAATCAGCCATGACGTTCCCTTCAGTTTTTGAGTGTCAGGCCAGAGCGGCCACAAATGTCGACGATATGATCATAGCCCAACTTTGAATACTCATACGGCGGAGCGAGCGCCGGATCTTGCTCGGCCTCGACCACAATCCAGCCGCCATAATCCATCGCCTTAAGCCGATCTGTTATTGCCTGAAAATCAATGCAGCCTTCGGGATCGCCTGGTACTGAGTAAACCCCTGCCCGCACGCCATCCAGAAAGCTGCGATTTTCTGTGCGAACCCATGCCATCTTGTCGGGACGCACGTCTTTGAAATGAACATGGTGCACGCGGTCACCCCATCGATCGAGTACCGCCAGCGGGTCGGCCCCCGCAAATAGCAAATGGCCTGTATCATATAGCAGCGTCACTTCGGGGCCCGACCCCTCCATGAGCCAATCTATGTCTTCGGAGTCTTCAATCATGCTGCCCATATGGTGGTGATATGACAGCGTCATCCCCTTGTCCGACATCCATTTGGCTAGTTCCGTCAGCTTTAATGCGTAGGATTTCACGTCGTCACGGCTTAACTTCGGGCGATTACGAACGGGCATAGAAAGGTCGCCCTGCACGCTGTTCGAACATTCAGCGTAAACGATGCAAGGCGCATCAAGTGCCACGAATTGTTCTACTTGTTGAAGCACGGCGGCTTTCTCATCCTCGAGCGAGGCGGTCATCAGGCTGCCTGAACACCACCCCCCACACAGCGACACGCCGTAACGGTCGAGATAGCTGCGCAGCCCATCCGTATCGGCTGGCATCCGGCGGCCGCGTTCGACACCCTGATAGCCGATGCGCCCTGCGTCCTCCATTGCGCCCTCGGTCGTGAATCCGGAGGTCAAGTCCGGCAGGTCATCGTTCTGCCAAGCGATTAGGGAAATGCCAATTTTGACAGCCATCAGTCTGTCCTTTGCTTTGTTTTATTAATTTCATATGCGGATCGTGCTGCGTTTATTTTATCGCGCTTGGATACCTGTGGCACAGCAACGTCCCACCATGTGCCGCCGTGTTCGGTCGAGGGATACGGATCGGTGTCAATCACCACAACATATGGTCCCGCCACATCGCCCCGCTTTGACAAAGCCAGTTCCAGATCGGCAATGGAGGTAACCTTAACGCTCGTCGCCCCCATTGAGGCCGCATGGGCCGCAAAGTCGATGGCAGAGGGCTGTGAGTGCACTGAATGGTCTAGCAGGTTGTTAAACTCTGCCCCACCTGTGCCTATTTGCAGCCTGTTGATACAACCATAGCCGCGATTGTCCGTCACCACGACAGTAAACGAAATGCCCATCATCGCCGCTGTCGCCATTTCTGAATTCGCCATCATATAGGTGCCGTCGCCAGTGAAGCAGATCACATCGCGGTCTGGTTGCGCCATCTTGATGCCCATAGCGCCCGCAATCTCATAGCCCATACAGCTGAAACCGTATTCCATGTGATAAGACATCGGGCGGCTAGATTTCCACAACTTATGGAGCTCACCGGGCATCGTGCCCGCTGCGCACATCACAACCGTGTCGTCAGTTGCCGCGCGTTGCACCGCACCCACGACCTGCATGTCGGTAGGAAGCGCATTGCCATCCGGCGCGGTGGTCAAGGGATCAACCTTGTCAAACCAGTCGGATGTCAGGCCGTCAATCCCAGCCGTCGATTGATGTTTTCCCAGAGCGGCAGACAATTCGCCAAGCCCCGCCCTTGCGTCCGCCAAAAGCGGCAAAGCGTCATGCTTGGCCGCATCATAGGCCGCCACGTTCAGACAGGCGATCCGGCGAACGGGATTGGCGAACAATCCCCATGACCCAGTGGTGAAATCCTGAAACCGTGTGCCGACGCCGAACACCAAATCAGCCTCGGCGCACACCGCATTCGCTGGCGCACCCCCCGTCACCCCGATCGGCCCCAGATTGAGAGGATGGTCCCATGGAAGCGCGGATTTCCCCGCCTGCGTTTCAGCAATGGGAATATTGTGTGCCTCGGCAAAGCTGCGCAAGGCCTCCGTTGCGCCCGAATAGTGCACCCCGCCACCCGCAACGATGATCGGACGCTTGGCGGCCCTGATTGCATCCGCCATCGCGGCCAATTCATCAACGTCCGGACGCATCCGGCGCGCGACCCAGACCTTGGGCGCAAAAAAGCTTTCGGGATAGTCGAAGGCCTCTGCCTGCACATCCTGACAGAATGCCAATGTCACTGGACCACAATCCGCAGGATCGGTCATTGTGCGAAAGGCACGCGGCAATGCCGTCAACAATTGTTCGGGCCGTGTGATGCGGTCAAAATAACGACTGACAGGTTTGAACACGTCGTTTGCGCTTACCGTGCCGTCGTTGAAATCCTCGACTTGTTGCAGAACCGGATCAGGACCGCGATTGGCAAACACATCTCCCGGCACCAAAAGAACTGGTAGGCGATTCACGTGGGCCAAAGCGGCGGCGGTGACCATATTGGTGGCTCCCGGCCCGATGGAAGAGCTGACCATCATTGCCCGCTTGCGGCCTAATTGTTTGGCATAGGCGATCGCTGCGTGTGCCATTGTCTGTTCATTGTGCCCGCGCCACGTCGGCAGGTCGTCTTGCGCTTGGTACAGCGCCTCACCCACCCCCGCGACATTCCCGTGACCAAAAATAGCCCAACATCCGGCGATAAACGGCTCTCCGGTTTCGGTTTTCTGGGCCGCAACAAATTTCACCATGGCCTGCGCCGCTGTCAGTCGAATTGTATTAACCATTAGCTTTTTCCCTATTCAATCGGGCATCAACACGCGCCGCATCCCAGACGTCGCAAAGCCCTGCGAAGCGAGCCGCCATATGATCAACCGCGTCAGCGTCCGACATTTCATTTTGCATCCATGCACGTGCCGCATCACCAAAGATGGTGCGGCCAACAGCAAACCCTTTGACCAACGGCTGTCTCGCCGCGAGCGCAAAAGACGCTGCAAGCTCGCTCTGGGGGGCATCAAGACCCAGAACCACAATCCCGCGCGTGCGCGAATCGTTGCGCCCGATTGCCTCTACCGCGTTGGACCATGCGGCGTCAGTCTTGAACGGTTCAAGCTTCCACCAATCGGGATAGACGCCGACATCGTAAAATTGCTGGATCAGTTTCGGCGTCGTCATATCATCGACGGGGCCAACCTTGGATGGGATCACCTCAAGCAGGAATTCCAAATCGTTGCGCCGCGCCGCCGTAAATAGGCGCTTAACCCGCTCCTCCTGAGTCTTCTTTGTATCGACGTCATCATCTGGATGACAAAAGACCAACAGTTTCACGACATTCTCTCTCGGCCATTCTCGCAATTGGCCAAAATCCTCGCCCAACTCCGGCTCAAACTCAATCGGGCGTGATCCTGGCAATTCTGTCGGTCTGCCAATCCACAGTCCTGATCCGCTGGCGGCATGAAGCGCGCGACGCCCGATCCGGTTGTCACATAGAATTCCGAAACCCGGCTGCCCGTTCTGCACTTGCAGAGCCGCATCAAGGCAGAGTCGTTTAAAGGCACCGGCTTTCTTCAGGCTGTACCCATCCATCTCTTCAAGCTGCAAACGGTGATCAAACGCGAAAGTTTTGACCGAAGACCAAGTGCCCCGACGGTTCGTAGCCCAGTGGACCTGTTCCAGTTCGACATCGTTGCGCAGATCGGGTTGCTTGATGCCGCGCTCAAAGAAAAACTGGAGTTCGTCCCAAGATGGATAAGCTGGCGTGCAACCGTGTCGCGAAACGGCAAAGGCGCCACAGGCATTGGCATATTTCAACGTGTTTGCCCAATCCTCACCGTCCAGCCACCCCTTGAGAAGGCCGGACATAAAGCCGTCGCCCGCGCCCAAGACATTAAAGACCTCAATCGGAAAGCCCGGACCGGATTGGCCATCGTCAAGGCTCTCCGGAATGTCACCCGTAAACGCCACCGCACCATCCGCGCCGCGCTTACACACCAAAGTTGCACCTGACACGGCGCGGACGGCCCGTAGCGCCGCGATGGTGTCGGTGGTGCCCCCAGCTATGTGGAACTCCTCTTCGGTGCCCACGATCAAATCAAACAAATGCAAAGTGGTCTGAAGCTTGGACGTAACTTCCGCGCTTTCAACAAAACGGCTTTCGCCATCACCGTGGCCCGCAACGCCCCACAAGTTTGGACGGTAATCAATATCAAGCGCGGTCTGCATGTCATTAGTCCGCGCGATTTCTAATGCCTTCAGCGTCGCCGCCTCGACCTGCGGGTTGCTCAGATGTGTGCCTGTCGCAACCACTGCACGGGCCGACGTAACAAACTCCTCGTCGATATCATCCACCGTCAGTCCCATATCGGCGCAGTTCTCGCGATAGAATATCAACGGGAATTGTTCGCTGTCGCGGATGCCCAACAACACCAGTGCCGTCAGGCGGTCAGGGTCAACTTTCACCCCCTGCGTGCTCACCCCTTCCCGCGCCAGTTGTTCCTTAATGAAGCGGCCCATGTGTTCATCACCAACCGCCGTGACAACCCCAGACTTCAACCCCAACCGCGCAGTCCCGCAGGCGATATTCGTTGGTGAGCCGCCGATATATTTATCAAACGCCCCCATGTCCTCTAGGCGTCCACCAATCTGCACGCCATAGAGATCAACCGAACTTCGACCAATCGTGATTAAATCAAGGGTCTTGGTCATGTCGAAACCTTTAGTTCCGACAATTTCACCACGCGCTGCTCCGCCACTGACAACAAAGCCGCATCCGCCAGTGCCAGCGCCACCATTCCGTCGTGGCCGGTGGTTGGCGTTGCGGTCGTGCCCGAAACGGCTGCAACAAATCCGGCTATCTCGTTGGCATAAGCAGCGATATAGCGCGTCATGAAGAAGTCGAGCAACGGCGGCTGGTGGAACCCGCTCTCGTCCGCCAACACGATGTTGGTTTCGCGCATGTTTTCGGCCGCGACTGACCCCTTGGATCCCAAAACCTCAATCCGCTGGTCGTAGCCATAGGTTGCACGACGCGAATTGGTGATGGTGCATTGTTTTCCGCTTTCCGTCGTCAGGATGACGTTGACGCTGTCGTAGTCGCCCAGCTTACCGATCTCGGGGTCGGTCAGGACAGATGCCGCCGCTTGCACGGTTGCGATTTCTTCACCCAGCAACCATCTCGCCACGTCAAAATCATGAATTGTCATGTCGCGGAAAATACCACCCGACACCTTGATGTATTCCGCAGGTGGTGCGCCGGGATCGCGGCTGGAAATCGTGACCATCTCGACGTCACCGATCTTGCCGTCGTCAATAGCCTTCTTCAACGCCATAAAATCAGGGTCGAACCGACGATTGAAGCCAACCATCAAGGTCGCATTTTCTTCGCTGACGGTCTTGAGGCATTCTTTGACCCGCTCCAGATCAAGATCGATCGGCTTCTCGCAGAACACTGCCTTTCCGGCGCGGGCAAATCGCTCAATCAAGTCGGCGTGAGTGTCTGTCGGCGTACAAATAGCCACGGCATCGACATCATCGCTTGCGGCAATCGCGTCAATAGAGCGGATGTCGCAACCGTAATTGTCAGCCACTTTTCGCGCCGCAGCCGCCATTGGATCGGCGATTGCGACAAGGGACGCGCCCTCGGTCGACGCAACAGCGCGGGCATGCACCTGGCCGATCCGACCAGCGCCTAGAATTGCAAAACGAACGGTCATAGAAGTCTCCAGTCTACCGGTGTGTCGGTTTGTTGTAGTGTTGAATCAAGTTGAACAATCTGCCCTGATGCAGCGGCGATGCGCGCCGCGTCGAGCACTTCGACAGTTCGTAAAGATTGGCGCGCAGGGACCGGCCCATCTGTGCCTTGCCGAACTGCTTCGGCAAATTCAGTATAGTAATCGCTGTAGTCGGATCGAAGGGACGGAATTCTGCGCGGGCCGCTTTCACCATAAAGCGTTCCCCAAGCCGATTGGGGCTCCTCGCCCCAATTGTCGGAGGTAGCGGGTCGTTTACCATCAATGGCCGCGCGGGCCTGCACGTCGGTGCCATTGACAACGTAAGCGCCCTTTGTCCCGTAAACCCGAAGTTCACGGGCATCGAGATGATTGGCTTTGCTCGCGGAAACATAGCTGTGAGCGCCGCTAACGTGGCGCAGGTGGATCACGAAATCTGCGTCCGTGCGGCCTTCAGCAAAATCGAGATGGTTGATTTGCGCATCAACAAACTCAACTGGCCCTAACAGCCAGAGCATTTGATCCACGAGATGACTTCCCAGATCGCGCAACAAACCACCATCCGGCCCGCGCTCTAGCGTTTCTATCTGATCGAAGTCCATCCGATTGTGGACGCGCTGGATATCCCCCAACTCTCCTGCATCAATCAAGGAAGCCAGTGTAACCAAATCGGTGTCACGCCGGCGGTTCTGAAACACATTCAGCAAAACGCCCTTCTGCTTCGCTGCGCCTGCCATTTGGGCGGCATCCCGAAGATTCATCGCGAACGGTTTGTCGCAGACCACGTGCAATCCGGCTTCAATAGCCTCAAGCGTCAATGGTGTATGTGTCGCGGGCGGGGTTGTGATTGTCACCACGTCGAAGCTGCCATCTGCGATCAGATCGGACAGACTCGCAAAGACCGGAACACCGGGGAGATCGACGGCAAACTGCGCGATCTTGTCGGCGGACCGCGCCACCACCCCGCCGATCTCGACGCCGTCAGCGGCCTGAATGAACGGCGCGTGAAAAATCCGGCCACCGAAACCGTAGCCTACAAGTCCAAGTTTCATGGATACCTCAAATCTAAATGATCTAGACGGCCCGTCTCTAGTGCCCAAAGGCAAAGGCGCTAGGCCGCGTCTTCATAGCCCTCTTGTGTCTTGGCTCCGGTGATATAAGCGACAACATCCTCGCCTGTGATGTCGCCCTTGGTAATGTCCAGGTCAGCGCAAATCCGTCCGCGCCGGAACACAACGACACGGTCCACAAGCTCAAACACCTGACGCATATTGTGGCTGACCAGAATGAGGGGTTCACCCGCTTCTTTAAGAGTTCGGATGATGTTCTCTACCTGCGCGGTTTCCTGTACACCCAATGCCGCCGTGGGCTCATCCATAATCGTTAGCTTGGAGTGGAACGTCGCTGTACGGGCGATTGCCACGCACTGTCGCTGCCCCCCCGACATGTTGCGGATTGAATTGCGGATGTTGGGAATTTTCACCGCCGTTCTCTCAAGCCCGGCAAGGGTCGCCTCGCGCATCGCACGGTAATCAAGTCGCCGGAACGGGCCAAGAAAATTCCATTTCGTGATTTCCCGCCCGAGAAAAAGATTATCCGGCACGTCCAGATCATCGGCCAGCGCCAAAGTCTGGAACACGGTTTCAATACCAGCCTCTCGTGCGTCTAGTGGGCCGGAGAATTGCACAGGTTTGCCGCCGAAAATAATGTCGCCTCGGGTACGCTGCTCGACACCTGTGATCTGGCGCACGAAAGTCGATTTTCCGGCCCCGTTGTCGCCCATGATCGCAATGTGTTCCCCGTCGCGCAGTTTGAAATTAGCGCCTTCGAGGGCATGCACGCCACCGTAGTGTTTCGTCAGATCGCGCGTTTCTAGGATGATATTATCGCTCATATGAAATTTCCTTTTACCCGGCCATAGACCGTTGCTGGCGATACTGATCCAACACCACCGCACCGATGATAATCGTACCCATCGCCATAAGTTGGTAGAACGCATCGAGCTTGATGAACGTGAAACCGGACTGGATGACTCCGAACACCATGGCCCCAAGAACTGTGCCGACAATAGATCCACGACCCCCTGTCAGGCTGACCCCGCCGATAACCGCCATGGCAATCGCATAAAGTTCGTAAAATTGCCCCATGCCCGCCTGTGCCGTCAGGTTCTTTGAACTCAACACAACCGCTGCAAAAGCTGCCAGCATTGAGGCGATCATATAGACGAGGACTTTGTGGCGCTTGACGTTGATACCTGACATGCGTGCCGCGTCTTCGTTAGATCCAATCGCATAGGTATGTTTTCCGTAGACGGTGAATTTCATTATGAAGAACAAAAGGATCGCAAGTAGAGCAAACCACACAACGGGCATCATACCCGACCCGATCGCTGCGAATTGCTCGGTCGGGAAAGACACTGGCTGCCCCTTGGTCCACCATTGCGAAATGCCGCGGCAAATCAGGAACATGCCAAGCGTCGCAATAAAAGGTGGAATGCGCGTGAACGCGATCAGACTGCCATTGACACACCCTATGAGCGCGCCAAACGCCAGGCCGGCAAGTATGGGCACGATAACAGGGAGATCAAAAGCCCAAGGCCCAAAAACTGCTTTGGGATTGATTTGACCGTTTACAAGTTCCGTTTGACCAAACGACATCACGATCATAGCCGCCGCACCGACCAACGGGCCGGATGATAGATCAATACCACCTGAGATAATGACCTGCGTCACGCCAAGCGAAATGATCCCGATGATCGACACCTGCAAGATCACAATCTTGATCCGCGCGACGTTCAATATTGTGCCGTCGCGGTTAGTGTTGAAGTCAAACAGCATGCTCGTGTTGTCCATATAGGGCAGAATTTGCCCCAAGGCTTCAAACGCCAAAATAATTAGAACGAGCGCGATAAATACGTTGGCCTCGTTCGGCCATGCGCGCTTGGACTTATCGTAAGTCAGTCCTCCTATGCCGTGTGATGTTTGATCTGCCATGTTTTCCCCCTCAAGCCGCTCCCGCCCGATGATACGCCGAATTGCCGGAGCGGCGCGCATTTTGTGCGCCGCTCCAATTTGCTAAGCCGGTTGGCCTAGTTTTGTGAAAGGTAGTCGCCAATGTTGGCTGGTGTCACGAGCTCGAATGGGATGTAAACTTTTTGATCCACTTCTTCGCCATTGGCGAGCGCAATCGCCGCGTTCAACGCGCCAGAACCTTGTCCGCCTGCGTTCTGGAACACAGTGACATCAAGGTCACCGGCCTGCATTGCAGCCAGAGCGTCTTGTGTGGCGTCAACTCCGCCGACAACAACGTCAGCCATATCAATGCCTGCGGCTTTCATTGCCTGAATCGCACCAAGTGCCATTTCGTCGTTGTTGGTGATAACGGCGTGGAAATCTTCACTGGATGCCAACCAGTTGGTCATCAAGGAGTTTGCCTGCTCGCGCGACCAGTTGGCGGTCTGCTGATCGATAACTTCAATGAAGTTACACATGTCCATGCCAAGAACGTCTTCGATGTCTTTGGTGCGTTGGACCGCCGCTTGGTTCGAAAGCTCACCCATCATGACATAGGCACGAGCGCCGCCGCCAAGACCCTGCGCGCGAAGCATCTTACAGATTTCGAATGTTTCCAGTGTGCCGGATTCGATTTCGTTGGAAGCTACGAAAGCCTGGTTGTCCGGTAGCGTATCAACGTTTACCGGCTGACGGTTCACAAATACCAGCGGGACACCCGCAGAAGATGCCGCATCGGTCATCGCCTGTGTTGCAGACGTATCAACAGGGTTTACGATGATCGCGTCTACACCAGACGCAATAAAGTTGTTGATCTGATCAAGTTGGCGCGCGACGTCGTTTTGTGCGTCCTCGATCTGGACGTCGATACCGTCCATACCGTTGGCTTCCTCTTCGATGCCATTGCGCAGAACTGTCAGAAAGTTGTCGTCAAAAAGCGCCATGGAAACGCCGATATTTTCGGCAATGGCCGTTGTGGACAAGAGCGAGGCTAGGCCTGCGGCTATAATAGTCTTTTTCATTGGGTTCCTCCCGTTGTGGTGTCCGGCACACCATTTCTTTTGCCGGAACCCCTTAATCTTCGGGGTATTCAAACCCTTGCTCAGGCGGCCTCCTGCCGCAATCGCGAGGTAATAAATTCGAATGATGCTTTGATTTCCGAGTATGGATCCGGCATCGCATGGGTTCTCGGAGAGAAGCACTCATACGAAATTGGTCCGTCGTATCCGTCCGCAATCAGGGCGCGGATCTGTTCGATATTGCCAAGACGATCTTGCTCATCGACCAAGACCCGATGCTCGTCTTCCATCTCGGTGATCTTCAAGTCTGGATCGACAACTGCTGAGATATGAATAATTCCAGTGGCTTGAGTGAAAATAGCATTCTCACCAGCAAGCGTGTGGTGGAACGTATCGTGCACCAGTTTAAAGTGATCGTGTCCATGGATTGCGTTGATGGTATCGACGAGTTCCGATTTTGAGCGCAGCGACGACCGCAAAAAGCCAAGCGGCTCGACCAAAGCGACGATACCTGCGTCAATCAGCATCGGCAGAATCGCCTTCATTGCGACGCGCAGGTTGGCTTGGCGTTCGCCGTTGCCCAACCCCGTTCCGTCATTACGCGGGATCAGACTGATAGTTTCGGCGCCTACGGCCTCTGCGACTGCAATCAGATCCCGCACCGCAACTTCACGTTCTGCGTCCCATGTGTTGAACGGATAGACTTGGCTCAAACCCACGAGGCGCAGACCTCTATCCTTTGCCATCTCACCTGCTTCAACGGGGTCCACTCCATCAAACAGTTCACGATCGATATCGTTGCGGACTTCAACCCCGACACACTCAAGCTTGGCCGCCAAATCAAGGAAATCGACGTAGCTCAGGTTTGGAACTGTCATATGATTAAGTGCAAAGTTCATTGTATCCCCCTCATCACGACACGGACGTCTTTTCGGACTGGCCGATCGCAGCGTTGCAGAACACTGAGGTCACTCTTGGGATTCGGTCAATGCATCAAGGTGATTAATGCGTCATTCATGACGTTCTAATGGAGGTAAAAATGACGTTTTTACGTCATTAAAATGACTCCGGCAACACGATCCGGGGTTCAAGAAACATCTGCCCCGACACACCTTCGTCCCCCTCGGTAGTGGCTTGTATCATTTGGTCAATTAAAGTCCTACAAAGCTCTTTGAGTGGCGTAGAAATCACCATGGTGACATAGCCGTCAATCAGTCCAGCCCGACTTTCGGCGGTAAGTTCGTTGACTATCAACGCGACCTTCGGGGTGGAATGCACCTCTCGCACCGCGGCAATCGCACCCTCCATGCCACCGCCCGCTATATAGATGCCGCGCAGGTCCGGATGACGCTGCAAAAGGTCCAGCGTAGCTTCATATGTAACTTGCCTCGTTTCGAGGTTCACGAGGGTATCAAGGACTGTAAATCCGAGATCGCTTTCTCTTACAAATGAGCGGTACCCTACTTCACGCAAATCGTGCCCATGCCAACGGTTGCCGCCAACGAAGATAGCAAGCTTCCCAGGTTGATGCACCGTTTTCGTTATCATCCAGCCAGCTAGCCGCCCAATTTTCATATTGTTGAGGCCAATGTAGTTTTTCCGGATCCCTTGCGCGAAATCATTGAGGAGGGACACGACGGGTACATTCTTGTCCTTCAAGTCTTGCACCACGCGGTTTAGCCGAGGGTCGTTCACGGCAGTGCAAGCGAGAGCATCGCAGCGGCGGCCCAGAGTTTTCAACAGATCGGTAAACTCATCCGGTGACTGCGACGACGAAAACCTAATATCAGAGGTAATCCGGTAATCATGTCGTTCTGAAATGGCCGCTTCGATGTGGGTGGCGAAATCACTGTAAGAGTTAAGCCCAAAAGTTGGTGACGGTGTGATTAGGCGGCGTT
>TARA_R110002167_G_scaffold206691_18_pt1 | contig 32004 bp, 28 predicted proteins | sample TARA_R110002167 | Tara Oceans TARA_R110002167 (sample SAMEA4398238) | marine metagenome | biome: Polar Biome; feature: [MES] marine water layer (ENVO:01000295) within the mesopelagic zone...; material: water (ENVO:00002006), including particulate matter (ENVO:01000060) such...
GAATGGAAAGTCACCGCATTGAAAATTGGGTTACTTCCAAAATCTTTGAATGTAATTTATTAAAGCATTATAGGGGGGTCTTCTTTGTGCCGTAAAAAACCGATAATAAAAACCCTATCACGTACAAAGCAGTAGTCGTCCTAAAAGGCGACTCTATTATCATCAACAGTAGGGTAAGAAAGGAAACCAACAGGAGGCTCTTGTTTTTCTGCCTTATATAATGATAGCATAAGAATAAAAAAACAACAAGAAAAAGCAAGGCGCCTAGGAAACCATTTTCCAACATATAGGTTAAGAATTGATTGTGGGAATGGTTCACTTCCATAAGGGTATCCACGCCATCTTTATTGATCACCACGTGTTCTGGCAGTACCCTACTTGACGTTCCTGTCCCATGCCCCATCCAAAACTTCTCGGTGATGGCGGTCCACGTCGTTCGCCAAAGCTGTGATCGCTGAGGATCAAGTACCCCAATAAAACGAACAACAAAGGCAAAAATAACGGCCCAAAGCGGCAGTAGCCATCTGGACAGGTTCTTAACCGAAATGGAATAAAGGAAAGGCAAGACTACCCCTAGTACCAATGCAAATCTGGATCCTAGAATCAAAAGGGTACAAACCGTGAAAAAAGCGTACAATAGCCCAACACTCCTTGATAATTGTCGCTTTGTATTTAGGTCAAGACAAAAAAGACCGCCGATCAGGATGAAAAAAGACAAAAAGGTAGTGTGCGGATAGTACACCCAAAAGAGCAAGGTGTGCGTATAAGACTTGATGTTGGTAAAGTAATTTGATATGTCAATACTGTAATAGTAGCCCCCGTATCCCATTAAAAGTCCCCAACTCACAATAATAATGGACATTAGCATTAAAAATACCGTTATGTATATTTTTTTAATCTGTCCTTTGAGATCTGAAAAGTCAATGATGGCACTTATCAGGGCGAACAGTACGAAACCGAGTGGGATAGCTAGTTTCGAAGCGTCACCATCTCCCAAAAACAACAGCGGCACCGCAAAAAACAACAAAAATGAGATTTGAATCGGTCCAAAATGAAACTGTCGCTTTTTGAAGTAACGAAACAAGGCAAAGGCAGCCAATAAAAGCGTCGTAAAAGTCACCCAAGCAATTTTCAAAGGAATTACGGAAAGGAACATTCCTATGAAAAACAACTCATATGCGCCCTGTTCCTTTGTTTTGTTAACCCAGTTTAAAAGGGGTACGAATAACAGTATCAGCCAAGGGAAGACCAATAACAAAATACGCTGCCACTTGGGAAAGATCAATTCGTTTAACGGATCAAATACTACATATGGGTCTAGAGGCTTTTTGCCAGCGTCCAAGAAAAAAGTGCCCGTTGCCTGATCCGTACTAGAAATACTTCTCAAAAAGCCTACCTTCTTAACGACCTCTTTTTTTTCCAATTGAAACAGGGTTTTGTCTCCATTGGATAAAGAAATTGAACTGATCATTACATCCGTTAGCGCTGGGTTCGATCCAAAGTCGAGTCTTATATGTTTCAGTTGTTCCCCATCCACGAGTTGAAATGGAAAATGGAGTGTGTTGTCGCCTTTTTGTACGGATGCCACGACCAGTTGTGTAGTGTTAAAATCATTTCCGGTATCGTAAAGCATTTGCATGCTACCGTTGTTTTGGAATACGACATCGACCTCCAACACATAACTTCCAGTTGTAAGGGATTGTTGAAGAAAATAACCGACAATAACGTTGATGACCAGTGAGAGAGCCATACACAAAACCATTCTGGAAACCAAGGACAAGTGTTTCATTCGGCTCATGGGCTAGTGGCTATTCGGACTGGTTTGTTGACATCTCCATATTGCCCTCCCTGTTAAGCACGTACATACAGGATAGGGCAATCATAAACAAGGATATCCCAATTGGGTTATTGAAGAAGGGATTGGTAAACGATAACATGATGACCAATAGCGCCCCGAGAAAAAAGGACTTACGGATGCCTTTATGGTTATTGCCCCCAACATAAGCGTTATAAAGGATAATAAAAAGGAGTGTCCATATGCAAAGTCCTAAAACCCCTTGTTTATGAAATACTTCCAGGTATCCGATTTCCATATGCACCTCCCGAACGGGCACTCCTATTCCAAATCCATGACCAATAAAAAAGCTTATTGGATCAATCCGTTCAATGACCTGTAATAGTTGCTGCACCCGTATAGAATCACTTGAGACCTTGTCCCCAATTTCGAATTTTCCAAAGAAATAAATACTTCCAAATAATAAAACCACCGCCAAAATCAACATCTTCATATTTAACTTTAAAAGCATGGGGATTCCATAGAAGAAAGCATATAATAGCCCAAACATTAAAATAAAGCCACGGGTTCCGGTAAGTATCATGGCGGTCATGATAATGAGAATGGCAAGCCCTCTCCATCTGGAACTAGAACTATGGATCCAAAAAATAAGTCCAACCACCATGTACAAAAACCCCTTATAAAAGAAAAACCCCTGGGTTCCCCTAAAGAAGAAGTCAGAAGGAGAAACCTGGTTAAGAGCGTAATTATAGAACCACATAAAATCTAACCTACCTAGAAAAAAAAGAGCTTGGATAAAAATGTAGACCAGGGCCAAAAACAGACTACTCCTTTTAATCAGGGAAATAACCAATTGTACTCTTGCTACATTATCTATATAATAACTAATAAACAAAATGCTGTAAAAATAGGATAGTGGTTTAACATCTTCAGCAATAAGTACTAAGGAGGCTCCATTTAACCAGCCAAGGGCCGTGTAAAAAAGTAATGCGCCCGATACGACCATTATCAAGGACACGACATATATAGGAATACTTCCGCGTTCTAAATATAATACCCCCGCAACAATAAAATTTAAAACAAACAGCAGCATCCTTAAGGTAACCGGACCGATTTCAAAAACCCTACCGCCTCCACCAAGGAAAAGTTCCAATAAGGTAATGATAAAAAGTATTTTTAGAAGGCCACGCATGAATTGGTACTGGTTCTTTGATGGTTATAACCGAAGTGATCGCGGATAAAAATACGACAATATCAGGGTCAAAATAAAAAGAGAATTGAAAATAAGGCGCAACGACTCCTGGCTAGCTGGGATAATGGGATTTAGCCAACCCCCTTTTCCCTCAAAATACGTTGTAGAAACTCGAAATTGTTATCGCGTCTCATAATCACCAAAACTCCTAGTAACCAACATATGACACATGGTAAAACTATCCAAAGATTGCTATCGCTCAGGTAATTAATTATTACATATGTAACAAAAACCATCAAAAGCAACATCCCATTCGAGGTTCTCAACAGATTAATTGCCGGAATTTCCTTTTTACAGTAAACATAATACATCCCAAAAAGTATCACATGTACCAAAACACTCACCCAGGCCGCAGCCAAAATTCCATATTTTGGAATCAAAATAAGGTTTAAAACCAAACTTACCGCCAACGAAACCCCAACGGTGATTACCCGAGAGGCTTGCCTGTTCGAGATGGTTAAAATATTGCCCAACAATGAAGAAATCGTTCTTAAGATAACTACCAATGAAAATGGAAGGAACAAAATAACCCCATCTTCATATTCCGGGGTATACAGGAATGTCAATAGTTGGGATTTAAAGGTGGTAAGGAATAGAAATAGTGAGCACCCCACGATCAAGAGGTATAAAAAAATCTTTGTCACCAATTCGGTAATATCTTCATTATTGTAAAATTTAAATGACAAATAGGGCAAAAGCACTTGTGAAACCACGTCGGTACAAACCAATAGTATAAATATTATTCGAAATACCGATTGATACAAAGCCACATCCTTTGCGCCTAGATAAAGTGATATAATCTGGGTATCCACCATAAAATAAAAAATCCCCAAAATGCTAAACAATCCAAAAGACCAACTTTTTCTTAACAACTTGGCAATCAGTCTTCTATTAAAGGAAAAGTCGGAAAACACGGATTTACACAAATAAATAGTCCAAATCATCTGCAGTACTTTGGACAACACGAGAAAGGCTACTAATTGGACAAGACTTAAGCTTGTCTGCAAATAGATAATCACAACGACCGTAACCAAGACGGCATATACTATGTTTGTCTCTGTATATTTAAAAAATTTATTCTGCGCCCTCAATAGTGCCTGAAGATAAATAATTATTGAGGCGGCCAAAGAAAATAGAATATAGAGTGCCCCGACATTGACCCAATCGCCATTATAAAACATCCATAAGTATATAAAGAAGATAGGGCTGGCGATAGCCATTAAGAATACCTTGGCAAAAATACTATTGAAAATGTAATGGCCAGGCGCAGATTCATAATGTGGGTAATCCTTTAATAACATTAGGGAAAATCCGAAATCTGCTACGATTACGACCAGCGCCGACAAGGAGAATCCAAAACTAAGAATGCCAAAATCTTCAACCGACATGAGTTTGGCTAGCACGATAAAAATGACGCTGCCAGTATATAATTGCAGTGCCGAGGTCAAAGCTGACCAAAATATATTTTTGGATATTGTTGGCATGATTCAAAAAATTTACAGAATGAATATGTTCTTTTCAGAGAACATAGTTGTGCTGAGGTTTCAAAGATATGCCTTATGTTAGACAATTGTTAAAAGTTGGTCCATTTAGAAGCGCACTGCCCAGATTGTTGATGTCTGTTGTCAGCCCCGCTCTATTTATTAAATTCCTATATTTACCGCTCGAAAACCTAAACAAAATTCTGTGGGCACCTTAAAAAGTATATTAAAGCAAGGTTTTAAAATTCCCGTTTTCTTTGCTTCCCTGTTTGATAAACACTATCTCGCAAAAGATGTCCCAATGGCTAAAAAAGTTAGCCATTCGAAATGGCGCAACTATTTATACGATAACTTTAACAAGCCAGGCCTTCGGGTTTTAGAGGTTGGAAGTCGAGAGGTGACCGGTACTTCTTTTGCGCGTCAGAATTTTTCCAATGCCACCTATATAGGTTTCGACTATTATGATGGAAACAATGTGGATGTTGTAGGTGATGCACATAAACTTTCATCATATTTCACCGGTGAAGAAAAATTTGATTTAATTTATTCTAGTGCCTGTTTCGAACATTTCGCCATGCCTTGGGTGGTGGCCACCGAAATAGCCAAATTGCTAAAAGTTGGGGGAACCGTCTTTGTCGAAACCCATTTCTCATTTTCCTCCCACGAACGGCCATGGCATTTTTTCCATTACACAGATATGGCGCTCCGTACTTTGTTCCCACCAGCTAATGGTTTTGAATGTATAGAGGTAGGATTTTCGAATCCGGTAGTGGGTCGCTTTTCTTCTTTAGCGGACGGTTATTTGAAAAATCGGCCAATGGCAGGTATGTATTGCCACATCGATTTTTTAGGGTTAAAAGTTAAGGATGTAGAAGACTTCGATTGGAACAAGGTCAATTTAGATGAAGTAGTAGGTGACACCAAATATCCCGAACCTAAATCATAGTTGATAACCATTGACCTCGGATGTTGTGGTGGTTGGCAATTCAATCTATCTGTAGGTTGCCCTCCAACCCGGAGACATAGTTTTCCTTTATGTCCAAAGACTCCATCCAGCTTCGCACCACCAAGGTTTTATAGGTGCCAGAATTTATGGCCTTTCCTTCCAATTGATTGTTCCACAACCACTTCGGCGTAGGCCATAAGGCGTATTGAGCCTTTACTGCGGCATAAAAATCTTTGTCGACCCCTGTTTGACCATGGTGCGCCATTTGCACATAATCGGCCTTTATTCGGTCTGCCGGATATTTTTTTAGAATCTCTTGCCCCCCTTCGAGTCCCAAATCCCCTAAAAATAATATGGATTTTGACTTTCCGGAGATTTTAAAGGTCATTGAAGAATTATTAATGGCATTGACCACAATTGATTCATTGAGACCGCCAAAAACCTCCATATGAACCCCATTCGCTAAATCGAACTTATCCCCAACACGAACGACAATCACTTTTGATCGAGTAGCGCCCATCGCCTGATTGTACCGCTCTACAAGGTCATAGTTCTCCGGTTCATTCTTTGCAATCCAAGCTTGTGCCAATGGTACATGTAGAATTTGGTCTATTTTAATGGTGCCTTTATCCATGATTTCTAAAACCGCCCCTATATGATCTGAATGGGGATGGGTCAAGATCCACGTATCGACTTTACCACCAAATTGTTGTAAATAGCCCTCAAGAATGGGAGCTGTGAGTTTGCCGCCCCCATCGATAACAATCAATTTTTTATCATCGGACCTTAAAATATAACCCATTTGTACTTCCTCGAAAAAGGAGTCCAATTGCCAAAGGGAAAAATCTGCAGTACGATTGGGAAAGGGTTTTATGCTTAAGGTGGTGTCGTAATCGTCAGAATTGGAACAGCCCAAAAGACCAAAAAATAGGAGTCCGGCCACAAATTGCGCCCATATTTTTGAAAGATGTCCTATACGGTACGACGATATTGCCTTCATATATAACCCTTTTTTCAGAACTGTAGGGCTTAGGGCATCCCAAATATAAGCTATCGGTTTGGAAAAATAATTATTAGAATAAGATAAATTGCAGCGGCAAGATAGGTCGCCCCGAACACTGGTTAACCTCATTTGGCCTTTTGTTTATACCATTCCTTTGTCACCTTATTTATTGCCGCAATGTCACCTAAGGTCATTTAGAAATTATCCGGAAACAAAAGTGTATTTATGCTTCAAGATAAGCCGAGCTACCAAAGGCCTCGTACTATTGTAATCATATATATGAGAAAAGACGGTCAGCAGACTAGAGTCCCGATAGGGCTTCGAACACCCGTCTGGAATTGTGCGCGTCATGATACTTGTTAAACACGGCATTTTTCTCTTTAAGAAGTAAACGATATTTGGGATCACTCCAAACATTGCCCAAGGCGTAAAAAAGTTGCTCCCAGGTTTTAGCCACTGGCCCCGCAATAATATCGGTATATTCAAAATACATCTCTCTTGAAGCTGCCAGGTATTCCTCTAGGTCGAAGGCTGCAAATACAATCGGTTTTTGTGTCAGTAAAAAATCAAAATAAGCACTCGAATAATCGGTAATCAACAAATCTGCATCCTTGAACATAAAGTTGATCTCGCTCACATTTTCGTCGGATAAATTCACCAATCTACTGTCGGGGTTAGGGGCATGCGAATTCAACTGATTGTCAACATAATGCCCTTTACTCACAAATACCATATTTTCCTTTTCCAAAAATGATTCCAAGGCTTCCAAATTATAATCATCGAGCGTGAACAGGCTTTTAGTGGCATGATGACTTCTAAAAGTAGGCAGATAGTAAATTAGTTTGCAATCTTTGAACCTCGCCCTAAGACCATCATTAAACGCATCTGTTTTATCGCTGTAAAACACGTCGTTACGAGGGCAGCCCGTTTCCCAAATCCTAGCTAACGGCATATTAAAAGCCGAAGCCATTTCATTGGTAAATGCGGGTCCGTTGGAAACTACATAATCATAGTTAAACTCACAAACAAAAGGAAATAACACCGGGATGATACGCCGTTGAAAAGTAGCGTTGATGTTGGAGAATTTATCATCTAGTCCTATTTTTTTCAATGGATTTCCGTGCCAGAGATGTATCCAATTTGCCCCGTTAATACATAAGAAATTCACATCTCTTTTGCCCGAGCTCACCATCACATTTTTGGCCATCAGGCTGTAATAGATCCCCCGAAGGCTATTCGTTAAATATGATCGACCGCCCAACTGGGTTACTTTATCCCTTATTGCCTTATCCCTTGTTACCCATATTGCTTTAATTTCTGGATGATTTTTCCGCACAAAGTCGAATAAATATCTGCTATTGTCAGAAAAACGATCCCCGTACCAAGCGCCAAAAACCCAGACATTCTTGTTTCTGGGAATCAGGTATTGGATCCACCATAAAGGAAGAAAAAGAAGGTAGCCAGTATACTTTATAAGTTTATTCATTGGCACAAAGTACTATCCCGATTATAATTGACATCCCTCGGCCTCATTTGCCGAATTCCGCTTTGGCCCTCTCATAATCCTCCTCAAAATCAACTTCCACAAAATTATGGTCCAAGATGTCTAAAACCCTTATGTCAAATTTGCCTTCATCTATTGCAGCTTGAATACCAGATTCCATATAGAGGTTTAATTCCCCAGCCTTAAAAAATTTCTCGGCTGTGTCTTTAAAGAAAGGAATTGTGGCACTGCTGAACTTGGCTATTCCCAAGAATTCTCCATCCGCTTTGTCTACAACGATCTCCTTCGAGATCTGAACGATGGCCTCCCCCTCAAGCAATACCTTCATCTCCTCTTCAACGCATTGCTTGATCTGAACCGGTAGCACCATATCACCCTTTGCCTGCATTAGGTCGTCCCAAATAGCCTTATCGGCCAAGGTGTCTGCATGTAAAAAAAGGAAGTCATCCCCTATTTTGTCCAAAGCCATATACAAAGACCCAAATACATTACAGAAATTCCAAAATGGATTATAAACAATCTCGATGTTTGGGTATCGTTGGCTATGTTCTTCAATTTTTCGACTGTTAAATCCTGTTACTATAATTGTTTTTTCTACGCCCAGCCCTTGAAGTAGTTCTAGATTATAGTCCAATAAGGTTTTTTGGTTATTGTTCAGGGGCAATAAACTCTTGGGAAGATCCACCGTATAGTTGCCTAAACGGCTCCCTTTTCCCGCTGCTAAAACTACTGCTACCATTATAAAGAATATTTTAGGATATTAACTATCGTATTAAAATCTTGATATGAAGGATCGGCCTGAACATTTCCAGTAACCCTTTTTGCAACTTCTTCTATTTGACTTTCCTTAATTCCGAGGTCGGAAATAGTATAGTCTATGCCCAGGTCTGTCTTTAAAAGCGCAATCCTTTTATACAGTTGATCCTTATCCATTCCCAGGTCTTTTGCCAGATCACTAAATTCCTTAACATCATTTTCCACGAGGTTTTTGATCCAGCCCTTATACAGGGCTATTAATCCTTGTGCGTGACTGGTTCCAGTGATAGGCCCTATTACATATTGCATTCTATGGGGCAGACAGGTTGAACTGTAAGCCAGATTGATTCCCATAAGGGCTGAGGATATTGCAACCTTTTCCATGTCATAAAGACTGTTCGCTTTGCATGCAGGCACCAAATGGTCAAATACATTTTGGATACAACTTACAGACTGTAAGCGGACCACCGCATTACTTTTTTTTGAAATATAGGTTTCCACTGCATGTGTCAAGCAGTCAAAACCAACCTCTGCCTTAAGCTTTGTTGGACAGCCATTGTGCAATTTAGCATCGATAAGAACAAAATTTGGCTGTACTATTTCTCCTCTTACCCCCCCTTTGACCCCGTTTTGTTTGTCGTAAAGTATCGCGCCAAAAGAGAGTTCCGCACCGGTGCCGGCCGTAGTGGGTATTGCCAGTACTTTTATTTTGCTTTTTGGAACATCGGCCTTTTGATAAAAAACTTCTTTATAATCTGTTCCGGAAAAAGATATAGACAATGCCTTTGCCGCATCTATGATAGATCCTCCGCCAATAGCTATTATAGCTTCCAACTTAACTGCCCCCACTTCCTCGATGACCCTGTCTAAATCGTCGAAAGGCGCATCAGGCCTTATGTGATCGAAAATATGTAGGTTTTTCGTTGCACTTAATTTGGCAAATATAGCGTCAAGGTCGAATTGATCCCGAACTGTTTTCGAGACCAAAATCAAAACTTCAGTTCCTAAATCAAAGGTGTCCACCGCATCGGCTGATAATTCCCCTACCACTATACGTGGCTTAATAAAATAAGCGCTCATAGATTACTTATTTTTTCGGATGAGAATGACTCGATTTGATTCCTTACATGAAGATGTTTGTCATACAATGGCATCAACTGCGTATTCAGACTTTTATAAAAATCAAAAAATTCCTTGTAAATTTTATGATTGGCTTCGGAAGGGTTGATTATTTTCCTTATCCGGATTATTTTCGACGCTGCCTCATTGATGGAACTATATTTTTTTAAATGTAAGACCAAAAGTATAAACGCCCCCACAGACGTACTCTCAAAATTCTCCATTACCTTAATTCTTTTGTTGGTAACATCCGCCTTAATTTGATTGATAAGATCAAATCGTGCAAGGCCACCACTAACCGACAGGGAGTCTATTTCAATTCCATTGGAGGTTATTAAATTGAGTAGGTCATTGGAAACATAGGCGGTCGATTCAAATACAGCCCTAGAAAACTCCTTAAGCGTACTTCTTCGATCTATACCGAAAAAAACACCTCTGGCATTGGGGCTTTTAAAGGGGGAGCGTTCCCCTAGCATATAGGGCAGAAAAACAATTCCATTTGCGCCAATAGAGACCTGATGCGCATTATTCTCCATGATGTAATAGACATTTTTATCGCTTTCATCGTAAAATGCTTGCTTAAACCATTCTATTATTCCTCCACCAAGATTGTTGGAGGCCCCAATAAGGTATTTGTTGTAGGTGCCTAGTTGCTGTGAAAGAACCGGACCCTTGGCGTCCTCTAAACCTTGATCAGCCAAGACCCTGACAGAAGTTACCGTTCCAGAGACGTCGCATGCAGTTTTAGGTTCCCCGTCAAAAGATCCGATCACGGCACAAATAGCATCGTATGTAGTGAGTACATACCGACAGTTGTTCGCGAAATTGTAGCTCTTACGTACTTTATTGGTAATCTTGAGTTCATAGCCCATTTCCTTTACCTCGGGCATGGAATCAATATCGAGGCCCATACCTTTAATCATGTCCTTTAGGTATGCTCCATTTTCATATAACCCTTTGCTTGCGTTCAAGGGGTCGGTAAATACCTCGTTGGTAAAATAATAGTTTAAGAATTCTCCCGCACCCAACCAATATGTTACTTTGTCGAATGTTTCCGGCTTATTATTTTTGTACCAAAGTGCTTTCGAAACAATTGAAGAGGCCGGACACCTAAGCGAGGATTCCTCGTGTTTCGTCTTTAGTACTTCTTCCAAAATATCCGCCTCTTTAGAAGATCTTTTATCGGAGACCATCATCACTTTGGTAATCGCACGGCCATTTTTGTCCATGCCAAAAATACAGGAAGAACTTGTCGTTGAAGTAATGAATTCAATCTTTCCATTTAAGTAATCAATACTAGAAATTTCTTCCAATATTAGGGCGAGCTTTTCTTCCCACTCGGCAACATCCTGTTCGACCCTATTATTTATCAATTTGGAATGGACCGCCTTCGAAATTGAATAGATCTGTCTTCCTTCCTCATCAAAAACAATCCCTCTTATAGACTTTAAACCTAGATTTACAATTAAGTACATTGGCGATTATATTGTGTATTTTTCTAAATAGCTTACAAAAAGGTCGGACAATTCCGCTACCATGAGGTTGTAGAAGGATATTTCATTATACAACGCGTTATTTTTTAGGTATTCGTGCATGATATCCATGGTTTTCTTCTTTATCTGGGTGGATATATTGATCTTGACAATACCATAACCAATTGCCTCCCTTAAAATCTCGTCCGTCAAACCGGTACCTCCATGAAGCACAAACAACTGATCTTCACCAAGTGTTTCCCGGGCCTCCTTAAGAATATTCATTTTCAACCCTTCCAAATTGTCATAGAAACCGTGTGCGTTTCCAATACCCAAGGCCATGAGGTCTATCTTGGTTTCGTGAACATATCTTTGAATTTCAGCCATTTCAGCATAAGACGACCCTTCATCGCCAAAGCCGTCCTCAACACCTGATACCTTTCCCAATTCCCCTTCTACAAGACATCCCTTTTTAGAGGCATAATTGATTACCTCGATGGAGTTGGCGATATTCTGCCCTATCTCAAAGGCAGACCCATCATACATGACCGAATCAAATCCCGCATCGACACAAAACTTAATAAAATCTATGTCCGTACAATGATCTAAATGAAAATATGTAAACTGGTTTGAAAATGTATTTATGATATACGCTATGCCATACTTCTCATCTAAAAAACGAAGATATCGCTCTGAAAACTGAATAATAAGTGGGATCTGCAATTTTTCAGAAGCTGTTTTGGCAGCCTCAAGTTGATAGAAATTCTGCAAATTGAAAGCAAAGGTCGACCTATGCTTCCCTTTTAATGTTACTAATGCATCTTTTAATTTAGTTTTCAATGGCTACCTTTTTTAAACATTCTTTAAGGCTGTCCCTCCAATATGGAATTTCTAGCCGCATTGCCGCCTTGACCTTTGATTTATCCATTACACTGAAAGCGGGCCGGGCCGCCGGGGTTGGATAGTCTACGGTTAAAATTGGGAATAGGGCGCACGCGATGTCGCCCAATTCAAAAATCGCCTTGGCAAAGTCATACCAACTCGCGACCCCTTCGTTACTGTAATGATACAAGCCGTACTCATTGGTGTCATTCGCGACTATTTCAAGTATCAGCCTGGCCAAATCACCTGCATAAGTTGGGGTGCCGATTTGGTCACACACCACACTAAGTTCTTCCCGTTCCCTCCCAAGTCGCAGCATGGTCTTCATAAAGTTGTTTCCATGTTCTGAGTATAGCCAAGAGGTACGTATGATGAAATATTGTTCCATTGTGGCACTAATGCCCCGTTCCCCATCTAATTTTGTCTGCCCATAAACCCCTAAAGGTTTGGCCGGATCCCCTTCCGAATACAGCGCAGTTTGATCGCCGCCAAATACAAAATCCGTCGAAATATGGATTAATTTTGCGCCTTGTTTTTTACATTCCGCCGCCAATATTCTCGCACCGTCAACATTGATGCTCTTCGCCATTTCCACTTCCGATTCGGCTTTGTCGACTGCGGTATATGCGGCACAATTCACGCAAAAATCAATATTGTTGCTCCCAAAAAACGCAGCGACTTCCGCTTCCTTGGTGATATCCAACTTGTCATAGTCCACAAAGGTAAAACTATGGCCTTCCATATCCGCTATTTGGTCTTTAATGGCTGTCGCCAACTGCCCATATCCACCTGTTACCAGTACCTGCTTCATATTCTGGCGTTATCCAATGTTGGCAAGATCGCATCTTTTTCCGAAACCCGTAATTGTGCTTCGGGCAGTCTCCAATCAATATTTAAGACCGGGTCGTTGTAGGCTATGCCCCCTTCCGATTCTTTGTTATAGTAGTTGTCACATTTATAGAAAAACTCCGCAGTATCACTTAACACTACAAATCCATGTCCAAAACCTCTAGGGATAAACAATTGTTTTTTATTTTCATAGCTCAGTTCTACCGCAACATGTTGCCCGAAAGTCGGGGAATTTTTTCGTAGGTCGACGGCCACATCCAAGACTGTGCCCTGCAGCACCCTAACCAGCTTTGCCTGTGCATGTTCCCCTGTTTGATAGTGCAAGGCACGCACGACCCCTTGCGTGGAAAACGATTGGTTATCCTGCACAAAATCCACTTTGGAACCTATAGCTTCATTGAAACGGGAAGCATTGAAGGTTTCCGTAAAGTAACCACGGTCATCTTTAAAGATAGCAGGTTCCAATACAAAACAACCCTTAAGTCGGGTCTCGATTACAGTCATTGATTTTTGTTTAATATTCCTAATAGATTTTTGCCATAGCCACTCTTCATCAATGGTTCGGCCAATGCCTTGAACTGTTCCTTATCGATATAGCCCATTTCATATGCGGCCGCTTCGATAGCGCCAATTTTAAGGCCTTGGCGTTCCTCGATGACCTCAACGAATTGGGACGCCTGCATAAGTGACTGAAATGTGCCGGTATCCAACCAGGCCGTACCCCTATCCAAGATACTGACGCTTAGTTTACCACTTTGCAAATACACTTTGTTGACATCGGTGATTTCGAGTTCGCCCCTAGGACTTGGGGGAATGTTTTTAGCAATTTCCAAAACACTGTTGTCATAAAAATAAATTCCTGGAACCGCGTAATTGGATTTTGGCTCCTCGGGCTTTTCTTCAATGCTAATGGCCATTCCGCTTTCGTCGAATTCCACCACTCCGTACCGTTCCGGGTCATGAACCCTATACGCATAAATTACGCCGCCTTCAGGGTCGTTATTCGATTGTAATAATTTGGCCAAACCAGAACCATAAAAAATATTGTCCCCAAGGATAAGCGCTACTTTATCGCTTCCGACAAAATCTGCCCCGATAATAAATGCCTCCGCCAAACCATTAGGGGCTTCCTGTACCGCATAGGAAAACTTGCAGCCATATTTCTGCCCGTCCCCTAATAAATCCTTGAACAAGGGTAGGTCTTTTGGCGTAGAAATGATCAAGATTTCTCGTATCCCTGCGTACATTAAAGTAGACAAGGGGTAATAGATCATGGGCTTGTCATATATCGGCATTAGTTGCTTGCTTACCGAGAGTGTCAACGGATGCAATCGTGTGCCGGAACCGCCTGCTAGTATAATTCCTTTCATGGTTCGTTCGGTTGGTTATAAATTATTGTTTAAACATAAGGATATCAATTCCCAATGTTCGCAATGATGGTTTGTTTTCCCTTGATTTTATAGCATTACATCGACTATAAAGCGCGATGCTTCACAGAAGTCGGTGTGGTTAGATTACGAATACATCTTTTCGTAATATTTTTGATACTCCCCGGAGGTAACTTGGTTAAGCCAAGTCGTATTGTTCAGGTACCAATCAATGGTCCGTTCCAGACCTTGTTCAAAGGTAACCGAAGGTTTCCAGCCCAGTTCCTTGTTGATCTTACCGGCATCGATAGCATATCGCAGATCATGACCAGGACGATCTTTCACATAAGTAATCAATTTTTCCGAGGTCCCTTCGGGTCTTTCCAATTTTTTATCCATCAGGCGGCACAACAACTTGACCAAATCGATGTTCTGCCATTCGTTGAAACCTCCAATGTTATAGGTTTCGTGATTTTTTCCTTTGTGAAAAACCAAGTCGATAGCTACCGCATGGTCTTCAACGAACAACCAGTCCCTGGTATATTTACCATCGCCATATACGGGTAAGGGTTTATTCTCGATAATATTATGGATAAATAGCGGAATCAATTTTTCCGGAAAATGGTTTGGTCCGTAGTTGTTTGAACAATTGGTAATGACATAAGGAAGTGAGTAAGTTTCACCATATGCCCTTACAAAATGGTCTGAACTAGCCTTGGATGCCGAGTAGGGGGAATTCGGGTCGTAGGCGGTGGTTTCCGTAAATAATCCTTCTGCACCTAGGGAACCATAGACTTCATCGGTGCTTATATGATAAAAGCGTTTGTTTCCACGCTCATTCTTCCAAAGTGCCTTTGCCGCATTCAAAAGGTTGACGGTACCTAATATATTGGTTCTTACGAATGCCAGCGGATCGGTAATAGAGCGGTCGACGTGCGACTCTGCGGCCAGATGCACTACACCATCGAAGCGGTATTTCTTAAATATTTCATTCACAAAGGCTTCATCAACAATATCGCCTTTTATAAAATGATAATTTTTTTCGTTTTCAACATCCCTCAGGTTTTCCAAATTGCCCGCATAGGTGAGGGCATCCAAGTTATATATGTTGTAATTCCCATAGTTTTTTACAAAACGACGTACTACGTGAGACCCTATAAAACCAGCTCCTCCTGTAATCAAAATGTTCATATGACATTGTTTTTAATGTATTGTGTATCCCTTTTTTTAATCCCTTGGCATCAAGTGAGTTCTTTCGATTTTTTGTTTAGATAGCCCATTAACGACCAAGCAAAAAATAAGAGCACTAAAATTAAGGGTACATTCATAAAGCTTTTATTCAAAAACTGTTGCTTTATGACTTGGGTCTTGCCAAAATTGATAATGCCGATTGCCGACTTTTCTTCGACGATATTAATATTCGTTTGTTCTATTTGCCGTAGGAGTAAATTCTTAAGCCCTAAAAGATTTGGCACATCCAGACCCTTTTCATTATCCAATAAAACCATCCCTGTACTTGCCGATGTGCTATTGTTTTGTGAAAGTTGTGCCGTGTAATTGGCGACCAATTCATCAATTTGTTTTATCAACTCTTGATTGCGATCTATTTTGAATTGTGAATTTTCATGGTAAACCTGTTGGAGTTCATTGAAGTATGGATTGGCATTGATATAGCCCATCAACTTCCTTACAAAATCCTCGCCTTTTATCTGATTTTTATGTAAAAAAGTGATGCGATGGGTTAGCCCGGACTTCTTTAATATTTCAGATTTAATAACCTTCAAGACGAAATCATTGTCTTTGTAATATTGTAATATTTCGAGGTAATTATTGTCTTCTTTAATCTTTTCATTGTCCAGCTCTAAATTTTCGATGGGTTCGATACTGATTTCAAAACCACGCATATCTTTTACATCAATATCCAATTTCCTAAAGAACAAGGTGTCCTTGGAGAGGATATTGGCCTGAATCTCCTCTACAACATCGTATAAATAATCCTTACTTTCAAAATTAGGTTTAACGATTACCTCGGTTTTTAATTTTTTGTCGACGATCAAATTCAGGGAAAGCCCTAGCACCATCCCTATCAAAATTAACGCCCCTAACTTTATGGCGTTCTTTTTTAAATAGAGGAAAATGCGCAAAATTCCCTTAAAAATAAGATTAAGGCCTTTTCTGAACATCCGCAACAAAGCGCCTAAATCTATTTCGCCGGAATCGGACTTGTGTGACTGTGTTTCCTTTGTCATTTGTTACGAATTGAATATTTGATGTAAGATCTTGTCTGTAATTAAATAAGTCGGTTTAACGCCTGTTGTACCCAAGCCTCCCGATGCCAAGGTACTTCCTGTTTCCAAAGGATTGTCCGAGGCGTAATAGGCATATCGAACTTTAACATCCTCCCGGATACTCTTGCGTATCCGAGAGGCAGATTGTACCGCTTTTTGGTAATGGACACCTTCCATTTCCAGGCCTACAACCTTCCATGTACTTTGGTGGAAAAATTTTAAAATATCCTTGTTCTGCAATGATGTTCCTAATACTGTGACCATGGTACCTTCGAAAACTTTGAGGCCATGGCCTTCAAAATCAGCGGCACACAACTCGTTCTTAAATGGGTAATTATCTGCCGTCCCCTCAAAAATATGTGCATTGGGTATCATAATATCACCTTTGCCGCCTTCCAAAATACCTGCTTTTCCCATAATGGAAATAGAACAGACATTCAGGAAAACCGACTTCTTTTTATTTGGCTCATAGGGTTTCAAAAGCTCGTCGATGGTTTCGTAGGCTTGTTCCCCGAATGCGTAATCCATTACAAAGATAACTGGTTTTTCTTCATTTGAAAAGTCGCTTGGAAGTTCGTAAGTACACACGTCCTTGCCCATTTTAGCCATATCGAAGATCTGTACGTCGATATTGGTGCCTGAAACATCATCCAGTGAGATCATCCCGTTCTTTTGGGCGACCGCTGTCACTTTGTTACGTAACGCAGCATTCCCTATTATACTCAGAGCTTCGTAAACTTCCAAGGAATCGTTTTTGGGAAACTCTTTTTTTAGGGCGTTTTTTGCAAAGAGGGTGTTCATTACACTATGCATATTCGCGCTTATAATATGAATAGGCCTATGGAGCAAATCGTGTTTGGCCAGCGTTTCCTTAATGGTGTCTGCCCAACGTTCCCCGTGAATGTGGTGCCCTAATCGCTCCCGCAAAAGTGCACTGAATGTAATGGCCCGCTTTTCGCCGGTAACTTCTTCTTCGATGGCCAGTTTTCCCAACCAAAATACAATTTGTAGAAAACGCTCCGGATGTTCCTTGGTTGCGAATTTCGAATAGACTTCAATGATTTCCTCAAAAGAGCGCCCCAATATATTGGCGGTGTGGATCAGGGTTACTTCCCTTTCCGCCTGGCTTAATTTTTGTTTTTTGATGGCATCTTCCAATTTTTGCCAATCCCGTATCGTTTTGTCGGTATCCTCGATCAGTACCCTTTTGGCTATTTTCTCCGATTCGACGAATAAAAAGGTAAGATGCGTAAGAATATCGTAGATGTCAGACCTGCCCCTGGTAATCTCGATGTTCATCTGTTCGTCATCGATGCGATAACAGTTCCGTCTTCTCTTTGGGGGGATGATGGGTTTAAAATGTGACTTACCGTAGCCTTCATCAGAGGTTAGGTTGATAAAACGACATTGTTCTATACCTTCCGGTAACCGCTCCAATACATATACCAATCCGTTGAGTTCGGCCTTTTCCTCGGCTATACTCCCATAAATTTCTGGCCGAAGTTGAAGCAATGCGTTTTTTAGGGTCTCCCCAGAAACACCCGTGGGCTTATAAAACCCCCTGTTGAACAGGTGTCGCATTGTAATGTACAACCGTTCAATCGCGTTGGTAGATTCTTGTGCCCTAGTGGTGTTGGTTGCTTTACCCATAAAAAAATTTCATGTAAAAATAGGTATATTTTTACGTATGGAAATCGCCTATCAAAGATTTTAGTGCTAAGCGGGCTACTTCCAATGTTGTCGGATTTTCCATTATCGTATAACGATTCGAATCGCAATTATTCTGGAATTCCAAATGCGTTTTTGTTTTAAGCGGAAAGGGATTCGGCTAACTAACGGATTCAACTTTTAAAACGAACCATCGTACCTACTTGTTCTTCCCTATCCATAACGTTTGGATGCAAATATTTGAAAAGCATTCCATCAGTGGTTTTGTACGAAACTGATCTTGATTTCCTTATCCAGCTTTGAAAGTTCGTCCTTCAATCTCAAAATATCCTGTAAACTGTTGAAGGTAGCATTGCATGAAAGTTCGGTCATCCCGTCCCCGCTGTCAAAGCGTTTCAATTCGACGGCATTCCCGTTGGATTTTATGAGCTTGAAAACGGCGTCTTCATCAATTTTAATATCCTTACGATCACTGAACAAGGTAATCACAAGATTCTGTTGACTATCGAGACTTTTTGTGCCCAAATTTCGCAAAACGATGAACAACATGGCAACGACGACCCCAAGGACCACTACGGCCCTTTGGTTGGCCCCCAAGCCTAAGCCTATGGCAATGGCGATAAAAAAATAAACCAATTCCTCAGGTTCTTTAATAGCCGTCCTGAATCGAACGATCGACAAGGCGCCGACAAGACCTAATGACAAAGCAATAGAAGACTTGACGATGGTAATAATGATCATCGTCGTAAGACTCAAAAGCACAAAAATCTCGGAAGTACGTTGTCGGTTCGATAATGATTTGCCATATTTTTTATATACCAATCCTAGAACCAACGTCAGTACGATGGTCATCATGATGTTCAATATAAAATCCTGAAGCGAGAAAGATTCGGAGTTAAACTGGCCCAAAAGTTCGTTAAGCATTGATTTGTCGTTCATGGCACCTTATTCTTGGTTATTGGGCAAAGGTATTAAAACAGTCAATCCCAGATATATATTTGGATTTTTTGTCCATTCTAAAAGGTAGGTGGGCCGTGATACGATCTACCGCTCCATCATCATCCAAAGCATATTTCAACTCCATAACAGCTTGACTATCCCGATGCCCAATGGTATTGATGTGGTTGAAATTTTGATGGATATGGTAATAGGATATATTGCTATCCAAGGTAATCCTAAAGGCCTTATTCACAGAAAGGTAATATTTTCTATGGTATGAATTGACCAAAGTCGGACCAAGGTTTCTTGTAATTTCAAGAATACTAGGAGGGAGATTTGACGCTTGGAAGATGGCTTGAAGTTTTCTTTTGTTCATGGTATTATCGAAATCGAAGGTTTGAAGTGGAAAAGACCATTTGTCGCCAACCAAGCCTTTTTTGATTTTGATCTCCAGTACAGGATTCCTTATCTCGCCTGATAGGAGCCCGTACCACCTGATGCGTACTTTTTTTCTATCGGAAACCCCTAACACATTGTCATGGTAAAATTGGTGGTTGGGCGTATCCATATAGATATTGTTAACTTTCCTTTCGTTATAAATCTCCCTAAACATCGCCGGATTTGATTTCACGACCATTTGCATTTGGCTCATGGAATAATGCGAAGGCACCGTAAACTTTCTTTCATACCTGTATCGCTGTTCACGACCTGCTTCCGTAAAGTTTGAAGTTTTCAATGCCATAATTACACTTTTCAGCCATTTATTGCCCGGTAGCCCCCGCAACAGAACCCAAACAACAAAAATACGGTTGTCTTTTGGCATTCCTGGAATATCGGAATTGCTCCCACAACACTGTTTGAGGGAATATATTGCTATTGCCTCTTGTGGTTTAGGTTGTTAAAACAATACGATAAGCCCAATAACAAATGCCTGGGAATTTCCGTAGTTCACAGGAGCGCCATCAGATTATTGGCCCATTGTATTCAGTGAATATAATCTATTTTTTTGTTTGATTTTTGAGCGGCCCCTGGTCGACCAGGTTAATTTTATTGTAGCGGTCATACCCTTAAAATTCGTTTTGTGTTTTTTTGATCTATTGGTTCTTGCGCCCGTATTACAATAAGACGCCTGCTAACCCGTTCTTATTGCTATAAAATGATGATATGTATCCCCTTCGTAGCGTAGGCAAGATTTTGCTGTTCCTTTCCGCTTTCTTTCTTTTTAACACAGCCTATTCGATGCTTCCTAAAAATTTCATGGGTCGTTTACAAAGCGATGAGGGTAAAGTAACGATAAACAGCAACGGATTCAATGCCCACAAACCAAGTGGTTTTGTTATTGGCGAAGTAAAGGAAGGCGTGCAGCGTGGTTTGACGATCATCCATTTTATTTCCAGTTCCGAATATGAATTCAAAACTTTCGACACCTATCAAAGTGAGGAAGCGGCTGCCCAATTTGTGGAAATCCTCAAATTAATGCAAAGCAACAAGGCCAAATACGCCATCTTGGCCCATGACTCTGCTTCTAATAGCCTTGTGAAGGTCAAGGAATCACTTAAAACATTGGGGTTCTTGCAACTCAGTACCATTAAAGGCAGGCAAGCCTACGTCATGGACAACTTGCGGGGAGCCATCAATGAAAAGATCGACGATGTTTCGATTTCGTCAAGTATGACGCTACCGATGAATATCACCGACAAAACGGTTTACTTTCCGAAAATCAAATACCCCTTCGAACCAAGTAATGATCGGTATATTGCGCATGCGGGCGGGGAGGTAGACGGTATCGCTTCGACCAATACCGTGGAGGCCCTAGATCAAAATTACGCAAAAGGTTTCCGGCTGTTTGAAATGGACATCAACGAAACCAAGGACGGCAGGTATGTCGCAGCCCATGATTGGAAGATGTGGTCGAGATTTACAGACTATGAAGGTGAATTGCCAGTAAGCCTAGCTGAATTCAAGAAACACAAAATCTATGGAAAATATACCACATTAGATCTTGATGGGATCAATAAGTGGTTCGCGGCACACCCCGATGCCATTCTGGTTACCGATAAGGTAAACGACCCCATACGATTTGCGAACAGCTTTGTGGACAAAGACCGTCTTATCATGGAACTCTTTAGCCTTATGTCTGTTGAGGAGGCCGCTAAAAACAATATTAATGCGATGATTTCACAAGGACCATTGGCAACTATAAAAGGGGATAAATTGGCCTACTTGGCCGTAAATAAAGTAAAATATGTTGCCTTATCAAGAAGGATCATCAATGCTGAAACCGACCTTCTGTTGGCCCTTAAAAAACAAGGCATAAGGGTCTATGTATACAATGTCAATTTTGATCCCGGAAAGGACGAAAAATACGTTCAGGAAAATGAAATTGGTCTAGTGTACGGAATGTATGCCGATAAATGGGCCTTTGATCAATAGGGCATAACTAGATTTTAGTCTGCCCGGAACTGCAGTAATGCATCGGCTACTTTTCGATCATTTGCCAATCTTTGCATTTTATTTTGCCCGCCAAGTTTGCCCTTGGCCTTCATATAAGCCTTAAATCCACCAGGTTTGATGACCGTAATTTTTAAAGGCTGTAAAATGTGGCCGACGATAAGATCGTAGTAATAGCTGTTTTGTTGCTGCATCGAGCTGTCAATGATTTGAATAAAACCGGACAAATCGGTAGGCAATCGCTCAAACTCTACCAACCATTCGTGATATGGCAGTTCTTTTCCTTCGGGGATAATTTGAGGGGCGACGGTAAATTCATTCACCTGTGCGTCGGACCCTGCTATCGCCTGCTGCATTGCCTCCTCTACCTCCTTGGCGATCACATGTTCCCCGAAGGCCGAAATAAAATGCTTTATACGACCGGAAACAATAATTTTAAATGGGAACAAGGAAATAAACTGAACGGTATCTCCAAGGTTATAGCCCCATAGTCCGGCATCTGTCGAGATGATCATAAGGTAGTTCACGTGCAGTTCGACCGCCTCCAAAGTTATCCGTTTTGGATCCTCCCCAAAAAATTCATCCGCCTTCACAAATTCATAAAATATCCCGGAGTCGAGTAATAGCAACATCCCCTTATCCCTTTGTGATACCTGATATGCAAAAAAGCCCTCACTTGCGGGAAACAGTTCAATGCTATCTACTTTTCTTCCGATTAAATCCTCAAATTTAGAGCGATAAGGCTCGTAGTTCACACCGCCATAAATGAACAATTGAAAATTTTTAAAAAGATCCCCTACCTTTTGTTCTGACCGACTTGCCAATTTTTCAAAATACATCTGCACCCAGGAGGGAATCCCTGCGATGACGGTCATGTTCTCATTAATGGTCTCTTCCACAATCACATCGACCTTGGTCTCCCAATCCTCAATACAATTGGTCTCCCAACTGGGCAAACGGTTTTTTTGAAGGTAGTTGGGGACATAATGTGCAGCGATGCCCGAAAGTCTTCCCAATTTAATACCGTTTTTTTCGTGTAGCTCAGGGCTGCCCTGCAAAAAAATCATTTTACCATCCACAAAGTCGGCATTCCCAATTTCAGCTATGTAGTTGAGGATTGCATTTCGAGACGCCGCTACCTGGTTTTTGATGGATTCTTTGGTAATCGGTATATACTTGGCACCGGATGTCGTTCCGGAGGTCTTTGCAAAATAAATCGGTTTGCCGGGCCATAGGATATCGCTCTTACCGGCAACCACCATTTCAATATAGGGCTTTAACGCTTCATAATCCCTTATCGGCACGTTGGAAACGTAATCGGTATGATTGGTTATGGCATCAAAGCCATGGTCTTTCCCGAATTTTGTCTGCCTGGCCTTACCGATAATTTTTTTGAACACCCTCTTTTGTGTGCCGATAGGATCGTTGGCCCACTGGGCCGTTTGCTTTGCGATTTTCTTGGCGAAGATCTTGGCGGCGAAAGACTTCAGGGACATAGGTATTATTTAAAATCTATATAGTCTGTTGGGTTTACCGGCGTTTCGTTGTTCCATAATTCAAAATGAAGGTGCGGCCCCGTAGTATATTCGCCCGTATTCCCAACGGAGGCAATTACTTCGCCTGCATTAACGGTGTCCCCCTGACCCTTGGTCAAGGATCCATTGTGCTTATAAACACTCAGTAGCCCATCGCGATGCTCAATAATGATGACATGACCGGTATCGGCAGTCCATTCTGCAAAAATGACAGTTCCGGAAGCGATAGCCTTTATAGGGGTTTCCCTTGGGGCTACGATATCGACTGCAAAATGTTTTTTCATTGCGTCATACCCTTGTGAGATGATGCCGCTCAAAGGCGGAAAGAAGACAATGGTGTTGCCATTGGACTCCCTTTCGAACAAGTTGTACTTGTCCTCTAATGCCACTTCGGCCCTAAGCAGTGAATCTTCCTTGATCGGTGATAAATCAATGGTAGATGGGTCCAATTTAAATTGCTCAAAAAGAGAGTCCCTGTTGATCTCGTTATTTTCGATATCCCCCTTGAGTACCATGCGAATATTTTCTAAATACTTATTGGTATAATTTAAGGTTCTGACCAAGGAATCCGTTTTATACGTCAATTCCGTGGCCTGTTTTTTTAATTTGGTGGAAGAATAACCGGGAATATATTCCCGTAAAGGCGTAAACGCAATTAAAAGTGTGGTTAGACCAATTAGGCCAATAATGCAAAGGGAACCGGTCACAAAAACATTCAGTCGACTTAATTTAAAGGAAATTTTTTCCTCGAAAGTACTTTCATTGAGAATTACCAAGCGGTACTTATGGAGCAGCTTACGTTTGATTTCCCTCCTTTTTTTAACTTTTTTTGCCATTGCGTCACAAATATAGACTTAGTATCGCATTCTGTATAGGTTATGGTAAAAATTTAAGGAACCGTTAACTGCTTCCATCAAATTTTGACCCCGTAAAAATACAAAAGGTAGGCTGGACAATTTAAATATTACGAAGTCGTTACTATTAACATCGAACTAATTAGTTTTTTACTATCTTTGATATCCATTAAATCATAATCTATGACAGCTTCATTTATATTTTTAGCGATAGGGCCATGGCAGATAGCCATTGTTGTAATGGTCGTTCTTCTTTTGTTCGGAGGCAAGAAAATCCCTGAACTAATGCGCGGCCTAGGAAGTGGTATTAAGGAGTTCAAGGATGCGTCGAAGGAAGATGACAAACTAGAAGAAAAGAAAGAGTAGAAATTTATTTCATACTGATGCAACCCCTTGATAACACAAGGGGTTTTTTTATGTTCAATATCCCATTGACACTGGAAATAGCATCCAACGACGATCAATATACCTACTAGTTTTCGAATGCTGTACGCGACACACATAGATTACCTTCCAAATTCCTGAATTTCAGGCGTTACACAACATATATTTAAAGTATTTTATTCCCTATTCCCGTATACACCACATATTTCCTAATCTACACAACAAAAAGTGGTTAGAGGGTATCACAACTATTAATTTCGGCGTTTAGATTAAATCTATAGGTATATGAACAAGGCATTAGCTAGGGCAATACTCCACAATTGGATCGCGGGAAGTTCGAAATCGAACGTTTCTGAAGCTTGTAATACCCTTCACACACCTAATACAGTGAATAAAACACCTTTGAATACAATAACCGGGAATGTAAACTGCATTCTTTGAGATTTTGTAATCAACCTAAGTATGAAACAAGCCATTGCAACTTATTTCTTGTTATTTACTTTGGGCATTTTTGCCCATAGCACACAGCAAGTTGCATACCATCCCCCTAATAAGGTTACTGGAATGCTCAGTGTTGCATCATTCAACAAAGACGCCTCGCCCGTAATAACTCCGGGATCCGCATACAATACATTTGTACGAGCTGCGAAAAAAAGTGGTATCCCACATCGGAAGTTTGAAAATCTAAAAGATATATCTGAAGGTTATTATATCGTATCTGGCGTTTTCAGTAGTAAGCAGAACGCAATAAAATCGGTAAATAGTCTGAGGAAAAAAGGATTTAGCCCCAATTACATTAGCCTTCCCGAAAAACATTTGAACTATGTATATCTCGAGTTCCACAAGGAGGGTCAAAACGCCATAGATGCGTGCCTCTCCCGTCTTAATGGGAGGTTTAAAGAAGATGTTTGGATAATTGCTGTGGAACATTCTACCGCTATGGAAATGGGCGACATAAAAAGAACTCCCACGGCCCGGAAAACCAAAGATATCTTAAAGAAAGTAGCGGTTTCCGACCGACAACCAGAGGCCGATTATTTTTTAAAAGCGGCTAGGGACAATGAAATCCCCACCCGTACATTCCGTAAGTTAACAGGGGTAAACAATGGCTTTTATATCATAGCAGGAGTATACAGTAATATCGAAAATGCAAAGAAATTATTAAGGAAGTATCAAAGTCAAGGCTTTGGAGCAGGCCTCATAACCGTCCCAACAAACGGGTTGAATTATTTGTATCTGGCATACCATCAATCGGGTCAAAGCGCAATTGATGCCTGTTTGGTACCTCCTAATAGTACCCGTAAGGATAGCGTTTGGATTATGAAAGTTGAAGAAAGCATTCCTATTCAACAAAAAATAACCCCTGAAAAACCCAATTGGCCGTCAAGACAGGTCTTGCGAAAAGATGCCATAGCGGTTAAAGATCCAATCCCACTTGATGCAATAACCTATGACCTGCTAGAAGCCAGCAGGCAACCTTCCGCCCAACAGACACTTCCCGACGCTCGGCACAAGAACACGCTCATTGAAAGAGCAGATAGTTATTTTAACAAAATGTGGTATGCGGAAGCAGCGGAATTGTATGAGGACGCTTTGGATCAATCACAAAACAACCTTTCGTTCGATATCCTTTTAAAAGCTGCGGATGCCCATTATTACAATTCCAACCTGGAGAAGGCTTACCAGTGGTATAACATATTATTTGAACAATACAGCGAGGAGATGTCGGCCGAAAACATTTTTCGATATGCCCACGCATTGAAAGCCACGGGCAACTACGCTAGGGCAAAGAAATTAATGCGGTTGTACAACAAAAAAATGAGCGTAGGCGATACGGACAAGGCCATATCCCCAATGAATCTGCGCAATGAGGTGGTGCTGGACAATATATTAAAAAGTACCCATAACTTTGAGATCAAGAATATGGCGGTTAATTCCATCTATTCGGATTTCTCACCGATGTTCCTCGATAAAGAACACGTGGTATTCGCATCGGCGAAGGATTCTTCCTATTTTAATACCAGAAGGTATAAATGGAATGATCAACCTTATTTGGATTTATATGTTGCCAAAGTGAACGAGGAATCGGATGAACTAAAAAATGCTATAAAGTTCTCTAAAAACATCAACACCAAATATCATGAGGCGTCCGTGACCTTTTCGCCTGATAATACCACCATGTATTTTACCCGGAACAACTATGGGAAAAAATTGAAACGGGATAAGAAGGGTATCAACAATCTAAAGATATATGTTTCCCACAAGGTGAACGGCGAATGGACCAAAGCAAACGAGGTTGGCTTTAATAGTGACAACTATTCAACAGGCCATCCTGCACTGAGTCCCGATGGCAAGAAGCTCTATTTTGTATCGGATATGCCTGGAAGTATAGGGGCAACGGATATATTTGTGGTGGATGTATTGGACAACGGAAGGTTTTCAGAACCCAAAAACCTAGGGCCTGGAATCAATACGGAAAGTAAGGAAATGTTCCCCTTCATCACCGACAAGAAGCTGTATTTCTCCTCCAATGGGCATACCGGTCTAGGCGGCCTAGATATATTTGAAGCAGCGTTGGACGAAGCCGGAGGATTTGAAATGGCTATTAATGTAGGACAACCTGTGAATAGCAAAAAGGACGACTTCTCGTATATCGTCAATGAAGAGAACCAGAAAGGTTTCTTCGCCTCGAACAGGGCCGGAGGAAAAGGGGATGACGATATATATTCCTTTAAACGCCTAGTGGTAGAGGAAGTTGCCGAAAACCTGAACGCTATTGCCGGTGTTGTTACCGAAATGGTAACGGGTGACTTGCTGCCAAATGCTTTGGTCGAACTGTTGGATGAGAACGGCATAAAAATTAAGGAAATGGTTACCGAAGATGATGGCAACTTTGTCTTTGAGGATCTAAAGGACAACACCAAATATATCCTTAAAACTACCAAGGACGAATATTTCGATGCCGAAAGCCAAGTAGCTACAAAGGCAAACGAGGCTATAAATGTTGATATATCGCTGAAACGATTGGAAGAAATGATAGCGATAGAAGACGGCATCAAGAAATTGAAGACCGAAATGATCTATTTCGACTTTGATAAATCAAATATAAGAGATGATGCCGCTTCAGAATTGCAAAAACTAGTGGAAGTAATGGCCGAATACCCAAATATGGTCATCAAGATCGAATCACATACCGATTCAAGGGGTAATGCCGCCTATAACAAATATCTTTCAGACAAAAGAGCCAAATCTACCAGAGCTTATATTATCTCGCAAGGGATCGAGGCTAGTAGGATTGAAAGTGCAACGGGTTTTGGGGAAGAGCGCCTTGTCAACAGCTGTGACGGAACCATACGTTGTACCGAGCAGGAGCACTATCGCAATAGGCGTTCCGAATTCATCATTGTAAATATGTAGCACCTCATCAATAAATTGGAGAAAGCCGTTGTCCTACAAAAGACAACGGCTTTTTTATGCGCTATTGGCCCTGGGAAGCCATTTCAGACAATCATTAACGCGCGTAACTAGTCTGACAAGAATAGTTTGACTCTGCCTCGTATTAAACGCCATTGGAACGGCTACCTTTTACGTTTCACAAAAAAAGGATACTCCAACCTTTACCGTTATATTAAAGGCGTCTCTGCCCGAACTGAGATGGTTCCAAATAATGAAATTGGCATTTCACAACAGGTCGGATTACGTTCACAACAAAAAAAGCCGATGAAATACCTAAATATCAGATTTATAGTTATATAGATATACAAACCAATAATAACTAAATACCAAAATCATGAAAAACGCCCTACTTATCAAGGAAATTTATTTAGAGGCATTTAAAAACTTAGGCCATGCATTTGTAAGAACATATTTCAAAGCATTCTCCTGGTTTTGCTTTGCAAGTTTTATCATTATGATCTACGCCTTTGTGTTTCGACTTTCTACAGGCTTTGCCTTCGACTAAAGCTAATAAACCAACCAACCCGAAAAAGCGCCTCAACAGGCGCTTTCTTGTTTTTAAGAATCCGGGGGCAGCCCAATGACAATTACACTATCCTCCGGCCTTATAAGGTAATTACACATCTATCGTGCTTTATTTGGACAGCCTTGGTCTTCCCAAGGTCTTTTGACCCGTATACTTGACCCTTTGCCGAATAATTACAATATGGTTATTCAACAACCGAGAATAACCATCCCTTTGTCTAATTAATTCTTTGTTTTCCTTTATGGGGGCCATATTTGTGTAATAATCTTAAAAGAACGCTATATGAAGAACTTACTACTCATCAGGGAAATTTATGTTGAAGCCTTCAAGGATTGGACCTATAGAATGCTAAACAAATATTTTAAGGCATTTGCCTGGTTTTGCTTGTTTTTATGGGCAATTACCGTGTACGCTTTTATATTTAGGGTGTCTACCGGCTTTGCGTTTTAACGGGACGTTATTTGCAAATCGAATGACAATAAATAAGTCCCTTAAGGAAATTCCTTAAGGGACTTATTGTATTGTAAAGCACTTCGAATTATTTTTTATTATTAAAACGAACTGTTTTTAAAATCGCTTCCAGTTCGAACATATAATCCCGCTTTTCGGTTGCCGGGGCAAAAGTAAATCCCTCGACCACCAATTTTCTGTTGTTTTCCGGATCATCGATGATATAGGTCAAATAGGGGCCCGCCATGGGATAGTTGTTGATTTCCCAGATGCCGCGAACCTCAACCGCCTTTTTGCCAGCTATTTGAGCTGGGAACACATTTGGGGCAAAGGCTTTTTCGGTCATCATATGGGTTGTCTTACCTGGCACATCCGGTCCCGGAATGTACAACTTACCTATACTATCGCGCATAGCGATAAAATCTTTTACAAAGGTAGCCTCATTGTTAAGGCTTTTCCTTGGCATGGCGTATACTATTACGTTTTTGTTGCCTTTTGGAATGGGCATATCTATCCAAACGAAATTTTCTTGCTGCTTGCCCACTTTATAAATAGATGGGATATCCATCGAAATGTTGAACCGATCTTCCAGAATACCTTCTTTATTGAGCGATTTTAAAAATCTTTTTTGGGACTCCTTTATTTCCAAATCCTTAAAGGCGATAATCATATCATTCGCCTCCCGGTCCAAATTTGCCATGATCTCATCATTGGTTCTCCCTTTGATCACCCCAACTTTTTGGGGGGATGCATACATGTCTGTCTTAATATGGCCAATATTGACGGAATCCTTTTGGACATAGAGAATTGACCTATATGCCCTGGTCGCCCCTGTGAACGACTTTGGAGGGAAATGATTGATGGAGAACAAGGGTTCGTCCCAGGTAAGCGATAGCACTGGGGCAGCAAAGTATTCCCGCACCTTATCCCCAACCTCGCCCTTCCATAGTTCATTGTCCATGATTACGGCAAGCGAATTGATGGGTCCGATACTTGAAGGGAGATAAGCTTGTTTTTTGCCGTTTTTACAAGAGAATAGTAGGAATAAGGCGATTAAAAAAAGTGTTCCTAAACGTTTCATATGAGTGTTTGATTTACGATGAACAATCGCACAATTTCAATTTTGTGCCCGGTTTTAGATTGCTACCACTAATACCGTTCCATTCTCGTAAATTTTCAATAGTAATTCCAGGATATTTTTTAGAAATGGTCCAAAGCGAGTCGCCGCTCTGTACCGTATGGACCTTGGTGCCTAGCGGAACCGACTGTCCTTTTGTTGCCGCCAAGGTTGTTTGCTTCGGTGCACGAACACTGCCGCCCCGGTTTCTTGGATAAATGGTCAATCGTTGGCCAATCCTTAAATTGTTGTTTCTAAGGCCGTTCCATTGTTTTATTTGGCCTACACTGACCCCATAGCGCCTTGCGATAGTACCAAGGATGTCACCACTCCTTACCTTATACCGTATTTGATCTGCTTCAGCCTGTTTCACCAATTGCGGTAACGGGCTTTCCTTGCTTTCAAGTTCTTTTTTTACATGCGCATAAATTTGAATCTCATTGTTTACAAATTTGCCCATGGCTTCTTTGGGCAAGCGCAGGGAATAATTCTTCCCTTGCACATAAGGAATGACGTTCAGCTTGTACGCGGGATTTAAAATCTTAAGCTCTTCCACACTTATCCCCACAAGTTCGGATATTTGGTTGAAGGTGATCAAGCTTTTTACGTGTACCGTATCGGTTTCGAAAAAGGGCCTTTCAATTTTCCTCGCTTTAAGTCCGTGTTCTTCGGCATATTCAAAAATATACATGGTCGCCAAAAATGCGGGCACATAGCCAGCTGTTTCACGTGGGAGGTTGCGCCGTATGTTCCAGTAGTTTCGATGGCCACCAGACCTTCGTATGGCCTTGTTCACATTCCCTGGGCCAGAATTGTAAGCTGCCAGGGCAAGATCCCAATCCCCAAAAATAACATATAGTCTGGATAGAAACTCACTCGCCGCTTTGGTGGCTTTTATCGGGTCGCTGCGCTCATCGACATAGCTGTTGACATCGAGTTTGTACATTTTCCCCGTTCCATACATAAACTGCCAGAGACCTGTAGCCCCAACTCGGGAACGTGCCTTGGGGTTCAATGCAGACTCCACTATGGAGAGATACTTCATTTCCAACGGAATATCATGCCGATCAAATTCTTCTTCGAACATGGGAAAATAAAACTGGCTTACCGTCAACATGCGTTCCATTAAACCGCGTTTACGTGTCAGAAAAGATTTGATCACGCTCTCGAGCGAAGCGTTGTAGACCACATTGAAAGGTGTTTTTTGGTTGAGCCGTTCAAGTCTGGCTTTCAAGGTATCGGTCGGCAGGTCGTACACGTAGGTTTCCTCGAAAGGGGCTACGCCGGTACCTATATCGTCGATCGTGGTGTTTAAAGAAGTAACCACTTCATACATGTCGTCGGATTGTGCATCGATTTCATATAGTTCCTTCAACCAAAGGCTGTCATAGATCGCTGCCTGAGGGTGGTCTTTTAGATCGTATTTTGCTTTGCTCTTGTCCCCGGCCAGGATGAACAAGGTGTCCTGGTCCGATTCGGCATCCATCAAATCCATTTGTTCGACATTCTGCATATCTATCTCCAAACTATCCGAAGGAAGGGAATTCGATAGCGTAGTCTCGCCCAACTTTGCTGAAGTGGAAACCGGTCCTTTTTCCTGTGCCGTCGCGGGAACAACAAAAAGAAACCCCAATGAAATGATCAGATACTTAAGTTCTTTGGCTATCATAGTCGGTCCTGATTTAAGGGAAAGTCAACGAAAATCGTTTTTTTTCCCGAGAGATTAAAATTTTGGCGGTTAAAATCTGTTTGAAACCATCGCCAGCCTTTAATCGATAACGCCCTTATTCTGCGATTATTGCAGCAATCCCCGGCAAGGTTTTTCCCTCTAGACTTTCTAACATGGCGCCGCCACCGGTTGATACGTAGCTCACCTTGTCCTCGAAACCGAATTGCTTAACCGCAGCAAC
>TARA_R110002167_G_scaffold243977_1_pt1 | contig 31923 bp, 22 predicted proteins | sample TARA_R110002167 | Tara Oceans TARA_R110002167 (sample SAMEA4398238) | marine metagenome | biome: Polar Biome; feature: [MES] marine water layer (ENVO:01000295) within the mesopelagic zone...; material: water (ENVO:00002006), including particulate matter (ENVO:01000060) such...
CGTCTGTCATTTGTTGAAATTACGGTTTGGTTAATATGAGCATAATGATTGTGTGGACGATATGCCCATGCGAAATAGGTCATTTCCAGGCGCCTAATTGACTTGAAAGAGTCGTGAAACAACCCGCTATTATGTAGCGGGCTTTTTTACGTCTGTAATTAGAGGGGCTGATTGTTGATTGCATCACATTGTTGTATAGATGGCATCAAAAAGGCTACCGCTCTCTTATACCAATTACAGTAAATATATGATCTAATTAATCGTCATTTTCTTATTTCAGTATCTATGAATAATACCAATCTTGTAGCATTAATTAAATTTGAAAAAAACGCTCGTAAACGTATCCGTTATCTCGCCTTACTTCATTTTACCGAAGGTCATTCTCGTACTGCTATTGCCAACATGTTGAAGGTCAGTAGAACCATTGTAAATGCTTGGGTTACTAACTATTTAACTCATGGCATAGTGGCCTAGATTATAAACATAATCCAGGTAGACCCGCTCAATTATCAGCGAAACAACAGGTAAGTCTGAAAGAGTGTGTACAACGTCAAAGCTTGTCTGAGAGTGGGCGCGGTGTGTCCGGTAACTGGCGTGATAGAGGCCATTATTACCCCGCATGCCAACAGTGAGTATATGTCAGCGCATTTAACATTAATTTCAGAGGCTACCGAATTTGGACGCTATGCTCTGGTCATCATGGACGGCGCAGGTTGGCATCAACAAGAACTGACTGAAGACTCTGATAACCTTAGTATCCTTAAGCTTCTCCCCCTTAATCCCCAGAACTCAACCCCATAGAACAAGTGTGGCAATGTCTTCGTCAGAATGAACTCGTCAATCGTTGTTCTAGTGGATATGACGATATTGTTGAGCTGTGCTCCATTGCATGGAATCGCTTTATTGCAAATCTGAAAGGGTGATTCAATTATGTTCTAGGCGGTGGGCAATACTGATCAATTAATGTAAATGGTATTATTTCTCATTTGAAGTGGTCTACAAAAAGAAGATCATTTTTATACTGCTATTTTAGCCGCTGTTGGACCTATGTCATTGCTATGATCTATTACTATTTATCTCGATTCAGTTTTTAAGTGATTATATAATATGGTATTCGTGGCAATGAATTATGGCTAAATGAATATACATACTAATATGCAATGAGTATTCAAAGAGAAGGAGTATTTGTGGTTGTGAATAAAAAACAGGTTTAAGTCCATTACCTTATTAGCAATGGACTTATTGTTTCAAATCGTTTTTAGATAGACAGGAGCAATATCAGAGTTCAGCTAATATCTTTTCTACTATAGGTTTATTAGCTTCAGGGAAATCATATTCCGCAATTCTATCGATCGGTACCCATTCAATTTGTTGCTGCTCCATACCTTTCGCTTGGTTTGAAAATTCAGTAATTAAATGAATGTCGAGCCTGACATGTTTATCTGGATAATCATGACTGATGTCCATGAAGGGAGTTGAATTAGATACATCAAGATTAACTTCCTCTTTGAGTTCTCTAATTAACGCTTCAGTAACCGTTTCATTAATTTCCACCTTACCGCCTGGGAATTCCCACTTTCCTCCTTGATGAAGGTGTCCGAGCCTTTTAGCCAGTAAAATGTGTTTATCTTGATTAATGATGACACCGACAGCGACATGGATTCTTTTTTGCAAGTTTTGCCCCTTATAATTTGAACTTATTGTTTGAAGAAGTCACCTTCATCAAAACCAGAATCATCCAACAGATCTAGGTCTATATCGTGCTTAACCGGAATAGCATGTTTCTCGCTGGCCCAGTCGCCAAGATCGATCAGTTTACAGCGCTCACTGCAAAAAGGTTTAAATAGGGATTCGTCTTTCCATTCAACTTTGGTACTGCAAATTGGGCAGTTTACAATTGTTAAAGGCATAATCATTCTTGGTTATTAATAGTATTAGTGATGTTAAAGTGTTTATGTGCAGGTTGCTAGTGAGAACTCAACAGTTTCACTGGTATGACGGTGTAAATCGAAATCTACAAAATGAATTGCATAACGATTTCGATTTCCGCTGACGGTAGGGTAGCAGTTTTGATTGGAATTTATTTGCACTCGAATTAATGACAACGGTTGTACAGAGTTGCCTTGATAGAAACCCACTGGAGCTTGGTATAAACCAAAATCTGCTGTCGTTCGAATGAGTTCCAGAAGTAATGCTATTGGAGCTAGTATAGGCTGGTATTGAATAAGCCAACTTTTAATATCTTGCTGTCGATGTTGCCAGTCTTTGCCAAGCCAAAAGTGCAGTTGAGGAAAGTCGAAATTACAGTATGCTCCAGTCATATTGAAACGCTGTCGTAAGGCTGAGATAAATTTGTCTTGTTTAAGGCTGCAGCCAATTCTTTCTTGTGCTTGCAGTGGCGATTTTAATGCGATTAGCTTTTGGGTGAGTTGATCCACTTGAGCGTTATCTACATTTGAGTGAGTACGCCAATGAGAAATTATCTGAATCTGTCTTTCAATATCTTTTAAAATATCGGTGCGATAATCACAACGTTCAGTTAGTTCGGCAAGAGCAAATAAGGGACTAAAACATTGATGTTGATTATCTTGTTCGGCATGCTGTTGCAACTGTAAGGCAAGGTTTTCTATACGTAAATAACTGCGTATTTTTTCATTTAATGGTTGTTCATAAATTAATTCAGTCATTGACGTTAGTTTCTAAATCGGCAGCCTGTTGTAAGTATTGTTGGTGCAGACGAAGTACTTGACTGCGCAACAGCTCATATTCTCCTTGATTATCAATAATGTTATCAGCTTTAGCGAGTCGTTGTTCTCGAGTCATTTGACTCTCAAGAATATGCTCTACTTGCTGTTTACTGACTCCATCACGTTGCATCGTCCTTGAAATCTGTAACTCTGGCGCTATATCTACAACCAAAGTAGTATCAACTAAACTATCTAAATGATTCTCAAATAGCAAGGGCACTACCATTATTACATATGCAGAAGTCGATGCTTGCACTTGGTCGAGCATCTTTTGGCGGATCATTGGATGGAGTAAATTATTGAGCCACAGGCGTTGTTGAGGATTATCGAATACTTGTGCCCGCAGAGCTGCTCTATCGAGGCTACCATCGGTTAATAGCAGTGACTGACCAAAGTGTTGCGCTATTGCTTTTAATCCATCAGAGCCGATTGAGACCACTTCTCGGGCAATAACATCGGCATCCACTAAGTCTATGCCAAATTCTGCAAATAAGTTAGCCACGGTGGTTTTGCCACTGGCAATGCCGCCAGTTAAACCCACAACATACTTGTTTAAGCTCATAACGTACTAAGATACCAATTGAGAATGTCATGTCCCCATACTAACGCTATCCAGCCTGCTGCAGCAATATAAGGACCAAAGGGGATAGGGTTACCTTTGTTGAGCTGTTTAGCCATAATCATGGTAATGCCCACTACCGCGCCTACCAGTGAAGATAATAGAATAATTAGAGGTAACATTTGCCAGCCTAACCAGGCACCGAAAACGGCTAATAGTTTAAAGTCACCGTAACCCATGCCTTCTTTGCCAGTGACTAATTTAAATAACCAGAATACCGACCACAAACTTAAATACCCTGCAGCAGCGCCGATAATCGCGTCTTCAGGGCTGGTATAAATACCTTTAAGGTTAATGATTAATCCTAACCAAAGAATTGGTAACGTGAGTTGGTCCGGTAATAGCATTTCATCTAAATCGATGCCTGTTAACGCCACTAACACAAACGTTAGAATGCTGGCATAAACAAATTGCCATGTTGGGCCAAAATGCCATGCTAATGCGGCAACTAATACACCGGTTAAGAGTTCAATAATGGGATAGCGGCTTGAGATACTGGTTTTGCAATCAGCACACTTACCCTTAAGCATCAGCCAACCTAATATTGGCAGATTATGCCAAGGTTTTATATTGGCTTTGCATTTAGGGCAGGCGGAACCTGGTACTACTAGATTGTATTTTTCAGGAAAGGGATCGATGGCTTTCTGTAAACGCTCACTGCCTACTTGTTTGACAATGTCAGGATGATATTCATTGAGATAAAAGTTACATTCGCTTTGCCATTCACGTTTCATCATCACCGGTAAACGGTGGATCACGACGTTGAGAAAGCTGCCAATGGTAGCAGCAAAAATAAAGCTAATGGCAACAAAGATCCAAGGGTATTGAGTCATTGTTGAAATAAAGTTTGAGATAGATTCAGTCATTTTTTATAATTAATCTTATTCGTTATTAACTAAACAACGTTACCCATTTCGAAAATAGGCAAATACATACCAACAATAAGGCCTCCAACCAGAGTACCAATGACTACCATCATGATGGGTTCTATTAAACTGGATAAACCATCTACAGCATCATCAACTTGCATTTCGTATATGTTAGCCACTTTATTAAGCATTTCATCCAAACCACCAGATTCTTCACCAATCATCACCATTTGAATCAGCATGTCAGGAAATAACCCAGTGGTGCGCATGGCAACATTCATCTGCATACCCGACATCACTTCTTGGCGAACCTTTAATAGTGCTTTACGGTACACATAGTTACCAGAAGCACCCGCGGCAGACTCTAAACCATCAATTAATGGTACGCCTGCAGCAAAGGTTGTTGATAAGGTTCGAGCAAAACGCGACATAGACGCTTTGTGAAGAATGTCACCAATCACGGGTATCTTCAGTATCATTTGGTCAATTCGGTCGCGAAAACTTTGAGAATTACGATGAGTTCGTTTAAAAAGCCAGATCCCGATAATAATAGCGATTACGAAGAAATACCAGGAGCTTTGTAACCAGCGAGAGATACCAATAATCATTTGAGTAAATGCTGGTAATTCTGCACCGAAGCCATTAAATATATCTTCAAATTGCGGGACAACAAATAATAGTAAGAGTGATGTTACTAATATTGCAACGATAACAACTGCTGCCGGATAAAACATAGCTTTTTTAATTTTAGATTTTAATTGTTCTGCTTTTTCACGGTATGTCGCAATACGATCAAATACAGCATCGAGTGAGCCTGAATGCTCTCCAGCAGCGACTAAATCGACGTATAAATCATCAAAATATCGTCTGTGCGGTCTTAATGCATCTGAAAGCGGAATACCTGATTGGACATCGGATAAAATAGTACCCAGTAATTCACGCACTTTAGCTTTCTCATGGCCGCGACCTAAGAGTTCGATAGTGGTTACTAAGGGCACACCCGCAGCAAGCATTGTGGCAACTTGGCGGGTGATCATCGCAATATCCATTGCGGTGATGCTTTTTTCTGATTTCCATAAAGGCGCTGACTTTTTGCGAACCCCCTTAGGCGTAACACCCTGAGCTTTTAAAACACTGCGAATTTCTGCAATAGTAGAGCCTTTAAGCTCACCAGAAGTGCGTTGGCCATCACGATTAACGCCCTTCCATTGATAGGTAAACACTTTTGGTTGGTGTTTGGTGGTTTTTTTCACCTTTGGTTTTCTTTTTGCTGTTGTCGTGGCCATTTAGCCAATCCTTTTATTTTTCGTTGCACCACGTTAAACCATTCTTGTTAATAGATAATAATCAATTAAATTGTTGATTTACTATTGTTGAATTGACTATAGCTGAATTAAAAGCTGGTAACACGGTTAACTTCAGCAATGCTGGTCACGCCGTGGATGACTTTAAGTAACCCCGATTGACGTAAATCGCGCATCCCTTGCTGCTTGGCAAGAGTGGCAATTTGGAGTGAGTTACCACCTTCCATAATCGTGCGCGCTATTTCATCGCTCATTTTCATCACTTCGTAAATACCGACTCGGCCTTTATAACCACCTGAGCATAGCTCACAACCGACGGGTTTGAATACAGTAAAACCTTTGGCGATATTAGCTTCACTAAAGCCTAAGCGTTGCATTTCAGCAACAGGGATTTCTTCTTCATGTTTACATGCCGGGCATAGGCGCCTGGCAAGTCGTTGTGCAATAATTAAATTGACTGAGCTGGCAATGTTATAACCGGGCACACCCATATTGATTAAACGTGTTAAGGTTTCCGCTGCCGAGTTGGTATGCAGTGTCGATAACACTAAGTGACCGGTTTGGGCTGCTTTAATGGCTATTTCGGCAGTTTCTAAATCGCGTATTTCACCCACCATCACCACATCGGGATCTTGACGTAAGAATGATCGCAGTGCAGATGCAAAGGTTAAACCAGCTTTTAAATTAATGTGAACCTGATTAACTCCTTCGAGGTTAATTTCGACCGGATCTTCTGCTGTAGATATATTACGCTCTTCAGTATTAAGAATATTGAGACCGGTATACAAGGAAACTGTTTTACCTGAACCCGTCGGGCCGGTGACTAAAATCATTCCTTGAGGTTTAGCGAGCATTTCTTCGTATAATAAGCGTTGATCATCTTCATAACCGAGCTTTTCAATACCCAGCTGGGCGGAAGATGAGTCTAAAATACGCATTACGATCTTCTCACCCCAGATGGTCGGCAAGCTGCTGACGCGAAAATCAATTGACTTGGTGCGTGACAGCTTCATTTTAATGCGGCCATCTTGCGGCACTCTTCGCTCTGCTATGTCAAGTTTTGACATTACCTTTAAACGGGCTGAAATACGATTGGAGAGATTGACTGGCGGTTCAGATACTTCATGCAAGATACCGTCAATACGAAAACGAATGCGGTAGCGTTTTTCGTAAGGCTCGAAATGTAAATCTGAGGCGCCTTTACGAATCGCATCTGTGAGAATCTTATTGATATAAATAACAATGGGTGCATCGTCACTGCTGTCACTAGAAGATTCATCCTGGCGATTAGTGTCAGTTACTTCTATTGCGGCAAGAGCTTCCTCATCTACTCCAGCTAAATCTAAGCCAGAAATATCATCTTCAATGATTTTTTCTAATGCTTTAAGGAGTTTATCATCTTCAACCAGAATAGCTTCTGCATGCAAACCCAAACTGAATTGAAAATCTTCAAGGGCTGCTATATTTGTGGGATCAGAGGTGGCGATATAAAGACGATTACCACGTTTAAACAATGGTAAACATTTATGTTTCTCAATGAGCTTTTTATTTAATAAGTCTTCGGAGATACTTTTGATATCGAATTCATTAAGATCAAGTAAGGGTGTGCCATACTCTTCATAACATAATTCTGCTATTTCACGAGCTGATAATTGTTGGGTATTAATTAATGTGGAGACTAAGGATTGTTTATTTTTTCTAGATTGATTGATCGCTGAAGACATCTGCTCCTCAGTTAGTAAGTTTTTACGAATAAATAAGGTTGATAACCCTAGGTGCAGCGCAGTTGATGACATATAACTTACCTAAGCAGAACAATGACTTTATAGTATTACATAAATATATTTTTTATAAAGAAAAAGGCAGCGAAAAGCTGCCTTATTAAATACCACATTAATTCTATGGCGTTGGAGTCGCGGCGGTACGACAGTTAGATGGTAAATATTTAGCATCTACTGAACCAGAGCTACATGTCCAAGTTACACTACCATTTGTAGCGTTAAAAGTTGGAACTAAAATTAAAGTAGAACCAGCAGTAACTTTTTCGTTAAAAGTAACTGTGATCGCACCAGTACCACCGACAGATAAGCCTGTAACAGCATTACCTGTGATTAAGGTTGAGGCAGCTAAACCAACAGCTGTATTATCCATCCCTGTAGCTTTACCTGATGCAGCATAGTACTCAACTACTGCTGTTTTCGCCGCAGCAGCTAAACCCATACCTTCAGTAACGTGACCACGTTTAGTAAAATCCTGATAAGCAGGCAATGCGATTGCTGCAAGAATACCGATAATCGCGACTACGATCATTAATTCGATAAGGGTGAAACCCTTAGCGTTTTTGATTTGGTTAATACCTTTCATTTTTCTCTCCGTAAAATAGGCTGTGGCAGTTTCAATCCTAGATGTTTAGCACACTTGTATATAGTTGAGTGTGCTAAGTGGCAATCCATATGCCTAATGCCTTACAGACACAAATATGTGACATTAATTGTCACGATGTCGTTTATGTCGTCGCTTGTGCATATTACTTATACCATTGTAAGCAATGATTTAAGTTTTATGTGTCCATGATGACAAGGTTTGTTAATTCTTTCTTTCTAAAATATGCTTTAGAGGACTAAACCTATGAAACATATTCCGTAAAACTCGTTTTATAGTTTAGCCATCGCTATGTTTGTTATCCATTTGACAGTGAATTCTGTCATTTATGGATAACAACCAGCTACTTACTTTATTGTGTCAGTATAGCATTTCGGCTGAGCTGCGATACTAGTGTAAAACGCTCGTTTTATTAATTCGTAATATCGATATCAATAAGAAAGCGTTGAATCAATGTTACACAATTGATAAAGCATAGACGTTTTTTACAACTTTATTATTGCAGTACATGGCCGAAAGGCCAACTCGCCTACGCTAAACGTTAGTATAAAAGGCTTAGAAAAGGAATAGTTTTATGATACAAATTAAAAATAAATGTCTAAAAAGGCTCTGTTTTCACATTTTCCGCACATTATACCCTATATGTTTTTTGACGTGTTAGGTGTGTGGAAGATTTTATTTGACAATACTGCAACAAACGCCATTTTGCTGGCGCTTTTTTGATGGTCGATGTGGCAGGTTTATACCCAAATTATTTCAACATCTCTGCTTTAGCGTTGTCGCAGGGTAAAAACTGAAAGGCCTAGGTTCTAGGTTCTAGGTTCTAGAACGCTGCGCTGTTAGATGCTATAAAATATTGGTAGCAAGCGCTGACATACGGTGGCGAGAGATAGCAAGCGGGGGCAAGTGATAAGATACGAGTTAAAAGCCTAGGTTCTAGAAGCGCAGCGACCTTGATGGACGCAGTCCGTTCTAGAACCTAGCAAATAAAAGTATTAAGCCTTTAATCTCAACGATAAATCTAATGCTTTGACATGCTTCGTCAAGGCACCTACTGAAATATAATCAACGCCAGTTTGTGCGAAGGTGGCTAGGGTGTCTAACGTGACATTACCTGAAACTTCTAACTTAGCGCCTTTATCTTGATCTTTATAACGATTATTAAGGCTCACTGCATCGACCATCATGGTGACGTCGAAATTGTCGAGCATAATGATATCGGCTCCGCCATCGAGTGCTTGGGTTAGCTCCTCAAGTGACTCTACTTCGACTTCTACCGGCTTGTTACTATCTAAAGCGCGTGCAGCTGTAATGGCTTTTGAAATGCCGCCGCAAGCCATTATGTGGTTTTCTTTGATTAAGAACGCATCGAATAAACCAATGCGATGGTTTTTGCCGCCACCGCAGGTTACTGCATATTTTTGGGCCGTGCGAAGACCTGGGATAGTTTTACGGGTATCGAGCAATTGAGTATGGGTACCTGCAAGTTTATTAACGTACAGTTTGGTTAAGCTGGCTACCCCTGACAAGGTTTGAATGAAGTTCATTGCTGTTCGTTCGCCAGTTAAAATGGCGCGTGCTGGGCCAGATAGTTCGCATAACAATTGATTGGCTACAATTAAATCACCGTCATCAACATGCCAATGCAGCACGACTTCACTGCCTAGTTGATTAAATACTTGCTCTGCCCACGCTTTACCGCAAAAAACCCCATCTTCGCGGGTGATTAACGCACCGGAAACGTGTTTGTCTGCTGGGATAAGCTGAGCGGTAATATCAGCATTGAGCATATCGTGAATGGTATTATGGGCTGTGTGACCTAAGTCTTCATCAAGCGCTGTTTGCACTGCATGGCGGATGTCGTTTTCTAACATAAGCAAAGTCCTTGCTAAAGAGTGTGATAAGGCTAAACAGTATCTGCATTCAACGGAGTGTTTGTTACAGAAAGCATTTGTTAAAGATTACCATAACTTGGCTATATACTGACACTATCCAGTCGGCAATTTTCAGTGTTGGTTTTTCTATTTTATGCTGTTAAATTCAGATTGAGAATGGTTAAAGAAGCTTAACTCGGGATAATAGGCGGTGATCAAATAATTCTTTGCTCCGCTAACTGTATTGCATTGACTTACAATAAGCTTATTACTCACATTGCGAGTGATAAGTGGCCGCACCTAGTTAGCAAAGCGAATGACAAATTTGATATCCAATAGGCTAAACATTCTGATTTTGGCTTACAATCTCATCTCTTCACTCTTGTTGAAGTGATCTAGTTATGTTTAGAAGGATGGATATGCCAAAAGGCTTATTAAAACAAGGTTGGTTAGCCAGCGCTAGAAAGTGTATTTCGCCACATTTTAATGCACGGCCAACAGATGAGGTGAGTTTGTTGGTGATCCACAATATTAGTTTACCGGCGGGTTGTTTTGGCTTACCGCACATTGATGCACTTTTTCAAGGCTGCTTAGATACTGAGGCTGACGACAGTTTTGCTGAGTTGGCAGGCTTGCAAGTCTCGGCACACTTTTTAATTCGTCGCGATGGTGAAGTAGTGCAGTATGTGAGTTGTGATGACAGAGCATGGCATGCTGGTATCTCTGAATTCAACGGGCGTACGGGCTGTAACGACTTTGCGATTGGTGTTGAGATGGAAGGCACCGATAGTAGTGGTTATACCGATGAGCAATATCATCAATTAATGCTGTTAACATTGGAGTTAATGGCGCAATATCCTATGATTAACGTAAATAATATTGTCGGCCATTGCGATATCGCACCAGGGCGTAAAACTGACCCCGGGTTTAGCTTTGATTGGCCTCGATATATGCAAGCCATTGCCGTGGCTTAGGTTAATTTTGTGGTCATAGTTGTTGTTGGATTGTATTTGTTAGATAACATATGTAGCTATCGCCCACGTAAGCACTGTTCTTTAATGGCGACAGCAGCAACTGAATAGAAGTTAAAAGGATATTCATGGCGTTATTTTCATTGTTAGTGGCAATTCTAGTTGAGCGTATGAAGCTTCTGCCGAGTGGTTGGCAGTTCGATAGTGTGATGATGCGTTACCAAAAGCAGTTTTGGGATAGCCAATCATTAAAGTCAGCAGTTGGTGTCGTGATTGCAATCGTGTTGCCTGCCTTATTAGTCCTGTTAATCAGTTTTCTGCTTGATGGCATTTTTTTTGATTTATTGAGCTTATTATTTTGGGTGTTGATATCAATTATTTGTTTTAGTCACCAAACATTACGAAGTGTGTTTAAGCAGTATATTCAAGCGGCATGTCGCGGCGATGTACAAGCTTGTTATCGTTACGCTAGCGAGTTGGATCCTACAGAGTCTTTGGATGTCGTGGACGAACAGGATTTAGGCCGCAAAGTAGGCCAAACGGTGGCGTGGATTAATTACCGCTATTACGGCGCGGTGGCATTATATTTAATATTTTTAGGCCCTGTTGGTGCCATTTTATATTGTACGGTGCGTTTTTATAGTGAGTACAACAGTAAGAATAAGCTTGAAATGCCATTGGTAGATCGTTTACAGATGATATTTGATTGGTTACCAAGTCGGGTGTTTAGCTTTGGTTATGTGTTAAGTGGCCAGTTTAGTGAAGGGTTAAACGCTTGGCGACAATATGGTTTAAGTGTTAATACTGAAGCTAAAACAATAGTGACCCATACTGCAGTTGCCGCAGAGTCTTTACCTGAAGCAGGAGATGCGCCGTTGAGTGTGCAATCTACTTTGGCATTACTGGCATTGAGTAAGCGTAATTTTGTGTTATTGCTAACCATGGTTTCTGTATTAACTATTTTTGGTTTTGTTAGCTAGACTTTAGTGCGCTGCGCTTCTAGGGCGGACTACGTCCTGCTAGGACAGCTTCGCTGCTGAGATTTTATAGCTTCTAGCAGCGTAGCGCTCTAGTTTCTAGGATTTTTCGGATAAATGGTCTGACCCCTTATGCATAAATTTCAGTTATGCTCTGGGCTTGAGCGTTTTAAACAAAGCGGTGTTCTTTTGTCGGTATGCTGATAACTAGACATGGCTTGTATGATTTGATAAAGTGCGCTCTCTCATATTAATTGGTAAGACCAATTGACAATTGCTTGTTTAGGGAGCAGAGCGCTACATGGCTTATATTAAGATTAACCAGCCAAAAATTTCTGATGTGATCATGGAGCAATTGGAGCGGATGATCCTTGAAGGCAGTTTGCAGCCTGGTCAGAAACTACCTCCTGAACGCGAACTCGCGGTACAATTTGAAGTGTCTCGTCCTTCATTACGTGAAGCGATTCAAAAATTAGAAGCTAAAGGGTTGCTCATGCGTCGTCAAGGCGGTGGTACCTATGTTAAAGAACAACTGTGGCAAAGTCTTGCCGATCCTATCGTTGAATTAATGCATAACGACTCAGAAAGTCAGTATGACTTACTCGAATTCCGTCACGCCACTGAAGGCATGATGGCGTATTATGCTGCGCTGCGCGGCACCGATGCGGATATGCAGAATATTCAAAAACGAATTATTGAAGTAGAAGCTGCGACGAATATTGAGGCCAAAGCTGCTGCCATTGTACGTTTTTATCGTGCGGTTGCTGAGGCGTCACACAATGTTGCTATGTTGCATTTAGTATTAAGTTTAACCCCTGTGCTGCACAAAAATGTTGCACAAAATTTGGAACTTTTAAGCATACGCGAAGAAGCTTCCACCATGGCAAATGATCACAGACGCGCGTTACTGGCTGCGATTATACGCCGGGACCCAGACGCTGCACGTGAAGCTTCGAATGAGCATTTAAGCTACATCGAAGAAGTCATGTTGTCAGTAAGAGAAGAAGACAGTCGGTTGCAACGTAGTTTGCGCCGTTTAAAGAGCGGCGTGTAACACTTGTCACTTTGAATAAGAATACACTTTTGCTGTGTCAACAAGCAGCAAAAAGCCGAAATATAATCCGTATATAGAGAAGGACTGCGAGATGTCTGAAGATATGCTTCAAGATTTAGACCCATCAGAAACCCAAGAGTGGGTTGATGCTCTACAAGCTGTGTTAGAGCAAGAAGGGCCTGAACGTGCACACTTTTTACTCGAAAAATTAATCGACAAAGCTCGCCGTAACGGTACTCACTTACCGTATAACGCGACTACTGCGTATTTAAACACGATTCCAGCAGGCCAAGAGCCAAACATGCCTGGCAACCAAGAAATGGAACGCCGTATTCGGGCGATTATTCGCTGGAATGCATTGGCGATGGTGTTACGCGGTTCTAAGAAAGATTTAGAGCTTGGTGGCCATATCTCAAGTTTCGCGTCTAGTGCGACAATTTATGATGTGTGTTTTAACCATTTCTTCCGTGCGCCTAACGAGCATGACGGTGGTGATTTGGTGTATTTCCAAGGCCATATCGCACCCGGTATTTATGCGCGTTCGTTCCTTGAAGGCCGTATTACTGAAGACCAAATGGCCAACTTCCGTCAAGAAGTTGATGGCAAAGGTCTTTCTTCGTACCCACACCCTAAGTTAATGCCTACTTACTGGCAGTTCCCGACGGTATCGATGGGTCTAGGTCCTATTCAAGCGATTTACCAAGCGCGTTATTTGAAGTATTTAACTGACCGTGGTTTAAAAGATTGCTCTAAGCAGACAGTTTACTGTTTCTTAGGTGACGGTGAGTGTGATGAGCCAGAAGCATTAGGTGCTATTGGTTTAGCTGCTCGTGAAGAATTAGATAACTTAGTATTTATCGTTAACTGTAACTTACAGCGTCTTGATGGTCCTGTTCGTGGTAACGGTAAAATTATCCAAGAACTTGAAGGCGAATTCCGCGGCGCAGGCTGGGAAGTGGTTAAAGTGATTTGGGGACGCTATTGGGATCCGTTATTGGCTCGTGATACTAGCGGTAAATTATTGCAGTTAATGGAAGAAACCGTAGACGGTGAATACCAAAACTGTAAAGCCAAAGGCGGCGCGTATACGCGTGAGCATTTCTTTGGTAAGTACCCAGAAACTGCCGAAATGGTTGCTAACATGTCAGATGATGACATTTGGCGTTTAAACCGTGGTGGTCATGATCCTGTTAAAGTTTACGCTGCACTTGAACATGCACAAAAAACCAAAGGTCGCCCAACCGTTATTTTAGCTAAAACAGTTAAAGGTTACGGTTTAGGTGATGCAGGCGAAGGTAAAAACATCGCTCACAACGTGAAGAAGATGGGCGCTGAGTCTATTCGTTACTTCCGCGATCGTTTCAATATCCCGATCCCTGATGACCAGCTAGAAGATTTGCCTTTCTATCATCCAGGTCCAGACTCTGAAGAAGTGAAATACTTAAAGAGTCGCCGTGAAGCATTATTAGGTTATTTACCGCAACGCCGTGAAAAATTCACTGAAGAGTTAGACATTCCTTCATTGAAAATTTTTGATTCGATTTTAAAAGGCTCTAATGGCCGTGAAATCTCGTCAACGATGGCGTTTGTACGAGTATTAACTGCGTTATTGAAAGACAAAGGTATTGGCAAGCGTATTGTGCCGATTATTCCTGATGAAGCGCGTACTTTTGGTATGGAAGGTTTATTCCGTCAAGTGGGTATTTATGCTCACGAAGGCCAAAAATATATTCCACAAGATTCTGATCAAGTGGCGTACTACCGTGAAGATAAAACCGGTCAGGTTTTACAAGAAGGTATTAACGAATTAGGCGCAATGTCATCTTGGGTATCAGCTGCAACCAGCTACTCAGTCAATAACATGCCAACAATTCCGTTTTACATCTACTACTCTATGTTCGGTTTCCAACGTATTGGTGACATGGCATGGGCTGCTGGTGACATGCGCGCACGTGGTTTCTTAGTCGGTGGAACTTCAGGTCGTACAACATTGAACGGCGAAGGTTTACAGCATCAAGATGGTCATAGCCACGTATTAGCTAATACTATTCCAAACTGTATCTCTTACGATCCAACTTACGGTTATGAAATTGCGGTTGTAGTGCAAGATGGTATTCGTCGTATGTATGGCGAAAATCAAGAAGATATCTTCTACTACCTAACCACAATGAACGAAAACTATGTTCAGCCAGAAATGCCAGCCGGTGCCGAAGAAGGTATTGTCAAAGGTATTTACAAGCTTGAAACAGTTGCCGGTAGTGGTAAAGGTAAAGTGCAGTTAATGGGTTGCGGTACGATACTTGAAGAAGTGCGTAAAGCTGCACAAGCATTAGCAAAAGACTTTGGCGTAAGCGCTGACGTATTCAGTGTGACTAGCTTTAACGAGTTAACTCGTGACGGCCAAGCTGCTGAACGTTGGAACATGTTGCATCCAACAGCTGAACCTAAGCAAGCGTATATTAGCCAAGTATTATCTGCAGACGCGCCAGCTATTGTGGCTACTGACTACATGAAGATATACGGCGAGCAATTACGTGCTTTCGTACCGACAGACTATAAAGTACTTGGTACTGATGGTTTTGGCCGCAGCGATAGCCGCGCAAACTTACGTCATCACTTTGAAGTAGATGCTAAGTTTATTGTTATTGCGGCACTGAAGTCTCTTGTTGAGCGTAATGAAATGCCTGTTGATGTGTTGACTAAAGCCATCACTGAATATGGTATTGATGCTGACAAGATTAACCCACAGTTCGCGTAAGGGGATACAAAATGGCTGAATTAAAAGAAGTTTTGGTTCCTAATATCGATACTGATGCAGTACAGGTTATTGAAATTTGTGCCGCGGTTGGTGATTATCTTGAAAAAGAAGCATCAATCATTACAGTTGAAAGTGATAAAGCGACCATGGACATTCCAGCACCTTTTGCTGGTACGTTAGCAGAATTAAAAATCGCTGTCGGTGATACCGTTTCTGAAGGTACCTTAATTGCGATGATAAGTGCAGCTAACGCTGCACCGGCTAAAGCAGAAGCTGCTGCGCCAGCACCTAAAGCTGAAGCGCCAGTGGCACAAGCTGCCGCTCCTGCATCAGTGACGCCTGTTGCCGCACCAAGTGTTGGTAGCTCAGAAGTCATTGAAGTTAAAGTACCTGATATCGGCGGCGACACAGACGTGTCTGTCATCGAAGTATTGGTTGCTGTTGGCGATAGCATTGACGTTGATACGGGTTTAATTACCTTAGAAACTGACAAAGCAACAATGGATGTACCATCACCTAAAGCAGGTGTGGTTAAATCAGTGACAGTGGCCGTTGGCGACAAAGTGTCTGAAGGTTCATTGGTTATCACGCTAGAAGTAGCCGGTTCAGCACCTGTTGCATCTGCGCCACAAGCTGCCGCTCCGGTAGCACAAGCAGCTCAGGCACCAGCAGCACCAGCCGCAACGACAACTCAAGTACAAGAAATTCATGTGCCTGATATTGGCGACGCCAATGATGTTGATATTATCGAAGTGCTGGTTGCTGTTGGTGATGAAATCACTGCAGATCAAGGGTTAATTACCCTTGAAACAGACAAAGCGACAATGGAAGTACCAGCACCATTTGCCGGTAAACTTGTGTCGTTAACGGTTAAAGTGGGCGATAAAGTGTCTCAAGGTAGCTTAATTGCGACCATTGAAACCACGAGCTCAGCACCAGTGGCACAAGCTGCGCCGACTCCAGCAGAGCCTGCTGCAGCGGCACCAACTATGGCTGCCAATCGTCCATCAACTCCACCAGTGCCGTTTCACCCAAGTGCTGCTGTTACTGCGTCAACCGGCGTTGTTCATGCATCGCCTGCGGTACGTCGCTTAGCGCGTGAGTTTGGTGTTGATTTAACCAAGGTTTCTGGTACTGGCCGTAAAGCGCGTATTTTGAAAGAAGATGTGCAAGCGTTTGTGAAATACGAATTATCACGCCCTAAAGCAACGGCTGCTACAGCGGTTTCTGGTGGTGCTGGTGGCTTAAACGTGATTGCAGCGCCTAAAGTTGATTTCAGTAAGTTTGGTGAAGTGGAAGAAATACCACTAAGCCGTATCCAGAAAATATCTGGTCCTAACTTACATCGCAACTGGGTAACCATTCCACATGTTACTCAGTTTGACGAAGCTGATATCACTGAGATGGAAGCATTCCGTAAGCAGCAGAACGACCTTGCTGCTAAGAAGAAAGCGGATTACAAGATCACTCCATTAGTGTTCATGATGAAAGCCGTCGCCAAAGCATTAGCTGAGTTCCCAGTATTTAACTCTAGTTTGAGTGCTGATGGTGAGTCGCTTATTCAGAAGAAGTACTTCCACATTGGTGTTGCTGTTGATACACCAAACGGCCTAATGGTTCCGGTTGTACGTGACGTTGATAAGAAAGGCATTGTTGAATTGTCGCGTGAGTTAACTGACATTTCTATCCGTGCTCGTGACGGCAAACTTAAGTCTGCTGACATGCAAGGTAGCTGTTTTACTATTTCAAGTTTAGGTGGCATTGGCGGTACGGCATTTACGCCGATTGTTAACTACCCAGACGTGGCGATTTTAGGTGTATCAAAATCTGAGATTAAGCCAAAGTGGAACGGTAAAGAGTTTGAACCTAAATTAATGTTGCCGTTATCGTTGTCATATGACCATCGCGTTATTGATGGCGCAATGGCTGCACGCTTTAGTGTGACCTTGTCTGCGATACTATCAGACATTCGTACATTGATTTTATAACCCAAAAGGTCGCTCATATGAGCGACCTTTTTATTGTGATCGGTTTCAAACAAATTGATTTGAGTATAAAATGCGCCCATCCCAATTTTTTAGTCCACAATTGAAAGAAATTGGAAGTGAAACGTAAGTTTCAAGCTGGCGACATCGACATTTGGGCCGATCCGTCTTTCACACGGAATGAACAAGATTAGAGGAAATCATGAGCAACGAAATCAAAACTCAAGTAGTCGTACTAGGAGCAGGCCCAGCAGGTTATTCTGCGGCGTTTCGTGCTGCTGACTTAGGCTTAGACACCATAATTGTTGAGCGTTTCAGTACCCTTGGTGGTGTGTGTCTGAATGTTGGCTGTATCCCTTCAAAAGCACTATTGCACGTAGCAAAAGTCATTGAAGAAGCCAAAGCTGTTGCTGACCATGGTGTTGTTTTTGGTGAGCCAAAGATTGATTTAGACAAATTACGTGGTTTTAAAAACAAAGTAATTAGCCAGTTAACGGGCGGATTAGGCGGAATGTCTAAAATGCGTAAAGTTAACGTGGTTAATGGTTTTGGTAAATTTACTGGTCCTAATAGCTTAGAAGTCACTGCAGAAGATGGCACTGTGACCGTTGTTCAGTTTGAACAAGCGATTATTGCTGCCGGTTCACGTCCAATTAAATTGCCATTTATTCCACATGAAGACCCACGTATTTGGGACTCAACTGATGCACTTGAACTGAAAGAAGTTCCTGGTAAGTTATTAGTAATGGGTGGCGGTATTATCGGTCTAGAAATGGGTACTGTGTATTCATCTTTAGGAAGCGAAATTGACGTGGTTGAAATGTTTGACCAAGTTATTCCTGCTGCAGATAAAGACGTTGTCCGTGTATTCACTAAGCAAATCAAGAAGAAGTTTAATCTTATTCTTGAAACTAAAGTGACCGCAGTTGAAGCAAAAGACGACGGTATTTACGTAACAATGGAAGGCAAGAAAGCACCTGCTGAGCCTGTTCGTTACGATGCTGTTTTAGTGGCAATTGGTCGCTCACCAAATGGTAAGTCTCTTGCTGCTGAAAAAGCCGGTGTTAATGTTGATGAGCGCGGCTTTATCAATGTTGATAAGCAGTTACGTACTAACGTTCCGCACATTTATGCTATCGGTGATATCGTTGGTCAACCTATGTTGGCTCATAAAGGTGTGCATGAAGGTCATGTTGCCGCTGAAGTTATTGCGGGTATGAAGCATTACTTTGACCCTAAAGTGATTCCTTCAATTGCTTATACTGACCCAGAAGTAGCATGGGTGGGTCTAACTGAGAAAGAAGCAAAAGAGCAAGGTGTTGCTTATGAAACTGCTACTTTCCCTTGGGCTGCTAGCGGCCGTGCAATTGCATCTGATTGCAGCGAAGGCATGACCAAGTTAATTTTCGACAAAGAAACTCATCGTATCATCGGTGGTGCTATTGTTGGTGTTAACGGTGGCGAATTATTAGGTGAAATTGGCCTAGCGATTGAGATGGGTTGTGATGCTGAAGATTTAGCATTAACGATCCATGCTCACCCGACTTTATATGAATCAATCGGTTTAGCTGCTGAAATGTATGAAGGTTCAATTACTGACTTACCTAACCCTAAAGCGGTTAAGAAGAAGTAATTTACGCTAACTAAATAGCCTTAAAAAAGCATTCCATTTCGGGATGCTTTTTTTTGTCTTTTTTTTGATATTTTAGGCTAGTCTTAATCATAACTGTTTGTAAGCCCTATTCAGTTATAGGGATATTTTGCAGCATGCCGATTTAGTCTGATTGAAAGTGAATCTAATTATGATTAGCTCGGGGGTGACTTTCCTATTAAAATAATGTTAAAACATTAATATTATTTATAAAAATCTCATTTTAATCGTCCAGAATAACGACAACAACCTATGTTGATTTTGGCTGCAGAAAAAAAATTATCACAACACCAAGATGATTAATGTGTGGATGACGATAAACCTGTTTTTACTACGTGTGGGGCTTGCCTGCATTTGATCACGTAAAGGATAAATTGAATTTATGACCAGAGCTGTATTGGTAAGCCTAGGCTGTTTTATATTATCCTTATTTACGGTATTACCTGCATGTAGTGCAGACATTGTTCAGCGAGTATTTAACGCCAAAGATGGTTTAGCTAATGCGACTATTCAAGACATTAGTTTTGACGGTTATGGTCACGTATGGCTGGCGACTCAACAAGGTCTTTATCGCGTTAGTAATAGTAAGGTAAGGCGCATTGATAAAGTGGGGTTTGACTCGGTACTTGATGATGAACTGATTACAACAGTAGTTAATTCTGGCCAAGACCATTTGCTTGTTGGTACTAATTCCTCGTTATATCTTTACAGTATTTTAGACAATCACTTCAGCTTATTGCTTAAACCTGAAGATAATGATGCGACTAATATCAATAAAAGTATTCGCGTGGCGGCAACTCAGCGTCAGCTTGATGGACGGTTGCTGATGCTCGCTTACTCTGGCCAAGTGTATTATTTTGATGATGCTTCTCAGCAATTGTCTTTATCTCCAAGCCATTCATTAGACCACAATTTACCTTGGCGCAATGCGCTTGAGTTACACAACTCCCAGTATTTGTTTTCGACTAATCACGAACTTCAGCTGCACCAGGCCGATGGTACCTTCATTGGCACATTTCCGTGGTCTGATAAAAATGATTCCATCAGAAAGTTGTTCCAAGATAACCAACAAAGAGTGTGGATGCTGACATCGAAAGGGTTATTTAAGGTCGATACCGAGACGCTTACCGTGCAATCGGTGCCTGAAATCCCCTATTATGTTGATCAAATGGAACAAGATCTTAATGGTGATTTGTGGATTTCAAGCCGAGCAGGATTGATATTTTGGAGTCCAGAAAATAACAAATTAACCGTATACCGAGACGAGCTTAAGCAGCGAGCCAACATTGATTACATTCATGATATGGCGGTGGATTCTAATGGTTTATTGTGGGTTGGTGGCTCAGGTGATGGGTTGGCGGTGATTGCTGGTAAACCTCATTTTTTAATTGAAGATTATTCTAAAAAGCCACCCTATCAACTTGATAATGAAATGGTGTGGTCGGTATACAGCGAAGGCGATAAGGTGTGGCTAGGTACCGATGGTGGTTTGTCTGTAGTTAACACTCAGAACCAAACTTCAACCATGGTTATTCCCACAGGTTTTGCACTGAGCGACAGTATTTACCGGATTGAATCCTTGAACGCGGAGCATCTTGTGTTGGCCACTACCAGTGGCTTATATGTAGTCAATAAAAAGACTAATGTCAGTACCAATTTTGCTACATGGAGCGGTGGTAACGAGTCACTAAACGATAGAATTGTTATTGGGATTTATCGTGATGAACTACACAAAGATGTCATTTGGTTTACCACCAATAAGGGTCTGTATTATTGGCAAGATGGTAATGCTGATTTAACGTTACAAGTTTTATCAGATGGACAGCAGTCATTGAGTAATACCTTTTATAAAGCTTTATTAAGGGATGATGCTGGGCATTTATGGATTAGTGGCGGTAAACATTTTGGCTATTTGACGACCTCTGGCGAATATATTTCTAAAGTGGATGTATTTGCTGATTTTACTAATGTCCCAACCATGAATGGTCTAATGCTAGTGGCACCGGGTGTTATCTGGTTAGGTACGTCCCAGCAAGGGATTTATCAATTTAATACTCAAACCGATGAGGTTATTTCGCTGGATCAACAGTGGAAGATCGATTGTAAAGTGGTGTTCTTTTTACAAGATACTGAAACAGATCATATCGTTGGCTGTGCCAGTGCCATTATTAAGGTTAATAAGGCGACAGGCAAAGTCAGTTCGTATAGCCATAAAGACGGTTTTATTTCCGATGAATTTAATGAGTCGGCAAAATTTTATGATCCTGCTAAAGGCTTTTTTGTGGGTACACCAGACGGAGCGATGTTAATCGACCTCGATAAACTGGCGCCGCGCACTGTTAATGACAAAGTGATACTTGAATCTGTATCGGTGTTTTATGAAAACAATACCGAGGTTTATCTCATTCCAAGTCAATTGTCGCAAGTAGAACCCGGTGCCAGTTTAATTAGCTTTCAAATTGCCGTACTCGATTACCTTGATGATAAGCCGATGACCATACAGTATCGTTTGGTTAAAGATGGCGCAGACTCTGGCAATTACGTGCTATTAGAGGGCCAGTCACAGATTAATATTACCGGTTTAAGCGCTGGGGCGTATGCACTTGAGCTTTTATATAAAAGAAATGGTGTGTGGTCGAATGAGCCATTTCAATATCGATTTACGGTAAAGCAGTTTTGGTGGCGCTCGCAACAATTTACTGGTGCATTGATTTTTAGCATTTTGCTGATAGCCGCCATTATATTGTTATACAGACAGAGACAAATTCATCGTTTTAAGCAAATGAATCATGCATTGGTTGAAAGTGACGAACGCCTACGTCAATCGTTAAAAGGCAGCGACTCTGACCTATGGGAATGGCATGCATCAACACAAGTGCTGTCACTCGATAACCGAGGTGGGGTATTAGGACCAGACACGCACATTAACGTTAAATTAGAAGATATCCCAATACATCAAGACGATGTTGAGAGAATCACATCTGTGTGGCAGGACCTTGTTAACGGTAAAGTGGAGATGATTGATGCCGAGTATCGATATCGTAATCAGCATGATCATCAGTGGCATTGGTTACGCATTAAAGGCCGCGCTATTGAGGTAGATATTAACAATGGAAGGTTAATTTATGCTGCTGGGATGTATACCGACATCACTCAACAAAGAACCCTTGAAAGTGAAGCCAATTTATTAGCCCAAGCATTTGAAAATACCTCCGAAGGCATGTTGATATTAGACATGAAAAAGAACATAAAAATTAGCAACGCAGCGGCTAATTTAATTCTAGCGGCTAAAAAGAGTGATTTAGCTGGCAAACCTTTTTCCGATTTAGTGTTTGAGACAGTAGAGCCTTTTGACATGGAAGAGGTGTTCGATAAGGAGCGTTTTTGGACTGGAGAATGTGAGTTTAATTGCAGTGATGGTAGCCGATGCCCTGTTTGGATAAATGTATCGACCATGTTTAATATGAATGGTTCGGCATTACATTATGTGGTGGTATTTTCAGATATCACTGAACGTAAGCATAATGAGTTACATCTGCGCCGTTTAGCAAACAATGACATGTTAACTGGCTTAGCTAATCGAGCGATGTTTTCGCGTCGATTGGGCCAAGTTATTGAAACGGCAAAGCAGCATAAAGAAACCTTAGCGTTATTATTTTTAGATCTCGACAGATTTAAACATGTTAATGACTCATACGGCCACAGTATGGGTGATGCATTACTCGTTGAAGCTGCAAGTAGGCTGCAGTCTTGTTTGTCTGAAGAGCATTTGTTGTGTCGCTTTGGCGGTGATGAATTTGTTATTTTGCTGCGTGATGCAAAAGACGTCGACACCATTAACCACATTGCAAAACAGTTATTAAAACAAATAGAAACTCCTTTTAAATTATACGGACGAGAATTTTTCATTTCGACCAGCATTGGTATTAGCATTTGGTCTGATGATGATCAAACGCCTGAAACCTTGATTAAAAACGCCGATTTAGCCATGTACCATGCTAAAGAAGAAGGCCGTGGTAATTTTCAATATTATTCAGCAGAACGTAATGCAGAAGCGTTGTATCACTTGCGCATAGAGGCTGATTTACATCGAGCGATACTGTGCAATGAATTTGAATTGTATTATCAGCCTCAGATAGATGTTGACCAACAAAATAATATTGTTGGCGTTGAAGCATTAATTCGTTGGAAACACCCAAAAGATGGCATGGTTAACCCCGATGTGTTCATTGGTATTGCAGAATCTTGCGGCTTGATTGTTGAGATTGATCGTTGGGTACTTACCCAAGCTTGTCTCGACGGTGCAGATTGGCATCAGCGATATCAAAGCGAGATAACAGTGTCGGTTAATGTGTCTGCAATGCATTTTAGACAACCAGATTTTATCGACTTTTTGACTGCGACATTGCATCAAACTGGTATGCCTGCTAGATGTTTGTCGGTAGAAATTACCGAAGGCGTATTGATGAAAGAAATTGATATTGCCAGCCAGCATTTACGCGCGTTAGAGCAGTTAGGTATTGATGTTGCCATCGATGATTTCGGTACCGGTTATTCGTCGCTTGCGTATTTACGTTCATTCCAAGTCAATATTCTGAAAATTGATCGCTCGTTTTTAATCCATATTGACACCCATCAAGCCGATCAAGCCATTGTGAGCAGTATTATTGAATTAGCTCGTAACCTATCCCTTGAGGTCGTTGCTGAAGGCGTGGAAACATCTGAACAGCTTGCACAAGTCGTTCAGCGTGGCTGCCACATTATTCAGGGATATTATTTTGCCAAGCCGATGCCCAAAGCCGAACTTGAGCTCGATATTAAGCGACAAATGGGGATTAATGAATGATGTGTTCATTGATGATGCCAAGGTAATCTTCTTGCTGCTATCCATTAGTATGGGTATTGGTTAAATTTTGTTAGAATAAGTTGTTTTTACTTACTTTCGGAATGATTTATGCAACAAATTTTGCGCCTTAACTTATCTACCTGGTTTTTGGCTAGCTGTATTTGCTTTAGCCTAGCAGTGCAACCTGTCTATGCTGCGAAAAAAGCCGCTAAAGAAAGACCCACTATTGGCTTAGTGCTGAGTGGCGGTGGGGCAAAAGGTGCTGCACATATTGGTGTGTTGAAAGTACTTGAAAAATATCATATTCCGGTCGATTACATTGCGGGTACCAGTATTGGCGCTTACGTTGCTGGTATGTACGCGTTAGGCTATAACGCCGAGCAAATTGAAGAAATCATGCTCAGTGGTGAATGGTCTAAAGGCTACTCAGACACTATTCCGCGCGATAAATTAAGCTACCGCGATAAACAGCAACGTGATCAGTTTAATATTCCACTGACCGTGGGTTATAACAATAATAGCTTAACTTCACCTAGTGGTTTGTTACGTGGCCAAAGCATGTCTCAATTATTGCGCCACTCGACAGGTTTAGTTGAACAGTTTGGTGACTTTGATGAACTCGCGATTCCGTACCGAGCGGTGGCGACGGATTTAGCAACCAGTGAAGCTGTAGTGTTATCCAGCGGCAGTGTAGTACAAGCCATGCAAGCATCTGCCACAGTACCAGGAGCATTGCAGCCAGCACTGATTAACGGTCGTTTACTGGTTGATGGCGGAATTGCCAATAATATGCCTATCGATGTGGTGAAAGCGATGGGGGCAGATATTATCATTGCCGTCGATATTGGTTCAGCACTGACCAAACAAGAAAACTTGGACAGTACTATTGCCGTACTAGAGCAGCTCTCAACCATTTTGACTCAAGCGAGCACCGCCCGCCAAAAGACCTTACTGACGACTGGTGATATTCTCATTCGTCCCGCCATTGATAGCCTAAGTACCACTGATTTTTCAATCATGCCATTAGCGCTTAAATTAGGTGAAGATGCCGCTATATTAGAGTTGGTGAAGCTAGAACCGCTTGGTATTGGTGAGCAAGACTATTTGGCTTATCAAGCGGATAAATTACAACAAAGCTTAATGTGGATCGATCCACTTAAAAAACCCATCTATAAAATTGCTTTTGATAATCAATCAAAAGTCAGCGAAAAATTACTGCGCGATCGTTTAGGGATTACCGAAGGCGTTGTACTAACCAAAGAAGAGTTAAATTTAGCCTTAAACCGAGTGTATTCATTGAATAAATTCGAGCGTGTCGATGCTGAGTTTGAAGATGTTGAGCAAGGCCGAATTTTAACCATTACCACCCGAGCAAAATCATGGGGGCCGAATTACTTTCAAGCAGGCTTTAACTGGGAAGATGACTTCACCTTAGATTCAGCTATTACGTTAAGCTTGGCTTACACCATGACCGACTTAACCGAAAATGGTGGTGAGTGGCGTAATGAATTAGAACTTGGGTATAAAAAGTTAGTCGGCACTGAGTTTTATCAGCCATTAGATCGTGATCAAACATTTTATAGCCTAGCGCGATTCCAGTATGAAATGAAAGATTGGGATTTAATTGATCAAGATAGCCGTTATGTTGAACTCGAAAATAATGTCGCTCAAATCGTTTTAGGTATCGGCTATAACTTTAATTCAGATGGAATTATCGAATTAGGCTTTGTCGGCGAAGATGGTCGGGTTAGCAGTGAATTTGGTTCGGTTGATTCACTAGATTATCATTCAACGGGTGGCTATTTTAAAGTGGCCTACGACAGCCTAAACAGCATTAGCTTCCCGACTGAAGGTAATCGAATTACCTTTGTCAGCTACTTAAGAGACGAATCCTACAATGGATTAAGCAATGTCGATACGACCTTTAGTGATGATCTTGCTTGGCAATTTGAAGCGGATTGGAAGGGTGCGTTGAAACTCGGAAATCACGCCATTGTAGGTAAGGTGGAGCTGGCGACCGTAGAGAATGACGGTAACTTTACCTTGCATGTGGCAGATTTAGGCGGTTTCTTGAATTTGTCGGGTTTCCGTAAAGACACCTTAATTGGTGCACATAAAGTGTTTGGGGCAGTGATTTATCAATACGATCTCGGCCGTGATGTATTGATCACCGACTTGCCTTTGTATTTAGGCACCAGTCTTGAAGCCGGTAATGTGTGGTTTGATCGTGATGATGTCGATTTAGATGATTTAATTTATGCCGGTAGTTTCTATCTCGGAACCGACACCGATTGGGGCCCTGCAGCATTAGGTTTTGGTTTTACCGACCGCGGTGAAACAGCATTTTACTTATTTGTTGGTAAAAACTTTTAGGCGGTCTATCTAAGCCAAAAGCCTAGAGCGCTTCGCTGCTAGGACGCTACGCGGCTAGAAGCTATAAAATCTTGGTGACGAGCGGTGGCAAGCGATGACGAGAGATAACAATCGAGCTAAAAGCCTAGTGGCTAGAGCGCTTCGCTGCTAGAGGCTATAAAATCTTGGTGACGGGCGGTGGCAAGCGATGACGAGAGATAACAATCGAGCTAAAAGCTAAAAGCCTAGAGTGCCCTATCCGTGAGCGCAGCGTTCGCTGTTATCGCTTGTTATCGTCCTCGCAGCGAAGCTGTCCCTAGCAGGACGAAGTCCGCTCTAGAAGCGCAGCGGACTATCCGCGTAGCGGTCTAGGCCTCTAGAAGCGCGGGCAGTAATCCGGCATGAGCAAGTTGGTTATGGGCAATCACCCATTTAGTTTGTGTGGCAGTGTGGGGCGCAGGAATTGCTACGGTTTGCATACTGGCAGCCCGCGCGGCAATTAAACCATTAAACGAATCTTCAATTGCGATGCATTGTCCTGGCGCAATGCCCAGTCCTTTAGCGCAATTTAAATATACTTCAGGATGTGGTTTGCCATAATCGAGATTTTCAGCGGACTCAATCGCATCAAAATAATGGCCAATGGCCAGCTTATGCAGCACAGCTTCAATAATTAATGATGATGACGATGTGGCTAAACCTATTTTAAGCCCTAAACGTTTGCACGCCTCTAGCGACTCAATAACGCCTCGCATTGGTTCACCATTGGCTTTTATTTGGCTTACAACTTCATTAACTATGGTATTGGCCGTAGCTGTATTGTCGTAATTTGGCCAAGGAAAACGTTGGTACCAATAGCTAACAACATGATCAATACGCAAGCCTGTGGTTTGCTCCACTTCTTCAAGGCTGAGATTAAGTCCAAAGCTATTTAGGACAGTCTGCTCGGCCAACTGCCAAGCCGGTTCGGAATCGATTAAAATCCCATCCATATCAAAAATAACGGCTTTTATTTGGTTTGACACAATACTGACTCCATAAACGGCACAATGTTAAGCGCTAATTATCACGTTGTTGTTGATTGGACACAATCAAAACACACTTTTTAAAAAATATTTCATTTAAAAAAGGGGATATTTTTTTGTATATAGTTTAATCAGTGGGTACTGTATAAGTTAATGTATTTAAGAGAATTTCCGCCTGTTTCAAACTATTGTCTAATTTTATTTTATTCAACTTGGCGTTAAATTGATTTTTAGGTTGATAAATCGCATTGATTTCATACCTCTGAGAGTGTGAGCTGATTCATACTTTTATAAAGCTGTAGTATACTGGAGGTCGGATTTCAAGCCCGAACCAGTGGAATTATCAGCGTAACCATAGTGGCGCTGAGTTTCGCCGTTAGGCGTCAAACAAAGAGGAATGTTGCCGTGCTAGAAGCATATCGTAAACACGTCGCAGAACGTGCTGCAGAGGGCGTAGTCCCTAAGCCATTAAATGCACAACAAGTGGCTGAACTGGTTAAGTTATTTGAAACACCCCCAGCAGGTGAAGAGGCATTCATCCTCGACTTGCTCGAAAATCGTATTCCACCAGGAGTAGATGAAGCTGCTTATGTTAAAGCCGCTTTCCTTGATGCAGTCGCTAAAGGCACTGTGTCATCTCCTATCTTAAGCGCAGAACACGCTGTTAAACTGCTTGGCACTATGCAAGGTGGTTACAACATTGAGCCGTTAATTGACCAACTAGATAATGCAGCATTAGCACCTCTATCGGTTACCGCACTTTCAAATACATTGTTGATGTTTGATTCATACCACGATGTTGTTGAAAAAATGCAAGCGGGCAATGATTTTGCTAAGCAAGTAGTTGATGCTTGGGCCAATGCAGATTGGTTCTTAAATCGTCCAAAATTGGCTGACAAAGTTACCTTAACTGTTTTCAAAGTGTCTGGTGAAACCAACACTGATGATTTGTCTCCTGCGCCAGATGCATGGTCTCGTCCAGATATTCCACTACACGCATTAGCAATGCTAAAAAATGCGCGTGACGGTATTGTGCCTGATGAATCAGGTGTTGTGGGTCCAATCAAAGAAATCGAAGCGTTAAAAGGTAAAGGTCATCCTTTAGTTTACGTAGGTGATGTTGTTGGTACGGGTTCTTCACGTAAATCTGCCACTAACTCAGTGTTATGGTTTATGGGTGATGACATTCCTTTTGTACCTAACAAGCGTGCTGGTGGCTTCTGTTTAGGTAACAAAATTGCACCTATTTTCTTCAACACCATGGAAGATGCAGGTGCATTACCGATCGAACTAAACGTTGATCAAATGGACACTGGCGATGTGATCGATATCTACCCTTATGAAGGTGTAGTTAAGCGTCACGGCACTGATGAAGTTATCTCTACATTCGAGCTTAAAACCGAAGTGTTGTTAGATGAAGTTCGTGCTGGTGGTCGTATTCCATTGATCATTGGTCGTGGTCTTACTGACCGTGCGCGTGAAACCTTAGGTCTTGAAGCATCAAAAGTATTCGTTCGTCCACAAGATATCGCTGCATCTAACAAAGGCTTTACTTTAGCCCAGAAAATGGTCGGTAAAGCATGTGGCGTATCAGGTGTTCGTCCTGGTCAATACTGCGAACCTAAGATGACCTCTGTTGGTTCTCAAGACACTACCGGCCCTATGACACGTGATGAGTTAAAAGACTTAGCATGTTTAGGCTTTAGTGCTGATTTAACCATGCAGTCATTCTGCCACACTGCGGCTTATCCAAAGCCAGTGGATGTTACCACTCATCACACACTACCAGATTTCATTATGAACCGTGGTGGTGTTGCTTTACGTCCAGGTGACGGGGTTATTCACTCGTGGTTAAACCGTATGTTATTACCAGATACCGTAGGTACTGGTGGTGATTCACATACTCGTTTCCCTATTGGTATTTCGTTCCCAGCCGGTTCTGGTTTAGTGGCATTTGCTGCTGCAACAGGTGTCATGCCTCTTGATATGCCAGAGTCAGTGCTAGTGCGCTTTAAAGGCGAAATGCAACCAGGTATTACCTTACGTGATTTAGTTCATGCTATCCCATTAAAAGCAATTGAAATGGGTCTGCTAACGGTTGAGAAGAAAGGCAAAATCAACGCTTTCTCTGGCCGCGTATTAGAAATCGAAGGTCTTGAAAAACTTAAAGTTGAACAAGCATTCGAATTATCTGATGCATCTGCTGAGCGTTCAGCTGCAGGTTGTAGCATTAAGCTAGACAAAGAGCCAATCATTGAATATCTAACCTCTAACATCGTAATGTTAAAGTGGATGATTGCAGAAGGTTATGGCGATCGTCGTACTATCGAACGTCGTATTACTGCGATGCAAGAATGGATTGCTAACCCACAGTTGATGGAAGCAGATAAAGATGCTGAATATGCTGAAATTATCGAAATCAATCTAAACGACATCAAAGAGCCAATCCTTTGTGCGCCAAACGATCCTGATGATGCAGTATTATTATCAAGCGTTGCACAAACTAAGATTGACGAAGTGTTTGTTGGTTCTTGTATGACTAACATCGGTCACTTCCGTGCGACCGGTAAGATGTTAGAAAAATTTGCTACTACGCTACCAACACGTTTATGGATTGCACCACCAACTAAGATGGACCGCGATCAATTAACGGAAGAGGGTTACTACTCAATCTTCGGCCGTGTTGGTGCTCGCATCGAGATCCCTGGTTGTTCTCTATGTATGGGTAACCAAGCACGTGTTGCAGAAGGTGCTACTGTAGTATCAACGTCTACACGTAACTTCCCTAACCGTTTAGGTACTGGCGCAAACGTTTACTTAGCATCAGCTGAGTTAGCAGCAGTAGCAGCGTTACTAGGTCGTTTACCTTCAGTTGAAGAATATCAAAACTACGCTAAAGAATTGGATGCAACAGCAGCTGATACTTACCGTTACTTGAACTTCGACCAAATCGATTCTTACACTAAGAAAGCCGACAGCGTGATTTTCCAAGCCGCGCTTTAAGCTTAAACGAGTTAACAATTGATCAAAAATGCCAGCAGAAATGCTGGCATTTTTATTTGGTGTTATATTGTTTAACTTGTAACTTATTTCAGGATAAAAATGAGTTTCAACCTATCTTTTTATAAAGATTTACCCTGATCCCACTAAATTAATCAACGGCTAAAACCAATGCGAAAATTAGCCATATCTATGTTCTTATGGCCTGAGGCCACTAACGTCGTGGCGCTTCACCCACACCAGACCAAGAGGAAACCAACGGCTGTTCCCTCTTTACTCTTTATAAAATAATTGGCCCAGCCGCCCCGCAACATTTTCCCGATTGACTTAAACAACAGCGCGAAAAGGTCGCCATGGGGATTGATCCAGCTTTTAACTTCGTGTTGGTGTTCTTCAGCCTTATTCGAAAATGCTAACGCTTACGATGGGGCGTCCCTTCCCTTCGAAAGCTAGCGGGCCATCCATGGCCAGCTCACGCTATTTTCTTCAACGGCCTCAAGTTCAGAGTTGAATTTAGGCTTTTTAAAGCAGTGACTAGCTCGTTTTTGGACAGAAACGAATTAGTAACGGCGGCATAGCAGGCAAAATACCATGCGTAGCGCAGTAGTTTTGTACCTGGAGAGCTACGCGAGCGTTGATGCTATTGTTATGTTTTTCTGACTATTTCGCAGTTAGTTAAAATGGGAATGATGGAAAACCTCTCAATAACGCCTGTTACAACAACCTGTTCCCCTTTATTAATATTTAGAAGAGCAGTTCTATCTTTTTTGCCCAAAAACGTTCCGACATGAATCCCAGAACCATCTTTCTGAGTGGATGTAAGGCTGACGCCATACTTACCAGAAGTCCCTTCATTAACCCCTGAAAACTTAGCCGTCCATACGGCCTTTTGTCCTATGTAGCTTTTTTCAAATTGCTTACGCTGAAGCTCAGTCATATTTTCGTCTTTCCAGACAGAGTAAAATAGATCCATATTATTAGTCAAAGTAGAGCTATCTAACTGTAAATCTAGAGGAATATTTACTGCATTTTCCTTCTTTTGACGCGACTTCCAAACAACGGGGATAAACGCAGCCACGATCGTTGCTGCTGCTGCAATTATTCCCGTCAAAATTGTATTATCCATTTCCATCTAAACACTCCGCACTGGAAAACATAACCTTTTAGTGTTTATGCGTTGCGCTGTTTGCAAGGCATAAATCGCTTGTTTGACTTGACCGATGCCACATCCATATTAATCGGTATGATTTATGCTATAGGAATTTGCTTTTTAACGGTAGTGGTATTTTGTACAACCTTTCGGCTAATTGCTTGTTCTGATTGCACCTTTCAAAGTGGAACCTATAGTATTTCATTGCTTTCCATTGAGCTACTAGTGCCTTCATCTGATATATATTGCTAACTCTTAAAGGGGGCATGAATGATTTGCATACCTTGCTCGCAATTGGTGTGATTTAACTCAGAACTTGAGGCCGTTGAAGAAAATAGCGTGAGCCTGACAGGACGTCA
>TARA_R110002167_G_scaffold269334_3_pt1 | contig 31921 bp, 33 predicted proteins | sample TARA_R110002167 | Tara Oceans TARA_R110002167 (sample SAMEA4398238) | marine metagenome | biome: Polar Biome; feature: [MES] marine water layer (ENVO:01000295) within the mesopelagic zone...; material: water (ENVO:00002006), including particulate matter (ENVO:01000060) such...
CTTGGTCTGGATTTGCGCGGCGGTGCGCAATTGCTGGCCGAAGTGCAGGTGGAAGATGTTTACGCGTCGATCATGAACGAAATGTGGAACGATGTGCGCACGACCCTTGTTGCAGAGCGCGACGTGGTCGGGTTTGTGACCCGCGAAGACGGGCCTGACGATATTTTGCGGGTTCGCATCTCGGAGGCCGCGGGCGCGGACCGTGCTCTTACTCTGGTGCGCGGATTGGCACAGCCCGTCGCGTCGCTGGCAGGGGCCGGACAGAACAACATCGATGTCACCCTGAACGGTCAGGTGTTGACGGTGCAGTTGACAGATGTGGAACGCGCCGCGGTTGATGACCGCACCATGCAGCAGTCGTTGGAGATTATCCGCCGCCGGATCGACGAGGTCGGCACACGTGAGCCGTCTATCCAGCGCCAAGGCACAGACCGTATTCTGGTGCAGGTCCCGGGGGTTGGCTCGGCCCAGGAGGTCAAGGATATCATCGGCACCACAGCACAATTGACGTTCAACCCTGTTGTCGGGCGCACCAGCGATGCGGGCGCGTCTGCGGGGGCAGGCAATATCCTGGTGCCCTCACTGGAAGATCCCAATGTGATCTATATCCTGGAGCGCAGTCCCGTTGTGACCGGCGAGGAACTGACCGATGCGCAGCCGGCGTTTGATCAAAACGGACGTCCGGCGGTGAATTTCAGATTCAATCCGACCGGCGCGCGCAAATTTGGCGATTATACCGCCGATAATATCGGGTCTCCGTTTGCGATTGTGCTCGATAACGAGGTTATCAGCGCGCCCACCATTCAAAGCTATATTCCAGGTGGATCGGGTATCATCACCGGGAGTTTCTCGGTGGAGGAATCGACCAATCTTGCGGTTTTGTTGCGCGCAGGGGCCCTGCCTGCAAGCCTGAGATTTCTGGAAGAGCGGACTATCGGGCCGGAGTTGGGCCAAGACAGTATTGACGCCGGCAAAATTGCCTCGCTTGTCGCAGCCATTGTCGTGCTGAGCTATATGTTCCTGAGTTACGGGCTGTTTGGCGTGTTTGCCAATGTGGCACTTGTGATCAACGTCGGTTTGATTTTCGGGTTATTGTCGTTGATCGGCGCGACGCTTACTTTGCCCGGTATTGCAGGGATCGTGTTGACGATCGGGATGGCGGTGGATGCCAATGTGATCGTGTTCGAGCGTATCCGCGAGGAACTCAAAACGGCCAAAGGGCCGTCCCGCGCGATCGAGTTGGGATATGAAAAAGCCATGTCGTCCATCGTTGACGCCAATATTACCACCTTCATGACGGCTGTGATCCTCTTTGTGATGGGCTCTGGCCCTGTGCGCGGTTTCGCGATCACCTTGGGTCTTGGTATTATGACGTCTGTTTTCACTGCTCTCTTCGTGACCCGCGTGTTGATCGTGATGTGGTTTGCGCGGCGACGCCCCAAGACGATTGAGATTTGATATGCGCCTGAAACTGGTCCGCGACGACACGAAAATCGACTTTTTCTCCAGAGCCCGGATCTGGCTGGGGATTTCATTGGTTTTGATGGTGGTGGCCTTTGGGTCATTTTTGATCCAGGGGCTGAACTACGGGATCGATTTTCAGGGCGGCACAAATATCCGCACCGAGGCGTCAACCCCGATCGATATCGCATCCTACCGCGGCGCGATCGATCCGCTTGGCCTTGGCGATGTGTCGATAACAGAAGTTTTTGATCCGACTTTCCGCGATGACCAAAACGTCGCGATGGTGCGCATTCAGGCGCAGGACGGCCAAGAAAGTGTGAGCGTGCAGACCATCGCCGCCGTCGAGGCCGCGCTGCGTGCGGTCGCGCCTGACATCACGTTCCCTGCTGTGGAATCAGTGGGTCCGAAAGTCTCGGGAGAATTGATCCAGACCGCGTTTATCGCCGTCAGTCTGGCGGTTGTTGCTATCTTGTTTTATATCTGGGTGCGCTTTGAATGGCAGTTTGCGGTTGGTGCGGTTGTGGCCTTGGTGCATGACGTGATTTTGACGATCGGGATATTCTCGGAATTGCAGATCAAGTTCGACCTTGCGATTATCGCCGCCCTGTTGACGATTGTCGGCTATTCGATCAACGACACGGTGATCGTGTTTGACCGCGTGCGCGAAAACCTGCGCAAATACAAGAAACTGCCGTTGAAACAGGTGCTGAACATGTCGATCAACGAGACATTGAGCCGCACAATCATGACTTCATTGACCACGATGTTGGCGCTCTTGTCGCTGTTCATCTTGGGCGGCGACGTGATCCGCGGGTTTGTTTTTGCGATGATGTGGGGCGTTGCGATCGGGACCTATTCGTCGATTTTCGTGGCCTCCGCGATTTTGCTGGTGCTTGGGGTCAAGCGTGACTGGACCAAGACCGAGACAAAAGTCGGCAACCAATTCGGAAATATCGACGCCTGATACATTGCGGAGACAGCCAACATGCGCCTGAACGAAGTCAGCTATAGCGATGGCCGTCCGATCGATGGCTATGGGCCGGGGTTTTTTCGTATTGGCGGGCAGGTCTACAAGGGGCCGATCGTTGCCCATCTTGGTGGTGTGGCACCCTGGGGCGGGTTTGATGATGCGCAAACCCTGCTTGATCTGGCCGCCGAAATTGATGTGATCTTTGTGGGAACCGGCACGGAGGCTGCGCATTTGCCGCCCGCGTTTCGCGAGGCTCTTGAACAGGCGGGGATTGGCATTGAACCGATGGCATCACCGACGGCCTGTCGCAGCTACAATGTGCTCTTGTCGGAGGGGCGTCGCATTGCGGCTGCCCTGATACCGGTCTAGCGCGGTGTTGGCCGTTCGCGACCTTGCTATTGCGCGCAGCGGGATGCCCGTATTGGCGGGGCTGTCGTTTGACGTCGCTGCGGGGCAGGCGCTGATTTTGCGCGGCCCGAACGGGATCGGGAAGACGACCTTGCTGCGTGTCTTGGCCGGACTACAGGACCCCGTGGCAGGCACCATCGATTTCCCCCGCGACGAGGGCGCATATGCAAGCCATGCCGACGGGATCAAATCCGCGCTGACAGTGCAGGAAAACCTCGCGTTCTGGGCGGATGTCTATCGCAACCCGGTGCCTGCGACGATTTGGGACCAGTTTGATCTGGCCAGTCTACGCGCGCGTTTCGCAGGCACGTTGTCGGCCGGTCAAAAGCGCCGCGTCGGACTTGCGCGGCTGGGGGTGATCGGGCGCAAGGTCTTGTTTCTGGATGAACCAACCGTGTCGCTGGACGGATTTTCTGTGAGGCTTTTCAGTCACTTTATCCGCGATGTGCATTTGGCAGCCGGGGGTATTGCGGTCATTGCGACCCATATCGATCTTGGGTTGGACGATGCGGCGTCACTTGATCTTACGCCCTTTGCCGCAGACAGGCGCAGCGCGTCACCGGACGGTGACGAGGCCTTCTTATGATCGCAGTATTGTGGCGCGACCTAAGGCTTGCGACCCGCGCGGGCGGCGGCTTTGGTCTGGGCTTGGTATTTTTTTTGATCGTGGTGGTTTTGGTGCCGTTCGGCGTGGGCCCGCAGACCGCTGTCTTAAGCCAGATCGCCTCTGGCATCTTGTGGGTTGCAGCGCTTTTGGCGGCGCTGTTGTCGCTTGACCGGATATTCGCGCTGGACCATGAGGATGGCGCATTGGCACTGCTGGCGACAGCACCCATCCCGCTGGAGATGGTCGGCGTGGCCAAGGCGGTGGCGCATTGGCTGACCACCGGCCTGCCGCTAAGTATCGCCGCACCAGTGCTGGGGGTATTGTTGCAACTTCAACCCAGTGCTTATGTATTTGTCGCGGCCACATTGTTTTTGGGCACGCCCGCCTTGTCGATGATCGGCACTTTTGGCGCGGCATTGACGGTTGGTATCAGGCGCGGCGGTTTGTTGTTGTCATTGCTTGTTTTGCCGCTTTATGTGCCGACACTGATTTTTGGCGCCGAGGCGGTGCGGCGTGGCGCGCAGGGTCTGGATGCGGCGACGCCATTGCTGATGCTTGCGGGGATTACGGCTGGTTCGTTTGCTTTGCTGCCCTTTGCGACTGCGGCAGTATTGCGCATCAATTTGCGTTGAACTGGGATTGAGACCGCGATGCGGGAAGGATAAACACCGGCTATGTCTTTGTGGGAATATGCAAATCCAAAACGGTTCATGGGCTGGACGGCACCTGTTTTACCTTGGGTTTTCGGGGCGGCGGCGCTGTTTTTGCTGACAGGGCTGGTTTGGGGGTTCTTCTTTACTCCTGATGATTACCGGCAGGGATCAACGGTCAAAATCATCTATTTGCATGTGCCCGCGGCGTTTATGGCGATCAATACATGGATCATGATGCTGGTTGCGTCATTGATCTGGCTGGTCCGCAGGCAGCATGTGTCGGCATTGGCGGCCAAGGCTGCGGCACCGATCGGGCTGACCATGACATTGATTGCGCTATTGACGGGAGCGATTTGGGGGCAGCCGATGTGGGGGACGTATTGGGCGTGGGATCCGCGTTTGACGTCCTTTCTGATCCTGTTTTTGTTTTATTTGGGCTATATGGCGTTATGGGCGGCGATTGATGACCCTGACACGGCGGCGGATTTGACAAGTGTGTTGTGTATTGTCGGATCGGTGTTTGCGGTCTTGTCGCGTTACGCGGTGAAATTCTGGAATCAGGGACTGCATCAAGGCACCTCTGTCCCGCTGGCGACCGGCGGGCGCACGGTGTCGGATGTGTTTTTTATCCCTCTTGCCATTTCGTCGGTCGGGTTTATCTTGCTGTTTATCGCACTGGTTTTGCTACGCACCCGGACAGAGATCAGACGCCGGCGCGTGCGCGCCCTGCACATGAGAGAAAGCCGGACATGATGCCAGATTTAGGAAAATACGCCGTCGAGGTGGGTTTGGCTTACGCGGTGAGTATCGCTCTTTTAGGGGGTATCATCTGGCTAAGCTGGCGGCAGGCCGTCAAACAAAAGCGCGCGCTGGACGCCGTGGAGGCACGCAAGAATGGCTAGATTTTCAGCAATTGTTGTGGTGCCTCTTGTGATTTCGGCAGGGCTGGCGGGCGCTGTCCTGTTTGGCATTATGCAAGACGCCGGTAACGTGCCGCCGCCAATGGTCGGTCAACCTGCACCTGATACGGCGCCCGAGCCTGTGCCGGGAACGATGTTGCTGACGGGGGTGGATTTGCGCAGCGGCGAGGTTTCGGTGGTGAATTTCTGGGCCAGTTGGTGCCCACCATGCCGCGCAGAACATCCTACATTGATGGCGTTAGCCGCACAAGGTGTGCGCGTCGCAGGGATCAATTTTCGCGACGAGGCGGATGCGGCAGTTGAATACCTGGCAGAAGAAGGCGATCCGTTTTTTGCAACCGGATTTGACCCGCTGGGGCGCACCGCGGCACGTTGGGACGTGGACGCGCCGCCCCAGACATTCATTGTCGCCGGGGATGGCACAGTGTTGTTCCGCTTCGCCGGTCCAATGGTCGGATCTGATTACGAGCAGCGCTTTTTGCCGCAGTTGCGGGCAGCACAGGGTCGTTAGAACAGCGTCAGGACGAAATATAAAAAAGGCCCGCGAATAGCACGCGGGCCTTTGTTCAATTCAGGACGCTTTTGCCAAGTTGCGCAGCACATAGTGCAGCACACCGCCGTTTTCGATATATTCGATCTCGACGGCTGTATCGATGCGGCACTTCACCTGGATGTCTTTCACGTCGCCATTGGGGTAGGTGATTGTTGCGGTGACAATTTCCAGCGGCTTGATCGTGTCGAGACCCGAGATCGACACGCTTTCGTCGCCTGTCAGGGCAAGTGAATTGCGGTTGTCGTCGCCGGTGAATTCAAACGGAACGACACCCATCCCCACAAGGTTGGAGCGGTGGATGCGCTCGAAGTTCTCTGCGATGACCGCCTTCACACCCAGCAATGCCGTGCCCTTGGCCGCCCAGTCACGCGACGAGCCCGCGCCATATTGTTCACCGGCAAAGATCACCAGCGGCGTGCCTGCCGCCTGATGCGCCATGGCCGCGTCAAAGATCGAGGATTGCGCGCCATCGGGGCCTTTGGTGTAGCCACCCTCAACGCCATCAAGCATCTCGTTTTTGATACGGATATTGGCGAATGTGCCGCGCATCATCACTTCATGGTTGCCGCGACGCGAGCCGTAAGAGTTGAACTCGCGCACGGGCACCTGACGCTCGATCAGATATTGGCCTGCCGGTGTCGTGTCTTTGAATGACCCCGCAGGCGAGATGTGATCGGTTGTGACCATATCGCCCAAAATCGCCAACACCTTGGCGTCTTTGACGTTGCTGATGGTGCCTGCCTCTTTGGGCATATCGCGGAAATAGGGCGGGTTTTGCACATAAGTCGAGGCCGCTGGCCAGTCGTAGGTTTCAGAATCGGTGGTTTCAACAGCCTGCCACTTTTCATCGCCCTTGAAGACATCGGCGTATTTCTTCAAAAAGGCTTCGCGTGTCACTGTCTTTTCGACAAGTTCGTTGATTTCCTGATTGGTAGGCCAGATGTCTTTGAGAAAGACGTCGTTGCCATTTTGGTCTTGGCCCAATGGTTCGGAATGCAGGTCGATATCCATCGTGCCGGCAAGGGCATAGGCCACGACCAGCGGCGGGGAGGCCAGATAGTTGGCGCGCACGTCCGGCGAGATGCGCCCTTCAAAGTTGCGGTTACCCGACAGGACAGATGTTGCGACCAGATCGCCCGCGGCAATCGCCTTGCTCAGCGCCGGCTGAAGCGGGCCGGAGTTGCCGATACATGTCGTGCAGCCGTAGCCCACGAGGTTAAAGCCGATCTTGTCAAGGTCGTCTTGCAGGCCTGCGGCCTCCAGATACTCGGACACAACCTGCGAGCCGGGGGCCAATGATGTCTTGACCCACGGCTTGCGGTTCAGACCCAATGCGGCGGCCTTGCGCGCCACCAGACCCGCGCCGATCATGACGTAGGGGTTGGATGTATTGGTGCACGATGTGATCGAGGCGATCACAACCTTGCCGCTTTCCATGGTGTAATCTTCGCCGTCCACGGCCACTTGCTTGCCCATGGGGCGCTTGAACGTATTGGCCATCTCGTTTGCAAAGGCTGATTTTGCATGTGTTAGCGCCACATAGTCCTGCGGGCGCTTGGGGCCGGAAATTGCAGGCACGATTGTGCCCATATCAAGGTGCAGTTTGGCCGAATAGATCGGGTTATAGTCGGCGTCGCGCCAGAAACCGTTGGCCTTGGCGTAAGCCTCCACCAGTGCGATCCGGACTTCGTCACGGCCCGTGTTGCGCAAGTAGCGCAGGGTTTCGCCATCGATCGGGAAGAAGCCGCAGGTTGCACCATATTCCGGCGCCATGTTCGCGATTGTTGCGCGGTCCGCCAGTGGCAAGACATCCAGACCCGCACCGAAGAATTCGACGAATTTGCCAACAACGCCGTGGGCGCGCAGCATTTCGACAACTTTGAGCACCAGATCGGTGCCAGTTGTGCCTTCAACCATCTGGCCTGTCAGCTCGAAACCCACGACTTCCGGGATCAGCATCGACACAGGCTGGCCCAGCATCGCCGCTTCCGCCTCGATGCCGCCGACACCCCAGCCCAGAACCGCCAATCCGTTGACCATCGTGGTGTGGCTGTCGGTGCCCACAAGCGTGTCAGGGTAGGCCACATCTTCGCCGTTCTGGTCTTTGTCCGTCCAGACAGTTTGGGCCAGATATTCAAGGTTGACCTGATGGCAAATTCCGGTGCCCGGTGGCACCACGCGGAAGTTGTTAAATGCCCCCTGACCCCATTTGAGGAACTGGTAGCGCTCCATGTTGCGCTCGTATTCGCGGTCAACATTCATCTGGAAGGCGCGCGGGTTGCCAAACTCGTCGATCATCACCGAGTGGTCGATCACCAGATCAACCGGGGCCAGCGGGTTGATTTGTTGGGCATTGCCGCCAAGCGCCTTGATTCCATCGCGCATCGCGGCCAAATCAACGACCGCAGGCACGCCGGTAAAGTCCTGCATCAACACGCGGGCAGGGCGGTAGGCGATCTCGCGCGGGTTCTGGCCGCCGTTACTGGCCCAGTCCGAGAACGCCTTGATGTCGTCTATCGAGACCGAAAAGCCGCCGTCTTCATAGCGCAGCAGGTTTTCCAGCACCACCTTGAGTGCGGCGGGGAGTTTCGAGAAATCGCCAAGGCCTGCGGCTTCTGCGGCGGCGATGGAATAATATGAAACGGACTGCGACCCGACGGTAAGCGTCTTGCGGGTCTTTGCGGTATCGTGGCCAACTGTGATGGTCATGGCTGTTCCTTTGAAGATCTGGTGCAGGGATGGATTGACTGAGTTTTGCCCCATGTTCCTTTGTGGTTCAAGGGGTGGATTACGTTTTGTATACCATTGCACACCGAAAATTGCCAGCCCAAGATGTATCCTTGGGGGAATTTGAAATATCAGGGGGTCACGGCTCGCAATTGGTTGATTGGTCATTTCAGGAAAATATCAATAGACCATAAACAGCAGGATAAAAATTGGAACTGACATGCGGCACATATTGACGGCGCTGGCTCTGATCGGCGCAACACTCGGCGGCCCATTGTTTGCGCAAGAGGGTCGCGTTGTCGTTGAGTTATATACATCGCAGGGCTGTTCCTCTTGCCCGCCTGCGGATGCTCTTCTGGATGAATTGGCCAAGCGCAACGATGTTATCGCTCTGGCGTTGCATGTGGACTATTGGGATTATCTTGGCTGGAAAGATACCTTTAGCTCGGCGGCCTTTTCCGCACGACAAAACGGCTACGCGAGGGCTGCAAACGCGCGCACTGTTTATACGCCCCAGATGGTTATCGGCGGGGTGGATCATGTTGTCGGCTCCAAGACGATGCAAGTGATGGACCGGGTTGCACAGCAGCGCGGCGTTGAAAGCCTTGTTGGCTTGTCCGTTGTGCGCAACGGGGGATCGCTTGACATCAAGGCAGAGCCACGGCGCGCAGGATTGGGTGATATGGTTGTGCAACTGGTGCGATATCAGCCGCTCGAGACGGTGAATATCAGACGTGGCGAGAATGCAGGAAAATCGATCCGTTACGTCAATATTGTGACGGATTGGACTGTGATCGGGCAGTGGAATGGCGAAAGTTCTATGGAAATGAATACGCCTGCGACAGGCGACGCGCCCTCGGTGGTGATTGTGCAGAAAGACGGGTTTGGACCGATCCTTGCGGCGGTCGAGTTGCGCTAGCGGCGCATTTTCCACCGGCGATGAACCCAGAACCATTGTTCGGGGGCATCGGTGACCATCGCGGCCAGCCGGTCGGTCATGTCCTGCATCATCTGAGCTGCGGATCCGGTCGCAATCGGGGCCTGCACCGTGACATCGAATGACAACCCGTCAGCGGCCCGCTTGCCAAAATAGGGCACGACCAATGCGTCAAATTTCAACGCAAGATCAGCGGCGGAGGTTGCGGTATTCGCGGGACGCCCCAGAAAATTAACCGGTTGTCCCGAACTGGCGGCCACATCAAACAACAAGGTGCCCATGCCGCCGCTTTTCAGATGGCGCGCAAAACCGATCGTGCCCCGCTTGCCTTGGGCGAAAACCGGCCCGCCCCAAGCGGTCATGGTTTTGGCATAGTGATCGTTGAAATAGGCGTTGGTCATTGGCCGATACAGCCCGCCAATGTCATATCCCATGTGCGAAAGTATATGGCGCGGGGCTTCGTGGTTTCCAAAGTGTCCGGTCACAAAGATAACGGGTCGGTTGTCGGCCTTTGCCTGTGCAATCGCCGTCAATCCGTCACCGGTTGCCACAGTGCCAGCAAGGCGCTGCCCGAAGTCCTGCCAGCTATAGTTTTCGATCAAAGTCCGGCCAAAATTATCGCAAACCCCATCGGCGATGCTGCGGCGACGGGCCGCCGGCATGTCTGGGTAGATCATTGCGAGGTTTACCGCGGCCCGGCGGCGATATCCGACAAGCGGGCCGATACCACGTCTTAGAACCGCGCCCATGAAAGCCACGCGGCGCTCAAAAGGCATCCGCAACGCCACACCAATCAGCGCGCGCAAAGCACGGTCAGCAAGCCAGTCGGCAGTGCTGCCGGAGGGAGGGTGTGGTGTCATGTTGTCAAACAGATACGGCGGCAGGTCCGTTCAGGCAAGGGGTGCACCTGTCCCGGTGTCAGCTTTCGGTGGCGTGGTCGCTGCGTCGCGGATTTACAAGACCATCTCGCGCTTATGCGTTCTCTTCATCATCCTCCGAGACCAGGGTGATCGCACCGCTGTCAACCAATGCGCGAATGGCCGCTGACACGGTGCGCATCGCTTCTTCTGCCACTTTGGATTTCACGGTGCCCTTCTCGGCGGCATCTTCGCGGATTTGGCCTGCCATCCGTTGGGAAATATTGGACAGTATGAAGTCTGCGCTGGCGGCGAACTCCGCATCACCTGCGAGTGCGGCCGCAATTGCGGTGGACAGCACATCGGCGTCGACCCCGCGAATACAAGCCGGAATATCTGTTGGCACCAATCGGTTGGGGATGTCCTTGAACGTGAAAATCGCTTTGCGCACATTGTCTGCAAAGACGGGATCATCGGTGCCGAGGCCTTCAAGCACGCTTTCGCGGGTCAGCGCAGGGCTCGAATTCAAAATTGCGCCCACCCGCGCGACGGGTGCTTTGTCAAAGGCCAAGGCTTTTTTGGTGCAATAGTCTTTTACCAATGCGGCACCGATGCGGCGCACGGCGTCAGGGGCGATATTTTCGGTTTGCGAGATCGCATATGTGATGCGGCGCGCCTGATCTCCGGGCATTTTTTCCAACACAATTGCCGCTTTCATGACGGTCAGTTTGGAGAGGGCAACAGCGCAGACTTCGGGGCTTTCGCGGGTCATGATAAGCAATAGCACCTCGTCGGGCAGGGCCAGCACCAAGGTCCAAGGATCGCCGTTTTTGGCGCTGGCGAGCTCGGCGCGCAGCCGGTTTGCGAGTTCCGGCGACAGATGTTCGGAAAGCGCATCAATGGCGCCATCGGCGCCGCCTGGCGATGACAGGCCCACCGCCCCCAGATCGCGTGCAAATTCGGCCGCGACCTGATGCACGGTCTCGCGGTCCACCAACCGGATCGCGCCCAATTCGCGCGCCAACAGGGCTTGCATGTCTTCGGGCAGCTGCGAAAGCTTCAGTTTGCCGCCATCCCCGATCAGAAGCTGGACGATCATTGCAGCCTTGCGCTTGCGCGAAAGCGGGGGCGTGCGGGCACTTAAGGGGGCGAGGGTCGAAGTTTCCATACCCGTATCTTTGGCATGGAATTGCTAAACGAAGCGTGAACGAAGTGGCTTATGTGTGGGTAAATTGCACCGACATCGTGCGCAGGGCTGCGGCGGTCTCGGGGGACAGTGCGCGCATTTTCGCGGTGGTGGCGTGCAATATCTCCAGCTTTTCCATACACATCGCGCGTTCTGCATCGGTAAAGTCGCGGTCTGCCCGCGCAAAGCTGCCGATACTGCGGCTTTCGTCCGATCCGGTGGCGCAGGTGGTCCCGTGCCTGAGCCCGAATTCAGCGGCCTTGGAAAGGACACCTGCGCTATCGGAGGCAGTCAAATCCGACCATCCGATCGCGCCTGTGTTCTCGAACCCCCAAGCGACGGTCGGGTCGGACATGACCAAGCTATTTTGAGAATAGTAGTCGAGCCAGTCTTTGGGATAGGTCTGAAACAGAAAGCTGGGTGTGGTGAAGCGCACATGAAACGCCAAGGCGAAGCCGGCCGTCGCGGTTTCCATAAGACCCCCAAGAATATGGCGGATTTCAAGTTGGGCTGACATCGCTGCAAAATCTCTTTCTGGTTGCCAAAGTTGACGTAAACGAAATACTAGTGCACGACACCTTGAGGCCCAATTTTAGGGATGTTTTGCAAGATGCAATATATGCTTTTGTATAGTTTGTCGAGAAAATAGATAGATGGCGCAGCAAATTGAACCACATGATGTGCAGGCGCTTGCGCCGGCAGGACACTATATCGCCTTGCGGATAGGGTTTGCGTTTCCTGTGGAAGAGGTCAATGCGTTGCCTGCGGATTGGGTTGACCACTACACACAGCATCGGTTCATGCTGTTTGATCCGGTTATGCGCTGGGCCTATAGCAACGTAGGAATGGAAAAGTGGAGCAATCTGGCGCATGACGATCCGCGCAAGGTGATTGCACAGGCGAAGACCTTCGGGTTGCGGTACGGGGTTGTGGTGTCGGTGTTCGATGGCAATGCCGAGGGGCAGCGGTCGTTTGGGTCATTTGCCCGCGGTGACCGCGAGTTTACCCGGCTGGAGACACAGGTGCTGCAAACCTATGTCTCGCGACGGCATTTCGAGATGGCCCCGCCCAAGAACCTGACAATGGCCGAGCTGGAGGCGCTGGGCATGGTGCGCGATGGCAAGCGGCTCAAGGAGGTCGCGCATGAATTGGGTGTCTCGGAGGGGGCTGTGAAACAGCGCCTGAAAAACGCGAAACTCAAGCTGGGTGCGAAAACCGGGTCTCAAGCGGCAGCAATGGCTGCGCAATACGGATTGATCTAGCCCGAAACATTTGCGGGTAAGTCGTTAACCAATCCTTAAAATGTGAAACGTAGAAATGTCCCTTATGAGGGAGGGTGCTGTTCTGCTGTGACACTCATAGGCTGTAGTGGTATCCATAACTCGCCAATAAGGGGAGCATCATGGAACATATCACATTCAATCTGGCTGAGCTGCATTTGCATGGAACTGCATTTTACGACTATCTGGGACTGCGCAAGCGGTTCTTTGTCGACAATCTGGGCTGGGACATTCCGCACGACGATCACGTCGAGATGGATCAATACGACAACCCGAAGGCGTATTATTCGCTTGTTTTGCGCGACGGCGTGGTGATCGGCGGCGCCCGTGCGATGGCAACGACAGCCAAATGGGGGACGCATTCCTATATGCTGCGCGACGCGATCAAGGGAAAGCTGATTGATATTCCTGCCAACATCATGTCGGAAGATATCCAGACCAATGACATGTGGGAATGCACGCGGCTGGTCATGTCTGACGAGGTTGATACCCATGCGGACCGGTCGGCCTGTCTGGGGCTGATCGTGCAAGGATTGATCGATGTGGCTGCGCAGAGCGGGGCGACAAATCTGATGTCGCTGTCGCCATTGGCGTTGATGCGTGCCTTGCGCCAACTGGGGTTCGACGCGTCGCGCATCGGCGAGCCCTATCTGAACCAAGGTGACGGGCGGCGCTATGCGGTGCTGTCGATGCCGGCAAAGCGGACCATGCCAAATATGCCGCGCGCCACGCATCGCCCACAACCAACGCCACTGCACGCGCCGTCGGTTGCCTAGACAAATCGGGCCTGACACGCCGCGCGTCAGGCCCGTTTCATTCAGCTTTCGCCAAACACGCGCTTGAAAATCGTATCAACGTGTTTGGTGTGATAGGCCAGATCGAATTTTTCTTCGATCTCGTCGGCAGAAAGTGCCGCGCGCACATCTTTGTCGGCCAGTAGCTCGGTTTTGAAGTCTGCGTTATTGTCCCAAACTTTCAACGCGTTACGTTGCACATAGCGGTAGCTGTCCTCGCGGCTCACACCGGCTTGGGTCAGCGCCAAAAGCACCCGCTGCGACATGATCAATCCGCGGAACTGGTGCATGTTCTTGAGCATATTCTCGGGGTATATAATCATCTTTTCCACCACACCGGCCAAGCGGTTCAGCGCAAAATCCAGTGTGATCGTGGTGTCAGGGCCAATGGTGCGCTCGACAGAGGAATGCGAGATATCGCGCTCGTGCCACAGGGCCACATTCTCCATCGCGGGGATCACCGACATGCGCACCAGACGGGCAAGGCCGGTCAGATTTTCGGTCAGGATCGGGTTCTTTTTATGCGGCATCGCGGAGGACCCTTTTTGACCCACGGCGAAATATTCAGCACCTTCAAGCACTTCGGTGCGCTGCATATGGCGAATTTCAGTCGCGACGTTCTCGATGCTCGATGCAATTACACCAAGGGTCGCAAAGAACATCGCGTGGCGGTCGCGCGGGATCACTTGGGTTGAAATCGGCTCTGGCGTCAGGCCAAGCTTGGCGCAGACATGCTCTTCCACACGCGGGTCGATATTCGCAAACGTGCCAACAGCGCCCGAGATTGCCCCCGTCGCAATTTCCGCCCGCGCATTGACCAGGCGCGCACGGTTGCGGTCCATTTCGGCATAAAACCGTGCAAAGGTCAGGCCCATGGTGGTGGGTTCTGCGTGAATGCCGTGGCTGCGACCAATGCGTGGCGTGTCTTTATGCTCCATCGCGCGGGTTTTCAGAGCGGCCAGCAAGCGGTCCATATCGGCAAGCAACAGATCGGCGGCGCGCACAAATTGCAGGTTGGTGCAGGTGTCCAGCACATCAGAAGACGTCATGCCCTGATGCACAAAACGGGCCTCGTCAGCGCCCACATGTTCGGCCAGATGGGTCAGGAATGCGATAACATCATGTTTGGTCACAGCCTCGATCTCATCAATGCGTGCGACATCAAAGGTGACGTCTTTTGCCTTCCAAACCGCATCCGCATTGTCGCGCGGGATCACACCCAGATCGGCCATCGCATCGCAAGCATGGGCCTCGATTTCAAACCAGATCTTGAACTTTGTCTCTGGCGACCAGATGGCAACCATTTCAGGACGGGAATAACGCGGGATCATATGGGCAGACCTTATGTTGTGAAGGGGCAGATGTTATCCTGCGTCATAAGCGGGCAGGATCCTGTCCTCAACCCTAAACCAGCACCGTCTCCACGCGCGCACTGCTTTCAAGCGTCTTATGCACGGGGCATTTGTTGGTGATTGCCCAGAGATATCATTGATAAAACCCTGACCAATCCGGAACGGGCGGCAACCCAAATCGACCTTTGCAACACCGTCCCTTTCGATCCGGAGCAGGGCATCTGCAAAATTATGCACCACATGGGATAAATCGGCAGGTGCGCCGATCGCGACCACGGTGGCGCGAACGGGCAGGGCGCGCAATCCGCCTCACAGGTTAGTGACCCATCAGCGCGCGATCATGCGGGTATTTCGTCAGGTTCTCGAAACCATCTTCGGTGATCAGCACTTGATCCTCAAGCTTGATCGAAAAGTCGCCACCTTCGGGGCTGATCAAGGCCTCGACACATAGGGTCATGCCGGCCTGCAACTCATGATCAAACGCGCCATGCGCGGCATTGTCAGGATAGGCCACCAGCGGCCATTCATCACACAGGCCCACGCCATGCATCAAGCAGCCGTATTTTTGCTTTTGGTATTTGTCGGGCAGTCTATGGGTGTTGCGGCTCAGGTCTTGGATATTCACGCCGGGCTTCAGCATTTGCATATTGGTTTCAATATGTTCCACGCCGATCTTCATTGCCTCTATCATATCTGCACGCGGCTTTTGGTCGCCGATCCACCAGGTGCGGCTGATGTCGATACAGATCCCGTATGATCCGATCAGGTCGGTATCAAAGGCCACGATTTCATTGTTGCGCACGATACGCTGGCCGCATTCTTGAAACCACGGGTTTGTGCGCGGCCCTGATGTCAACAGACGGGTTTCAATCCATTCGCCGCCACGCTTGATATTCTCGGCATGAAGCACCGCCCAAATGTCATCCTCGGACATGTTGCCCTGTGGCACACCCGCACGCGCGGCTTTTTCCATCTCAAAACATGCAACTTCGCAGGCATTGCTGGCACAGCGCATCGCCAAAATCTCGTCTGGACCTTTGATCGCGCGGGCGTGTTCGGTCAATTCCTCGCCTTCCTCAACGCTAAAGCCTTGGCTCTCCAAGCCGCGCAGCCCTGCGACCATGATCTTATCAACACCCAAGGCCATGTTGCCGCCACTGTGTTCCATGATCAGGTCGCGCACTTCGGCGGTAAAGCTGTCTGCTGCTGCGTCGGTTTTATCACCCGTCGAGAAATAGAACATCGACGCGCCAGAGCGTTTCTCTTGCACCAACGGGTTGAAATCCGCCAAAAACGGCGCGTTTTTATAATCCCAAAGCACCATATGCCCATCGGCGCAAACCAGACAGGCGCGGAACGGATTGTGGGTGTTCCACAGCTGCATATTGGTGCTGTCGGTCGCATAGCGGATATTGAGCGGGTCAAACATCAAAATGCCGCCCCAGTTTCGGGCGTTCACTGCATCCACAAGACGCGTGTGGCGGTAACTGCGCATCGCAATTAGATCAGGCAGGATCAAGCCCGCAGCCTGCCATTCGGCATAGGCAAGCTGGGTCGGCCCGATTTCGATACGGTCATCATTGTTCGGACTGCCATCTGCCAAAGTGGCACCACGTGTCGGGTCAATCTTGCGGGTATCGCGGTAATGCTCGTTCATCATGTTCTCCTGCTTCAAAACCAAATTGCGCGCGGGCGGCGGTCCTGTCAGGTTCATTTACGACACCAACGACATGGAAAATGTGCACAAATGGCTGACATTCTGCAAAACGCGATACCCTATGCCGCAGAATTTGATGCAGCCTTGCCCGGTATTGCGCCGCTTGGGCCCGATGCCTGGATTGTAAAAGATGAAGTCTTCGCCGCACAAATGGCCGCGCGCGATAGGCTTATGGCGCATCGCGCACCGCTCGTGCACGCCGAGTGCGGGGCGAGTGTTGCCGCCAAGGCAGAAGTTCTTGACGCGGTATTGACCATCCTCAAGACCCGTGATGGTTACCGCGTGACGCAGGCCGCTGTCACGCGCCCGGATGGCGTGACAATCGCGATGCAAGGTGATCCGCTGTTTGTCGCCGCACAGTTGATCCAAGAAGACCTTTGCCTGCATGAAAAGAAGGGCAGCGAGCACGTTTTGACCGCTGCGGTCATGTGCTTTCCCGCCAGTTGGACATTGGCTGAGAAAATCGGGCGCCCCTTGTCGGCGATCCACCAGACGGTGGCTCGCTACGATGAAAACCTGGGCAAACGGGTGCAACGCTTGTTTGACGGGGTTCAGGCGGGGCGGCCGCTTTGGCGATATAACATGTTGCGCTATCGCAGTCCCGCGTTGTTCCATCCGCGGCGCGAGGCCGCACCGCGCCAAAGCGACAATGATTTTGGCGGCGGGGATTATCTGCGCTCCGAGCATCAGGCGGTGGTGCGGATGCCCGATAGCCAAGCGGTGCTTTTTGCCATCCACACCTATCTGGTCAAAGACCCGCAAAAATGAAAAAGGCGCCACATCGGGCGCCTTTTCCAACAGTATCTCAGCCGATCAGCAGCTATAATACAGCTTGTATTCAACCGGATGTGGTGTGTGCTCGTATTCGAACACCTCGTCCCACTTGAGGGCCATATAACCGTCGATCTGGTCTTTTGTGAACACGTCGCCTTGCAGCAGGAACTCGTGATCCGCTTCCAGAGCTTGCAAGGCTTCGCGCAGGGAGCCACAGACTGTCGGGATTTCGGCCAACTCTTCTGGTGGCAGGTCATAGAGGTCTTTGTCGGACGCAGCACCCGGATCCATCTTGTTTTTGATGCCGTCAAGTCCGGCCATCAACAGTGCTGCAAAGCAAAGGTATGGGTTTGCCGCTGGATCAGGGAAACGGGCCTCGACGCGTTTTGCCTTGGGGTTTTCCGCCCAGGGAATACGCACAGCACCCGACCGGTTGGATGCTGAATAGGCGCGCAACACAGGGGCCTCAAAGCCCGGGATCAGGCGTTTGTAAGAGTTGGTTGCAGGGTTTGTGATGGCGTTCAGCGCTGGTGCGTGCTTGAGAATGCCGCCAATGAAATACAGCGCCTCTTGTGACAGATCCGCGTATTTATCGCCCGAGAACAATGGCTTGCCATCTTTAAAGATAGACATGTTCACATGCATACCTGTTCCGTTGTCACCCGCGATTGGCTTTGGCATGAATGTCGCGGATTTACCGTAAGCCTGTGCCACATTGTGGATGACATACTTGTATTTCTGGATTTCATCCGCCTGATGCACAAGTGTTCCGAAAATCAGACCAAGCTCATGCTGGCAGGACGCCACTTCATGGTGGTGCTTGTCAACTTTCATGCCCATGCGCTTCATGGTGGACAGCATTTCGCTGCGCATGTCATGGGCGTCGTCAATCGGGTTGACCGGAAAATAGCCGCCCTTCACGCCCGGACGGTGGCCGGTATTGCCCATTTCAAACTCGGTATCGGTGTTCCACGACGCGTCTACCGCATCAACCTGATACGACACTTTGTTGATCCCAACAGAGTAGCGCACGTCATCAAACACAAAGAACTCGGCTTCGGGGCCAAAGTAGGCAGTGTCACCGATGCCGGTGGATATCAGATAGGCTTCGGCTTTTGCCGCAGTGCCGCGCGGGTCGCGCGAGTAGGGCTCGCCGGTGTCAGGCTCGACGACATTGCAGTGAATGCAGATGGTTTTTTCGGCATAGAAGGGGTCGACATAAACGCTGTTGGTGTCGGGGATCAGCTTCATGTCGGATTTATCGATGGATTTCCACCCTGCGATGGAGGAGCCGTCGAACATAAATCCTTCTTCAAGGAAGTCTTCGTCGACCAGATCGCAGTCAACGGTGACGTGCTGCAACTTGCCGCGTGGGTCGGTGAAACGAATGTCGACATAGGCGACCTCTTCGTCTTTCATTAGCTTCAGAACTTTTGCAATGCTCATAAGAGTATCCCTTTAGAATAGTGACTTGTGGATGTGGTTACAGGGCTTCGTCGCCGGACTCTCCGGTGCGAATGCGGACGGCTTGCTCGACGGAGGATACAAAAATCTTGCCATCGCCAATTTTGTCGGTCTTTGCGGCGGCGATAATCGCCTCGATTGCGGTGTCCACCAAATCGTCGGCCAGAACGACTTCGATTTTGACCTTGGGCAGAAAATCGACCACATATTCCGCACCGCGATACAGCTCGGTGTGCCCCTTTTGGCGGCCAAAACCTTTGACTTCGACAACAGAAAGGCCCTGCACGCCAACCTCTTGCAGCGCTTCTTTCACTTCATCCAGTTTGAATGGCTTGATGATCGCTTCAATCTTTTTCACAGCGGCACTCCCTTACAATCTGTGCTACCGGCGAGAAAACACTTCTGGCGGGCAGGGACAATTCGCGGGTGCCTTTGCCGCTGTTTGAAATGCGCAATAATCAACTAATGCTTAAAAATTAGGCAGCAAGGTGATGCTTTGTGCGAAGTGAAAACTCGTAAGCGCGGCGCTGCATGACTGGCAAACGCAGCGCTTAAACGCAAATCGCCGTGCTTTGATTAAAAGCACGGCGGATATACTTCATGATGCCTGAGTTAGACTGCGGCGGAAACAATCTCGACGCCGTCTGCATACAAGATGTGTTCGCGATCAAACATAAGATCGAATACCTTGATATCGCGCACCGGGAGTCGGGCAAGGAATTCGCCGTCAATCAGACGCGACGCTTCAACCGTGGCTGTCGCGGCACCAAACAATGCCTCTGCGCGCCAGTCACGGATGTGGATGCGTGCGCCCGGCGCGACAATCATATCGCGGTCAGGCCGCGTATGGCCCAAAGATCCGGCTTTAATGCGGATCGGCTGCATTTTCACGTCGCGTGATGAGATGGCCTTGATGACCGACATTCCGCTGTCGCGCGTGATCACGCGGTCGCCAACGGACAAATGTTCAACCGGAATTTCGCCATCCAGTGTCATGATCGTGGTTCCGGCGCAAAGTCCGGATTCGGTTGTTTTGACTGCATCAGCCGTGGCTGTGCGTGTGATCGTTCCCATGTGCATGGCGTGTTTCCCGCTCTTGCTGATTTCTGCCTCAAGTAGTGTCGCCACAATAAGGCAAGAAAGTGTTATCGTCTTGCCTTTTTTTAGGTCATTTTTCCTCTCGCATCTTAGTGTTGCCTTTGTTAGACACCGCGCAAAGATCGATCAAAGTGATTTGGTCGGTTGAAACGTGCGGGTGTGGCGGAATTGGTAGACGCACCAGATTTAGGTTCTGGCGCTTATGGCGTGGGGGTTCGAGTCCCTTCACCCGCACCACATTTTATGAGAACAGAAGGAAATTCCATGCAGGTTAAAGAGACCCTGAACGAAGGCCTCAAGCGCGGTTACGCGATCACGGTCACTGCGGCCGAGATGGACGCAAAAGTTGAAGCCAAACTCAAAGAAGCGCAAGCCGACGTTGAAATGAAGGGCTTTCGCAAGGGCAAAGTCCCGATGGCGATGATGCGCAAGCAGTTCGGCCAGCGTGTGATGGGCGAAGCGATGCAAGAAGCCATCGACAGCGCCATGCGCGAACACCTGACAACCTCTGGCGACCGCCCTGCGATGCAGCCCGAGATGAAGATGGATGATGCTGCGTGGAAAGAGGGCGACGATGTTGTTGTCAACGTGTCCTACGAACGCCTGCCCGACGTGGCGGATGTGGATTTCAAAACGATCAAACTGGACCGCATGAAAGTCGAAGCTGACGAAGAATCAGTCAAGGAAGCTCTCGACAATCTGGCCGCATCGCCACAGGCGGTGTCTTTCGAGGCCAAAAAAGGTGCGGCCAAAGACGGCGACCAAGTGGTCATCGACTTTGTTGGCAAAGTCGACGGCGAAGCGTTTGAAGGTGGCACCGCCGAAGATTACCCGCTGGTTCTTGGCTCCAACTCTTTCATTCCGGGCTTTGAAGAAGGTCTGCTGAAGGTCAAAGCAGGTGACGAAAAGGATGTGACAGTCTCTTTCCCCGGCGATTATCAAGCCAAGCACCTTGCCGGTAAAGAGGCCGTCTTCTCTTGCACCGTCAAAGAGGTCCGCGCGGCAAAAACGCCACAGATCGATGATGAATTGGCGAAAAAATTCGGCGCAGAAGATCTTGCTGGCTTGAAAGCACAGATCACAGAGCGTCTGGAAGCAGAATACGCCGGCGCATCACGCGCAGTGACCAAGCGTGCCTTGCTTGACGCCTTGGACGGTGCGGTGTCTTTCGATCTGCCCGCCTCTTTGGTTGACGCCGAAGCAGGTCAGATTGCCCACCAGTTGTGGCATGAAGAAAACCCTGACGTCGAGGGCCACGATCACCCCGAAGTCAAGACGACAGACGAGCACAAAAAACTGGCAGAGCGCCGTGTGAAACTCGGCCTTTTGTTGGCCGATATCGGTCAAAAAGCCGAGGTCAAAGTCTCGGATTCCGAGATGACGCAGGCGATCATGAACCAGGCACGCCAGTATCCGGGTCAGGAAAAGCAGTTCTTTGAATTCGTGCAGCAGAACGCCCAGTTCCGTCAGCAGCTTCAGGCGCCGATGTTCGAAGATAAAGTCGTTGACCACATCCTCGAAAACGCTGCCGTGACTGATAAATCGGTCAGCAAAGATGAGTTGCAAAAAGCTGTTGAGAAGCTTGAAGAAGAGTAAATCCCGGCGACAGACGATCAAAAAGGGCGCCCCAATCGGGTGCCCTTTTTCTTTTTTGCCGCTTTCTTTTGAATGCTGTGCCGCGCAGGTGTAAAAGGGTGTGCACAACAAGCCCGTGCGGCCTGAAACGGCACTGCGAGAGGTCCAGTGAGACCACTAAAACAAAATTTTGAATAATTCGGTAGAGTCGGCTAACATAAATCCCAAATTGAAAGGGGGTTGCCGATGAGACGTTTTTTGATTGCCTTGGTTATGGCCAATTTTCTGGGCGTCGGGGCCGCCTTTGCCTGCCCGAACTTCAACGCAGCCGCGCAAGAGGCATATCGTGGCGCAGGACGCGATTTCTATCAACCAAAAGCGTTCGAGGTCCGCGCAGGCGGCGACAACTATATTTGGGACTGCCCGAATGTGAGGCCCGGCACGGATACCGGCGCGGGCTATTTCCCGACAGCACCCGATTTCTCGTTTCAGTTGACCGGCATGGGGCGCTATAAATTGGAGGTCCGCGTGGTCAGTAATTGCGACTCGGCTCTTTTGATTAACACCTCATCGTCAAACTGGTATTACGATGACGATGACAATGGAAATTATGACCCGAAAATTGTCCTCACGCGTCCGTCTGACGGGCGCATTGATGTCTGGGTCGGCACCTTTGATGGCGAATATTGCGATGCCCAACTTCAACTCGAGAGTTTTGACAGATAACCTCCGGTCATAAAAAAAGGGCCGTGCGAACTCTCGCACGGCCCTCTCTAAAGCTTTGAAAATGCTTACGCTTCGTCGCGCATTGCGTCTTCGTCCACAGCGCCGCCCATATCGTCGAACAGCTCCTGAATTTCGAATTCTGCTTCTGCTTCTGCTTCGGCAGCCAATTCGGCGACAGATTTACCCGCAGCCTGCAATTCAGCTTCTTCTTTCGAGCGTGCGACGTTCATGGTGATGACAACAGACACTTCTGGGTGCAAAACCACGTTTACGTCGTGAAGGCCAAGGTCTTTGATCGTCGCGTTCAGGACGACTTGGCCCTTATCGACAGTGAAACCTTCTGCGGTTGCGGCTTCGGCGGCGTCACGTGTTGTGACAGAGCCGTAAAGCGAGCCCGCGTCGGATGCAGAGCGGATGACGATGAAAGTCTGGCCATCAAGCTTGGCACCAAGTGCTTCTGCTTCGGCCTTGGTTTCAAGATTGCGGGCTTCCATCTGGGCTTTTTCAGCTTCAAAGCGGGCAAGGTTTGCAGCATTGACGCGGAGAGCTTTGCCCTCTGGCAGCAGATAGTTACGGGCGTAACCTTCTTTGACTTTCACAACTTCGCCCATTTGGCCAAGTTTCGCGACACGCTCAAGTAGAATGATATCCATGATCTGATCCTTACTTTACAGCGTACGGCAGCAGGGCCAGGAAACGGGCACGCTTGATCGCACGGGCGAGAGCGCGCTGGTTCTTGGCACCAACAGCAGTGATACGGGCGGGAACGATCTTGCCACGCTCGGAAACGTAACGCTGCAAGAGGCGAGTGTCTTTGTAATCGATCTTTGGAGCGCTGTCGCCCTCGAATGGATCGGACTTACGACGGCGGAAAAATGGTTTTGTTGCCATGATTTGTTATCCTTTCCTGATCTAATTAGCGACGCTCGCGGCGTTCGCCACGGTCGCTGCGCTCTTCGCGCTTTTGCATTTGAGCGGATGGGCCATCTTCATGCACATCAACTTTGATCGTCAGAACGCGCATCACATCATCATGCAGGGCCATCAGACGCTCCATTTCCTGAACAGCCGATGCAGGTGCATCTGTGCGCAGGAAGGCGTAGTGGCCTTTACGGTTCTTGTTGATCTTATAGGCCATCGTTTTGATGCCCCAGTATTCGTGGTCGACCAGCTTGCCTGCGTTATCCGCAAGCACCGTGCCGAAATGTTCAATCAGGCCTTCGGCTTGTGTATTCGACAAGTCCTGACGCGCGATCATAACATGCTCATATAGCGGCATGTGCACTCCATTCATTTTCTTCGGCGCATTTCATAGGGCAGGGTCATAAAACTTGTCGCACCCCACCCACGAGAGACTACGCGGTTCATATATTCACGACAAGTTGGGGCCTTATACAGTCGCAGGGGGGCAATGCAAGCGAACTCGGGGTCTTTCGGTGACCAAATGCTGCTGGTTAACGAAACCTTAACTCGAACATGGCCCTGCCGTTTTTTTGCCGTTTTCCTTTTCCAAGGTGATTTCAAACAGCACTGGGAAAAATCACATGACCGACACATCTGTATATCAACCGGCGACCTCCAAAAAGTCAGGGTCTTTTTCCCCCGATACCGGTCCTGTGGTGCAAGAAAACTATTGGGGGTATGCGGTGCGAAACACGTCGTATGTTCCCGTTTCCTATCATATTTTGCAGGGCGTTGCATTGTTTTTCGGCGCGGCCTTCGTGGCGGCGGTTGCGGGTCTTTGGCTTGTGCCTTCGGCGGCATTGCAATCGGATTCGCTGATCCTGCGCGCGGGATTAAGCGTATTTTTTGGCGGCGTTGCATGGCTTATGATCGCTTATGCAAACCGCGGTGTTGCGACCGAAATTCAGGTCGATAGCAATCTTTGCGAAATTCGGGAGGTCCTTAAAAACCGTTTGGGCAAATCGACACTGGTAAGCCGGTTCGGGTTTGATTCTTTTTCCGGTATTACAATTGACCGGTCCGGTGGCGATAAAACCCGCGTGCAACTGGTCCTCAATAGCTATGATCCGGCACAGCATGTCTTGGTTGCGACAGGCTCCGAGGCGCGGATCGGAGCACTTTATGGCCGCATGACCCGGGATCTGATGCTGGAGCCTGCCGGGCGCAGTTTTGATGCGGTTGCACCAGTGGCCCTGCGCTGACATCACCGCCGCAAGCATGGCGTTGCCCCCGCGCGGCCCATTTTATTTACGCGCCGTGATGTTGAGCGTCACATCAACACCAAAACCAAGATTGCTTTCGTCTGCCATGGTTTCGCCCACCCGAAAGGCACGGCGATCCAGCGTTAGCGTGCCCGACATCTGTGCGACATTGCCTGCCACGACCAGATAAAACGGTAGCGAGACATCCGCCGTGATCCCCTTGATCGTCAGGGTGCCATCGGCCCGCAGGCCGTTCGCGTCGCGGATGATGTCGGCGGCGAAACGCGCCACGGGGAAGCGGCGTTGGTCGAAAAAGTCAGGCCCCATTGCCTGGGCACTGACGGCACCAAGTGCCAAAGACCCGATATCGATTGTGGTCTCGACGCGGCCAACGGTGCCGGCAGCCGCTTCATCATAGATAATCGACGCGCTCCAATTGGTGAAATAACCGGCGATGCGGTTGCCCAACTGGGTGATGGCGATGCCGATTGTGCCCTCTGTCACGGTCCACGCAGAGGGGGCGGCTTGCAATGGGGAGGTGTTTTGTGCGGTGCGATCGGTGGTCAGCATCCCTGCGGCTGCAACCGCCGCTGCAACAAGGGCAAAGACGAGTGTTGCAATGATCGGTGCGCTCGCACTGAATGTGGTGGATGGTGCGGGGATGTCCGTTTTGGACTGCCCAATCGCCATCCGTTTCAGGGTGTAATCCTTGTCGACGAAGTGGTGTTTGAATGCGCCTGCGATGTGCAGCACGATTGCGCCGATCATGATCTTGCCCCAGAGCCAATGCAGCCCGCCAAACAGATCAGAGAGGGCCGGGTCGGTTGGCACGAATGGCAATGCGCCTGTAAACGGCAGCCAGATCGGCGCGGCGACAGCCGCCGCTGCATGGCTGATCCAGCCCGAGAGCGGGACCAGCACCAGCGAGAGATAGAGCAGCCAGTGCACGATATTTGCCAAGAGTGTCTCGGCTATTCGGTCCGGGTGCAGTGGTGCGGGGTTTGTTTGGGTCGAGGCGTAAGCGATACGCGCGAGTGCCACGATGAAAATAGCAATTCCAAGGGTTTTGTGCAGTGAAAACAGCAGGATCTTTCTGGCGATTTCGGCGTCCGTGCCAAAAGGCGCGTCATTGGCAACAAGCCCGAGCGGAATGATGGCAAGGAGTAAAACAGCGGTGAGCCAGTGAAATGCCCTTGTGGTTCTGGAATATGCCGGGGTGGTCATGTGAAAACGTCCTAAAACCTTATCTGCGGACAAGGTTATGGCGAAACCCGCGCAAACTATAGGGCTGCTTTTGCCGGTCCTGGATGCATGACGGCACCTGCTTGTGTCAACGGGGCGGGCAAGGTAATCAATTTACCAAAGGTCAAACAAGGGAGAGGCCAGATGCAGGCATTTGTATTTCCGGGGCAGGGTGCACAGACGATTGGCATGGGCAAGGCGCTTGCCGATGCCTACCCCGCCGCCAAGGCGATTTTTCAAGAGGTCGATGAGGCGCTTGGCGAGTGCCTGTCTGCGCTGATTTGGGATGGCGACATTGCGGATTTGACGCTGACGCGCAATGCGCAGCCGGCACTGATGGCGACATCATTGGCCGCGATGCGCGCGCTGGAGGCAGAGGGTGTTGATATTTCAAACGCCGCTTTTGTTGCGGGGCATTCTCTGGGGGAATATTCTGCATTGGCGGCGGCGGGGGCGATTTCGGTGGCCGATACCGCGCGTTTGTTGCGCATTCGCGGCACCGCGATGCAAGAGGCGGTGCCTGTGGGTGTGGGTGCGATGGCCGCCTTGCTGGGGCTGGATTTCGAAATTGCCACGGCTGTTGCCCAAGAGGCCGCACAGGGCGAGGTATGCCAAGCCGCCAATGACAATGACCCCGGGCAGGTGGTTGTGTCGGGGCATAAAGCGGCGGTCGAGCGCGCCTTGCTGATTGCGAAAGACAAAGGCGCCAAACGGGCGATGTTATTGCCGGTCAGCGCGCCGTTCCATTGCAGCCTGATGGCACCGGCGGCCTCTGTCATGGCGCAAGCCCTTGATGATGTCGAAATAGTGTCGCCAAAGGTGCCACTGGTGGCCAATGTCGTAGCCCACGCGGTCACCGATCCTGCGGATATCCGGTCGTTGTTGGTCGCACAGGTGACGGGTTCAGTGCGTTGGCGCGAATCTGTCTTGTTTATGGCCGCACAGGGTGTCACGCAGACGTGGGAAATTGGCGCAGGCAAGGCCTTGACCGGCATGATCCGCCGTATCGACAAAGAGATTGCCACGGGCGCGATAGGGGGCCCGGATGATGTGGTGGCCGCAGTTGCCGCGATGACAGGAAACTAAGCCGAAAGGGGTTATAAATGTTTGATCTAACTGGTAAAAATGCACTGATTACGGGTGCCTCTGGCGGCATCGGTGGTGCGATTGCAAAGGGATTGCACGCCCGCGGTGCGACCGTGGCCCTGTCTGGCACAAGAGTTGAGCCACTTGAGTCTTTGGCGGCCGAGTTGGGCAGTCGCGCGCATGTCTTGCCGTGTAATTTGAGTGATGCGCAGGCGGTCACGGCGCTGCCAAAGCAGGCCATCGAGGCGATGGGAACGCTGGATATTCTGGTCAATAACGCGGGCATCACCCGCGACAACCTGTTCATGCGCATGTCGGACGACGAATGGGCGAGCGTGCTGGAGGTCAATCTGACGTCCACGATGCGATTGTGCAAAGGCGCTATTCGCGGCATGATGAAGGCCCGTTGGGGCCGCATTATCAATATTTCGTCGATTGTTGGTGCCACAGGAAACCCTGGTCAGGCGAACTATGCCGCGTCAAAGGCGGGTATGGTCGGCATGTCGAAATCGATTGCCTATGAAGTTGCCAGCCGCGGGATTACGGTCAATTGTGTAGCGCCGGGGTTTATTACCACTGCAATGACGCAAAAGCTGAGCGATGAGCAAAAGGCGGGTATTTTGACGCAGGTGCCGGCAGGCCGGATGGGGGATGCGGACGAAATCGCGGCGGCGGTGGTCTATCTTGCCAGTCAGGAAGCTGCCTATGTGACCGGAGCGACCTTGCATGTGAACGGCGGGATGGCCATGTTGTAGGCAGCGCGCATGGTTTGCGTGAACAAAGCGTTTGCCGAGAGCGAAATACCTGCTATAGGCCACGCAGATTTGCCGAAAAGCGCATGTGACGTGACGTAAGTCGCTTGCTGTGCAGGTCGGTTTCGCCCATAGATTTGGGTATTCGATCCGCCCTTCGGGGTAAAAGCTGGGTGAGAGCCTGAAAAAGAACTCTTGGGTGTGAAGCCCAAATTAACGTGAGGAATTTGACATGAGCGACGTCGCAGACCGCGTACGCAAGATCGTAGTAGAGCACCTTGGTGTGGAAGAAGACAAAGTTGTCGAATCCGCATCGTTCATCGATGATCTGGGCGCTGACAGCCTTGATACAGTTGAGCTGGTTATGGCTTTTGAAGAAGAGTTCGGGATCGAGATCCCTGATGATGCGGCCGAGACGATCCAGTCTTTTGGTGATGCGGTGAAATTCATCAGCGAAGCACAATAATCTGTCAGTCTTGACGATCGAAAACGGCGCCTAAACGGGCGCCGTTCTTGTTTTGAGAAGTGATTTGCGCTCTTGTTCGCTAAGGGCGAGAACCCGCGCATGTGCAAACGCGTGGACAAACCGCACGCCGATATAGTGGGAGTTTGACCAGCTTATATGCGCCCCATGCCAAGCATCGTCGAGCCAGATATCCAGTCGCGCGCCATGGGCATCTGTTTCAAGCTTGTCGACCTGGATTTTGACGCCATTGCCGCTAATGTCGAGAATTGTGCCGTCGCGCAGCGCAGCCTGCGTGCGGATACGGGCTGGTATATGCACGCGGTAGCGTTTTGCGCGCCGTTTTTGGCGTTTTTGAAGTGTCGATATTGCCGATTTTATCGCAGATGCCAGCGCGCCCGCGACGACCAGACCGGCAAACCAGAACCCGATTTTTGTGATTGGAATTTTCTTGCCCGCTTTGCTTTCGCCCAGTGTCGAGGACACTTTTTCAGTGCCGTCCTTGCCGTGCACGCCTGTCAGCGGGTTACAGTTCAAAAGTGGTAAAATCCGTTTCACATTTGAGATATGCTGCGTGAATGAAGGGGCCTGAAAGATTGCGCTGGATTGGTCGGGCCGCTGGTTGATCAGCGTTTGCCGCAAGATTTCGGACATCGCAAAAAAGCTGGCCAAGCGCGCGGCATCGCGTGTTGTCAACTCTGCCGATGTGGCAAAACCGACCTTGGCGGCGTCAAGACGCCCGACTTCGCGGATGATCAGTTGTGCATCAATGCTGTTTGGGTCGATTTTACGACTTTGCGCCAGCCGCAATTGCGCGAATTGCACCCGTTCCAGCGCGTCGACAACCGAGCAGTCGACGTCTGCGAGAAGCTGCATGGGGAGTGCGGCAAGCAGCAGGGTGATTAGAACGCGCATGTATGGTCTCCGTTGCCCGGGTCAATTTAGGGTCGGTTTACTTAATTTCGGGTAAAGCGGGGATGAATTGGGCGCAAACAATAGTGCCGCCGCCCTTGCCCCGATGCTTTGTGCTGGGGTATCAGAGGCATGACAGCCGCAAACAGGTGAGGGCATAATATGCGTCGAGTGGTCGTAACAGGACTGGGATTGGTGACACCGTTGGCGGATGGTGTCGAGGAAAGCTGGACGCGTATTTTGGACGGCCAGTCCGGTGCGGGCACAATCACGAGTTTCGACGCAAGCGGGCTTGCCACCGATTACGCCTGTGAGGTGCCGCGCGGCGATGGCACGCATGGCACGTTTAATCCGGACACTTATATGGCGCCAAAAGACCAGCGCAAAGTCGATGACTTTATTCTGTTTGGTGTGGCTGCGGCCCAGCAGGCGATTGAAGATTCGGGGTGGATGCCCACGCAAGACGAGGATTTGTTTCGCACAGGTGTGTTGATCGGGTCGGGGATCGGCGGGTTGAAATCGATTGCCGAAACCGCGGTGATGATCAAGGAAAAGGGCCCGCGCCGGGTGTCGCCGTTCTTTATACCGGGCGCGTTGATCAACCTTATTTCGGGGCAGGTCGGGATCAAATATGGCTTCAAGGGGCCGAACCATTCGGTTGTGACCGCCTGCTCGACGGGGGCCCATGCGATTGGGGATGCGACCCGATTGATCAAGTATGGCAATGCCGATGTGATGGTTGCAGGCGGAGCGGAGGCTGCGATTTGCGAGATCGGGATTGCGGGGTTCAATGCGTGCAAGGCGCTGTCAACCAAGCGATCAGACGATCCGGCCAAGGCGTCGCGCCCCTATGATGCGGACCGCGACGGGTTTGTCATGGGCGAGGGGGCCGGTATCGTTGTGCTGGAAGAATACGAGCACGCCAAGGCCCGCGGCGCCAAGATTTACGCGGAAGTGTTGGGCTATGGTCTGTCGGGCGATGCCTATCACATCACGGCCCCTTCCGAGAACGGTGAGGGAGGCGAGCGGTCGATGCGCATGGCGCTGGCGGATGCGGGAAAGACACCTGCGGATATCGATTACATCAATGCACATGGCACATCGACGATGGCCGACACCATTGAATTGGGTGCGGTCGAGCGCATGATGGGGGATGCGGCAAGTAAGGTAACGATGTCGTCGACCAAATCTGCGACAGGGCATTTGTTGGGGGCGGCGGGTGCGATCGAGGCGATATTCTCGATATTGGCTATTCGCGACCAGGTGGCGCCGCCGACGATTAATCTGGATAATGTGGCCGTCGAGACGAAGATCGATCTGGCGCCGAATGCCAAGCGCGTGCGCAGAATCGACATCGCCCTTTCCAATTCGTTTGGTTTTGGTGGCACCAATGCCAGCGTGTTGTTCGGGAAGGTCGACTGATGTGGCGTCATATCGCGTCGAATGCGTTGACGTTTTTTGTCGTCGGGCTGTTTCTTTTGGCCGGTGGTGTCAGTTATGCGGCGAAGAAATATGCTTCAGCCGGACCCTTGCCACAGGCGATTTGTTTTCAGGTTGAGCGCGGGGCGACGATGCGAAAGGTGAGCGCGGATCTGGCCGATCAGGGGGCGGTTGCCTCTGCGGCGATGATGCGTATTGGTGCGGATTATGCTGGAAAGTCCGATCAGTTGAAGGCGGGCAGTTTTCTGGTGCCCGAGACCGCGTCGATGGAGCAGATCGTCGATATTGTGACCCGTGGTGGGCAGAATACATGTGGCACAGAGGTGGTTTACCGCGTTGGAGTGACGGCGGGTGATGTGTTGGTGCGCGAGTTGGACCCTGTAACCAACCGGTTCACCGAGGTTGCGAAGTTTGATCCGGCGCTGGATGAGGCCCCCGAGGCCTATAGCGCCATTGTTGACGAGCCTGATACGCAGTTTCGCGTGGCGGTGGCCGAGGGTGTGACAAGCTGGCAGGTTGTTGATGTGTTGTCGCGCATCGCCTTGCTAAATGTTGATACCACCGATGTGCCGGCGGAGGGCGCGCTTGCACCTGACAGTTATGAGATCACAAAGGGCACGACTGTGTCGTCTATTCTGGAGCGCATGGCCTCTGCCCAATCGCGTGTTCTGGCCGATGCTTGGGCGAACCGAGCGGATGGTTTACCGATCAAGACACCGCAAGAGGCGTTGATTTTGGCCAGCCTGATCGAGAAGGAAACCGGGGTGCCCGAGGAGCGAGGTCAGGTGGCGAGTGTTTTTGTGAACCGTTTGAATCTGGGTATGAAATTGCAGACTGACCCTGCGGTGATTTACGGGATAACCGAAGGGGTCGGTGTGTTGGGTCGTGGGTTGCGTCAAAGTGAGCTTCGCCGTGAAACGCCATGGAATACCTATGTTATTCCTGCGTTGCCGCCGACACCGATTGCCAATCCGGGGCGCGCGAGTATCGAGGCGGCGCTAAATCCCGATAGCAGCGAGTTTATCTTTTTCGTGGCTGACGGGACTGGTGGGCACGCCTTTGCGGTGACTTTGGCAGAGCATAACCGCAATGTGGAAGCCTGGCGCAGGATTGAAGCCGAGCGCGAGAACGCTGACGGCGGTTAAGTCGGCGGATAAATCACACGACATTGCGTAACGATTAACGGGGCGGTCTTTTGGCCGCCCCGTTCGTTTTGACTTTTGCCGGTTTTTCGGTTAGGGTTTTTGAGCGCTAGGAGAGAACGGGGCGGCGAAATTATGCGCCACTTTGTTGTCTTTCGACCTGATCGGGACATTCCATACAGGTTGACTATTACATGAAAAAAACACCGGACGATTACCCAATAACTGATTTGTCAGCGCCTGAGAGGGTCGCGCGGCTCGACAGATTATTTACCAGTATTTCCAATAAATTGGATGAGATGATGATGCAATTTGGCACATCAAAGGGCGGTCCTCCCAAGGATTTCAATATCAAACTTTCAGAGCTTCAGAGTGTTCATGCTTCTTTAAACAAAGCCTACGAGGTATTTCATGAAAAATTTGCAGGCACATCCCCAGACGACAACACCAATTTTGACGCCATCCGCGATGACATCGGGCGCAAGCTTGATCGCATCCGCGCCGCTCTCGATGCAGGCTGATTTCCTTGCGGGGCTGGATGGTGAGGGATTGCGGGCCTTGCCGTATTTGTTTGAGTTCTGGGCAATGCCACATCAATTGCCGCCTGAAGGCGAGTGGCGGGCGTGGGTGATTTTGGGGGGCCGGGGCGCGGGTAAA
>TARA_R110002167_G_scaffold117793_1_pt1 | contig 31627 bp, 26 predicted proteins | sample TARA_R110002167 | Tara Oceans TARA_R110002167 (sample SAMEA4398238) | marine metagenome | biome: Polar Biome; feature: [MES] marine water layer (ENVO:01000295) within the mesopelagic zone...; material: water (ENVO:00002006), including particulate matter (ENVO:01000060) such...
AAGATCCTAAACCTCATATCTTAACGATATGAGGTTTTTTTATGAATCAAAGTTTGGGATTATGCTCTGAAACGTAATCAAATCATAAAAATTAATCTTGGATTTGTATTATTAAATTGATATTTTATAGTAGTGATTTTTTATTCTTTTTATGAAATTATTTCACTAATTTTATTATCTAAAATAAAAGAACTTGCTCACACAATTATCCATACATAATTACGCATTAATCAATCATTTATCTATTGATTTCTCATCTGGTTTGTCTATTATTACTGGTGAAACTGGTGCTGGTAAATCCATACTTTTAGGTGCTTTGGGGCTTGTTTTAGGAAATAGAGCAGATTTATCTTCTTTAAAAGATACTTCAAGAAAATGTATCGTTGAGGCTAAAGTTGCTATTTCTAATTACAATTTAAAAGAATTTTTTGAAGAAGTATCATTAGATTACGAAGACATTACTATTTTAAGACGAGAAATTTTGCCATCTGGTAAATCGCGTGCTTTTATAAATGACACTCCGGTTACTTTAACGGTTTTAAATGAGTTAAAAGAAAAATTAATAGATGTACATTCTCAACATCAAACTTTACAATTATCAGATACAAGTTTTCAATTCACAGTTTTAGATGCATTAGCTAAAAACACTGCAAAAGTAGCTTCTTATAAAAGAGGTGTTCTGCAATTAAATAAACTCAATAAAGAGTTAGAGAAATTAGAAAAAACTCAAAAAGAAATTAATTTGCAATATGAGTATAACTTGCACTTATTTAATGAGTTAGAAGTAGCTAAATTACAAGTTGATGAACAAGCAGATCTTGAAGAAAATTTAGAGAAATTGAACAATATAGAAGAGATAAAACTCAATTTATCTGAAGCTTTAGAGATTTCTTCGAACGAAGAAATAGGTGTTCAAGATTTATTATATGTTTTAGAAAATAGATTGTCTAAAATTGCTTCTTTTTCTAAAGAATATCAAGAAATATCAGAAAGAATTACAAGTGTGAAAATTGAAATTGATGATATTGTGGCTGAGTTAGAAGATGCGAATGAAAACGTTGAATTCAATCCAAATGAAGCAGAAGAAATCAATGATAGATTGCAATTAATTTACAATTTACAAAAAAAACATTCTGTTGATTCTAATCTAGAATTGTTGCAAATTTTAGAAGATTTATCAGATAAAGTTAATGAAGTAGAAAATGCTGATGCAACTATCAATAAAAAGAAAAATGAAATTGCAGAAGTTTCAGAAAAATTAGATGCTATTGCTTTAAAAATTTCTGATGCTCGTAAAAATGTAATTCCTAAATTAAAAGGTGAGTTAGAAGATTTATTATCAGATTTAGGAATGGAAAATGCACGTTTTTCAATCAAAATCCTACCAACTAAAAACTATTTTTCTAACGGAAAAGATGAATTAGAATTTCTATTCTCTGCGAATAAAGGAGGTAATTTTGGTGAATTAAAAAAAGTTGCTTCAGGTGGAGAATTATCAAGAATTATGTTAGCTGTAAAGAAAGTTTTATCAGAAAATACACAATTACCAACCATTATTTTTGATGAAATTGATACAGGAGTTTCTGGCGAAGTTTCTAACAAAATTGCAGCGATAATGAAAGAAATGGGCAAACACATGCAAGTAATTGCAATTACACATTTACCCCAAATTGCGGCAAAAGGAATCAATCATTACAAAGTTTATAAAGAAGAAATTAAAGGGGTTACCACTACAAATTTAAAACAATTAACAACGGAAGAGCGAATTGTTGAAATTGCCGAAATGTTAAGCGGAAAAGATATTTCTGCATCTGCAATTACACATGCAAAAGAGTTGTTAAATTGATAAACTAAATCTTCGTAATATTTTAGTTACCTAGTTAAAATTTAATCAAATTTATAAACTTGACTTCTTTTAATTTTTCTTCCGGGATAAATTTCAAAGAAAAGAGGCTTAACAATAAAAAATATGTACAATTTATTAAAAGGTAAAAAAGGAATTATTTTTGGTGCTTTAAACGAGCATTCAATTGCGTGGAAAGTGGCTGAAAGAGCGCATGAAGAAGGCGCAACTTTTGTGTTAACAAATGCTCCTGTTGCATTACGAATGGGCGAATTAAATGAGTTAGCAGCAAAAACGGGTTCTCAAATTATTGCGTCAGATGCCACTTCAATCGAAGATTTAAACAACTTAGTCGAAAAATCTATTGAAATTTTAGGCGGTAAAATAGACTTCGTTTTGCATTCAATTGGCATGTCTATGAACGTAAGAAAAGGAAAACATTACACAGATCCTAACTACGATTTTACCACTAAAGGTTGGGATATTTCTGCTGTTTCTTTTCATAAAGTAATGAATGTTTTATACCATAAAAAAGCCATGAATGATTGGGGGTCAATTGTTGCTTTAAGTTATATGGCGGCGCAAAGAGTGTTTCCAGATTACAATGATATGGCAGATAATAAGGCGTATCTAGAAAGTATTGCGCGAAGTTTTGGTTACTATTTTGGTAGAGATTACAAAGTTAGAGTCAATACAATTTCTCAATCTCCAACTCCAACAACTGCAGGAAATGGCGTTAAAGGTTTTGACGGATTTACAGCATTCGCAGAAAAAATGAGTCCGTTAGGAAATGCAACAGCATTAGAATGTGCAGATTATACAATTACTTTATTCTCAGATTTAACAAAAAAAGTAACTTTACAAAATTTATTTCATGATGGTGGATTCTCAAATATGGGCGTTAGTGATTTGGTAATGGATAAATTTATTGATGATAAATAAAAGTATTTGAAGCTATTTCCTGCTTTCGCTACTCGCTTTTTTTTATGCTGAATTTATTTCAGCATCTCTTTTTTTAAAAACTAATTGCATTTTTTATTAAAGCTACTGAATCGAGAACAGCATAAAAAAAGAGCTCAAACAGGCCGCTCAATCAGGGCTAGGCTTTTTAACTAGCTTTTAGAAATACTAAAAAGAAATGGTTTTTTTTACAAAATATTTAAAAATGCAAATTGATTTTGATTTGCATTTTTTGATTTCATAAGTTTATTCATTTTGTTTTTAAAATTATGAATTTACTTTATCAAAACGAAAACTCAAAAATTTATTTTTTTTACCCTATTTTTACTATCGAATTTAATTTTTATACATGGGTTTTTTTAAGAAAATTGACAAAGTTTTTGCATCAGCAGAAAAATTTAATCTGATGGAAAGAAATGAGATAGACATTCAAATTGAAGAAAATATTAAACAAGCTGGAATCAATAAGTTTGCTGCATCTGATTATGGTGATTTATATCTAAGAGTGAACGAATTAGGAGGCTTTTTAATTTTGGAAACAATTATGGTGAGTGCTACTGATTTGAAAAGTAAAAAAGGAACCATTATTAGTTTTATAAAAGAAAATGAGATTTTAAATTTAGAATCTGATGAAAATAAGATTGAATCAGACTTTTCTAGTGCGGTAAATAAATCGATTACTAAAATCGATTATAACATCACTACAGAAGAAGCAGAAAATTTTAAAGTAGATAAATATGATTCAGTTCGCTTTGAAATCAACGGAAACGAAATTTTATTTGTTGTTCTAAAATCATAAATATTGAAATTGTCATTCTCTATAATCATCCCAGTTTACAATCGTCCAAATGAAATAGACGAGTTATTAGAAAGTCTTACAAAACAAGATTTTACTGATGATTTTGAAATTTTAGTTATAGAAGATGGCTCAACTCAAAAAAGTGATTTAATTGTTGATACGTATAAAATTCAACTCAATTTAAAATACTTTTTTAAAGAAAATACAGGAGCAGGAGCAAGCCGTAATTTCGGAATGCAAGAAGCCACAGGGAATTATTTTATTATTCTTGATTCTGATGTTATTGTTCCTCATCAATATTTATCAGAAGTAAAAAAGGCATTAGAAAATAATTTTACAGATGCTTTTGGAGGGCCAGATGCAGCACATAAAAGTTTTACGGCTTTACAAAAAGCTATAAATTATTCTATGACTTCTGTTTTAACAACTGGTGGAATTCGTGGTAAGAAAAAATCTGTTGGCAAATTTCAACCAAGAAGTTTTAATTTTGGATTGTCTAAAGTCGCTTTTGCTAAAACAAATGGTTTTTCTGATTTAAAAATAGGCGAAGATATCGATTTAACGTTTCGTTTATGGCAAAATGGATTCGATACTCAGTTGATAGAAAAAGCTTTTGTATATCACAAAAGAAGAAGTAGTATTCAACAATTTTTTAATCAGACTTTTGCTTTTGGAGCAGGAAGACCAAAATTGAATAAGCGATATCCAGGAACTGCAAAACTAACTTATTGGTTTCCTAGTGTATTTGTATTAGGAATTGCATTCAGTTTTATTTTATCTTTTTTTAGTTACAATGAACTTATGTATTTCTATGGATTTTATTTTTTGCTACTTTTCATAGATTCCTTATATCAGAATAAAAATATACAAGTTGCTTTTTTAAGTATGATTACCTCTTTTACACAGTTTTTAGGTTATGGTTTGGGCTTTTTACAATCTTGGATTTTTATTAAAAAGTAATATTTTTTAATTCTTGTTATTAGTTGTAATTGTTTTGAGTGCGTAAATAAATAATATGTACAATTGAATGTTTTTGTTCTTATATCGTAATACTTTTGTTTATACTTCAAATTCTATAGAATTAGTTTTATAGTGCAAAAATCACTTCTATTATTGCTCAATAAAACCGAAAATTCTCTTTAAACTTAGGAAAAGAATAATATATTTGTCAATTAACTTATATAATAAATGTGCTTTTTTTTAGAAGTGCATATTATTTTAAATAAGTATTGGGTTATAATCAGACCCATCCTCCAACAAAAAAAAATGAAATGAAAGAATTCCAAGGATATAATCAAGAGTTTGCTTTTGATAATTCTGATAAAATAGACATTAGACAAGAAATTGACAAATACCGAGTCTATTGGATGTGGTTTGTGATAGGTGTATTTGTAGCACTTTTTACTGCTTATTTTTACGTGAAATTTACACCACCACAGTATAGTGCTTCAGCATTTATAATGATAAAAGACAACTTAAAGTCTGGTATTTCAGAAGAATTAAAGGCCGTTGCAGATTTAGGTATTGTGGGTACAGGTTCAACTAATAATCCAGAAAACGAGATTTTCATTATAAAATCAAGAAAAATTGTTGGTTTAATGGTAGATTCTCTAAACCTAAATATTAGTTATTTTCAAGAAGGACGTGTAAATACTGTAGAAACCTATTCTAATAGTAGTATAAAATTGAATTTTATACATAAAGATGCTTTATATCAATCTCTTGATACAGCATTTGTGGTTTCTTTTTTAGATAAGGATAAGTTACAAATAAAAGATACTGAAGGAGCCGTTTTAAATAATATACATTTTAATGAAATTATAGAAAGTACAGAACTAGGGAATTTTAAAATTATTAAAAATAGTTTACATAAAAATGTTACTAACGACCTACAAGATGTTTTGGTAGTTATCAAACCAAGAAAAAGAGTAATTAGTGAATATGCATCAAGAATAGAAATAACTAATATTAGCGATAACTCAAGTATCTTACATTTAAATGTAATAGATCCCAACAAAATAAAAGCAGAACATATTTTAGATGAGTTGATAAGGCAATACAATTTGGATGCAGTAACTGATAAAAATATTGTTTCAAACAAAACAAAAGATTTTATTGATGATAGATTAAATAGTGTTGGGCTAGAATTAGGATTAATTCAAGACAGTTTAAAAGACTATAAAACTGAATTTGGTATTTCTGGATATTCTAAAGAAGCTGAGTTGGCAATCACATCAATTTCAGAAAGGGATGCTATTATAATTCAATTAGAGACAAAATTAAATTTAATTAATTGGGCACAGCAATTAGTAGCTAAACAATCTGTAGAAGATGAAATATTTCCAACAAATTTAGGTTTTTCTGATGAAAATAATTCACAATCTATAAATGTCATTAATCAATTAATCATAGAAAAACATAAGTTACAGGAAACAGTTGGAGATAAAAACCCAAATTTAATTGCTTTAGAAAATCAAATTAAAGTATTAAAAGAAAACTTAAAACAAAACTTTAATAATTTAAAAGTATCAACTGAGATTCAGTTAAAGAGAGCAAAAGGGGAATCAAAAATAGGACAAGACAAAGTAACTCAAATTCCTTCTATAGAAAGAGGAATGATTGATATTCAAAGGCAAAAAATTATTTACTCAGAATTGTACTCTTATTTATTGAAAAAGAAAGAGGAAATAGCTATTTCATTGGCGGTTACTGTGCCAAATGCGAAGATTATTGATGTTGCTTTTGGTTCAGACAATCCAGTATCTCCAAATAAAAAAATCATCTATTTAATTGCAATAGTGGTAGGATTGTTATTTCCTTTTATATTAATTTATATAAAAATGCTCTTAGATACTAAATTTCATAATAGAAAAGATATAGAAGATATTCTAAGCATTCCTTACCTAGGCGATATTCCACATTCTGAATATGTAGACAAAGTAATTGTTAAAAAAGATACGAGAACAAGCACAGCAGAAGCGTTTAGAATTTTAAGAACAAACTTAAATTTCATGTTGCCAAAAACAAGCGAAGATTCAATAGGCAAAGTACTGTTTTTAACATCAACAATTTCTGGAGAAGGTAAATCTTTTGTTTCTATGAACTTGGCTGCAACATTGGCTTTAACAAATAAAAAAGTATTGCTACTTGGTTTAGATTTAAGAGCTCCTAAAATTACAGAATACCTTGGTATTCCTGATCGAAAAGGAGTTACCAATTATATATTAGACGATACGTTAACTGTAAATGATTTAAAGTTTACAATTCCAGAGATAGAAAATGTAGATATTATTTCATCAGGTTTAATTCCGCCAAACCCTTCGGAATTACTTTCTAATGATAGAGTCAAAGAACTATTTAAAATTGTAAAAAATGACTACGATTTTATAATTGCAGATACAGCTCCTATAAGTTTAGTTACAGATACTTTGTTAATTGCTAGTTTTGCAGATCTATTTCTGTACGTGGCTAGAGCAAACTTTTTAGATAAGAAAATGCTTATTGTTCCTAAAAAGCTTTATGAAGAAAAGAAATTACCTACTATGGCAATAGTATTAAATGATACAGATTCAGAAAAAGGTTATGGATACGGTTATGGATATATTCAAAACAAGAAAAAGCCTTTATATAAAAGACTTTTTGGCTTGTCGTAGTAATTTAATTTACACTATTTTTTTTAAATTTAGAATGATATATTAAATCGAATTCAGTGTTTTTATTTTTAAATCATCCAAAGATTTAGCTTTTGTTTTAAAGAAAATTGTTTTGGTTTCATTTGGTAATAAATCAAAAAAGTTATCAGAAAAATGACCTTTGTTGTTTGTAAATAAAAATACATCTTTTTGTAAAACAGTACTTTTTATAGTAATTGAAAATCCGCTTTCTAGTTTTATAATTTCTTTATCAATTTCACCTTTTGGTAATACTAATTCTTTTGGTTTTACAAAGTAGAAATACGATTTTTGATTGTTAAATTCGGTTACTAAAACGGCAGCTTTTTTATCAATATTTTTCTTAGAAATACGATAATATTCTTTACTGCTATTTTCTAAAACGTTAATTTTTAAAGAGTCAGATTTTATTTCTTTGCCATAAAAATCAAGTATTTTTATTTTTAAATTTCCCTCAATATTTTCAAAAGTGTCGTTTATAATAAATGTTTTTACTTCTTCTTTATCAATAATTGATGAAATAAGAATATTTTCGTAGGCTTTTTTAGCTTTGTATTGTAAAGCTTTCCAATTTCCAAAATTATCAATACTAGACCAAGAAATTGAAGGCCAGCAATCGTTTAATTGCCAATATAAAGTACCCATGTTTCTAGGTTTTGCTCTTCTGTGGGCTTCAATGCCCATGACGATTCCTTTTGCTTGTAATAATTGACTTACATATACATAATCCTCATCATTTGATGGTTTTTTATAATCGCGATCCATGTATTCGTCAATCAATCTAAAACCTTTAACATGTTTTTGATGTGCTTTTACTGCATCAGTTTGCAAGTTAATGGTATCGTTTTGATTGATGTATTTTAAGGTTTCATAACTTGGAAATGCTTGAAAACCAAATTCGCTCATAAATCTAGGTACTCTTTTTTCTAAATATTCAAAATGATACTCATCATGCCAAACCCACCAATCATGCGCATCGCCCTCTAATTCATATAACGGATTTCCGCGTCCGTATTTTGGAGAAGTTTCCCAATAATCGGTTTCACTAAATTTTGATACTATCTTAGGTAAAATATCATCAAACACTTTTAAATAATCATTCCAAATTTCTTTTTTCTCTTTTTTTGACCTATTTTCTTGCCATCCCCATCGATCCCAGGCTTCTGAGTTTTCGTTATTTCCGCACCATAAAGCAATTGAGGTATGGTTTCTTAACCTAATCACTTGCTGTTCTGCTTCTTCTTTTACATTATTTAAGAAGGCTTCATCACCAGGATACATGGCACAAGCAAACATAAAATCTTGCCAAACTAGAATTCCTTTTTCATCACATAAATCGTAAAAAATATCATTTTCATAAATTCCACCTCCCCAAACACGTAACATATTCATGTTAGAATCTACCACATCCGAAAGGATTTTTTCGTAATGACTATTAGTTACTTTGTTCTGAAAACTATTTTGCGGAATATAATTTGAACCTTTTGCATATACAGGTTTTCCATTCAATTCAAAGTAAAAAGATTGACCAATACTGTCTTTCTCAGCAATTAATTTTATAGTTCTAATTCCTTTTTTTATTGATTTTTCGTCCTTTATTTGATGATCTGCAATCAATTGAAAATTAAATTGATATAAATAAGGATCTCCTAAATTATGTGTCCACCATAATTTTGGGTTTTCGATTTCTAAATGGATGCTGTAGGTATGTGTTCCCTTTTTAAGTCTTATTTTCTTTATAGTTTCCAATCCATCAATATTGATTTTTATTTCTGATGGTACTCTTTTTTCAATATTTAAATCTTCATTACACGTAATCTTAACTTCTGCTAATAAGGTTACTTTTTTAGCTGATAATTTTTTTTGACGAATAAAAATATCATCAATTATAGCATCATTCCATGCTTTAATAGAAACATTTTTCCAAACACCAGATGTGTTTAGTTTTGGTCCCCAATCCCAACCATATTGAAACTGTGCTTTTCGTGTAAAAATGCGTTTTCCTTCTGGTAATTTATACGGATTTTTACTTTCTGAAACTGTTTCTTTTTCATCCGTATTGGTAAATATAATTTTGATTTTATTTTCTTTTTTAGCTATTTTTTTGATATTATAATTTAGCTCAATAAAAGCATTATTACTTTCTCCTAATAAAGAATCATTTAAAAAAATAGTAGCGTAAGTATCTAATCCTTCTAAATTTAAATAGATGTTTTTTCTTTCTAAAACATCATCACTTAATGTGAATATAGATTTATATTCCCACGTTTTTTTAGAAACCCATTGTACTTTTTCTTCGTTGGTTTCAATAAAAGGATCTATAATTATATGATTGTCTAATAAATCTGTAAATACATTTCCAGGTACTGTTGCTGGCATCCAATCTAAAGAATCGATTGCCTTAAATTGCCAATTGTTATGTACGCTTATTTTCAAAGGAATATCTTTATTAGATTTACAATAAAAGAGAAAAATCACACTAAAAAAAAATAAAAATCTACGCATTTCTAACCACTTTTATAATTTCTCTACTATGTTTTTTAACTAATGTTCTATTTCTAAGATTAAATTTTCTTTCAGGTAAAATCATCATTTATTGTTGTGCAATTTTTATGTTGTTAAATTTAGCTTTCTGTAAGTATAGATTTACTATTGTATAAATACCATTTGTTATTAAATTTTCAAAGACTTTTAATATATTTTCGCATCCTTCAAAAATTTGTAATAAGGGCGAAAGATAATAGTTTTCGAAGTGTTTTTTATTGTTTTATTTTAAGAAAATGAATAGTTGAAATTTAACTTTAACAAGCTTACAGTTTTTGTTAATAATTAGAAATTTTACTATACTTTTAATATTTAAATAAAATTTAAAATATTCATAAAATCATTTTAATAAAGTATAATTATGTCAACAGAAACAACTAGTAAATCTTATAAGAGTGCTTTTATATTTTTAACAACTTTATTTTTTCTTTGGGGATTTATAACAGTTTTAGTAGATAGTTTAGTGCCAAGATTAAAAGATGTTTTTGAAATGTCTTATGCAAAAACAGTGTTAGTTCAGTTTGCTTTTTTTGTAGCATTCTTTGTGTTTTCGCTTCCTGCGGGTTTAATTTTAACAAAAATTGGTTACAAAAAAGGAATTGTTTTAGGGCTTTTAACTATGGCTTTAGGTTGTTTGTTATTTTATCCAGCGGCAGAATATAGAGTGTTTTCAATCTTTTTAGCTGGGTATTTTACACTTGCTGGTGGAATTACAATTTTGCAAGTAGCTGCGAATCCGTATGTTGCTTTGTTGGGTAGTGAAGATGGCGCAAGTAGTCGTTTAAATTTATCACAAGCATTTAATTCATTAGGAACCACAATTGCACCAGTTATTGGTGCTTTATTTTTGTTGAGCGATTCTGTAAAAACATCCGAAGAAATTAGTCTTTTAAGCGAAATTGATAAAACCAATTATTACGTATCGGAAGCAGCAACAGTTCAAACGCCGTTTTTATTTATATCTATTTCAATAGTTGTTTTAGCTTTAATTTTTGCTTTTATAAACTTACCTAAAGTTATGGAAGAAAGTCCTAAAGGTGGATATGTAACATTACTTAAAAACAAATTTATGTTAATGGGCGCTTTGGGAATCTTTGTGTATGTGGGCGCAGAAGTTGCCATTGGAAGCTTTTTAGTCAATTATTTTTCTGACATGAATTTGGCTGTAATTATTGCAGAAAATGACATAATGATGCAAATTGCCAACACAATTGCAAGTACTTTTAACAAAACATTTTCAGGTTCAGATCCAAAATCTTTATTAGGAATTTTTGTAATATTTTATTGGGGTGGCGCAATGATTGGCCGTTTTGTGGGCGCCTATTTAACTAAAATTATGGTGCCAGGAAAAGTGTTAGCAATTTTTGCAAGTTTGGCAATTGCCATGATTTTAATTTCTATAAATACAACAGGTTTACTTTCTATGTGGTCTATTTTAGCAGTTGGCTTGTTTAATTCAATTATGTTTCCAACAATTTTCACCTTGAGTTTAGAAGGTTTGGGCGATTTAAAAGCTCAAGCATCTGGTTTGTTGTGTATGGCAATTGTTGGTGGCGCAATTATTCCGTTTATTTTTGGAGGTTTAATAGATGGTTTTGGTTTTAAAACTGCCTTTGTTTTAACCATTGTTTGTTATGCATATATTTTGTTTTATGGAAACTATAAAACGAAGAAAGTATAATTTATCTTTTTGAAGCTATTTCCAGCTTTCGCTACTCGCTTTTTTTATCCCAAAAAGGGAATAAAAAAGAGCTCAAACAAACCGCTCAATCTGGGCTAAGTCTGTTTATAAATTTTTAGAATACCCAAATTATTCTTTGCTTTCTTATTGTTTTTCATTATCAAAATCAACTATTTCCCATCATAGCGAATATTCAACCTAAAAATATTGAAGAGCATTTAGTTCGTTTTCTTGATAGTGAGATTTCCAACGCCTAGTAAAGAGATGTTTTTTTGACTATTATACCAACAAAAAAAAACCGAAACAATGAAGTCTCGGTTTTATTTTATATTAAAAAGTTATTCTTTTTATTTTTTCTTTGCTTGTTGTTCTTGCGCTTGTTTCATTGCGTCGTCAATTCTTTGACGGAATTTACTCTTCGCTTTTTCTGGACGCTTTTTGTTTTCTTGAATCTGAGCATGAATTTTATCTTCATCAATTACATAATGTTTAATGATTAACATAATTGCAATTGTTAATAAGTTAGAAACAAAGTAATATAAACTTAAAGAACTTGCATAATTGTTAAAGAAAAATAACATCATAATAGGAGAGAAGTAAATCATATACTTCATCATTTTACCCATATCTGGCATGCCTTCTTGCGTTGGCGCTTGCATATTTGCTTGCTGACTTTGGTTCATTTTCATGTAAAAGAAAATTGCCACAGAAGCCAAAATAGGAAATAAACTTACGTGATCTCCATAAAACCAAATTTTAAAAGGTAGTTTGTAAACAATGTCATAAGATGATAAATCTGGAGCCCATAAAAAACTTTCTTGTCTTAACGCTAAATTTGTTGGAAAGAATTTAAATAAGGCAAAGAATACAGGCATTTGTAATAATGCTGGAATACAACCAGATAACATGCTAACTCCCGCTTTACGCTGAATTGCCATAGTTTCTTGTTGACGCTTCATTGCATTTTCTTTTCCAGGATACTTCTCATTTAATTCCGTTAATTCAGGTCTAATTACCTTCATTTTTGCACTCGATAAATACGATTTATAAACTAAAGGAGACATGATGATTCTTACAACAATGGTCATCAGAATAATAATTAATCCAAAGTTTGATAAAAATCCTTTTAAGAAATTAAATACAGGATAAAATACAGTTCTGTTTAAGAAACCAAAAATTCCCCAACCTAAATCTGCAGTTTCATCTAAATCTGTTCCTTCGTATTTTTTTAATAAATTATAATCACTTGGTCCGTAAAACCATTTCATGTTATAATTTAACTCACCAGACGTTAACGCTAAAGGTGTTTTTAATTCGTATTTTTTAGTGAATATTGTGTCAATATTTTCATCTTTTACTAAGTCAGTAGAAATTATAGTGGCATTATTAAAAGGAGTATCTGTTAATAAATTAGACGCAAAAAAGTGTTGTTTGTAAGAAACCCAATCTACATCATTTAAAACTTCAGATTTACCAGCATTGATATTGTCTACATCATCTTCTGCCTTATAATAAAAATGAGAATACATAGTATTTTCTGTCTTTATACTCTTTTCATGTCTGTATCCCTTTAAAGACCAATCTAAATTAATTGCGTTAGATGAATTAATAACATTGCTTAAACCTTGAGAACGTATAGAAAAATCAACCATATATTTCTTTGGTTTCATTTCGTATCTGTACTCTAAATATTGAGAATCAGAAACTTTTAACTTCATAGACAATACTTGATTGTCTCCGTTTTTAGTAAGTACAGGTTCAAAAAATAAATCTTGTGTATTTAAGATTCTGTTATCTGTTGTTCCAAAATTGATGTTAAAAGACGAGTTATTATCTTTTATCATGTATAAAGGAAGAGAATCGTGCGTTTTATAATTTTTGATTAACGCCTCAACAATTTGTCCCCCTTTATTATCAATGGTTAATTTTACTAAATTATTTTCTATTACAGAAGTTCCTTCAGCGCCATTAATAGCACTTAAAGCAAAAGCACCTAATTTATTTTTGTACGCTATTTGTTGTAGAGAATCGTTTCCAAAAACAGGCGTTTCTGGTTTAACGGTAGCTTTCGTTGTAGTGTTTTTTGTAGTATCTGTTACAACTTGTTCTGTGGTGATTTCTTCGGGGTCAATTTTAGGCTGATTTGTATTAAAATACCAAAGCATAATTCCTCCTAGAAGAATCATTCCTATAAAAGAATTTAAATCGAATTTTTTTTGTTCCATGTGTAAATTTAAAATGTCATTTTGTCAATTTTGATTTTCATTATTGATGAAAAACCGACAAATGTAGCAAAAGTGTATTGTTTTTTGCAGATTTTACTACAGTTATTGTTGATTGACTTAATAAGTCAAATAGTATTCCCTTTTTAAGATTTTAAATAATTTGCTTTAATCTTTAGACTGTTTTAGAGCTGCTTTAATAAAAGCCACAAATAAAGGATGCGGTTTTAACACCGTACTTTTATATTCTGGATGATATTGTACCCCAACAAACCAAGGATGTTTAGGGATTTCTACAACTTCTACCAATCCTGTTTTTGGATTTGTACCCGTTGCAATCATTCCTTTTAATTCAATTTGTTGTAAATATTCGTTGTTAAACTCATATCTATGTCTGTGACGTTCGCTTATGTTTTCTGTTTGATAAGCTTCGTATGCTAATGAGTTTTTTACAAGTTTACAATCCCAAGCACCTAATCGCATGGTTCCGCCTTTTTCTGTAACGTCTTCTTGACTTTGCATTAAGTTGATCACAGGGTTTCTACAATCGCTTTTCATTTCTGTAGAAAAAGCATCAACAAGACCAAGTACATTTTTAGCAAATTCAATAACAGCCATTTGCATTCCTAAACAAATTCCAAAGAAAGGAATGTTATTTTCTCTAGCATATTGTACCGCTTTAATTTTACCGTCGATACCTCTATCACCAAAACCTGGCGCAACTAAAATACCATTTACACCTTTTAAAAGTTCTTCAGTATTTTCTGGAGTTAAACTCTCAGAATGAATCCATCTAACATTTACTTTTGTTTCATGAGATGAACCAGCGTGAATAAAAGCTTCTGTAATAGATTTATAAGAATCTTGTAACTCAATATATTTACCAATTAAAGCAATTTCTACTTGGTGTTTTGGATTTTTATGTTTCTGTAAAAAGTTATTCCAAGTTAATAATTTAGGCTCTTGCTTAGATGTTAATTTTAATTTCTTTAAAACCACTTTATCTAAACCTTCTGCTAACATTAAATTAGGAACATCATAAATAGTTTCTGCATCAATAGACTGAATAACGTCTTCTTGCTTCACATTACAAAAAAGTGCAAGTTTTCGTTTTATATCATCAGAAATTTCGTGCTCTGTTCTACACACTAAAATATCTGGACTTACCCCACTTTGCATTAACATTTTAACAGAATGCTGCGTAGGTTTTGTTTTTAATTCACCTGCTGCAGCTAAATAAGGTACTAGCGTTAAATGAATAACGATAGCATTTTCTTCACCTTTTTCCCAAAGCATTTGTCTTACAGATTCTACATAAGGCAACGATTCTATATCGCCAACAGTTCCTCCAATTTCGGTAATAACAATATCATAATCGCCAGTTTCCCCTAAAATTTGAATTCTGTGTTTAATTTCATCCGTAATATGCGGAATAACTTGAACCGTTTTTCCTAAAAATTCTCCTTTTCTTTCCTTATTAATTACAGATTGATAAATTCTACCCGTAGTAACATTGTTGGCTTGACTTGTAGGAATGTTTAAAAAACGCTCGTAATGACCTAAATCTAAATCGGTTTCTGCACCATCATCAGTAACATAGCATTCCCCATGTTCATAAGGGTTTAAAGTTCCTGGATCTATATTGATATATGGATCTAATTTTTGAATAGTTACAGTAAATCCTCTTTCTTGTAGTAGTTTAGCTAAAGAGGCAGCGATAATTCCTTTTCCTAAGGATGATGTTACGCCTCCAGTTACAAAAACGTATTTTGTAGTATGCATGGTTATTTTAGGTTTGCGCAAAAGTACTAACTCTCGTTTTTATCACAAATAAAAAAGTGCAAAACATTTATAAAATTATTTAGTTGTTTGTGATATAAATAAAAAGATCTATATTCGTTAAATTAAAAATTAATATTATTAAAATAATTCTTATGAAGAAAACTTACTTACTTACTTACTTACTTACTCTTTTCAATAGTTTTTTTAGGATCTTGTGAAGATCCTTATTTGAAGGATAACACTATTTCAGAAACTTTAGGGTTTAATGATAATGTTTTACTGAAAAATGGTGTTCTGACCTTTAATACTAAAGGCGCATTCTTAAACTTATATGAAGAAGTGAAAACTCAAGGAGCAGAATCTTATTATAATAATAATATTAAAAACCTTGAGAACTTTAAAACATTAAGACCTTATTTCAACGAATCAGAAAACACTCAATTTGAACTTTTTTTAATTAAAAAGAAAAAAAAGGAAAAAGAAAATTCAAATTACTATTCTAAAGTTAATCCTTGTTCTCAACTAAAAAATAATGTTGAAGTTTTAGAGTTAGATGATAATGTAATTATTGACAACAATTTTGCAATTTTACTAAATGATGATAGAGAAATAGCTGTTGAAGGAATTTTATACAGATATCAAGAAAATGGAGTTTTTCAAGTGGAAGAGGCAAGAACTAATGAATTCAGATCATACATGAATGGTAATCCAGAGTTAAATAATACTTTTAATGACGAAAGTTATGGATTTCAGCTTATGGACTACCGTATAGAGTATTTTGATGATTGTAGCTCTGGTGGAGGTAGTGGAGGTAGTGGTTCGAGTACTATTACAGAACCAGATTTTTACAAAGCGAAACTTAATTTTGATACTGCTGAGTTTAGTAAAAATCCAAGTTTGTGGGGTGGTTTATTTGGTTATGCAAGAACAGAAACTGTAGGTGTACCAGATAATAAAAGAATGAAGTTGAAATTTTGGAATCGAAATTATGTGTTATTTAAGTCTTTCGGAACTGAAATACGTTTTCAGAAAGAAGTTTCATTTCTTGGGATTAGTGGTTGGCAAAAAAGTTATCCAGATAAAATAGCATTAGGGATTAATCATTTACAGTATAATTATGATCAGGGCGGTGAAACATATTTTAGCCCTTCTGTTTTTAATTCAACTATTTACTCTTTTAATGGTTATAATTATTATCCTAATGGGCAATTAGCACCAAATAGAATTCCGAAAATTGTATTTCCAGTTACAGAATTATTAGGTGGTACAAATTCCTTAGATGTGTTCATAACAAATCCTTTTAGTGATTTTGATTTTGAAATAAATAGAACTGCTGAGGAGTATGCAAATGATATAAATCAAGCTAGTGCAGCATTATTAGATTTAGGTATACAAAAAGGAGTATCGTGGTTGGGTTTAAAGCCAAGTACAACAACAACCATGTTTACTACAAAATTTTTAAAAAATGGAACATTAATGACTATTAGTAATAAAAACTGGTTTGAAGCCGAAGAAAATAACATTACTATATATCTAGATATGAGAGTGCCAACAATTACTGTTAAAGCAGATATAGGTGCTTCGGGTCAAAGTTTTTTTAGTAATCCTTCAATACCTTTCCCTGAACTTAACTTAGATAATTATAAAACAAGTGCCGTAGATTTTTATGGAGCTGTCTTGTATAAAAATAAATGGTATGGTAAAAGAATGGTTTCCAATGATTTTAAACGTAAATAATGAAAAAAATAATTATAGTTAAATTTTTACTATTTACTTTTTTTGTATGTGGTCAAAATAAATTGAGTGTAGAAAAATCTATTACTACTGTTCAGTTAGGAGCAGTAGGAGGCTGGGTAAATAATGAAATAAGATTGTCTGATGAAATTGCATTAAGAACCGAAGTTGGTTTATACACAGAAATAGCAGAAGGTATTGGTTTTTTTATGGCTCCTGAAATTACTTTAGAGCCAAGGTGGTATTACAATATAAGTAAAAGAGATTCTAAAAAATTAAATATTAAAAATAACTCAGCAAATTTTTTCACGATAAAAGCAAATTTTAGGTCTAGTGTTTTCGAAATTTCTAATTTTGATGAAAAAAGAGCAGAAAATAGTTTTGCCATTATTCCAAAATGGGGAATAAGAAGAAATTTAGGAACAAACTTTAATTACGAACTAGGTTTAGGTATTGGTTATTTATCATATATAAATCAAAAATACTTCACAGTAAGTGATTCAGATGGAATAATAATTGACCTTCATGTAAGAATTGGTTATAATTTTTAGCTTTGAGAAAAATTTATATACTATTTATTTGTTTAGTTCTGAGTTCTTGTTCGGTACTTTTTCCTGAAGGAATTACTTTTAATCCTGCAAACTATAATTACAATTATTTAACTTTTAATAAAAGATTAGTGTATAATAATGAAAGTTATTTGCTGTTTCCAACAAGTTTTGGTGATTCAGATTTTAATAATAATGGTAACTTAAATTATGTAGTAGATTTTTTTAATGAAAAATTAGGTAATAAAATCACTTTAAAGAACGATTATAAGGATAATAAAGGAAAACTAATGATCCCTTTTATTTCTGGCTATGATATTACCGACGAAGAAATCTTATTTTTAAAAGAAAATACAGACGTAAAATATGTAATTCTATCTAAAATTTTATATCTTAATCATTTAAAAGAAGTTTCTTTTCCTAGAAATAGCAAAGGAAGGTTTAATGATTCTAAATCTGGTGCCATGTCTTTTATAAAAATAGTAGACATTAAGACTAACACTATTTTATTAGAAATGAATTGTGTGGGTGAAGTTTCAGTTTCTGAAAATAGAGATTTAGCAACAGGAGACGGTAAATTACAACCAAAAGCGATCTATACAGATTCATATTCATTAGGGGAAAAAACAATGAAAAAACTTTTAAAAAAGATAAAGTGAAAATATTTTAATTTTTTTTCAAATACTGTTTGTCTAAAATAAAAACTGTTGTATATTTGCAAACGCTTTTAACGACGTGAAAAGTTAAGCGATAAAAATAATAAAGAAGATATTTAAAAATACAGATAATGCCAAAAAGAACGTACCAACCATCAAAGAGAAAGAGAAGAAACAAACATGGTTTCATGGAAAGAATGGCTTCTGCTAATGGTAGAAAAGTATTAGCTCGTAGAAGAGCAAAAGGAAGAAAGAAAATTTCTGTTTCTTCGGAAACTAGACATAAAAAATAAATGATTAACAAATGTTAATACATAAGGGTGTTACTTTTTATAAAGTAACACCTTTTTTTATACCTAAAAACTAATTATTTTTACAAACTAATAATACACAACTATTTACCATGCCAAAAAGAAAAGACCTCAATTCTGTTTTAATTATCGGATCTGGACCAATTGTTATTGGCCAAGCATGTGAATTTGATTATGCTGGTTCACAATCGCTTCGTTCTTTAAGAGAAGACGGGATAGAAACTATCTTAATTAATTCGAATCCTGCTACAATTATGACTGACCCATCTATGGCAGATCATATTTATTTGTTGCCTTTAACTACAAAATCAATCATTCAAATTTTAAAAGAGCATCCTCAAATTGATGCAGTTTTACCAACAATGGGTGGGCAAACAGCTTTAAATTTATGTATTGAAGCAGATACAAAAGGAATTTGGAAAGATTTTAATGTAAAGTTGATTGGTGTTGATATAGATGCTATTAATATTACAGAAGATAGAGAGCTTTTTAGAGAATTAATGTTAAAGATAGATGTGCCAATGGCGCCTCAAGCAACAGCAACATCATTCTTAGAAGGAAAAGAAATTGCACAAGAATTTGGTTTTCCATTGGTAATTCGTTCGTCATTTACTTTAGGTGGTGCAGGAGCTTCAATTGTTTATAAATCAGAAGATTTTGATGAACTTTTGAGTAGAGGCTTAGAGTCGTCACCAATTCATGAGGTGATGATTGATAAAGCAATGATGGGCTGGAAAGAGTATGAATTAGAGTTGCTTAGAGATAATAATGATAACGTTGTTATTATTTGTTCTATCGAGAATATGGATCCAATGGGGATACATACTGGAGATTCTATTACCGTTGCGCCAGCAATGACTCTTTCTGATAAAACTTATCAGAAAATGAGAGATATGGCAATTCATATGATGCGTTCTATTGGTGATTTTGAAGGCGGATGTAATGTTCAGTTTGCCGTTTCTCCGGATGAAAAAGAAGACATTATTGCTATTGAAATTAATCCACGTGTTTCTCGTTCATCTGCTTTAGCGAGTAAAGCTACAGGATATCCTATTGCAAAAATTGCAACAAAATTAGCAATTGGTTATAGTTTAGATGAGCTACAAAATCAAGTTACAAAATCTACTTCTGCGTTATTTGAACCAACCTTAGATTATGTAATCGTAAAAATACCACGTTGGAATTTTGATAAATTCGAAGGATCAGACAGAACTTTAGGATTGCAAATGAAATCTGTTGGAGAAGTTATGGGAATTGGCCGTTCTTTTCAAGAAGCATTGCATAAAGCTACTCAATCTTTAGAAATAAAGAGAAATGGTTTAGGTGCAGACGGAAAAGGATATACAGATTACAATCAAATTATAGAAAAATTAACAAACCCAAGTTGGGATCGTGTATTTGCTATTTATGATGCTATTGCTATCGGAATTCCTTTAAGTAAGATTTATGATATCACAAAAATTGATATGTGGTATTTAAAACAATATGAAGAATTATTTCAACTTCAAAAAGAAATTTCTACGTATAAAATTGATACACTTAGTAGAGATTTGTTATTAGAAGCGAAGCAAAAAGGATATGGAGACAGACAAATAGCACACATGCTAGGTTGTTTAGAAAGCCAAGTGTATACTAAAAGAGAAGAACTAAAAGTTCAAAGAGTTTATAAGTTAGTAGATACGTGTGCTGCAGAATTTAAAGCAAAAACACCTTACTATTATTCTACGTTCGAAAACGAAATTGTCACTCCAAATGGAGAGGTTGTTATTGCAAACGAAAGTATTGTAACTCCTAAAAAGAAAATTATTGTTCTAGGTTCTGGGCCAAATAGAATTGGACAAGGAATTGAGTTTGATTATTGTTGTGTGCATGGTGTTTTAGCGGCTGCAGAATGTGGTTACGAAACAATTATGATCAACTGTAATCCTGAAACGGTTTCTACGGATTTTGATACTGCGGATAAATTATATTTCGAACCTGTTTTTTGGGAACATATTTATGACATCATTCGTCATGAAAAACCAGAGGGAGTTATTGTGCAATTAGGGGGGCAAACGGCCTTAAAATTAGCTGAAAAGTTAACTAAATATGGAATTAAAATAATAGGAACATCTTTTGAAGCACTAGATTTAGCAGAAGATAGAGGAAGTTTTTCTACCTTATTAAAGAATAATAACATTCCGTATCCAGATTTTGGAATTGCAGAAACTGCAGATGAAGCTTTGGCTTTAGCAGATGAATTAGATTTCCCAATTTTGGTAAGACCTTCTTATGTACTTGGTGGACAAGGAATGAAAATTGTTATCAATAGAGAAGAATTAGTAGAGCATGTAGTTGACTTATTAGGTAGAATGCCTGGTAATAAATTATTGTTAGATCATTATTTAGATGGAGCAATTGAGGCCGAAGCGGATGCAATTTGTGACGCAGATGGAAATGTCTACATTATCGGAATTATGGAGCATATAGAACCTTGTGGAATTCATTCTGGAGATTCTAATGCAACTTTACCAGCCTTTAATTTAGGTGAATTTGTAATGCAACAAATTAAAGATCATACACATACAATTGCAAGAGCATTAAAAACAGTAGGATTAATAAATATTCAATTTGCAATTAAAGAGGATATAGTTTACATTATTGAGGCTAATCCTAGAGCATCTAGAACAGTACCTTTTATTGCAAAAGCGTACAAAGAACCGTATGTAAATTATGCAACAAAAGTAATGTTAGGTCACAATAAAGTAACCGATTTTACTTTTAATCCGCAATTAACGGGGTATGCAATTAAGCAACCGGTTTTCTCTTTCAATAAATTTCATAATGTAAACAAGAAATTAGGACCAGAAATGAAATCTACAGGAGAAAGTATTTTGTTTATTGATAGCTTAAAAGATGATGAATTTTACAACTTATACTCAAGACGTAAAATGTATTTGAATAAGTAAAAATTTAAATTTTAAAATATAATAAAGCATCAAATTCTAAATTTAGATTTTGATGCTTTTTTTTGTTAACTTTTTATGTGGGTTTATTCAATTTTTGATAACTTTTTCTTTTTAGTATGGAGTACAAAAGTGGCATTAAAACCGAAATGAAAATTGCCATCTTTAGCATTAAAGTTATTTGTAGTTTGAGTGATAAAAGTGTCCTCAGCAAAATTCCTGGCATTTGTCATTTGAAATTGTAATAATAAATGACTCAATTCCCAATTAACGCCTACCATAAAAGCGTTGTAAGTTTGTTTGGATTTTAAAGGATTAGCAACATAAAAATATTCTGATACAATAGAAGCATGACCTCCAATTTTATGTCGTCCACCAAAACCAATTGCAAACTGATTTTTTGGGTCATCATTTAAAGAATTTACTTCTTTATGTATAAAAGTTGGTGCTATTTGTAGAGATAAATCAGAATTTATTTTTCTAGCCACCAAAACTTGACTAGTAAACGCATATTTATTTGATGAAGAAGTTGTGGGTGCGTAAATTGTACCTCCTGTGTTTTCTTGAGTTCTATGAGAAAAACCTTGCACTAAAGTGATGCTTACAAATCCTTTTTTAGAATTTTCACGTTGTTTCATAAGTTTGTATTTTACAAAACCATCCGTAATTTTATCGTGATTTGTATACCCCAAACCTAAGGTTAAATTATCTGTAAATGAGTAATCTAAACCATAACGTGTACTTACAACATCTGCTAAAAAACGCTGACCTTCAAAGTTAGGAATGTTCCAATATCTGTTATATAAAGAAATTTCTAAAGCACCTTTTTTTCGTGTTTCAATAGAATGTCCTAAACCAATTCTTGTGGTTTTAAAAGTAGCAATTTCATAAACAGGTTTATCTGGGAATTCTTGGTCTAATTGGTCTAATAAATTTTGTGCATTTATAGAAGAATTAAAAACTATAAATGCTATTGTAAGCAATTGATATATTCTTTTATTCTTCATAAGGTAGGTATTGAAATCTAAATTTTATAGAAATAGTTTTTGCAATGTTGCTCGATAAAACGGGTGGAATTTTAATTTGAAAATCTTTTACTAAAACATCAAAATTGCCTGTTAAAACATAATTAGTATCTATGTTTTCTATAGTTGTTTTAATTTCTATTTCTTTTGTAATTCCGTGAATTGTTAATTTTCCGCGAATAATTTTTGTTTGTGTTTCTTTTTTTGATGCATCAAAATCTATGATTTTTCCAACAAAATTTGCTTTTGGATAGATGTCTGATTCAATATAACTTTCGTTAAAATGTTCGTACATTAAATCTTTTTTAAATACAAAAGCGCGCATTAACATACTGATAGCAATTTCTTTTTTATCGATATCTAAAATACTTAAAACTTGGTTGTTTTTGGCTTCGATATTTTCTAAAGAAGTATACGAAAAAAAAGAAATTTGACCTTGTCTTGCAATAAATTGATGTTGTTTTACATCAAAATCTGCAAAAGTAATAAACAAGAAAAATAGCGGTAAAAATTTATTCATTTGGTATTAAATCTATGGAGCAGTTTAGTAAAATAACATCTTTTAAAAAACCTTTACAAATTCCTGTTACTCGTATTTTTTGATGTTCTTTTAGTTGTTTTATGTTTTCTTTTTGATTCGGATTTATATCGCAAATTACTCCAAAAGTTTCAGAATTACTATTTAATATTATTGTATTTCTGTCGTTTAAGAAGGTGATTTTTTTTACAAAACCTATAACTTCTATAATTTTTCCTGCGTATAAACTATCAGATTTCTTTTCATTTATAATATAGGAGTTCACTAAATCAGTGGTATTTATAATAAGTGTTGCTGTTTCATTTTCTAAATTTTTTTCTGAGGATTTAAAAATAGATCCAATAAAAAAATAGCCACTTATTAAAAGTAGAAGAATGATAATGGAAAAAAAAATGTTCTTTCTGTTTTTCATGATTGTCATCCAAAGAAAGTTAAAATTAACTTTTTTTCGAGTAAAAATCTTTATGAAATGGAAAAAAGTGTATTTAAAGCGGAATTTTTACTTTTAGAAAGATAAGAATAAATAGTATATTTCGGCATTCTAAAAAATTATGAAAAAAGACAAACTTTACTTTTTAACTTTTTTATCTATTGCAGTCATATTTTTGTTCGTGGCTTTAATTGCATCACAATATTTTATAAAAGTGAGTGCAAATCAACTTATAGAAATACAGGTAGAATCAAGTAAAAGAGAGGCAGATGAATTTTCTAAATTGATTGATTTTCAACTTTCATCAGGAATAAAAAAAGAAGAAATTGTTATAAATATTCAGCAAATTATTGAGAATTCTAATAACGATACTTGGTTTATTAGTGTTTTTAATTGGGGAGGAAAAGAAGTTTGTCACCCAGATAAAACAAAAGTTGGTCAACTTGTAAAATCAAATGAAACCTTATTGTCATCCTTAAAAGAAAAAAATAATTCGGATGATTTGTTTGATATTTTAATGCTTAAAAGCAATCAATCAACATCAGAAATTATTCATATTTCACCTATTAGTAATTCTGATTTAATAGTTGCGGCAAATGTAAATATCAAAAGTATTTCTGCTCAGATGAATACCTTAAAAAATAATTTTTATCCTATTTTTTTAGTAATGGGAATTTTAGTAATCCTTTTTTCTTTTTTAGCAGTTAGAATTATTGGTAGTGCTTATGAAAAGCAATTAGAATTAAAAAATTCTTCGTTAACATCAGAAGTTGTTAACCTTTCTAAATTAAATTCAGACTTAGTTTCGTACAAAGAAAGAGTTGCAGAAACCCCAGAAAAAAATACAACAGAAGAGCCTTTAGAAAGTGAGAAACAAAGAATTCTTACCTATATTAGAAACGAGTTAGTGCCAATAGCAATCAAAGATATTGCATACATATATACAGAAAACACAATTACATATGTTGTGTGTTTTGATGGTAAAAAATCGACTACAAATATGAGTTTAGATGATTTGTTTACCAACTTAAATTCAGCCTTATTTTTTAGAGCAAATAGACAATTTATTATCAGCATTGCTGCGATCGATAAAATTATAAAATACGGTAATAGTCAGCTTAAAATTTTGTTGCAATCTAAAACTTCCGAAGAAATAATTATCAGTAAAAATAAAGCAGCAGAATTTAAACAATGGCTAAATATCTAGCTTAAATTTTAATGTAATATTTTAAAACTAGTTTTCTTTTAATTTTATGTTTTTTAAAGAAAAATAGAGGTAAAGCTCTATTTTTCTTTAAGATCAATTTTAGAATTACTGTTTTCAAAAAGTTGCAAATAATCTTCTATTTTAAAAGCTTTACTACTAAAACGTGAAGTTCTGTTTTTACTCTCATTTTGTCTGGTGATACTTCTAGCAAAACGTCTAATTTCATTTTTAGAAGTTAAAACAATTCCAGGTACAGGTGCACTTTTTCCAAGATTATCCTTTGCAATCATTGTAAAATAAGAAGAATTACAATGTTTTTTCTCTCCGGTTCTAATGTTTTCAGATTCTACTCTTAAACCAACAACCATAGAAGTTCTTCCAGTATAATTTATAGATGCTTTCATGGTTACCAATTCCCCAACTTCTATAGGATTTAAAAAATCTACTTTATTTACAGAAGCGGTAACACAATAGTTACCAGAATGTTTAGAAGCGCAAGCAAATGCAATTTGATCCATCATATTTAAAATATGACCACCATGTATTTTTCCGCTAAAGTTAGAGTGTGACGGTAGCATTAACTGAGTTATTGTTACTTGAGATTCACTAATGTTTTTAAATTCTATTTTTGTTTCAGCCATAAATTCAAAAATACAAATCTTTTTTTTTCAAATCATCTATAAGTTATTAAAAATTTCAAGGAAAAATATTCCTTTTAAGAGGTATATTTTCCCCTTTAGCTTCATTTAATTGGTATGAAGGTCTTGTGTAAGTATTTTTGATATAAATACGAACTTTAAAATTTTTATCATGACTAAAAAATTACTTTTCATTACCTTATTTTTTGTATCATTTTCTATGGTAGCACAAACAAATACAATTACGATAGATTGGAGTTTTAATTCTACACCCTCAGCTTCTGGGAATGCAAATGCAAGCAGAACCATAGAAGTTGGCGATACAGTTACTTGGAATTGGTATGCTAGTGGTACTCATAACGTAAAGAGTAACACATCTGCTAAAGAGCAATTTGAAAGCGAATTTTTTGGAAATGGAGGAACCTTTTCTCACACATTTACGTCCATAGGAACAAATGATTATATATGTCAACCTCATCCTTCAACTATGTTCGGAACAATTACAGTGGTTGCAGAAGGTGTTTTAAATACAAATAACGTTGCGTTGTTAAGCAATATTAGAATATATCCAAATCCTGCATCATCAAGAATTAATTTCAATTTGAATAACAATGAAGATTTAAACGTAAAAATTTACAATTTGTTAGGAAAAGAAGTTTTAAATAGTTCTATCGATGAGACTAATAATTCAATATCTGTTGCAACTTTATCGAAAGGAATGTATATCGCAAAAATAATGTCTACTGATGGCAAAAGTTTTTCTACAAAAAGATTCGTAAAACAGTAATTCTAAATTTAGAGTTCAGTTTTAGTTCTTTTAAAACTCAAAAACCGATTGTATTTTTTACAATCGGTTTTTTATGTGCGTTAATTAAAGTAAATTTGTGAAGCTATAAAACCTTTAAAAATGAACTACATTTTATTTGATGGCGATGTTAGAAAATCGTTATTACCCTTAACATATACAAAACCCGTTGCAGATTTAAGAGTCGGAATTTTAACCATTAGAGAAAAATGGGAAAAACATTTAGGCACTACAACCACAACAATAACCGAAGAGTATTTAGAAGAAAAATATCCAATGGTTGAGTTAGAACAAAATATTTTGATAAACGCTTCGTTTTGTCCAACAAATAGTTTGGTAGAAAAAGTTAAAAATTTATCAGAAAATGAAGCTATTTTTAAAGGTGATGATGTAATTGCTTTTTTTACTTCTGATTCTCAAGAAGAAGTAAATTTTGATGCATACAAGCATATAGAATTTGATGAAGAAATTATACAAATTAAAAATACTTGGGATATTTTTTCTTTAAATGATGTAGCAATTCAGCAAGATTTCGATTTGATCACAGAGGGTAGAACATCTCAACCAATTCCTGAAGGAACTAGATGTATAAACCCAAAAAATATATTTTTAGAAGAAGGCGCAAAAATTACTTTTGCAACTTTGAATGCTTCTGATGGACCAATATATGTTGGTAAAGATGCAGAAATAATGGAAGGATGTGTTGTTAGAGGTCCTTTAGCAATGTGCGAACATTCAGTTTTAAAAATGGGCGCAAAAATATACGGAGCAACAACTTTAGGACCATATTGTAAAGTCGGCGGTGAGGTAAATAATGCCGTTTTAATGGGGTATTCTAATAAAGGTCATGATGGGTTTTTAGGAAATTCTGTTTTAGGAGAATGGTGTAATTTAGGTGCAGACACTAACAATTCTAACCTAAAAAATAATTATGCAGAAGTTAAATTATGGGATTATGAAACTGGGCGTTTTGCAAAAACTGGCCTACAATTTTGTGGTTTAATAATGGGGGATCATTCTAAATGCGGAATTAACACTATGTTTAATACAGGTACAGTAATTGGCGTTTCTGTAAATATTTTTGGAAGCGGATTTCCTAGAAATTTTGTTCCTTCTTTTAGTTGGGGAGGCGCATCTGGATTTACAGAATATAAAACAGATAAAGTTTTTGAAGTAGCAGAAATTGTTATGAAACGTAGAAATATTGAATTTGATCAAGTAGAACAACGAATTTTAGAACACGTTTTTGAAGAAACTAAAAAATATAGAAATTATTAATTTTTAGTTTCTAATCATAAAGTAAAAACCATCTCGAATTGAGATGGTTTTTTATATTTATGAAAGAATAGTTTTCTACTTAAACAGCATGTTTATGAGCTTTGTAAGAAGATCTTACTAAAGCGCCACTTTCTACATACATAAAGCCCATTTCTAAACCTATCGTTTCGTATTTTTTAAATTGTTCTGGAGTAATAAATTCTTTTACTGGTAAATGTTTTTTTGTAGGTTGTAAATATTGACCAATGGTTAACACATCTAAATTAACACCTTGTAAATCTTTCATAGTTTGGATAACTTCTTCTTCAGTTTCTCCTAAACCAAGCATTAATCCTGTTTTTGTTCGCATTCCTTTTTCTTTTAGGTATTTTAAAACACCTAAACTTCTATCGTATTTTGCCTGAATTCTAACTTCACGAGTTAACCTTCTAACAGTTTCCATGTTATGAGAAACCACTTCTGGATGCACTTCTATAATTCTATCAATTTGAGTTGTGTTTCCTTGAAAATCAGGAATTAATGTTTCTAAAGTTGTATTAGGATTAGCTCTTCTGATAGCATCAACAGTTTCTGCCCAAATAATAGAACCTCCATCTTTTAAATCATCTCTATCTACAGATGTGATTACAGCATGTTTAATACTCATCAATTTTATAGAACGGGCAACTTTTTCTGGTTCATCCCATTCTACAGTTTCTGGTCTTCCAGTTTTTACACCGCAAAAACCACAAGAACGAGTACAAATGTTACCAAGTATCATAAATGTAGCAGTTCCTTCACCCCAACATTCGCCCATATTAGGGCAACTTCCACTTGTACAAATGGTATTTAGTTTATATTTATCAACCAAACTTCTAAGTTCTGTGTATTTTTTACCAACAGGTAATTTTACACGTAACCATTTTGGTTTTTGTTGTTTTTCACTTGGAACTATTACAGATTCTATTGCCATTTTATATCGTAATTAAAAAGCAAATTTACAAAGAAAATAAGGAATGGAAAATGTTAAAAGGTGAAGAATTTATATTGCTTTACTTTTTTGTGATACGAACGTTTTTATCTTTAAAAAGGGTGTTTTATTTTCTGGTATATCAATAGATGGCTCAATCTTTTTTATTTGTGAGTTTAAATTTTATTTTATCAAGGTTTAAATTTAAAATTAATGTGCTCGAAAATAAGAAAAAAACCAATAATTAAGTTTCTTTATCAATCAGTAAGAAACTAATATTTTTTTATTTAGTTTCTCTTTATAATTTCTGCTAACAATTTTTTTGCACGCAAAAGTTTTACTTTTACATTGCTCATTGGTTCGTTAATTTGTTTAGAAATTTCTTTATAACTTAATTCTTGAAAGTATCGTAATTGAATGACTTCTTGATATTTAGGTTTTAATTTTTTAATATCCTTAAGTAGTTTAGCTAAGTTTTGTTCGCCAATAATTTTATCTTCTGGAGTAGGATTTTCATCAACAACCAAATAGACTTTTTCTTCTTGTTCTTTTGTGGTTTCTACAGAGATAGAAGCATTTTTTTTGCGTAATAAATCGATATGTACATTTTTAGAAATGGCAATTAACCAAGTTTTAAAAACGTATTTTTCATCAAAAGTTTGTATTTTATCAAAAGCTTTAGAGAAGGTTTGTATAGCAATATCTTCTGCATCATTTTCGCTTTTTGTACGTTTTAATTGATAATTGTATACGGATGCCCAATAAGTCTCTAACAAATATCTAAATGCAGCTTGATTTCCTTCTTTAGCTTTGGTGATATTTAGTTCGAGTATTTTATCGATTATTTCCAATGATTTGGTTTTGATTTCAAGTTAGCAATAAATATACTAATTTGAAACAATAATAAACCAATTTCTAAGAAAGGTGCGAAAAATATAATTTGTGGTTCATTTAGCTTTTTTGCTGATAAACCAATAATGATATAATTTGTTATAAAGTAAAACGCAATTACAGAAAGTGTTAGTGTGTATGAGTAGGTAAAAAGTAAAGTAATGGCCAAAGCATAAAAAAGTACCTTTGTAAAAGTAAATCCATTTAATAAAAAACGATGTTTAAATTTGTAATCTTTTTTAATTGAATCTACATCTTTTTTGTCAGCAAACCATTTAGAAAATGATGTTGGCGCGTCTGTTTCTATAAAACTATTTTCTGATAAACAGATCGTAGTATTTTCTTTTGTTGAAGCATCTCTTATAAACAAATTAGCTTCTCCAAAATTTATTTTCATATGATTTATAAATCCGTTTACCTTAAAAAAGGTTGCTTTATTATATGCGTAATTTCCATCAAATGCCATGTAAGATAAGTTTCTTTTAGAAAAACCAAAACACTTAATAGCAGTTGTTAAGTTTTCGAAACGAATAAAAAGGTTTAAAAAAGTATTTTCTTTTTTGTATTTTTTATATCCTAAAATTATAGCTTTTTTAGAGGTATAATTTCTACTCATTTCTGTAATCCAATCTTTAGAAACAGGATGACAATCTGCATCTGTAAATAATAAATGGTCGTATTTAGATGCCTTAATACCTAATGTTAATGCGTATTTTTTACTAGCCCAAAAAGCTTCGTTATTTTCTACGGTTACAATTTTAATATTTGAATGTTTTTCTGCGAATGATTCAATAATATCACTAGTTTCATCAGAAGAAGCATTGTCAATTAAAACAATTTCGAAGTTAGAATGCGTTTGCTCTATAATTAAAGGCAATAAATTGCGGATATTTTCACCTTGATTTTTCACTAAGATGATAACAGAAACAGGAATTTCTATTTTTGTTTTTCTGGGTCTTTTTACCTTAGAAAGAAAGGTTGCCAAAAAAAATAAATAGCTTAACTGAATAACTGTACATACTACAAAAACGTAGAAAATTACAGATAAAATCATTATTGTTTTAAAGGTTTAATTATGCTGCGGTTCAGAACAACTATCAAACTTATCTGGTGTTTTTCCACAAAAGCCACAAGATTCTCCTGTCTTGTTTAACATTGGGTTTTGACTAGCACAAGTACCTGCAAATTTACCATCTTTTTTAGCCCAGATTTTTATAGCAATTCCGGCTACAGCAAGCGATAATAAACCTAAAGTAAGTAATAATAATTTCATAAAAAGGAATTAAAGTGCAAATATACATTTTATTAATGTTTTTTTTACACTAGTAAAGCATTTTTTGTATGTTTACTTTTGATAAACACCCCATTGGAAGAATTACGTTTTATAGAGGAATTAAAGGCTGGAAAACAAGCTGCATATAGTCAACTTTTAGATGATTATCAGCAGAAGGTTTTTGGTACTTGTATTTCTTTTGTGCCTAATAGAGAAGATGCAGAAGATATTGCACAAGAAGTTTTTTTAGAGGTTTTTAAATCGATTTCTAATTTTAAAGGAGACTCTAAGCTCTCTACTTGGATTTATAGAATTGCTACCAATAAATCTTTAGAATTCATCAGAAAGAAGAATACCAAAAAACGTTTTGCGTTTATGCAATCAATTATGGGAAATGAAATTCCTATGGATAAAACGAGCTATTTTACAGAGTTCGATCATCCAGGTATTTTATTAGAAAATAAAGAAAAATCTGCAACTATTTTTAAGGCGATACATACCTTGCCAGAAAGTCAAAGAGTCATTTTTACATTGGCTAAAATTGATGGTAAAAGTTATCAAGAAATTGTAGAAATTACGGGTAAAAGTTTATCATCTGTAGAATCTATATTGTTTAGAGCAAAAAAAGGATTACAAGGAAAATTGGAAAATTTTTACAAAAATGATAAATCATAGATTATTTAGTAAAAAAAAAGAGAAAGTAACGCAAGTTTTTATACTTTCTTGCATCTAAGTACATATAATTGTTTTTAAAAATTGATTAAAAATGAAAAATAAAGAACATATAAATCAGCAAGTTGAGGCTACTTTTAATACTTTAGATGCTATTGAAGAAGTAAAAGTAAATCACTTTTTTAAACATAAAGTGCTTCAGCAATTAGAGAATCAAAAAGAAGA
>TARA_R110002167_G_scaffold119218_6_pt1 | contig 31601 bp, 14 predicted proteins | sample TARA_R110002167 | Tara Oceans TARA_R110002167 (sample SAMEA4398238) | marine metagenome | biome: Polar Biome; feature: [MES] marine water layer (ENVO:01000295) within the mesopelagic zone...; material: water (ENVO:00002006), including particulate matter (ENVO:01000060) such...
GCTTTAAAATTAAATTAATATTAAAAATTATGAAAACAATTATAATAATGATAGCAGCTATGAGCCTAAATCATAGTGCATTAAAAATTAAATCAAGTTTATTTATTGAATTAGATAGAGGAACAAGATATTATTGTGAAGTAAGACAATGTGACAATGATCCATTTACAACAGCTGACGGATCTATAATTGATCCAATTAAATTAAAAAACAAAGAAATCAGATGGTGTGCATTATCAAGAGATTTGATATGGAATAAATACAGGCAGGGAATTCATGCAGAAGGTTTTAGAGGACTTTATGAATTTGGTGATACAATCTTTGTAATATCTGAAACGTGTCCACAAATCAACGGAAAATGGATAATACACGATACAATGAACAAACGTTATAAAAAATCAATTGACTTTTTAATTGATCCTGTGAATAATAAGCCTAAACTAGGAGTCTGCAAAGATGTAAAAATACTTAAACCTGACTATACAGCTTATAAGCCTAACTAAAAAATAGAATAATTTTAAATTAAAACAATGAAAAAAGCACATTGGGTTCATGATTATGAAACTTTATGTAATTGTTTTGTTGCTGTGTTTGAACATTATAAAACTTCTGAAAGAAAAGTTTATGTTATACACGATCTGCAAAATGATCTTAAAGAATTCCTTAAGTTTTTAGAAACTAATGAGGAAAATAAAGAGTGGCATATATCATACAATGGTTTAGCCTTTGATGCTCAAGTCACTCAATATATAATGAATAACGCCCAACTATGGGAAAACATGTCCGGATGTGCAATAAGTGAAGCTATTTATTTATTTGCTCAAGAAACAATAGCTAGACAAAATAGAAGAGAGTTTGGTATTTATGCTCCTTGGGATATGGCTATAGGTCAAATTGATTTATTTAAAATGCATCATTGGGACAATCCTGCTAAACGTTCTAGTCTTAAATGGATACAATATAGTATGGACTGGGAAAACATGCAAGAAATGCCTATAGATCATACTACACCAATTAAAACGCAAGAAGACTTAGATATGATTATTAGTTATTGCATTAATGATGTAACTTCTACTAAAGAGATTTACAATAGATCTCAGCCACAAATTAAATTACGTAAAGAGTTAACCTCTCAATATAACATTGATTTATTTAGTGCTTCTGAGCCAAAAATTGCTAAAGAATTATTTGCATACTTTTTAAGTAGAAAGTTAAATGTACGTGAGCGTGAAATAAAACAAATGAAGACTTATAGATCTATAATTAAAGTTAAAGATCTAATACTTCCTTATATAAAGTTTACATCTCCTGTGTTTCAGCAAGCTTTAATAAGATTTAATTCTTTAGAGCTTGATGCAATGAGTCTTAAAGGTCAATTTAAATACAAACTTGAACACAAAGGTGTTCATACAACTTTTGCTTTAGGTGGTATTCATGGTGCTAGAAAAAGTGGTGTATATAAATCAGATGAAGATCATATTATTATGTCTTCAGATGTCACTAGTTTCTATCCTAATTTGGTTATTAGAAACAATTGGGCACCAGGTCATTTTCCAAAAGAAGAATTTTGCGAGCTATATGAATGGATTTTTGATGAAAGAGTTGCAATTCCAAAGTCTAATCTCATGAATTACGTATACAAAATTATACTTAATTGTATATTTGGTTTAAGTAATGAAGAGAATAGTTTTTTTTATGATCCGGAACTATGCATGCGTATAACATTAAATGGCCAATTAAGTTTGATGATGCTATATGAAATGATATGTGAAAGAATTCCAGAAGCATTTGGTTTACTTCAAAATACAGATGGTGTTGAAATTAGAATTCCTAGAGATAAAAAAGATCTTTATTTAAAGATTTGCAAAGAATGGGAAGATTTAACTAAACTAAATTTAGAACATGATACTTATGAAAAAATCATATTAGGTGATGTAAATAATTATATTGCCGTTAATGAATATAAAGAGGTTGATTTGACTAATTGGAGAAAGATTAAAGAAAATAATCCTCATTACTTATTTAAAGTAAAAGGGTCTCAATTTATGTATGCTGCAGTTAAGCTTAAAGGGAGATTTAATTTCCATGATTTAGCTCTTCATAAAAATAAATCAAAGCTTATAGTTCCTAAAGCAATATATAATTACTTTGTTAAAGGTGTTCTTCCAGAAGATTACGTAACTCAGAATAAAAACATATTAGATTATTGTATTGGTATGAAATCAAAAGGAGCTTGGAAACAAGTTTCAAGATCAATAGATGATGGTTTATATTCAGAAAAAAAACTTCAGAAAATAAATAGATATTATATATCTAAGCCTGGAAAAGAAAGCGTGAAAATGATTAAGGTTAATAAAGATGATGGAAGAGAAATACAATGTGAAGCAGGTGTTTGGGAACAAACAATATATAATGATATAAAGTTAAAACTTAAATGGGATGACTATAATATTAATACAGCCTACTATAGCAAAGCTATTGAATCTGAAATAAACAATATATTATCCGCAAGTATTAATCAATTAAAATTATTTTAATGAAAGAATTAAAATATAAAATATTATCATCCATAATAATGATTTTAATATTAGCAATAACTGCCTATATAATTATGGTATAAATTTGGAATAAACCAAAGTAATTTATACATTTACACTTATAAAGTTTAAAAAATGAAAAGTCAAACTAACGTAGAAAAAAGCTATGTGCTTAATGCCCCACTACCAAACCATGGTAGTACATATACAGTTATATCACATAAACAAGTGATAGATACTACAAAACAAATGCTATCTAATAGTGGCTTTGTTGTTACACATGAATATTATAGAGCAAATGGTCAAGGTCAAGTTGCTCAAGGTATATATCATATAAAATCTATACATAATCCTGAAAATTCAACAGATAATGATTTAGGGATGATGTTTGCTTGGACAAACTCCTATGATAAGTCTATAAGGTTTCAGTGTGCATTAGGAGCCTATGTAATGGCTTGTTCTAATGGAATGGTATGTGGAGAACTTAATTATGCTAGAAAGCATACAGGGACTGCAGATCAAGAAATTAAAATGCAAATATCTAGTCAAATTAAAAATGCTCAAAAAGCATTTGATAGAATTAAAAAAGATAAAGATGCGTTAAGAACAGTTACATTATCAGAAAAACAGCAAGCTGAATTATTAGGTAGAATGTTTTTTACTGAAGATTTAATTAGTCCTAGACAAATGAGCACTGTTAAAGATGAAATGGAAAAGCCATCTTTTGATTATAAAGCAGATCAAGATAATGCTTGGGCTTTTTATAATCATGTAACACATGCTTACAAGAGTGTTCATCCAAGGTCTTGGTTAAGCGACACTAAAAACTTTCATGATTTTATGACAGCAAATGTATTAAAAGGTATGGGTATTATAAATACAGATACAATTAATACAAATAATGTTGTAGATCAAAATGAAAGTGATGTTATGTTAGATTTAGAAGAAAAGTCTGAAATTCATATTGAACCTGAATTAGCAGATGTAGTATTTGAAGATGATGGCAAAGCCGTTCCGGTATATGTTGAAAAAGTTATTCAACAAAAAGAAGATATTGAAGAATCAAATTATGATTTTGAACTTTGATTGCAATAGGTTTAATATTAAAAGCTTTAATAGCCGTTGGTATTATCTATCTTATAGCTACAAGACAAGATAGGTATTAAAAACATTTTCTGAAAGAAAGATATGAAAAGAGAAACCAACCCGCTAGTTACAATGTTCTAGCGGGCTCTTTTTGTATTTTATTTTATGCTTCTACTTTAGCATCTGTAACATGCCAATTTCCAGAAATTAGATCATAATATGCTGTAATATATAGCCATTTACCAGGTAAAGTTGCTGAAGGCAATGTAACGGCTGCACCAGCTGTTGTGTTGAATAAAGTCCATATAGAATCCCAAGTTAATACTTTTGAAAAACCATCATCTTTTATTTTAAGAATTAATTGTTGTCCATCTCTCAAAGCATTAATAGGAGCACCTATAACAAGAGGAGTAGCGGCTTGTGCAGAAATCTGCGCCATCCCAATATCTGTTACATCTATTACCCAAGGTATTATTATTTTTTCTTCTGTTATAGAGGCAGGTAAATTTGTTGAAATTTTTACCACTCCAGTTGTAGTAGAAAAAACAGTTTTAGTAGTTAAACCAGTTGCTGATCTAAAATCAAACTTATTTGCAGATCCTACAACTTGTCCTTCATTCATTACATCTATAGTAGCAACGTTTAATTGCGGACCATAACCTGTTTGTAATTTAATATCATCTAAGGCAATTTGTACTGTAGGACTTAATGTTGTGCTACAACATCTATATAATGAGAAATTTAAATATCCAATTGTATCTACTGTTCCTGGATTAGATCCAAACAATGCCGTTGGTATTGTTACTAGTTGCCATGTATTGATTAAAGAAAAATCTATATAATTACCTGCTTCTACCCAACCTAAATAACCTGCGGTAGAAGAATTATCACCATACGCAAATATTCTAAAATAACTTATGTCAGCATCTACTAAACTTGCAGGAAGATTTATTCTAAAGCTTAAGACAACATATTCACTTCTGTCTACAGGAGTACCTGTACTAAAATTAACACCTTTTCTAGCACCATATCTTCCAATAGTTGCTAAAGTACATTTAGTTCCTTGAAAAGGAACTGGCGTAGTTGAAGAAAAGTCTGCTGTATTACCTGTACTTACGGCACCAATCCAATCTGGACCTGTAGAATCATCTCTGTATATAAATTCTGTGTTTATTGTAGGACTAGTTGCATTAACACCTACTAAAACAAATTGTACTAAAACTTGATCGCTATTTATTGCTGGAGTTAAAGGTGTTTGTGCAGCTACCCCTTGAACTACAGACACTGATAGATTTTCATCAACTACAATAGCGTCAAATCTAGCGTAAGTTGGATCACCTCCATTTAATGTTAAGCTTGTTGCAGCAGAAGTATATTGAATACCCGATATAGAATACACTAGTACACTTATATCAAATACTAAACCTATTTCAGAATAACTAGCGCCTCCTGATATTAATGAATTTCCTGCAGACTGATTTGAAGTTGCAATTAAAGGATTTGCAGAAGTACCGTCACCTGTAATTGTAATACCATCTGTAATAACTGCCGTACTACCTGCTCTAGAACTAAGATCAATTGTATTTACATCGTCAGTTATAGTTACACTTCCATCTGTACTAGTAAGACTTTTAAATTCAAAGTCTTCTCCTGTTTTTTGCTTAAAGCATCCAGCACCAGCTCCAACATTAGATGCTGTATTTAATTCAGCTAAACAATTAAATTCAATAAAATTATTGTCAACACTTTCATTAATTATTAAATTTAATGATAATGATTTTAATCTTCTAAAATTTATATAACATTCGTTAGTATCAGGATCTGTAGTTTTATCTCTAAAAACACCCGCTGATGACAATGCACCAATAGGAACATTAATAGGTAAGCATTCATTTTGTTCAACAAAATCTTTAATCTTTATGAGCTTAACATTTTTATAAGGAACAGGGGATGCAATACCTTCTATTTCAGGCTCTGTATGTACACCTAGTACAATAACATCTTCTGGTAAAGCTTGGGTAACGTATTGCCTTCTTCTTATAAGGCTAAGTATGTCTGTTAAAATATTCATCTCTTACCCATATAAGTATTTGCTGAAGGAACCGTCCCTCCTAAATTCTTTTTTTTAGTATGCTTACATCCACAATCTTTTTTTTTATTAACTAATTGAGGCATTGACATATCTAAACGTCCTTCTAAAGATGTTAAAAGTGAATGTGATTTTTTCATAAGTTATGTATTATAATTATTTAACTTTTATATATTAATTTCTACACTGCATATTAAAAGATATAATTTAACTGTATGATAATTAAATTCTGAATCTGGACGTAACCAATCCCAACCTAAAGCAAATCTATCATGAGGCCAATGAAAAGAAATTACCATAAAATTTTCATACATTATATTTTACTTTTAGTTTTTACACAAAGTCCTTGGCGGCATGAACCTAAACAAACTTTACCTTTAGTTAACCATTGTATTAATATACAAATATTTCTCATTGCTTTAAGTTCTATTTTTTATCTTTCAATGCTTTTTTTTCAGCACGTTTTTCTCTCCAAGTTTTTATCTTACCTACTTTCTCTACAGATCTACCTCCAAAGTAAGCTCCAATAACCGTAATTAAAACAATCTCTAATAAATTAGTCCATTTATCTTCAACATTAAACTTAATAGATCCAGCATCAATAAAAACCATAATTACTGTACAAAAAACAAGAAACATTAAAACCATTGGTCTAACGTTTTTGCTTAACCAACTATCGCTGGACATATCAGATTCCCATCTTTTTGTTACATTCTCATCTATTGATTGCTGTCCTTTTATTAAGAGATCTTCTAATTCATTTTTTAGAATAGTTTTCTCTTCATTGCTAGTTACAACATCGTCAACAATTTTACCAGCATTTTCAAGAACACCTCCAAATATTTTTTTTATCCATGGAACTGCCATAATAATTTATTTTTTCATTTTAGATGTCATTTTTTTAACTCTTTTTTGAGATACTTTTTTTGTAGAACTTTTACGTTTTGTTACTGATGACGAAGGTCCAGAACCTTTAGTAACTGTTTTACTTCTAGACACAGTACCTTTAGCAAAAGGATTCATTGGATTTGAAACTGATTTTGTTTTAGTAACTGTTTTACCATTTCTTTTATTCTTAGTAACAGTTTTTGTAGTTTTTGGAGTACCTCCATAAGTTCCAGGACTAGGTGACTTAGTAGTAACAGATACAGTTCTTCTTTTAGGCTTAGTAATGCTTCCACCTTTTTGGTAAGTCATTTTGGCTTTTTTCATACTATTTGGCATGGCTTTAAATTTTAATTGTTTATTATTTTATATAGAACTTACTTTTTAGCATTTTTTCTCACTTTGCTCATGTCAGTTTTAGAAGTTGGCCCACCTTTTTTATATTTAACGCTAGCTTGTCTTCTAGGGTTGCGAGAATTGTTATTAATAGAAGATATACTTTGAGCAGTGTTATTAGCGGGTTTATATACATTTACAGCAGGAGCAGTGTCAGGAGTTGTAGTCATGCCTGGAGCTACATTAGCTCCACCTTCATAGTTATTTACATCACCCGGACTATATGCAGCTGGATTAACATTCACATCTGCTAAATTACCAGTATTATTATTAGCAGTATTTTGAGCAACAAGGTTTGAAACAGTATTTGCAACAGGACTTGCTTTAACAGCAAGATCTACTACATTATTTACAGCATTACCAAAATTATTAGCAAACTGATTTCTTTTTTCTGTTTTTGTGGTAAAATCATTAAGCTCATTTGTGTTACGGGCAGTTGTTACTTCACCTCTTTGAACTATCTTGTTTAGTTTATTTTTTCTTCTTTCACCTTTTTTAGCAGCTCGGAATTCTTTACCAGTCATAACTCCATCTTGTGCTTTTGATAATTCTCTTTTTTTATCAGCAAAGTATCCCATAGGATTTCCTTTATAGTCTGAAGATTTTATTTTTGACATGATATTAGTTTTTAATTATTTCTTTTTTTTTCTTTTTTCTCCTCCGTACATATTATTTTCTGGAATTGAATCAAAAGTTGTTTGCATACCTGGAGCTACATTACCTTTAGAGCTAGTAGTATAATTACCCATATCTCCAGGACTATATGTAGAACCACCATGTTTCATCATTATTCTTCTATTTTCTCTAATTGCTTTTTCAAGCTGTCTCTTTCCAAGCATTTTTGCAATTGTACTTTTCCAATCAGGAAGACCCATAACGGGTTCTATTTTAAATGGATCTTTATCATAAACTTTTTTAGTTACAGGTTTTTTAACCTTAGCTTTAGATGTTGATCCACCTGGTTGATATTTTGGCTTAGATTTTTTCATTGTAGTTTATTTTTTAGAATTTTTTTTCTTACTACGTGGCTTTCCTTTTAAGGCATCTACAACATCCTCCATTTCATATGCTGCTTTTTCAGCTCTATCTTTAATTTCTTTTGCTACAGCAATAGTTTTTTCATCAACACTTGTTAATGACCAAAGCCATATCCAAAGCATTTTAAGATAAAGGAATATACTTTGAAGTGATAAAGTCCATATAAGCCCAACAATAAATTTTAATACTTTTTTCATAAGTTTATTTTATACTATAATATACAAAAAACTAGTGAAACAACCAAAAGACAAAAAGTATGATTAACTTCTTTGCTCGTGAATAGCTTGTATAATTCTAAGTTCCATAGCCTGCATTTCTGTTTTCAAGTCTGCTATTGCTCTGTCTTGAGTAACACGGTTTTCTTCAACTTGTTTTTTAACATCATCAATTCTTTTATGAAGTGTTAGGTTACCAGCTTTTTTATCATCTTTAATTTCATCCATGTCTATTTTAAGATTACTTAAAATTACCGATTGGATTTCAACCTTACCTTTTAAACTGTACCATACAGCTAATGCTCCTACTATTGCTGATAACAATGACACTAATGCCTCAAAACCTATCCCAAATCCTGTAATTTCCATCTAATAAAAAAAAAATATATATAAAATGCAATAATACTTATTACAGCATACTATAATATACATATAAAAAATGTAATTTTATAATTAAAAATTAAGAAAATAACCATATGAAGAAAAATGTTTTTAACTTGGTATTATTACCAGAAGAGCCTATGCTCGGTATACAATTAATAAACGCATCCTGCGTTGTAGAAGATGATCAAATTAAAAAAGTAATTGGCCTAGAATTAGGTTTATTATTTATTAAATTATCTTGGATAAGAATTAAGTAAAATAACTTGATTTTAAGTTTTATTATACTTAAATTAAGTATAGACGAGTTGCAAAACTAACACCCTGTTTTCTAACAGCAACTCAATCAATTATTAATAATAAAAATTAATTAAATGGAATTAAGCAATAAAATTCTTAGTGACATTACTGTCCACATGAAATATGCAAGATTTATCCCATCTCTTAACAGAAGAGAAACATGGGATGAACTTACAACAAGAAACAAGGAAATGCATATTAAAAAATATCCGGAATTAACGGATGAAATTAATAGTGTATATAAACTTGTATATAATAAAAAAATTCTCCCATCAATGAGGAGTATGCAGTTTGGAGGAAAACCAATTGAAATATCACCAAATAGAATATATAATTGCGCTTATTTACCAATAGATGATAAAACAGCATTTAGTGAAATAATGTTTTTATTATTAGGAGGAACTGGAGTAGGATACTCTGTTCAAAAACATCATGTAGATAAACTACCTCCTATAAATAAACCTTATATCAAAAGAACTAGAAGATTTTTAATAAGTGATTCAATTGAAGGTTGGGCGGATGCTATTAAAGTTCTTATGAAGTCTTATCTTAATGGAAAAAGTTCTAGTGTAGAATTTGATTATTCAGATATTCGTGCTAAAGGAGCAAGGCTGGTAACATCTGGTGGTAAAGCTCCAGGTCCTCAACCTTTAAAAGAATGTATTTTTAAATTAACAGGTATTTTAGATCAAAAAGAAGATGGTGAAAAACTTACAACTTTAGAAGTACATGATATGGTTTGCCATATTGCAGATTCAGTATTAGCAGGTGGTATTCGTAGAGCTGCTCTTATTAGTTTGTTTTCAGCAGATGATGCAGATATGATTTCATGTAAATCTGGAAATTGGTGGGAATTAAATCCACAAAGAGGTCGTTCAAATAATTCTGCAGTTTTAATAAGACATAAAATTACTAAAGAGTTTTTTATGAATTTATGGAAACGTGTAGAAGCAAGTGGATCTGGAGAACCTGGATTCTATTTTAACAACGATAAAGATTGGGGTACTAACCCGTGTTGTGAAATTGCATTACGCCCTTTTCAATTTTGTAATCTATGTGAAGTCAATGTATCTAATGTTGAATCACAAGAAGATTTAAATGAAAGAGTTAAAGGAGCTTCATTTATTGGAACACTTCAAGCTGGCTATACAGATTTTCATTATCTAAGAGATATATGGAGAGAAACCACTGAAAAAGATGCATTAATTGGTGTGTCAATGACAGGTATTGGATCAGGATCTGTTTTAAAATATGATATGTCTAAAGCAGCAGATGTTGTAAAAAGAGAAAACTCTAGAATAGCAAAGATTATTGGAATCAATAAGTCTGCTAGAACAACAACTGTAAAACCTGCAGGTACTACATCTTTAACTTTAGGAACAAGTTCTGGTATTCATGCATGGCATAATGATTATTATATTCGTACTCTACGGGTAGGTAAGACTGAAGCTATATATCAGTATCTTTCTAAGAGTATCCCGGTATTGGTAGAAGACGAATTCTTTAGTCCTCATACTACAGCTGTTATTAGCATTCCCCAAAAAGCTCCAGAAAAAGCAATAATGAGAACTGAATCTCCATTTGACCTTTTAGAAAGAGTTAAAAAAGTTGCAACAGAGTGGATTAAACCTGGTCATAGGACTGGTTCAAATACTCACAATGTTTCAGCTACAATATCTTTAAAAGAAGATGATTGGGATTTAGCTGGTAAATGGATGTGGGAAAATAGAGATTCTTATAATGGATTATCTGTTTTACCATACAATGGTGGTACATATAAACAAGCACCTTTTCAAGACATTACAAAAGAAAAATACAATGAGATGTTAGAATATCTTAAAGAAATTGATTTATCTCAAGTAATAGAAGAAAAAGATGAAACAAACCTTACGGGTGAATTAGCTTGCGCTGGTGGAGCTTGTGAAATTTAGTAACATGTGCTGGATTCAAAAATTATATTACGGATTCCCAATTTAACAAAGGTAGATTTTAATAGAATTTACCTTTGTTTTATTATGGTTCTATAGCTCAACTGGATAGAGCACCTCCCTTCTAAGGAGGCGGTTTTAGGTTCAACTCCTAATAGAATCACTAGCTATATAAACAACGTAGATATCATCTATGTTAAAACAAAATAAAGAGGATGTGGTGGTCCTCTTTATTTTACTTAATAAAGAAGTTTTTCATATCGTTATAACTTTCCCATTTTTTAATTGAATATAAAATAGGTATAGCATCTTGCCATTCTTTAGCCCACTTAAGGCTACCAGATCTACTTCCTCTTTGATAAACTACACTTGAGTTTGCCCAAAATTCACTATTAGATGAAGTAAAGTACTGATATGGTGTTTCAATAGTTGAATATAATGCTTGAGTTAGTTCACCCATAGTTCTTGTAGATGCAATTGGAGATTTAACCATTTGATAAATTTGATCTCCCCCAAAAGGTGTAAATAAAATTAATTCTTGAAAAGTTCTATCTGCTTGGTATAATGCTATATTTTTAAACTTTCTTGTAATTTCATCATCATCATCGGTATCTCCAAAACCAGCAGCTAATAATTCTTTTACTACCATGGTCATCATTATAATTCCAATTTCCCCCATAGTTCTATAAAATCCAAATAACTTATCTTTAGCTCTTTGGTTATCTTGTCTACTTCCTCCTTCTATAAAACCTTGATCTTCTAAAAACCCATCTGAAAATTTATTAAATTTAAAATTTCCTTTAGCAACTTGACTAGAAGAGTAAGCTACAAATTTCCACCAACCTAAGTATCTACCTTCCATCCAACCTAAGTTTTCATCAAAATATTCTCTTTGAAATCTTGCTCTTGCTGCAGGTGCAACCCATTTGTGAAATTGAGATGCTAATTTACCAACTGTGCTAGATTGTAAAACCATTCTATCTTCAGATGAATAGTTACCGTGTATTTGTTTGTTTACTTCACGTATTTTATTTCTAAATTTATATCTATACTCATCAGTGTATTCTCCAACTTCTTTTAATAATTGAGGTTTACCATCTTTATCTAAGTTTTTATTATCAATTTCTACTATAGTTGTAAAACCATCTTTTAGTTTTACACTTTTAGTAGCTGAGTCAAATTCATGTGCATCATAAAGTGATAGTATTTCTCCGCTATTTTTATTTTTAATGAAAGTATCCATTAACATTGCCATTCCAACTTTAGTTTGAACATTCCATTCTGCAGCATCTTGTAAAACATAACCCCATTCCATAAATCTTTTAAAGTAAGATTTACCTGCTCTGTCTATAGTAGAACCAGATTCACGAATTTCTACATCAGAATCCATCATTCTATATAAATCTGCAAATGCTTCATATTTACTAGTTGGCATTTCTGGATCATAGTCATTTTTGAACAAAGGTTTTTTTGCCATTGAAGATAATCTATGAATCATATCAGGAAGAGCTCTTTTGTTCCATTCTGTAGAGGCTCTAGCAAATGCTTTTGCACTATAAAATCTACCACCTATTGCTTCTATATTATCATTAAGTCTACCAAGAACATAGTTATTAAAGTTACCAAATGGATTAAATGCTACATAAGATAAAGATGATAACTGAATTAATCCATCAGCTGCTTTATCAAAAAATCCTTTAGTCATTTGATCATTATCATAATAAACCATAGACATCCATTTTTTGGCTCGTCTTAATACATTTGATTCAGATCCTTTTATAGATCCTTTAGCTTCAAAACCAAGTGCTTTTTTAACACCTGTTTTAATTTTACCACCTGCAGGTTGATACTCTCTTCTTTTTATAACTTCAAGCATTGCTTTAAAGGTATCTTCAACAGTACTCATAGTCTCATAATGTTCTGCCATAGATGCAAACTTTAATAAACCATTTCCCATATCTAAGTTTAACTCACCTTTAGTTGGCTTACCTTCTATTTTAACTCTTTCACCTTCAAGGACAGCTATTTTATTTTTGTATTCTTCAAACTTTAATTTGCCTTCTTTTCGTTCTTGATTTAATGATTGAATTTTTTCATCTATTGCAGCTAATTGCTTATCATCTGCTGGCCTACCTGTATAAAATATAGCCATTGTATCTATTACGTTATTCTTTTCATCTGTAATTAATGTTCTTTGTTGAGATGTCGTTCTAAAAAGATTTTTTACACCTTTACTTGTTTTTGCAAATGCTTTTGCAAACGGTACACCTTTACCTCTTATATCTTGAGTAACTCGTCCTCTTATTAAAGGAACTCTTCCTAGCATTTGAGTTCTTTGAGATTTTGGTAATTTAGTTAACAACTCGTTTTCATATTGAGTTCTGAATAAATCATAGAATTCTTTACGTGCTAAACCTAAAGCTGTTTTATCATTTTGTATAGCTTTGAATTTTTCACTACGCATGTCTTCATTGGAAGGATATCCAGATTTTTCCCTAGCTATTCTGTATTCAGTTTTAACTCTTGGGAAAAGCATGTCTTTTTTAATTGCACCAGTATACTTACCATCTTGATCTTTTAATGCAATAATTACACTTTCATTATCAATACCGGTTTTTTTATATTTAGATTCATATTTAAACCAATTTTGATCATTTATATCTTTTCTTCTTTTCCAATATCCATTATCACCAGCTGGCACAAAATATTCATGAATATTTCTAGCAATTTTAAATTCTTCAGTGTAGTCATGATACTCTCCTGGTATAGGTTGATCATTTAAACCTATAGTTTCAGCATTAAAAAACTTTCCAAATGTTTTTTTAGCTTCAGCAAGTTTTATATTGTATTCAATGTCTTCAGGTTTTGCTGTTGAAAGATCTGTCACATCTCTAAATTGATATGGTTGGCCTTGTTCATCAAACAACGGAGCTCTCAGTTCTTCTTGTTTATCATAATATTTATTTCCTAGTTCTTGAACATATCTTCCTGAAAATTCACCATTCTCATCAAATATTAACATAAACTCATACAACTTTTTAAGTTGTTTTGGACTTTCTATATTTGCAACACCACTTAATTCTTGAAGCTTTTGAGCAGCTCGTCTTATGGACCCTTCTCTAGTTTGTATTTTATCTAAAAGTTCTTGTTTTTTTACTTTATATATTTTATCCATTACTGCTAAAAGTGTATCTTCTGCAGTAGCCATATCTCTTGTTTGAAAATCAATAACCCCTATCTCTTCCCCCATCTTTAACAATTCATCTAATTGATCTTTAGTAAATTCTCTGTCAGATGTAGTTTCAACAACAGATCGTACATAAGACATTACAGCTTTATCAATAACTCCTTCAGAATAATTATCAAAACCGCCAACTCCAACCATTTCATTTGCTTTAGTTTGAAGTTGTAAGACTAAAGTTTTTTGTGATGAGTTTAATCCTTTAGCAGTACCTAATGCATACAAACCTTCAAAAGTAGACAAGAATTTATCAAAGTTTAATACATATGATATGTATTCAGCTTTTCCAAAATTTGCAGGATCTTCAACATAAGCTTGAAATTCATTAATTTGTTTTAATGAATCTCTTAATAATGCTGTATAAGTTCTAGATCTACCGGTAGGTGATCCTGCTAATGCTATGTTAACTGCACTAATTGCATTTAAGACACTTTCTTCTACTTGAGATACTGTTTGATGACGGCCAAGGAATGCTTTACCTTGAGTTGAATTAATAACTTCTTGTTTTTTAACAAGACCTAGTTGATAATTCATTAAAGATTGACCTATAACTTCATATGCAATATCTGAATTTTTACCAGAAGATTCCGCATCTACTTCATCTGGTTTTTGTTCAGCGTCATTTAAATCAAAAACCTGTTTAGACTCCGGAGATTGTCCTGTAGCTTCAGTAATTTGTTCTTTTTTAAATTTATTTACATTTAATGGTACAATTGCATCTACATATAACTGATTTTGACTTACTGGATGTTCTAGCCAGTCTTCAGTTCTCATTCCTCCTCCTTTTAAACCCTGCTCTTGTTCTCCTTCTGATTTAAATCCGCCTTTAAACTTTTGATTTTTACCTTTACCTGTAATATCAACTTTAATATGAATTGTACTAGTAGCTCCCTCTTCATTAGACACAGTGTAACCCATGTTCTCTAACATCCTTCTATAAAGATTTACTTGCAGATTATGCTTTTGTCTTTTACTAAGTCCTTTAGTTAATCCTTTTTGTGCTAAAACGCTATCTTCATTAAGAGTATCATAATTACTTATATCATCATACTTAAGCTTTCCTTTAAGAGTTTTTTCAAAAATTGATGTACGTGAAGTTTTAAGATCCACTATTTTAAGTGTTCCATTAGGTTTAACTAATAATAAATCAATACTACCCGCCATTCCCGTTGCTTGATCATAAACAACAACTTGCGGTATTGCTATACTACCATCCTGCGTTAATAATGCTAAATTAGCTTGTAATGCCGCATAAGCTTTTCCAGATTGTTCTTGATTTAAAACCTTAAGATTAGGCATGATTTCTCCTAATGACTTATCAGTAGCTAAACCATCTAATATTGAATCAAAATCATTTCCTAAATCTAAGTTTAATTGAATTTCAGCTTTAACTTCATCAGACATTTTACCATTAATTGCTGTTGTAGCACTTGTCCACTTGCTGGTTAAATCATTAATATCTTGATAAGTGTGTGTAGCTTCATCTAAAACTAATATAGGATCTCCATCTGTAATAGTAGATGCTGCCAATGATCCAACTTGTTTAGGTGAATTTACACCAGCATGAAACATTGTTTCTATAATTGATTGTTGAACTGCATTTCCTCTAACAGATATATAGTCATACACTTGTTTTTTTTCTGGAGATAAATTATATCTTACTTTATTGTCTACTAAAGTGGTTAACTTAAACTCAATATTTTCAGTATTTAATAATTTAGCAATACTTGTCAAAGTAGCATTTGCAGATATCATATCAACAGTAAGTGGTCTACCAGATATATATTCATGAAGGTCTTTTATTATATCTAAAAACCATTCTAAAAAATCTTTTACTCTTCTACGGAATGTTACTGTACCAACTTCATTATTTTCTTTATTAAAATGTCTAGATAAAGCTTGAGTTACTAATTCTAATTCTCTATGTTTTTCAGTAAATCCTCTATTTTGATTATATGCATCTTTTATCCCTTCCCATAATTCAGGAAAACTTTTTTTAGATTCCGCAACTAAACCCTCAAATAACTTTTCATTGCTTAAAGACACCCCATCAATAAAAGGATGTAAAATTTCTTCAACTGCAATGTCGTTTGTAACTCTACCTCTGATTAAAATAGCAGTTTCATTTACATAAAAAGATTTAACATTATCAAAGTTTACTTTAGATTTACCACTAACTTTCTGTGAATTAGGTAAAGCATCGTATAAAGCTTTAGCATCTTTAACTGAAAGCATTTTTACTTTTACTTGAGGAAACATTCGCATTAAATGTCTTACAACTTCTCTTGCATGAGGTGTATCAAAGTCTCTAGATTCTGAAATAATATCTCGAGGTGTAAATATAGATTGATTAATTGTTATAGTTAAACCCGCACCTTTTGTGGCTTCTACTATAGAATTAGAATCTATATTATTTATTCTTAAATAACTATATAATCTACCTTTATTAAATTTTCTTATGTTAGGATCAAAAATTCTATTTTTTGAAGAAACAATATAATAATTACCTTTATATTTAGTTAGTATTTTTTCTTTAACTAAGTTGGCGTATAAAGCTTCAGTAAATTCCCTTCTTTTTAAATTAAATAAAGCTTTTGTCTTTTTATCAAACTCTAAAGCTTCAGTTACTGTTGGAATTAAATCACTATTATTAGAATCTTGCCATGAAGTTATTAAACTGTTTGCTAGAATAGGAGATCCCATTACATTAGCAACCTCTTTAAATTCACTGAGATTTTTATTTATACATCTTGCCATAATTCTTTAACTTAAAAAACATTGTTTAATTTCTTCAATAAATTCCTCAGTTGTACCAACATAAGAATTTTTTTTACTTTCTTTAATTAAATCTTTAACTGATTTAATTCCCGCAGCACTTAATTTTTGCTGATCTATAATTTTTAAATTATCATACCAGTCAGTCAATGTATCTTCAGAAGATGTTCCAAAGATATCAATTTCATCTGCATTTGTAGAATCATCTAAAGTATTATTTTCAATACCTCCTATTACAAAAGAATCTTCAGCTTCATCTTTACCAGCTTCTTCTATCTCTGCTTTAAGATCATTTAATGGATTTCCATTAACTGTAATTGAACCGTCAGTATAAGATACTTCAGAATCAGGATTAGATACTACATCTACATAATTTTCAATTATTTTTTGAGCTGTATCTGTTAAAATAAATTTTTCATATGTTGGGATACTCTGAACATTATATTTTTTTGCTGTAGCCAGCATTGCTTCATACTTCTGTTCAAGTATAGAATCTAGTGCTGGAAAAGTTCCTTGATTATAATCTTGCTGTAATGTAGTTCCGCCAGCGTTGAAGCCTCCGGATTCACCTGCTACTTCAGGATTAGCTTCTTTAATAATCTCTCGAACTTCATTGGTTGTTTTAAGATTTGGAAATACAAATCCTATTGCTGTTGCTCCAGTACTACCCATTTCAGGTACAGCAATATATTCAGCGTAACTTCCTGTTGGAGTACTTATAGTATCTAAAATAAATTCACTTCCTAATTGACTTCCGGCAATTGTTACTAATTGAAACAATTGACCTTTTATCTTTATTACTGTAGGTAATAATACTTCATCATACTGAACATTATTTCTTACAACAGTTACTTTCTTAAATCCAGCATCATATAAAGTATTTAGATTGCTTTTAAAAGTATCTCTTTCTTTAGAATTTTTTAATTTTGGTTGAATTCTTTCTTGAATATTATTTGATTTTGGTGCAAATTGCTTTCCTATGTTTTTATTTAAGTCAATGATTAATACAGGGACTTCTTTAGAGTTGTTTATGTATATAGGTTTTTTAACGGCTTTTTCATTTACAGCAACTTCTTCTGCTTGTTCTTTTGTTTTTACACCATTGATTCTATAGTTAAATTTTTCTTGCAATAAAGTAGCTAAATGATCATGTATGTTTTCATTATTTTCTCTTAGAGCTTTTCTAGAATTATCTTCTAGCTTTGCTGGAAAAATTACACCATTAGGAAAGCTTTCTATTAAAGTTTCTAAGTCGTTAATTTGCGCATCTAAATCTTTTATTTTATCATTAACTTGTTCTTCTGTATAGAAACTATTTTCAGAATTTGTTATATCTTTTTTAAATTTTATTCTAAAAACATTTGGTTGGTCTCTTACTATTCCGCTATTAGGCGCACCAACACCAGATTCATTGTCAAATATAACAAAGAGTGTGCTTGGATTAGCTATAACTCTATCAGTTGTAAAGTTTGAAGTTGATGTAGTGATTTGAGATTTAGGATTATATGATTGTATAGCATTACGCCCATTACCTTTTGGTTGAACAAATCTTTTATTTTTTGTAGAAACTAAATAATTACTTATAAAATCTTCTCTTAGTTCGCTTACAGTCATACCAAAAATTGATTCAAAAAGTTGACTAGAATCTTCTTCTCTTGCAACAGCCTCTCTTACTGTTGTTATACTATCAAGATATCGCCCAAGCATACTTGGTGAAACAGCTGCTAATAAAGTTTTATATGTAGGCTGTAATCCATCTTTAACCATTAAATAATTTAAAATTTGAATAGCATAGTTTCTAGTTTCAGGATTTATAAATAATTCTTTAAATCCATTTTGAACATTAATTTTTTGAGAATCATTTAATGGTGTTAATGTATTTGCTGAAATTGTTGTTATACCTATTTTATTATTTTCACCTGAAGCTCGTTCTATTTTAATAAAGTCATCTAAAAACGCATTGTAAGTATTACCGTTTGACTCTCTTGCTTTTTCTATAACATTTGCTATACTGCTTTCTCCTTCTTCATAAATTATGTCATTATTTAAGCTAGCCCAGCCACTTGAACTAGACTCAATAGATAGTTTTGTCCATGCTTTCAATGTAATGTAAGATAGAATATCTCTTCTAATAGCATCTTTAGTTTCATTATCTATACGTCCAATCATTTGACCAATTATAGCATTATACATAGACTTGTATATTCTACTTTGAGATAAAAATACTTTAGGTGTTAAACTTTCAGAAAACTCTAAATACACATTAAGTAATGTAGTTTGCCATGTTTTACTTCTAAATATTTTTCTTACATCTATAATTGGTTTTTTATTAAAACTTAATTTATCATATTCCGCATCACTTAAATTTAAACCAAGTTCTTTTATTGCATTATCAACTTGAGTAAATTCAGACAAGTTTTTACCATAGCCATTTGTTAAATTTAAAATTACACCTATATTTCTAGTATATTTTGCAATTTTATGAGCATTTATAAATTGATTTAATATTGCAATATCTCTAACCATATTTTCAGCATTAACATCTTGTTTGTTATTTAACGCTGTTTTTAATTTTAATGCTAATTCTTCACCATCATCAAAAGTTTCAATTGGATTTTTGATTGCTTTAATTAATGTTTCCTCATTAACATTTATTTCTTCAGCATTAACATTTACATTAAAATTTTTCACTGCATCTTCAAGAGCTTCTATCATTTGGCCCATATGAAAACCAACACTAAAAGTAGGATCACCAGATAATGCTTTTAATTCATATATTCTTTTTACTTGAGGTTGATTCATTAATAATATAGAAGTTTTAATTGGAACACCCATTGCTGTCATATTAGTAACAACAGCTAAAGAATCTCTACTTAATCCTAATTTAGCAGCAAGTCTTTCTTTAGCATTATCAGTCATTGCTGTAATTAATGCAGAAATTATATATTGTTTTCTTCTGCCTTCAGTACCATCTTCTAATAACTCTCTAGTTGTAGACTTTCCATTTTCATCTTTATTTCTAAAGTTTCTAAAAACTTTATTATCAAATTCTAACTTAACTCCTTCTGTTTTACCATCAACTGTTATTGAGTTTACTTCAAGACCATATTCTTGCATTAAACTTAAGTATAAATTTGGCAATACTGCCGCACCAATTGATCTAGCTCCAGCTTTATTGTTAGTAAATGCCGCACTTTTACCAAATAAATCATTAGCATCAATACCATCTTCATTAACTAATTCAGCCAATTCTGGAATCTCTTCTGAAATTTCTTTCCATACATCAGTCAATATTTCTATATCTGCAGCTTCATATGATATAGGCGCATTTCCATCTATAGATTTTGTTACACCCTCATGACCCATTAAAGCCATTTTTAAATCTAATATTTCATTATTTAAAGCAGCCGCATATGGAACTCTATCATTCTTTTCAATATATAACGCATACTCTTTTTTAGATCTAGGTAGTTTTAATTCAGTTAAAGCGTTAATGCTGGCTGTTGTTAACTTTTCTTTTTTGAAAGCATCCATTGTTTTATTATCAACACTTTCATCCATTCCTTTTTCAGACTTTAATAAAGCCTCATTATATATAGTTCCAGGTTTAGTTACTTGTTTATTTACATATCTAACGTAATCTTCATGTGAATCTGAATACTCTTTAAACTCTCCATTATCTTCATAATGATCTTTCATTTGAATGTACAGTTTATCAATATCAAAATCGGCCCCTGATACCTCAACTAATTCTCTTGAAGAAACAATTGTTGAACCATAGAAAACAGGTAAAAAATCTACAACTTTAATATTTACTGTAGAATGATTATCTTGAGATGGAATACGTATACCAAACATTCTTGAAAGTGCATCCGGTATGTTCCTTGATGGAACTTGATCTACTAATGTATACGCTTCCTTAGAATGAGCAGGTAATAAAGATTCACTGTATTTTATTTTTGTAGGTTTACCATCTTTAAATTCAGTCATATCAGATCTAAGTCTATCTAATATTATCACACCTTTTCCTTTTGCTTTTTCTACTTCAAGTTTAAGTGTTTCAAAACTTTTATCATCTGAAAAATCTAATGGATTATCTCCCCTTGCAATAAGATCTTCTTGAGAATAATTTTTTAAGAAATCATCTGATCTAATTATTTCTTGCTGTAATGGATGTCCTTTTTCGTCTACACTTATAACCCGTCTATAAACATTCATTCCAAAATCAGACATTAAAGCTGCAGATGTACCTGGTAATTTTTCAGATGTTACACCTTTACTAAAATAGCTTAAGAATAATTGTTCAAATTTGGCTATTACAATTGGATTATTAAGTTCATATTTTTGCTCACCAGTCTCTTCATTAGTTGTAAAAAATTCAATAAGTTCACTTGCACTTTGACTTGATTCTAAACTAGTTCGGGCATATTCTAAATAATTAAATAAATCTACAGTTATTGCTCCTTCTTTAATACTTTTATGAAGTTGATCTGAAGCATACTCAGCATCAAAAGAAAATGTTAAGTTTCTTTTATCTAAATGCTTACCTAACATTCTATCTGATGTAGCTTTATTATATTGATCTCTTAGTTGTTTTACAGAAACAACTTTACCATTTAGTATTACTTCTGTATTATCGCTTTGTTCTCCTGTTATTAAAGATTTGATTTGAGTAGGATCTACTATCTCCATTTTATTAGAAGGATTTAAAACTTGAAGTCCCATAAAGCTAGCATCAAGTTCCATAGATTGATCTACAGATAATTCAGAAGCATTTGTTGATAAAGATCTTTCCATGTAATCAAGAGCACTCCCAGGTCCTAGAAGTTTAGAATCAGTTTGCCAAATTGGCGCTGTATCACTACTAAAATCATCAATAAGAGTTACGTTCTTTTTCAACATCTTAAGAGCTGATAAAGGTGCTGTTATTGCAATGGTATCATTAGCTTGCTCAAACTGCTCCATCTTAACTCTAATATTATGAAGTCTAACTCTATCAGGTCTCGCAACCCACTGACCTTGTTCATTTTTATAAGAAGTCAAAGCTTTAGTAAGAGGGACAATAGACATTTTATCAAAAGTTCTTCCATCACCATAAACAAACTTTTTAGAGTTTAACATTTCTTGTTTCTTTGCTGCACCTGCTGCACCAAATATTTCATCTACTAAAATATCTTCACCTTTTTCAATTTTATCAATTAATTTAGATTGAGTCATAGTAAGTTTTCCAAAACCAAACCATGTATATCTAAATGCTTTAACGGTCATATAATTTTGAGCATCTGCTATTTCAATGTCTTTACCAGTATGAATAGAAGTACCTATAGGATCTGTTGTTGCAAATAAAGATATCTTGCTAGTTGCTTTTTTAACGCCCATTTCTGGAGCTGCTATTTTACTTTCAGCACTATAGTATGCAGCATTTTGCATCTTAGCTCTTTTAACTGCATCAACTGCATCTTTAAGAGTATATGCTTGATCACCTAATAAAATATCATTTATAGCTGTAGTATTTATAAGATCATTTAAAAATATTTGTTTTAAATTATAAGCAAAGTTATTTGTTAAGTTTAACTTTTCATTTGCTCTTACAAAGTTTGCTGTTTTACCAGCTGTGGTAGATCCAACTAAACCTTCAGTTAAAAATTTAGGCAAAGAACCTTCTGGAAGAAGTTTATTTATATAAGTTTCAAACTCTTGAGATCTTTCATCTAATCTTTTTTCTATAAATTTATCAAGGGTTTTTTTACTTTCCCCAATAGCTTTTAAAGCTGAATCTAATGTATACTGTATTTGTTCTCCTGCAGGTAATTTAGCATTATCCTTTAGTAATTTCTCTAGTCTTACAGCAAAAGAATCTTGAGATAAATCATCAATTTCATTTCTTATTTTAGCAGCAGTTTCATAATCTTCATTTGCAACTGCATCTGCAAGTTGTTGATCTAACCCTGTATCTTCAGAAGTATCTACATCTTCAAGTACTTCATACAAATAAGATTCTCTTTTACCTTGCAAAAATTCTTTTATTTCTAAAGATTCTACATAGTATCTTCTATCTGCAATAATAACTATATGATCTTTTTTAGCATTTGGAATTTTATCTATATGTAAAGCAGCACCAAACTTTTCTATTACTTGACTTTCATTTAAACCATCAACACTAATTTTACCATAAGATTTAACTCTTTTTAAAATAGGGTCTCCAATTAATTTTTTAGCTTGTGCTTTTACACCCTTCTTTTTATTTGCTTTGACGGCACCTATTCTACCTTGTATAGATACATTTCTAATTTGATCGGATGTTCTAAAGTTTGAGAATTTAGCTCCAGCATCAGACATTATATACATTGTCTGAGTACCATCTTCAATTCTACCTGCAAGTTCAGGATTATGCTCAACTCTAGCCGTAGCTATATCCGTTGATACTCTTTTAGTAGCATCCTGCAATAACAATCTGTTATTAGTAAATCTAAAAGCTCTCCCATTTATATCAAATACTTGACCTGTTTTATCTGCATTAGCTCCTACAATTAATTCCCCTTCTCCTGTTATAGGATTATATGATCCTGTTTCAGGATTTAACTCCAGCATTATTCTATTAAATTCAGACTCAATATTTTTTCCAAATGCATCTATAGCTTCTTGAGTAATTTTAGGTTTTCCAGAAGCACTTTTTAATACAGCTTTTATAATAGGTAGATTTATCATATCCCCTGTATTAGATGCTTCAATTACTCTAATTAAAGCTGGAGCTAATGCTACACTTTTTTCACCATCTTTACTTTCTATTATTACATCATTTACTTTTCCTGATTTAGGATTAACATTTGATATGTAAGAACTTAATAAAGCAGTTATAAATTCTTGAGGATTATAATCACCATATACAGTTCCTTTTTCATTTTTATCATATGTCTCTGTTATTCCTCCAGATTCATCTTTTTCAATAGCTTTACTTGATTTTGAACCAGATAGTCTGCTAATTTTTAACCTGCCTTCTGCGGAAAGCTGTTGCATAGCTTCACTATTTACTAAAAAGTTCATTGCTAAGAAAGGATCTGTTTCAGCTAAATCTGCAATAACAGCTCCTTTTCCTTTAACATCATTTAATGATGCTATTTTTTTAAGGTGAAATGTAGGAAGTTGATGTGCGTATACTAAATCACCATTAGGATTTCTAAATATTGAAGCGCCAATTCTTTCATCAAATGGAGCATTACCTAAAGCTATAGTTCTAAGTCTGCCATATAAACCTTCATCAGTTTCAGACATAATATCAGCATTATTATCAACACCAATACGCAATTCTTCTATAGCTTTATATTGCAATGGCACAACATCTTTTTGAGAGTTAACCAAAGATGATTGGTATGAAGTAAGCTTGACTAAGTTAGATGCAATACTAAATGCAATATATCTTGGACTTAACGCTATACCTAAAGTATTCTCTAATAGTTTTGCAAATTTTCTAGATACGTCACCTAATTTTTTATCTGTTAATGATTCTTGTTGATTTTCAGAATCTAAGTACATTAACATTTTACTAAGCTCTTTAGAAAGATCTTTGCTTATGTTTGGGTCTAGGTTAAACCTTTTACGTAACATTTTAAAATTGTCTGACCACCTTGCTATTTGCTCATGAGCATCATCTCTATTAGCTGCATCATATGTTATAACCTTTCCTGCATTTACATCATCTTTACCAGTTCCTGTTATTCTATGTATAAATAAGTAATCAACTTTAAAGTTTTCAAAACCTTTAAGCATAGCTTGAAATAAATCATTTCTTAAAGTTGTTCCGGGCAATTCACCGTTTTCAAGTTGACCTTCCCATACTATACCTAAATCATTAAATAGTCTTTGTACAACCGCACTTGTTTGCGGATTATCAATACTAAAAAGATACAATGATTGTAATATAGCTACAGGATCAGACTTACCACTAGCAGCTTTTAAGAATCCTGAATAAGCTACACCAAAATCTACAGCTGTTATAATATTTTCATTAACTGTTATTTTTTTACCATCAACTTCTTTTTCATAAGTTCTTAAAACTGTTTGACCAAAAATATCTTTTTCAGAAACTGTTGTTGTTCCTATATACTTTCTTATAAAAGCAGACAATGATCTAAATCCTCCAGTTGATGAAGCGTCTTTGTCATATTCTGATGTAGTTCTTAATCCATATGCTTCTTCCCATACCCCATCTTCATCTTCTTTTAACTCAAGTTTCATGTCATACAAGTCAAGTTCTTTTACAACTGCTTCATAAAAATCACGACCAAAATCTTGGAATGAATTATCTATTGCAATTAAAAGATCATATTGAGCTTTTGAAAGAGTCTCATATTGAGGATTGCTTGGATTATAAAGGTCTCTGTATAATTCTATTGACTCTTGAACTGCATCCGCTATGTTAAAGTTAGGATCTTCATTTTCCATTTCTAACATTATAACTCTAGCTGCAATAGAAGAGACCATACCTCTTCCCACATCTGGATCTAGATTTACATCATATTCAAACCCATCTGCGCCTTTTACTGATTTACTTCTAATTATTTTACTTGCATCTAATGTAACACCAGATGCAGCTGCATCTGTAAAAGGATTAATTTGAACCTTACCCGATCTAAACTTCCCTGCATTAACTTCTTCAAATAAAAGTTGCAATTCTGTAGCATTATAAGTGCCCAATACATTTCTAATCCATTCAAGCATTTTATTAAATAAAGACTTGATCCAAGAACTTGTCTTAGTATTTTTTGGGTTTTGTTTAAAATTTTCAAACTCATCTGCCATGTACTCTTCATATAATAACTTTTCTAATTTTTCTTTAGAGTAGTTTTTATATTTATCTCTATCAGAGTTCTTGAGTTCTTCTAATGCAGATTGAAGTGTTTTATTTTCAAGTTTTAATTTACCAAGAAGCTCCTTTTTAGCAATTTTATAATATTGATTCTGTTGCTCTTCTGTTAAAAGCAATTCAAATATAGCATGAAATGCTTCGTGATATGCATGTTTTGTTGATGTACCCGCATATATAGTTCCTTTAATTGTTTCTTTGCCGGCTATTTTATTAAGAGCCATCACAAATGCTCCAACTCTTTGACCACCAGATTTCATATTATTACCTAGAGTATCAATATTTTCTATTGTAATAAAGTCAGGTAAGTTTTCAGCAGCCCATTGCATAAACTCATCAATATTTGCCACATCTTCCATAGTTAAATCATCAGATATAACTTTATTTGCAGCAAGTTTTGAAAGAATGTCGGTTCTCTTTTTTCTTAATGCCTTTAAACCTCCATCATATGTAGAAGAATCTTCATTTATAAGTTCTGCATATTCAGCTCTTGTTCCAGCATTATCAAAAAGTTCTGTTTCTTTTGCTTCTATTTCTGATTTTATTTTTTCTAACTCTGCTCGTAATTGTACTTCTGTTTTTTCAGATGTAGATTTTTTAGGATCAGATGCAGTAGAGGATTTACTTGCTAATTTTTTAGCAATCATTATATTAATTTGCCCTGAAACTGATGCAGTATCCATCACACGTTCTTCCCTATTAGAAAGTTTTATTCCTGATGCTCGTTTTTCTGCAATAAAATCTTTTTGATTATTAGTTAAACCTATAAAATCTTTATCTAAAAGTTCATTAAACTCTTCATTAGTAATTAAAGCTAAATCAACAGAGTTTGGATCACTACTGCTTGTAGTTAATTCAGGACCTTTTGGAATAGGGTTTCCTTCAGCATCTGTAAAAATTTCAGTTTCAGTAAACGTTCCAGCTGTAGTTGAAGGACTTGAAGGTATTGAAGGTCCTACATTTACACCAGCTGCTATCATTTGTTGCGCATCTACACCATCTATATTAGTTATTAGTTTTGCACCTACTCTAATACTTGGAGATACCGTTGTTACTACATCTTTTGCAATATCTTTTGCGTTTGTTTTTTGATCAAATGATTTTCTTAAAGAATCTACATTTAAACTTAATTTAGAAGCATCTTTTACAACCTGTTTTCTAGATGCAGTAGTATCTCTTTGTAATTTACTAGGTCCTTCTTTTAATTGTGTGTTAACTAAATTAAATAAATCTTTTAGTAAGTCAGATTTATTTTCAGCTCCAGCATATTGAGCTATTGCAGAAACATCAGACATTATAAGTGATATAGCTTCTTTTCCAGCTCTATCATAAACTTTTACTTGAATTCCACCTTTTGCTGTTATGTTAATATCAAAAGAATAACCCGGTATAGAAGCTATATAAAACTTAGGCGTACCTTCAAGTTCTCCATTGTTTAGATCTTGATTCCATGAAGAATTGTAGTGTAAGTCATCTATCTTAGTTTTTTTGTCATCATCAATTTTAACATTTTCTTTTACTGTTAATGCAGATTGTTTTATAAGTGTTTCAGCCAAAGTATTTAATTCTTCAGCTTCTAAAGTGTTGGACTTAATTGGAAAATATGAATATACACCATTTTCCTGTTTAACAATCATCACATACCTTCCTGCATTAGAAGCATTGTCAAATAAAGTTAAGTTTTGAGCTTTCATTTCAGATTTAACTTTATCTTGAAATGCTATTTCTTTATCAACAGATAAACCCATTGGCGTAAATGCTGTACTAACTTTTCCCTTTCTTTTAGTATTTTTTAAAATAACAGTATTACCTTCAACTGTACGATGATGAAGTTGATCAATTCTTACAGTTTCTCCTTTTTTAAGAAAGTCCATATAACCAGGAGTGGTTAAAAAATTAACTCCCCCTATATCTGCTAAACTAAAAGTACCTTCAGATGCGCCATCAAGTTTTTTTCTTAATGCGTTCATCATTGTATATTGGACTGCAAAGCTTTGTTGAATTTCTTTTGCTGCCACTTCACTATCTTTTGTAGTACTAAACAAATCTGAAATTTGATCTGCCTGTATATTTAAAGGGTTGATTACCTCTCCAGTTTTTCTATCTTTTAATATTACATCACTATTTGGAATATATCCTATTATTCCGTCTTTAGCTGGATTTAAGTTCTCCTCAACAAGAAGTTTATTCATTCTAGCCGCTAATGCATTTGGCATTTTAATTGCAATGTTATACATAGATGTAGTTGCATCTATAAAAGGATTTTCTTCTGCTCCCTCTTTATTTAATTTAAATTGACGGATAAATGCTCCCCCGTTTGCATTAGATGTAACTGTAACTTCTAAACTTTTTAATTCTTTTTTAGATAATTTTTGAATAATAAAAGCATATCTTCTAAATGCTAACTCATCGCCTTCTTCAATTCTGGTGCCTCTATCATTTTTATGTGGTATTAAACTGGTTGCTGATTCAACTCTTAATTTACTTGCTCCTTTAGGTAAAGCTACTGCACCAAGATTAATTTTTTCTACTTTAAAACGTGCTTGAAATTCAGCCTCACTTAAACCTGTTTTACCATCTTTTCCTTTTTCAGCACTTGCATTTCTAGTACGTTTATCTCCAGATAATAAATATGAATAATCTTCATTTAAAACATACAATCTGCCAGATTTAAGCTCTGAAGGACTGGCCAATACAATATAATATTTACCTGTTGTAATATCTTTTATTCTCATACCATATTGAAGAGTCTGTCCACCAAATTCATATGTTTCAAGACTAGCTACTAAAGGATCTATTTTTTTAGCAATTTCTATAGCTTTAGCTGCACTTGAAAAAGATAAAGTTGGATTACCTGGAGCAACTGCATCAGCTATACTTTCTTCAACATAGTCTTCATTTTTTTGACGTATTTGATAAAATTTAGTATTTGTTTGTGTTTTTAAACTATAACCTTCTATTTCAATTATCTCTACATTACTCCCAGTAAAACCTTCAAAGAGTTTTTCTACATCTTGCTTTTCATTTTTATTTTCACTTTCTTGTTTTTTAAAGTCTGGTATAAAAAATTTAAAATCTAAATTACTTTGATCTAATATTTTTCCAACTATATCATTTACTTCTTGAAGAGCTAACCAATTTAAAAATCCAGTATCAGTAGTATACTTAAGCATTCTTACCTCTTCGTTTTCTATGTTAGTTAAGGTCTGATACCATAATTTTTTTAAACCAGTATATGCCGTTATAATATTTTTTGCAATAGCTGTTTCTAAAAATTCTTCTAAATCAAAAGGAACAACTCCGCTATTTGTTTGCACAGCTCTATATTGATTCCATCTAGATTCTAAAATACTATCTAATACGGGAGATTCATTCTTTTCTTTACCAAGAATTTTTACATTTGGAGCTTCAATTCCTTCTTCTTGTAATAATTCATCAATTGCACTTTTTGTATTAGTTGCACTTGGTGTACTTGATTCAGCAGCTGCAGCTTCCGCAGCTTTTTCAGCATCAATTTTTTCTTGAACTCCAGAGCTTTGTCTGTATACATCTATTATGCTTAATACTTTATTATATAACTTTGGGTTATCTACTTCATTCAATATGCCGTCTTGTGTATGAAATGTTTGAAGTACATTAGAGTCTCCACTTTTTCCAAACATTAACATTTCTGCAGGATCTACATATACATCTAACACCATCAATGCATTTAACAATTCATTTATTTCTTTTCTTAAAATTAATTTTTCAACTAATTCTTTTTGAAGATCTAATTTGTTAGTATGCGCAAACTTTACATATTCAGCAGATCTTCTAACAATTAAATCTAATTGTTTAGGGTTAGCTAAAAATTGTATAGCTTTATCATAAGTTCTTTGTCTGCTTGATAAATGATTGTGATCTACAATCATATTAACCACTTCTTTTATTCTTGATTCATCAACAAAACTATTTTTTGTTTTAGCTAACATTTTTAAGTAGTCTAAAACTTTAGGCATAAGTTTGTCAGTCCTCCTTCTATCAAAGCGTTTATTTTTTATTGATGATGTTTGATTTTCACCCGCATATAAAACATCTGCAATGGCTTTAAGTTTTTCTAATTTTTTCTCTTTATCCTTTTTAAGGAGCTTGGTTCCTGCCTCACCTAGCCCTGGGATCTCTTCCTCTAGCTGTTTAATTTCTTTTAGTAAGGTATCTTTATTAAGAAGAACCGTTATATCATTTGCAGCTAGTTCTTTTAGTATTGGGTCACTTTCTAATTTATTATAAATGCTCTGAGCTCTTTCTCCAGCTTTTGTGAAGCCATCTTTAGTAAACATGAATAGCATTTTAGCATGATTAAATGCCCACTTTTTATATGACTCTTCTGTGTGTTCTTTAGAATTTGGAGTAAATGCACTAGGATCATAAGGATTTACCATATCCTCATTATTCTTGTCATACTGCTTTTTCATTACATCAATGTTCTGAATTTGAGTTTGAATTTTAGTTCTTAATTTACCAGATTTAGCCGCAGCTTTTTCAGAAGGAAATGCTTCAGCTAATTCTTGATCAGTTAATTCTAAGTAATCTTGCAATTGCTCTTTAAAAAAGTCTTCTTTTCCTGTACTAAACATTCTATGTAAAGCTGAAAATCTTGCGCCATCTGCAGCATCTACAAAATCAAATACATTGTCTTGCATGGTTGCACGTTCCATAGCTTCACCAGCTTCTTTTTGCTCCATGAAATTTAAAGTATCTGTATCAAACATTGCATCAACATTTTCTTGTTGTGCATTCCAACTATTATTCAATGATGAAAGTGTTGCATTTACTAAATCTTCTTTAGTTTTTTTATATTCAGCATACTCAGCTTTATTAAATGTTTTTTGATACAACATAGGCATTGTCTGAAATACTAACTTTTGAGGACCAGATACTACACCACCCATAAAGAAACCAGACATAAAAGTTTCAAGTCCTTGAGAACTCCATTGCTCACCTAAACCTGATAATGCAGAAGCTTTCATTTGCTGTACATTAGAATTTGCAGGATCTTTAAACAATGCTGTATAATAATCTTTTATACCTGCAGATACAGCTTCTTGATAAATTTCTTGAGCACCTTCTGCAACGTTATCTGCAAAAAATCTTAATCCTGCACCAGCTGCCATTACAGCACCACCTTTTGCACCGCCAGCTTTAACTTTAGCTCTAAGGTATTTCCAGTTCATAAAGCTATCATCTACTTTTTCAAAAACATCTCTGGCTACTTTTTTAGCGCCCTTTGCTCCTTCAAGTGTTGCTTTAGTTTTAAGGATTCTTTTACCTACACCTTCAATGTTATCTCTAGCTATTTGACTAAGAGATCTTTTAAATCCTCCAAAAGCGTTTCCTAGTAATAATTGATTAGATAAATAAATTAATGGTACGTTCCAAGAAGTTGTTGCAAATCCAGCTTCTGCTGCTTGTTGACTTATATCACGCATTTGTTCCGGAGTAATATCCCCTAAACCATTTTTTCTATTTTCTTCTGCTTTAATTGCATAATTTGTATAAAGCTGATCTTTATATACTGATCCACCTTCCATTCTGCCCTCTGATAATGCAAAGTTCATAGACCTCGCATCTCTATAGAATCCTCCAAATTTTTTAGAACTTCTTGCCATCCAGGTTAAATTCTCTCCAGCTTTCTGAGCACTTTTAAGATTTTTAAAAGTTGACATTGTTTCTGGAATGAGCATTCTACCTAATATATTTCCGCCAGTTTTAGCAGCACTTCTAAAATTTCTCGCTCTTTCTACATTTTTTAAATTGGCCATTATAGCTCTAGTACCTGCAGCCATTTTACCAAGACTAAAACTATCAGCAATTCTTCTTCCAAGTTT
>TARA_R110002167_G_scaffold3430_5_pt1 | contig 31588 bp, 17 predicted proteins | sample TARA_R110002167 | Tara Oceans TARA_R110002167 (sample SAMEA4398238) | marine metagenome | biome: Polar Biome; feature: [MES] marine water layer (ENVO:01000295) within the mesopelagic zone...; material: water (ENVO:00002006), including particulate matter (ENVO:01000060) such as......
TCTAACTAATCCAGAAACAGAAGTATCTGGGAATGCAACTACATTTCCATTTACTGTTAATGTCGCCATATCAGATACAGTTAATCCTCCTAAATGTTGTAAGAAAGAAGTTTTTAAAGCATCCAATGAAGTTTCAACATTTAATATATCGCAGTGTGGAGAATCCATTCCTGCACAATTAGTGTTAGAAGCATCATACCATGTAGCCCAGTCATCTGCAGAAGCACCACCAGCTAGTGTTCCTAGCCTGTCAGTAGCAGCTCCAGCAGCTATCGCTCCTTCATAAGTCATTATAACTCTATCAGTATTTATCATTAAGTTAACTTCTGAAATAGTATCTGCATCATATACAACACCATTTTTAGAATTTATTTCAACTGCTCTTAATTGATTAGATTTAGAGGATACTCCTCTACCATCTGTCATATTTACACAAGGCTCTACGGTTCTGATTACAATAGGTCTTCCGTTATTTTGAGTGTCAGCATATAGCAGTTCACCTTGAACTTGATAAGCTTCTAAAGCTAATCCAGATTCTGAATTTTGTGTTGTTGCTGTAGTTCCTGATTCATCCATAGACATAGTAGGATTGCTTCCTCCGTTAATATCTTTGATTTTGAATATTGTTCCAGCGATTAAGTCTGCAGATAAAACATCCATAGTTGCTACTGCGTTTCCTACATTTCCAACACGAACATAATCTCCAGCTGTAAGTCCAGTTTGCCCACTAAATGTAAATGTGTTTGAACTTCCCACTCCTCCAGTTAATGTTACGTCCATCAGTGTTTCTACATTAGTACCATAGATAATATGCTCGGTACTAAGTAGCATTGTTTTTGCAGCAGCTTTAGTAGTACCAAACTCTTCATGTCCGTACTTTAAAACGCTAACGCTAATTAAATTTGCCATTTTTTTGTTTTTTTGTTATTAATAGATTGATTGATTTGCAAATATACAAAATTTTCGTTATATTTGCAAGTTATATGGAAAAACCTATCTATTTGAACGAAAAGTCCAAGGGTAAGGCGGTAGAAATCTCAGAGTTGAAGATTTGCATTCCCAAAAAACCAAGTAAAGGAATACTGGGTTATAGGAAATCTAAAGTAAATCAAAAATGGGAAAGAACACCACTGCCAGAAGATTGGGACATATTAGATAGTAAATCCAAGTCTAAATTTATAGAGCAAGAGTTTACTCGTAGAGAGCAGGGGGTTTGGTTTTATAATAATGGAGAGCCGACCTATATTACAGGAGCTCATTACTATTACTTAAATTGGGGAAAGATTGATATTGGCTATCCAGACTATAGAGATAGAGATAGAAGATTTTTTATTTTTTGGGAAGCGTGTGTAAAGGATGATAGATGTTTTGGTATGCAAATGATTAAACACAGGCGAGAAGGAGCTTCGTGGAAAGGAGCTTGTTTAGCCTTATATTATTCTACATCTAATTATAATGCTCATGGAGGATTGCTTTCTAAAACAGGAGCAGATGCAAAAGATTTATTTTTCAAGGTGGTAGATATGTTCAGGTCTTTACCCGATTTCTTTCAACCTATTATTGACGGAACAGATAATCCTAAATCTGTATTATCATTTAAAAAGCCAGGAGAACGTATCACTAAAACAAATCAATCGGTAAAAAAATCAGAAGCTCTTAATTCAAAGATAGATTGGAGGAATACAAGAAACAATTCTTATGATTCTGCTAAGTTAAAATACTTTATGTCAGATGAGGCAGGGAAATGGGAGGAAGCAGATGTTTGGAAAAATTGGCAAATTGTTAAACCTTGTCTTACTCAGGGTAGAAATGTAGTGGGAAAATGCTTTATGCCTTCTACTGTAAATGAGATGACAAAAGGGGGTGGGGATAATTATAAGAGAATATGGGATATGTCTGATTGTAATGATAGAGATTTTACAGACAGAACACGTTCTGGTCTTTATAGATACTTTACCCCAGTATACGATGGGTTGGAAGGATTTATAGATGATTATGGAATGTCTATGGTAAAAGAGGCAAAAGCGTATATGGATGATGTTCGTAAAGGGTTACAACATGATACAAGAGCTTTATCAGAGAATAAAAGACAATACCCATATACTCCAGAAGAAGCGTTTAGGTCAGATTCAAAAAATTGTTTATTTGATTCTGAATTATTATATCAACAGATAGAATATGCTGAAGTAGTAAAAGAAAAATTAACAACCTCTGGTAATTTTATATGGAGAAATAATGAAAAAGATACCGAAGTAGTTTGGATGCCAGATAGAAATGGACGGTGGACTGTTTCTTGGATACCAGCAAATGAAAGAAGAAATACAACTTCTATGAGAAAGGGAGGAACATTCCCTGGTAATGACGCAACTATAGTATCAGGATGTGACCCTTATGACCATAGTACAACAACAGATGGTAGACGTTCAGATGCAGCCGCTTATATATTTAAAAAATATGATATGACAGACCCAGATAATTCACATATTTTTGTTGCAGAATATATTAATAGACCTCCAAAGGTTGAAGCTTTTTATGAAGACATGGTTAAGCAGTGTATATTTTATGGTTGCCAAATTCTTGTAGAGAATAATAGAGTGGGACTTATCAATTATTTTGAATTAAGAGGGTATGGTAATTATTTAATGGTAAGACCAGAAACAACGCATACAGCATCTAGTAGAAAACAGGTAACAAAAGGAATACCAACATCAGGCCAAGTAGTGATTAATGCAATAGCAGATTCTATTCAGGCATATATATATGATAATATAGGAATTAATCCAGTGACAAGTGAAATGGGAAAATGCTATTTTACGAGACTATTAGAAGATTGGGTTAGTTTTGATATAGACAATAGAACAAAATATGATGCATCTATGGCTTCAGGAATTACTTTAATTGCAGCACAAAAATTTGTTGCTGCTAAAGTAGAAAAGAAGCCGTTTATACAATTTGTAAGAAAATATAATAATAATGGAGGAATATCAAAAGTAATTAATTAATGGAAAACAACCTAAACTATGCAACAGGATACCCAAATCCTATGGCATCAAAAGAAGATAAACAAAAAAAAGAGTTTGGTATACAGTATTTTAAGAAGATGTATGCCGATTGGAATGGTGATAATAGTTCTCTTTTAAATTTAAAAAGTCAAAGATATGATAGAACTAGAAGATACTCAAGAGGATTACAGGCTATAAATAAATATAAAAATCTAATTAATTCTAGTGGGGATACTTCTTATCTAAATTTAGATTGGACTGTAATTCCTATTATACCTAAATTTGTAGACGTATTAGTTGGTAGTCTTACGAATCAAGATTATCAGGTATTATGTAATGCTATTGACCCTGTATCAACTCAGAAAAGGAAAGATGATAAAATGGATATGGCTGTAGATATTATGGTAAAAGATTTTGCAAAAACATTAAGTGCTGCTTCAGGAATCCCTATGGGGGCTTCGGATGGGGCTCCAGAGACAAATGAAGAGTTGGAATTATACATGCAATTAAATTATAAGCAAGCTACAGAGATTGCACTAGAAGAGGGTATTGATTTAGCTTTTACAATAAATGACTGGGAAGAAATATCTAGAAGATTAATTAGAGATTTAGTGGATATTAATATATCTGCAACAAAAACATTTTTAGATGCTAATGGTATAGGTATACGATATGTAGACCCAAAATATTTAGTTACATCTCATACTACTAATCCTGATTTTAAAGATTTATTACATGTTGGAGAAATAAGACAAATAACTATTCAGGAACTTAAAAGAATAGCTGGAGACCAATTTACAGAAGATGAGTATTATGATATGGCTCGGAACTTTGTGAGTAAAAATGGTAATCCAAAATCTTTAAGTACTTCCTTAATAGGAAGTCATTTTGAAGTTGAAAAGTTTACTGTAGATATATTAGATGCTGAATTTAAGTCTGTAGATATTATGCATTATGAAAGAAAGGCAAATAAATATGGAGGGTCTACAGTGAATAAAAAAAGTAAAGATTACAAGCCGCCTAAAAAATCTAAATATAAAAGACAACAGGTAAAGCCACAAATTGAAACATGGTATACTGGTAAATGGGTGATAGGTACAGATTATGTATTTGATTATGGTTTAAAAGAAAACATGTTAAGACCTAAAAATAATTTAGCAAGAACATTAGGTTCTTATACTGTCTATTCTCCAGACCACTCTATATTAGACACTAAATCTATGGTAGAGAGAATGATTCCTTTTGCAGACCAAATTCAATTAATACATTTAAAGATGCAGCAACTAATCGCTAAAACTAGACCAAAAGGAATGGCAATTGAAGTTGGTTCTATTGAAGGCGTGTCCAAAGGAGAGGGGGGGACATTTACTCCTTTAGAGGTTCAAGATATATACGAACAAACTGGTAATCTATATTATCGTCTTCAAGATGATTCTGGAGACCCAATGCATGCCAGACCAATACAAGAATTATCAGGAGGAGCTGGGCAATACTTGCAAGAATTAATGGCTTCATATAATTATAACTTAGAAAGAATTAGAGATGTTTCTGGTATTAATGAAGTTAGGGATGGCTCTGCTCCTTCAAACGATGCTTTAGTAGGGGTTCAGAAATTAGCTTTGCTTGCTTCTAATAATGCAACTAGAGGAATTAATCACGCATACATTCATTTGATGGAAGGTGTTGCTAATAGAACAGCATTAGCTCTTCAAGATTTAGTGAAGTATAAAGGAGCTTATAGTGGTTATATAAGTGCTTTAGGAGAAACAAATATGAAGGTAGTTAATATAACTAAAGATATATCACCTATAGAGATTGGTATTAAAATTCAAGCATTGCCTGATGAAATAGAAACAGAATTATTAGAACAAAATATTCAACAATCATTAGCGCAAAAAGAACTTAGATTAGAAGATGCTATTATGATTCGTAATATAAAAAATATTAAACTTGCGAATCAAATGCTAATATTAAGGCGTAAAAAATATACTGAAGAGCAAATGCAACAAGCGCAGCAACAGGCGCAAATAAATGCTGAGTCTCAACAACAAGCATCTCAGATTGCTTCAGAAATAGCAATGCAGGCGCAACAGGTTAAGGTTGATGGAGAGATTCAAGTAAAACAATTAGAATTTCAATTAAAAGAACAATTTGCTCAATCTGAACACGAAAGACAATTGGCAATAATTGAACGCCAAGGAGATATAAAGTTAGAACATATTCAGGAAGCTGAAGATGACTCAGACCTAGTTAGGATTAAAAAATAATAACAATTTGGATTTTAAATAAAAATTCATTATATTTGCAAATTAATTAAATTAAATTTACTATGAAAGAAAATAAAGAAATAGCTGAGGCTTTAGGCTATCAGCTAGTAGAGGAATCTGCACCAGTAGAAGAAACTGTGAAAACGGAAGAAGCTGTTAAGGTAGAAGAATCTACAAAACAAGAGGGGGCTCCAGTATCTGAAAAGAAAGAGGAGTCAACTGAACAATTGGATATAACAACCGATTCTTCAGAAGTTACTCAGGAAGTAAAAACTGAAAGTCCTAGTTTTGAAGACCTATTGCTTGAGAAAAGTGGTGGTAAATTTAAAAGCTATGAAGATTTAGAAAAAACTTTAACTGAAAAACCTCAAGAAACAAAATCTGTTGACTTTGCTAACGAGCAGTTAGAAGTTTTAAATAGATATGTTAATAATGGAGGTAAGTTAGAAGATTTTTTAAAGACACAAGTTGATTACTCTAGCATGTCCGAAATGGATGTGGTTAAAGCAGAAATGAAATTGAATGACCCTGATTTATCAGAGTCAGATATGGATTTTTTAATCAACAAAGAATACCAGTTAGACACTGAAGAGTATGATGAAGATGATGTTAGATTATCAAAAATAAAGCTTCGTAAAGATGCTAGAAAAGCTAAAACGACTTTAAAGGAATGGCAAGATAATTATGCTATTCCTGAAAATAAAGAATCTGCTGAACCACAACAGGAGAGGGAACAAACTAACCAACCATCACAAGAAAATCTTGCAAAAGAAAAAGTGAGATGGGAAAAAGCGGTTAATGATTCAGCTTCTAAAATGGAGAAAATAGATTTTGAGATAAACGAGAAGGGTGATAAGTTTTCTTTTGCATTATCAGATAATGATAGGCAGGACATGGTTAAAAACACTTCTGATTTATCTAAGTTTTGGTCTAGATTTATGAATGGAGATGGTACTGAAAATGTAGAGAAGTTGAACAAGACCATGTTTATGGTTGACAATTTTGATAAGATTATTAGAGCCGCTGCTTCACAATTTAAGTCAGAAGGTAAGGATGCAATATTAGAAGATATTAAAAACCCTAACTATAGTGCTGACAGTAATGTGGAGACTTCAGGTTCTCAATCTATGCAAGAGCAAATGTACGAAGCTTGGAAAAAACAAAATTAAAAATTAACAATTAAAAAAACAAAAAAATGGCAATTCCAAGTGCGTCGCAAGTAGCGACAACACAAAATTACATTTCTTCTGCAAACTTTATCGCTGCATCAGCTGGTAAAGGTGCTGGTTTACACAAACCAGAAGTATCAGAAGATTTTGTAAAAAGATATGGCAGTCAAAATTTGACTGGCTTTCTAGATGTATTAGGAGCAAAAGCTCCTGTTTCAAACTTTCAATTTTCTCATTATGAAGAAGATTGGATTCATCAAAGTTTCACAACTGACTCTGTTGGTATAGCGTTAACAGGTGGGATTGAGATTCTTATTTCAAATGCTTCTTCTTTAGCTGTAAATGCTGCAGGAGATTCTACATTCGTTAGACCAGGTGCAGTTATCTTATTAAAAGATGGGACTATGGGTCTTGTTGTAGCTAAATATACTGTAGGTACTGCAGTGACTGGAGCTGGAAATTCTGCATTAGAAGGATATACAACTGCTGCAACTACTACTGCTGCTGCAAATCAGCACGTAATTCATGTTATGAATTATAATGGGACTACAGCTTTATCTGTTGCTAATGGTGATACTTTTGCTATTGTAGGTATGGAGTTTGCTGAAGGTACTGGGCAACCAGCTGGTGTTACTCCAAAGGTTTTAGAATACAATAATACTTGTATGATTCTTAAAGAGTCTTACCAAGTGTCTGGTTCTGAATCTACAAATAAAATTTGGTTTAAAGTAAACGATGAAGCTACAGGTCAATCAGGATACCTTTGGTATTTAAAGGGCGAAGGAGATACTTACCGAAGATTTATGGATTACTCTGAAATGATGATGATTTTAGGTGAGCAAGCTACAGCTACATCTCTTGTTGGTGCAGGAAATGCATCTGCTGGAATTACTGGTGGTGTAAGAGGTACGACAGGTTTACTTAACTTTATGGGGAACACTCATAATTACAATCAATTAGCAGGATTTAACTTATCTGACTTTGATTCTATGATTAGAACTCTTGATAAATTTAAAGGGTCTAGAGAGAATACAGTATGGGCTGGATTAGATTTGTCTTTAGCTATTGATGATGCAGTAGCTGCAATGTTTGCAGGTGGAGGTATCTCTTATGGTGCATTTAATGGTGCTGAAGAAATCGCTGTTGCAATGGGCTTTAAATCATTCACTAGAGGAGGTTATACTTTCCATAAGAAAACTTACCAACCATTTACTCATTTACCAATGCTAGGAGCAGCTGGTTTTGATTATGCTGGTATGGGTATGGTTATTCCTGGAGATGCTGGTAGAGATGCTAAATCGGGAGATTCTATTCCTGCTTTAAGAGTTCGTTATAAAGCGGCTGAAGGTTATTCTAGAGAAATGGAGCACTGGTTGACAGGCTCTGCTGGTTTAGCTCAAGCTACTTCTGATGTTGACGAATTAAGGTGTCACTACAGAACGGAAAGAGGTTTTGAAGGATTTGGTGCAAACCGATTCATCAAGATTGCAAGAGCATAAGTAGTATATATATGTAAGGTTAGAGAGGGGGTTAATCCCCCCTCATCTAATTAAAATTATTAAATTAAATTAAATTAAATTATATTAAAATGAACAATTCTTTTTACAAAAAATCTACACTCAGTAGATTAAAATCAGTCCCAATAGTTTTCAGACTAAAAAAAGGTTTAGCAAAATCTAATCCTTATGGAGAGGGCTCAAAACACAATATGACATACAGACTACCTTCTGTTGATGAAATATTTGATGTTGAAAAAAATACAAACAGAAAGATACAATATGTTCTTGGTGAAGAAAGTGTTTTTGCTAAAGAACAATCAGATAATCCTGTATTGGCAGATATTATATTTGTTAATGGAGCTTTAATAGCAACAGCACAGCAGGTAAATTTATTAAAATATTTAGAATTATCAAATTATAATGATTCTAATCCTAATAGAATGCCTGGTAAAACTGCTCTTTTTTATAAGGTAAATATAGAATCAGACACTAAAGATACCGTAGAAACTATGGAAGTAGAAGCTGATGCATTATATACAGCTCGTTCTATGGAACCACAGAAATTAGTAGGATATGCTAGAACTATAGGTGTTAATACAGATAGAAGTATGTATGAAATCAAGCATGATGTAATGTCATTTGCTAGAGATAATCCATCTGAATTTCTAAAAAGTATTGATGACCCTAGAACAGAGCGTAAGCAAGTAATATTAGACGCTATAGATTATGGTATTATTGTTTTCTCTCATCATGCAAATGAAATAAATTGGGTAATGGGTACAAAGAAACCAATTATCATGCATACTCCTGTAGGAGTAGAAAAATTAGATTATTTCGTAGAGTATACGTTTGATTCTGAAGGAGAAGATGTTTATAAAGAAATTCAGAAAAAAATGAAGAGAATGGACTCTATAGATGAGATAGAAGAAGTTAAGGAAATGGTTATTGATGAAGAGGTTATTGTGAAGAAAAAACTAACCAAGAAGAATATTAATTAATCACACATTCATATCTAGTGAGAGGGCTGCCGTTTGGCGGCCCTTTTGTTTGATATATCCTATAAATTTCGTATATTTGTAAACTTTAATATTTTAGTATACTTTCCATGAAAATAACTTTTAATAATAGTCATATACGCTCAGAACAATCTATTACTGTACAATTTGAAAATTATGTATCAGCAGATTGGTCTGGAGGACACGTAGAGCTTGTCCCACCTTTTGGTACTAAAGTTACAAAAACTTTAACCTCTGAGTCCGTATATAAATTCTCTAGAGAAGATAAAACATTATTAGACGGCTCTAATAGAGTGGCTGATGATTGTAATTTGGAGCCAACAGAAACAATTAAAAAAGGAGATTTTAAAAGAGGAAAATGGATTGTTAATTATAAAGATGCCGCAGGAACAATCACAAGTGAGTCTTTTCTTATTAAAGAACCTCGTATTGATATTGATTATAATGTAAACATTTCAAATTCTACCTGTAGGATTTATGATAAAACAAATTATAAGATGAATGGCGGAATGCCTGTAACAAAATCATATAGCTTAAAATTTACTGCTCCTGCTGTAAAATGTCCTGATACAAATACAATGGGATTAACTTATACTGCTCCAGAGTCTTGGAATAGTGGCTCCCTAATGTATATTAACAATAGAGCATCTAAGGCTGTAGCGTCAACTGAAGATGACGAATTTATCATAACACCAATATATAATTCAACTTATTATATTCGTTATGAATCTGAATTTGCTTATAATTTTACAGCTACAGCAATAACATCAACAGATGATTCGGGAGCTACAGCAACCAGTTCTGAAGGGGCAGAGGGGACAAGTGTATTTTATGAAACAGGAAAAGTGGCAATGGGATTACCTGTTAGTATTCAAAGTCCATCTGAAATCATTTGTGAAATATGGGAAAGAATTAAAGATATAGATATAAAATATAAACAAGCTCTTTGTAAGAATACAGTATTAGCTGATAAATTAAGAGATATATTAGATAGAGCATTACAATTACATATATTAGCTAAAAAAGCAATAGAAATAGGGAATACGACATTAGCTTTATTATATTTAGATAAAATTGTTGATATAACAAAAACTAGATTAATTTAAAATGGCGGCAGGACAACTCATAGCTACGGTAAATTGTTCTACCATGGAAATTATATTGGATGTTACAAGTTCGCCTCCTTTTATGGGTTCTTTTACAGCTACATGGCCAGATGGCACTACATATCCTGTTTCTGGCCACTTTCCAATAAGTATGGGTGGGGTCGGAGGGATACAAAATGGTGTTTGGACTTTTACCGATAATAATAATCTGCTTTCCCCTACATCTGTTTCTGTTAATTGTGGTGAAGGTGGTGGCGGTGGTTACGAAGGTGATGGCCGAGGTGGAAAAACTGGATGCGATGCTATAGCAGGGGTTTATGATTGTGTATTTAATTTGAATAAAAGATATGAAGAGTTAGAGTGTGTAAATGATAAAAGAGCACAAAAAGAAAAAATAAAGTTAGACAGAGTAATGCAGTTATTTCAACTTGCTGAATTTGATTGTGAGTGTGGTATGAATGATATAAATGAATATATTAGAGAGATAAAGTCTATTGCTAATTGTGATGATTGTGAAAAAAAACTATCAATAGTTTCTACAGAAGGTCATGGATGCACAGACCCTGATGCTAATAATTATGATTCTTTTGCAACTGTTGATGATGGCTCTTGTAGTTATTCTCAAAATTGTGTAGAGGTAACAATGTCAGATGGGACGTTAAAAAGTGAAACTTTGATTCCAGACCCTGTTTTTGAAACATGGTTAGAAAACCAAGGATATGGTAATGGAGTGTTAGACGGAAAAGTATGCACTGCAAATCTAATAGCTGTATCATCTCAATTTGATATAGATGGTTCGCCTCTTGCTTCAGGTATAACTGATTTAACAGGAATAACAGATTTTGAAAATGTTATAAGTTATATTAATATTGGTAATACTTCAGTATCCACAATAGATTTAAGTAATGGATTTACAAGTTTACTAAAAATATATGCAAATTTTATGCCTAATTTAACTTTAGCAAATTTTACTAATTTAAATAATCTTACTCAGGTGCAAATTACAGGTAATGATAATTTAACTAAAATAATTTTAGGTTCAAATATTAATTTAGCAAATTTATCTTTATGGGCTGCAAATAATCATTCTAGCTTACAAATTGATGTAGGGACAGCGGCAAGAGTAACTCAGGCACAATCTTTATTTACAGTGGGTAACGGTAACATATCAACAGGAACAACATTTATAGCATAATGGCGACAGGACAACTCATAGCGACAGTAGATTGTATCACCCAAGAAATCATCTTGGATGTTCAGGGAGGAACTGCAACTGGAGATTTCAGGGTTATGTTTCCAGATGCTACTATACAAGCGATTAGTGGTACTTTACCTTTAACTGTTACATCTATTTTTAGTGGAATACATGTGTTTTGGAATGTTTCATTAGACCCTAGTTCAACAGTAACTTCAGTGGCTGCAACTTCTTTAGATGTTCAGTATACTAGTTGTGAGGAAATTTATGACATGTCATACTGCTTGTTTAATTTAAATAATGCTTACGAAAAAGCTAAATGCACTAATGATAAACAAGCGGAGATAGAAAAGAAAAAGCTAGATAGAGCATTGCAATTAGTGGCATTAATGGAAAACATTACCGAATGTGGTGTAGACCAATTATATAAATATAAAGCAGAATTAAACACTATTACAAATTGTGATAATTGCACTACATTAGATGATGATATTTGGGGAGATTATGAGGTTTATGGATGTACAGACTCTAATGCTGATAATTATAATCCTGCTGCTAATATAGATGATGGGACATGTGGTGATATTGTTTTTGGCTGTACAAATCCAATAGCAAATAATTATGACCCTTTATCCACAACAGATGATGGTAGTTGTACGTTTGATATATATGGATGCACAGATGCTACAGCGTCTAACTACGACTCTACTGCAACAATAGATGACGGCTCATGTATAGCATGTGTATATGGTTGTACAGACAATACTGCTGTTAATTATGACTCATTATCAAATTGTGATGATGGTTCTTGTATTGCGATTATTTACGGTTGTACGGATTCAGCAGCACTTAACTACAATGGTGCTGCAAATATAGATGATGGAACTTGTAATTATGGAACTTCTAATTGTGCTAATAACACTACTACAGCTACTAATCAGACAGGATATGTATATTCTAATTATAATTCTAGTGCTTTATATGATTGTAATTCTGAGGTTTTAGGAACTGCTGGAGATTCATCTACAGGTCTTCAAAATACTGGGTATGATTCTTGTTGTATTCCTTGTGTAGAAGGTTGTACAGAATCAATTGCAATTAACTATAACCCATTAGCTACTTGTAATGACGGTTCTTGTATAGCTATTGTGTATGGCTGTACTGACCCAACTGCACTTAACTACTATGCTGGCGCAAATGTTGATGATGGTTCTTGCTGTTTGGTATATGGTTGTATGGATAATGCAGCAAATAACTATAATTCTGCAGCTTGTTTTGATGATGGTTCTTGTACATATTGCAATGTTTATGGATGTACTGATACTTTAGCAACTAACTATGACCCATTAGCAGATTGTGATGATGGCTCTTGTGTTCCTTTTGTAAGTAATTGTAATGGAACTACAGCAATCCCAAATAATAATTTTGAAAGTTATTTAGAGCACTTAGGATATGGTGATGGAACGTGGTTTAATAATACTATTTTAAATGCTAATGCATGTAATGAAACATTTGTAGATATAACTAATCAGAACTCTGGATTTCCATATGGAAATATTAATAATCTTACAGGAATAGAAGCTTTTATAGATTTAGAAAAACTTTATGTTAATAATCATACTATGTCTACATTACCTAATTTTTCATTTGCTCCTAATCTGAAGTATCTTTGGGCTGCGAGTAATTCTAATTTAACTGGCTCTGGAATCAATGTAACTTCAAATCCTTTGCTAGAGATTCTAAGATTGACTAATAGCGGATTAAATTCGTTACCTAATATATCTAATAATCCTGTTTTAAAATACATTCAAGCGGTGGATACTGGGATTACAGCAGTAGATTTTAGTGACAATCCGCTTTTAGAAAGAGCACACCTTCAAACGAATAATATAACTTCATATAATTTTACGGGATGTACTGTATTGTGGCAGTTACATGTCTCTAATAATAATGCAGCATTTTCTATAGATGTAAGTATGTGTGTTTCATTAACAGAATTTTATGCTTCTGCATGTCCTAATGTAGCGCATATATATTTGGGAAGTAATATAAATTTAGCTACTCTAAGTTTTTCTACAAATAGTAGTAATGCTTCAGCACAGATTCATGTTGGGACAGCAGGAAGAATAACACAAGCAAACCTTTTATTTTCTGGTGCAGTTGGAACATTCGTAATATAAAAATTAAAATTAAAATAACAAAAAATGGCAAAACAAATAACACCTTTAAAAAACTCAAAGCTAGGGTCTAATTCTAAAACGCTTGTAGGAAGTAGCTATCTTCAAGTCACTAGAAGTGGAGAAGGGAAAGAATGTCTCCCGTATGTAGATACAGTAGATTTAGCACCCTCAACAAAGACAACTATTACAACACATACATCTAATATAACTACATTACAAAGTGATGTTACTGCTATTAAGACTATACAAAATGGTGCAGAAAACAAAAACACTAAAGCAGAATTTATTGTATGTAATGTAGATATATCTATAGCATCTGGAGGTACACAAACTATAGCGGCAACGGTAATAGATGTAGTTAATTTATCTTCAGGTACTGGATATGTAAAGCCTACTATAGTCACTACAGATGCAGCATTAGGAAAGAATAATAGGTTTTTAGTTAATAAGTTTATGACTACAGACCATTCTAATTATATTGTACAAGCTACATATGAAGATGGTGCTGGATTTGATTATACAGACTTACAGGAAGAAATAAATATTGAAATTAGCGGATGTTCTGCTGATTCATTTTATTTTAGAATGGTAAATAAAAAAGGAATACCTTTAACTAATTTAAGATTAGCTAAAATGGGTACATTAAAATTAAAATTTGAAATAACAGGAACAAAACGATAAAACTATGGCGACACCAACATTAAGTAATTTAGGAACCCAATCTACATATAAAATATATATATGTGATGGAGATGGTGCTAAAGGCTCATCAAATGGTATTTTGGCTAATTTACAAAATACAACAGATATACGTAGGATACTATTAGAACATGCTTCGCAAAATAGAGCATTAGTATATGAAAGTACTACATATGGATATACAAATCAAGAGATAGATGGTACTGCATCTGCCTATAAGTATTTTATATCAGATGCTGGTGGGGCAGAAGGTACTGTTCCTGCAGATGCTTTAGATATTACCCCATATGTAACTAATGGTTATAAGACTGCACTATATCCTGACGCTAATGATATAGCATTATCAGGAACGGTAGATAATGTTGCCAGCGGAGTATATACATATGAAAGAAGAGGTAATCTACAGGTTTTGAAAATAGATACTCAATCTAATGCAGCAATTGATAATTTATATAGAATTATAGAAACTAACAGTCAAATAGCTGATAAGGATATATTAATTATTGTAGGAACAAACACAGGAAGAGCAATTACTATAAATGACCATAGTATTGAAAATACTGAAGTAGCTACAGCTAGTCAAAATATATGTTTAGAAAATTCCGCAACATTTTCAACCGCATCTCCTGAAGCACAAAGAATATATGGAAGTGCGAACTATGATAAATCATCTTTAACTTTAATGTGGGATGCTACAGTAAGTTTATGGATAGAAATTAATCGTGCTCCAAAATCTGTAATAAGCAGAAAAACATTAAGAGATGCCAGTATCAATATCCCAGTAGAAGGGACTACTGTTATTACTGTAGGTGCAGCAGGAGGGGTAGATAAGGTAACTTTGGTAAATGACGGAGGTACAAGAACAATAGAGTCAGGAGTAGACCCCTCTACACTTGTATTTGAAGGTAGTATAACCACGTCAAATGCTTATACAGTAGAAAAGCCTTATGGCTCTGCATTAGAGGGCGATAAATATACAGCTGTATGGAATGCAGCTTGGACTGCTGGTAGTACAAATGTAGTTACTATCTTTGGAAAAGCCTTAACTGCTGCAGATGCTCTTTCGGGAAATCTTGAAATAACAACAAGATATATAGATGGAGAGTGGGAAGATGGGAAGAAAATTATAGGCTCTGAAGAAGTAGAACCTACTTTACCTACCCCTAAAGGTAATGGGCAAATATTAACTTCTACAATGGCAAATGTCAGAAGTTGGGTAGATTCTCCTGGTACAGTAATATTAGCATCTGGAACTTATGATTTTGCTGTAAATGGAGGTACTGCAAATACCACTTTTACTATAGGCTCTGAAGTTATTCCTGCTGGAGCAATTATATTATTAGACCAAGCTATTATTGAAATGCATACAGCCCTTACAGTCTCTTCAGGAGTCCCAACAATTGCTGTTGGTTATTCTGGAGCTTCTGCAGATGTTGATGCTATACATGATGAAGTCAATTTTAATGCAGAACCTTTTAGTAGCGCATCAGTTGTTGCTAGAACTACTCCAGCTAGTAGTGGAACAGTAGTTAAGATTAGTGCTATAGCTAAAACGAATATTACAGTAACTACGGCTAATTCAATTGCTTTAACTGGTGGTAAATTTACAATACATGTTCCATATATAGGTGGTACATCAACTACACTTGCAGAAGGTAGTTTAGGAGCTTAAAATAAATAAAAATGATAGATATTAATGAATTATATAGATTTGTACAATTTGTTTCCAATAAGGAACAATCAGGATATGTAAAGCCATCAGAGTTTAATATAGCTGTAGATAGAGCACAAATGCAATTATTTATGGAAAGGTATAATAATCCTGCTGAATATCAACCAGGAAGACCTGTACCTAGAGTGTCATATCAGCAAACACAAAAAGTATCTGATGATTTAAGACCTTTTATAAAAAAAGTATTTCAACCTTTAGCAGATGAGGGTAAATTTTTATGGACTGCTTTACCTGATTATATGCATCTTAGCTCATTAAGGGCTAGGTATTATAAGGTTAATAACACAACAGGTGAATCAGAAATAAGAACTTCTGGTATTAAAATATTGGATGACTCAGAATTATCTAGTTATTTAGATAGTTCTATTTTATCTCCAACAACGGAATATCCAATAGCTGCAATATATAATGGATATACACAGATATATCCTACTAATATAGACGGTATAGATGTAACTTATCTTAGTAGGCCAGTAAAACCAAATTGGGCATTTACTGTTAATGCAGTTACAGCTATGCCAGATTATGATGCTGTTAATTCAATTAATTTAAACTGGTCTAATGAAGTATTTAATGAAATAGGGATTCGTGTACTAAGCTTTATAGGGGTAACTTTAAAAGACTCTACAATAACGCAGTATAGTGAACTCAAAAAACAACAAGGTATATAATGGCAATAACTAAAAGAAAATTAGCGGAACAATCTCTCAGAATTATTCAAGGGGGTTCTATTCGTGATGATGCTGAAATTGACATCAGAGAAGTGATGATGAATGTAGAGCAAGAAAGAGATAAGCTTGTAAGACAAGATTTATATGAATCATTACAAGCAGGAGAGGCTTATGTTAATGGTTCTTTTGTCACCTCTTATACTGTTAGTGTAGAAACTGATAATATTAAAGATATGTTTTTTTCTAAAATACCAGTCACACCATTATCTTTACCTAAAGATATGGGGGTTGTTCAGGTTAGTTTTATTCAAGACCAATACAAACCTTTTATTAGAATGTCAACGGGTCAATTAGGATTATATCATGGGCTTCCTTCAGAGGGGGCTTTTGGAAGGATAGGGTTTTTTATTGAAAACTCTTTGGAGTTTAGTCAAGAAACATCTCAAGGAACTAAGATATTTTATAATAAAGGAATGAAAAAGAGAGATTGCAGTAAAGAAGTTTTAGTTAAAGTCGTTACGGTTTCTGAGGATATAGGCCCAGATGATATTTTTCCAGTAACTCCAGAGATGCAATCTATTATAGTGAGAAATGTAGTTGAATTATATTCTGTTATGAGAAATGCAGTTGCAGATGAACAAAATGATAATATAGAATAATATGAAATCGTATATTAAAATTAGTGAAGTAATAAAAAGTTTACTTGTCCAAATGGGTGAGCAGAATGAAAATAAGTTTATGCAATTACTTGATATAGGTATTAGGGGAGCTAAGGAATTAGCATTTGATACCACTCAAGAAGTTAAGGTTGCTAAAATTGCAGTAAATGATAATTTAACTGTTGACTTACCTTGTGATTATATTAATTATAGAAGAATAGGTGTGTGTAGTGCAGGAGAGTTAAAATCATTAGGATTAGATACAGAGATGTGTTTACCGACAGATTTTGATAGTTGTGGAGATTCTATATCTTACGCATCATCTAACCTGTCAAATTTAAATTCAGTGTATTGGACTGGAGTTGCTTCTGATGGTGTTTATGGTTTAGGTGGGGGTAATAATATATATGGCTTTTACAAGATAGATAAGCAAGCTAATCAGATTGTATTATCGTCTGATTTTAGTGGGACACATATAGTTATGGAATATATTAGTGATGGCTCTACAGATGATGGGGAATATCAGATACATGTATTTGCCGAAGAAGCATTACGTTCATATATATGGTGGAAACACTTACAAAGAAAAAGAAATGTAAATGGAAATGAAAAGATGATGGCGAGAAAAGATTGGTATAACGAAAAAAGAATATCTACAGCACGATTTAGTTCATTTAACAAAGAAGAAGCTTTACAGGCTTCAAGAAAACATAACAAACAATCTCCTAAGTTTTAAATATGGCAGAGGAAAAAAAGATATTTGCTGGTGGCGGTATGGATATGGACACCGAAGAAAGATTTATCAAAGGTAATGATTATAGATATGCTCTTAATTGCAGGATTACATCTTCTGATGAAGAAAATGAGGGAACTGTAGAGAATATAAGGGGAAATAATGTTTTAAATTCAGGATTAACAACATCAGATGGCACTCCTCTAAGTAGTGAAGATTTTAAAGTTATAGGACATTATGAAGATAAAAAATTAAATATATTATATTATTTTATTGCTGAACATGCAGACGGCGGCATTATATCCCTCACCCCTAGACATTGTATTGTCTCAAATTATGGTTATAGTGCATCTTTGGGGGGTATCCCTGCTGGATTTCGTATTCTCCATGAAGACCCATTATTAAATTTTCATAAAGATAAATTAATCACTGGTGTTAATATGATTCATAGTGAGGAATTTGCTAAAGGAGGAATGTTATATTGGACAGATGATAGAAACCCTCCTAGAAAATTAAATGTATTAAGAGCTTATTGGTGGGCGGTTAATCCTGGAAACATAACAGACCCTGCCTTATCTTATTTAGAGCCTCCAGTGTTAGACGCTATTCCTAAAGCTCCAACAGAGCCTCCTGCTATTACCATAGGTACGTGGAGTTCAAAAAAAGCTAATTATATAAAAGAGAGTCTGTGGCAGTTCAAATATAGATACGTGTATAGAGATTTTCAAAAATCATCATGGTCTCCTATAAGTGAATCTGTGACAACTAGACATATTGAGAGTGGTGCGTTTTATGACTCAAATAATCTTTTAACAGGTCTCCTTGAAGAAGATAATGCTATTCAGGTTAGACTTATAAATGGAAGATTAGATGTTATTTCTATGGATATAGCAGTAAGAAGAAATGGAACGGGTGAAGATTTTTATCTAGTGGGAAGTGTAAAAAAAGATAACTCTATTCAAGAAAATATAACATTAACTACGTTTGGTAATCCAGCTAATATTGGAGTTGTTTTTCCTATCAAAACCATGATACCAGATAATCTGCCAAATTGGACTCATGTATATTTTATATTTACAGGAGAAGAGCCTAGAATGCCTATTGATATAAAAGAATCTAATAAACTATATGATGACGTTCCTTTACTGGCTAAATCACAAGAGATTGTAGATGGTAATAGATTAGTGTATGGTAATATAGTTAATGGATATGACCCTGTATTTACAGATACCGAATTAAGTGTTGTTTATAAAGAAACAGATGATATTCAACAAGTTACTACGCCTATAACATATGGAGTTCGTGTCACTACAGATACAGATACATGGGCAAGTAGCACAGCTTCTAGAACCGTTGCTAAATTTGAGCTTAATATATATGTTCCTAGTTTTTTTGGTAGAGTTCCTGGAGAACAGTTATATTTACAAATGGATGGAGTTACATTTTCAACACATCTATTCAGAGGCCCATCAACTTTTTGTGATAAAGAAGAAGGTGTAGTTGTAGGAAAAGTAGGATTTAATATGGCCCCCTATGTATATAGTCCAGCTAGTAGTCTAAGTGACTTATTAGACCATTGTAGACAGGAGGGACAAATAGATTTTACTCAAATATTTAACCCCCCAGAAACAGGGCCTAATGCTGACTTAGATATGGGCGCAGGACATACTACTTCAAGTAATAATATTGTTAATCAACCTATATCTTTTAATGGGTCATATCCTGGAATCGCTAATTCTGGTTCAACAGCTATAATGAATGCGTTATGGCAATCTAGTGGTACTAATACAATAAGGATAAGATTTCATATCTCCCATAGCGACCCAATGAATCCTAGCTGCACTCATGACTCTGAATTACAAGCAGCTTTTGGGATGGATGGATACCATCTTCAAGCTGGTGCGTTTCCCAATACAGGGCCTTCTGCTTTACTTGATACTGGTATGTCATGGATGCCTATAGATGGTGAGGGTAGAGATGGTGATGGTGACATATTCACCAATCCAGATTGGAGGACAAAAGCAACATATTTAGAGTGTGGCGCATGTAGTGGTTCACCACTAGCAGACCTAAATTTACTAAATTATGAGATAGATAATAATATGGCTCTTGTTGCACTTCCCTTACAAGAAATTGGTAATCATAGAGCGTTTAAGTCAGGAACTAGACATAATTTTGGTTTAGTATACTATGATTCTGCAAATAGAAGTGGGACTGTAAATAAAGCTGGAAGTGTTTATGTTCCATCAAGGAATGAAAGAGAAGAGATTATAGCTGATTATACAGCACATATACATTTCAAAATAAACCATTTACCTCCTGATTGGGCTACACATTATCAATGGGTACATTCTGCTAAAAGAATAGAGAAGTTTGTTCATATTACATCAGAATATATTTTTCATGACCCCTCAGTAAATGCAAGATATAATACTGTATTACCAGCTAGTCAAATAGATGTAGATGGAAGTGGAGTGGCTGAAGGTGGGTTTCAGGCCATTATTAACGCTTCTACTGGATTGGTTAACGGGGCTGTTATTATGAATATGGAAGAATTAATTAAGCATTCAGGCAGGTCATCAGAAAATACTTTTTTATGGGATTGGAAAAAAGGAGATAGAGTAAAAATAATAGATAAAACAATAGCAAATGGCGGGCCTTTCCCTAATTTTTCAGGACTTGATTTCGCAATTGTAGGTGTACTTGAAGATGTAAATAGTGAATATCCTGGGACTCAAGCGCAAGCAAATGGCGTTCCTTCTACTGGTGCAGCACAGTTATATTATGTTTTAGAACAAAGCTCTTCCTCTATTTTCCAAACATTTGGACATGCTATAGACGCAAGAATAGAGTTATATAGACCTTCTTCTGATACTGAAGACATTTATCATGAATTTAATCATGCTAATAAACTAGGGTGGGACAGTTCTGGAACTACCAGAATACATAGAGCAAACACATGGGCATGTAATTTTAATGAAGGTCAATTAACTACAATGGGATATACTAATCCTTATGTTGATGATTTAGGAGTTAATACTCCAGCTGTATTTTCTTATAACCAATATGACCCAGCTAATCCAGACCCTAATCTACCAGCTGAAGGGACATTTCTTAATGGAGATGTGTATGTAAGACAGAGGATAATGTCAAATGCTTTTGGTGGAGGTGGAGTGCTATATGCAGAAGATTATTCAGCATCAGACTTTTTTAAATCAGATGGATGGGATTTAGGAAGACCAAATGCATTTCTACCTGATTTTAAACAAACCAGAAGAGAAGCTACAATATTTTTCTCAGAACCATTTATTCCAAATACAGCTATTAATGGTTTAGGAACTTTTTATCCAGATGTTTCTTTTCAAGAATATGATAAATCATATAATTCTATACAGAAATTATTTTCTATAAACGATAGTTTAATTATATTACAAGAAGATAAAGTGTCAAAAGCAATGGTAAGCAGGTCTGTACTTTTTGATGCTACTGCAAAACAAAATGTTGCTATTAGTCAAAATGTACTTTCCTCTTCCCTCCCTTATGTTGGAGATTTTGGAATATCTAGGAATCCTGAATCATTTGCTAATTTCGGATTTAGAAGTTATTTTGTTGATATAAAAAGACGTGTTGTATTAAGGTTGTCTCAAGATGGTCTTACTCCTATATCTGAACATAAGATGAAGAATTTCTTTACAGATTATTTTCAAGAAGTAATTGATGAAAACCGACATATAGGTAGTTCTTTTAAAGCTTATGGAGCTTATGATAATAAATTTGACGAATATGTTGTATCTATTGCGGATATAAGTTGGTCAACATTAGATATGCAGGGGAACACAATTAAACATGGAATACCTGGGTTTACGATAGGATTCAACGAACCTTCAAAAAAATGGAACTCATTTTATAGTTATAATAATAATATAGCAACATATAATGCAGAATTACATAGTTTTAGGAAAGGAATTGTATATCAACATAATGCAGCAAAAGATAGCAATGATGTATCAATATATAATAACTTTTATGGAGTAGACCATCCTTCTGTATTAGAATTTCCTGTTAATAGTATGCCTGATGTAACTAAAGTGTTTCATACTATATCTGAACATGCAAATAATATTTGGGAAGTAGATGCTTTTTATACTAGAAATGGTCAAATGACAGATATTTCTCGTATAGAATTTACAGGAGGGAATACATACACATGGGAAGAAGGTCATGGAACAAAAGAAAATATACATAATGCTACAATTAGATGTGATGTATTAACCCCTGGGATTGTAAATCCTAAGATAGAGGGGGATAGAATGAGAGATACGTCTGTTATGTGTAGATTGGCTTTACCTATTCCTCAAGCGCAAGAACAGAATGTTTTATTTGCAATTAGATTTGGATTTATAGCTTCTAGTAGTCCTAGTTTAATTGGAAATCAATAAAAAATAGTATCTTTGTAAATATGTTATCAGAATTAAAAACATTAGAGAAAAGAAAAAAGTTAAGAAAAAAGATATTTTCTATTGAAGATACAATAAGAAATACCACTAACCCTAACTATAAAACATATATTGGGGATAATGAGGCTTGTCCAGTTAAGCATACGTTTTCTGATGGGGTATATGTAAGAGAGATGTTTATCCCTAAAGGCATGATGCTTGTAGGTAAAATAATCAAACAGACACATCATATATTTTTAATGTCTGGGAAGATAGCTATAATTACTGAAGATGGAGAAAAGATAATGCAAGGGCCTTGTTCAATAGTGGCTAAAGGAGGAACTAAGAGAGTTGGGTATGCACTTACAGATGTTGTGTGGATAAATGTACATCCTAATATAACGGACACACAAGATTTAGATAGATTAGAGCAGGATGTAATTGCAGAAGATTATGATGCATATAATAGATATATTGAATTAAAGAATGCTAATTTATTTACTAAAACTTTAAAAAAAATAAAACAAATGATAATTAAAACAATACAACTATGAGTTGGGCAGCCGTAGCCGCATCAGCAATATCAGCTGGTGTAGGTATATATCAAACACAGAAAGGAAAAAAACTAGCAGAACAAGCTGGAGAAAGACCTGAATTTGAAATTCCAGGAGCAGTAAAATCTGCATTAGGGACATCTCAATTAAAATCTTTACAAGGAATCCCTGGAGCGGTAAAGTCTGAAATGCTTCAAGAGATGGATAGGTCTAGAATGGCTTCTTTAAAACAAGTTAATGAAAGAAGGGGAGGTTTGGGAGTTGTGTCTCAACTTGACCAAAACCAACAAGATTCTATACGTAAGATGGGTATAATGGATATTCAGCAAAGAGAAAAGAATGTTCAAGGACTTCAGGATATGAGAATGAAAATGGCTGGTTATCAAGAGAAACAACAAGCAGATACATTAGCGGCATGGGGACAAGAATCTCAAGCAGCAGCAGCTATGCAGGGTGCTGGTATGCAAAACATAGCTGGAGCTGTTACATCTTTAGGTATGGCTGCAGCGTCTCGTACAGCAGGAGGAGGAGGAAAAGGAAGTAAGAAAAGACAAGCATATCAAGCTGATATAGATGCAGGGACAGTAGGAGAAAATCTTTCTTTTAAAGATTGGAAAGGAGAAAGAAAATCATATCAAGGTGATTATAAAAGTGGTGTAATTAATGAGAGTTTAGGATTTAAAGACTGGAGAGGATATAATAAAGGAGCTCAACAATACACTGACCCTGGACTTGCAAGACAAGATAAGCTTTCTTTAGCAGGCATGAACATGGGTACAGATGCTACCTATCTACAAGGACAAAGTCCTAAAATAAATCCATCTACTTTAAAAACTATGGGTTTTGGAGGGGGGCCAGGATATAATGAAAGTATGTTTTCTAATATAGGGTTAGCATCAGAATTGAATACATTTGAATTAAATTCTCCTAGTGTACAAAATCAATTATTTGGAGTTAATAATACAGGGGTCGGAAGCGATGACTGGAAAAGTAAATATCCATCATTATATGAAAATCAATAAAAAATAGTATCTAAATAAATAAATAAGCATGGCAAAATATATAAATCCAGTAGCAACAGGTCAGGCAATAAATCAGGGGGAGGCTCAAGTTTTTGATACCACTGGTTTAATGAAGTATTCTCTTGACCGAAAAGATAAGGCCAAGGCTGCGGCTCAAGCCGATAAAGAAAAGAAAGAAAAGGCATTATTAGATTCTCTTGTAGATGTAAATACTTCAAATTTATGGAGTAGGGATTTAGACATGTATAATGGTAAATGGAATGATTATAAAGACTTTATAAAAGATAATAATATTGCCCTACAGAACCCCTCAAAGAATGTAGACCTTTATACGCAGAAAAAAAGAATGGAACAAGAGATGTTACAATTTGTCAGTTCTTCTGGGAAGGCGGAGAAGATAGATATAGAAATTCAAAAAATGCTATTACAAGATAAAAGTAAAGAGCTTCAAGATGTAGATGGTCTTTATGAAAAATCCAGAACAGAGGCAGGTAACTTTAATAATGCAATGGAATATATAACAAGAGTACCAGAAATAGTTCCTCTTGCTACTTTGATAGGGGAATATAAAGACGCAGAGGGAGCTGGGAAAGATGCTAATTTTGAAGTCTATAATGAATCTACTGACTCAATGGTTTCTAAAAAAGGCCCCTCACGAGAATCTTGGCAAATGCATATGAAAAATAATTACAGGGACGATAAAAAACTTCAAATGAGTGCTCAAAGTTCTTTTGATGAAGCTGGTGGTGCACAAGAAAGTGGGTTTAATACTGCTGAAGAATTGTATATGGATATGATTAACCAACAATATGATGACCCATATACTAAAGTAAGACCTATGGGTAAAGGTGGCAAAGGGTTTGAGTTTATTTTAGGAGGAGGAGGTACATTTAATAATCATGTTTTTACTCCAGATGAGATAACATCAACAGGGTATAACTCTACTGACATTGGAGGGACAATTCAAAAAGATAAAAGAATTGCTTTATCTAAATATGGTAAGGATATAGGTATGTTTACTATGGATTTACAAGGGCCTGTTTACCAAGATGGTAAGCTAACTAAAATTACAGGAAGTCATGAAGTGTCATTTCAAGATGTTATTGAGAAGGGGGATGGTTCATATACGCTTAGATTAAATAAGGGAAAGATGAGTGATTCTGAGTATAAAAATAAGAAAACTGCAATGGAAAAAACTGTGTTGGTGGGTAAATATGAACCCTATGCGATTGATGATTATTTAACTATGGAAAAACTAGAAAAAAACGGAAAGGGTTCTGATGCTTATCATAAATATATAGAAAAGGAAAATGAACTAGAAAACAGTAGGAATAAAGTCCAGGTTATAGAAGTAAATTTAGATGATAAGACAAATTCATCAGAGCTGAATTCTAACATAAGAATTCCAGATTTTTATGAGAGCTTGCCTAAATTATTTCATGGGGAGAGTGGTAAAGCTAACAAATCAAAAAAGAAATTAAACGGATAAAAAGATGAATGAAAAATTCTTAGAACTATATGAATATTTAAAATCTGAAGGAATCACTGACTTATCTCCTGAAGATTTCTATAACGCATATAAAGACCCCAATAAAGCAAAAGATGTTTATGACTTTGTTTCTAGTGAAGAAATGACGGATTTAAATGAGAATGACTTTTTCTCTGCTTATTTCGGAACTGAAGTAAAAAAAAAAGACGATTCAAAAGTTGTTGCAGATACCTCAGAAGTTGTTACAGATACTTCAGAAGTATCAGAATCCGAAGTCCTTTCTACAGAAGCTGACGAGACTAGCGAGACTGAAGAAGCTGTTACGCCACCTATAAACTTTGATGAATTAACATATTTTGATTTTTCCTCAATAAATAGAGCAGTTAATGGGGTGGAATTTTCGGATGATAATATAGGGCATCTTTCAGAATCAAAAGAAGAAGAATTATTAGATTTAAATATCAATCCTCATATTCAGTCTTTAGTATCTATAGGTGCGAATATGCCAGAGGATGCTAATGTTGCTGTGACAGAATTAAGTCCATCTGAGAAGAAAACGTATGATTTTAATTTTTCTAGATACCAGAAAGTACTTGAAAATCAAAATAAAGTAAAAGAAGTTAATGTACAAAAAGAAACTAATACTGGACAGTATGGTTTTGATTTAGCAGATGCTTCGTTACCAGGTCTAATACCGAGTCTTGAAGGTTTCGGCCCTTTTGGTGGAGAGACAACCTACAATCCCGTACCAGGAGAAGATAATTACTCAAATGACCCTGAAGTTATTGCTAAATCTAAAGTTATTTTAAATACAGACCTTCCTAGAGCAAGAAATAAAATTATTAGGATATTTAAGAATAAGAAAAAAAGCTATGGTTTACCTTCCGATATAACTACCGCTACTGATGAGCAGTTAGCAGAAGCTTTTAAGAAATTTAATAAAGAAAATACTTATTCTAAAACTGGGAGGTCTATAACCACTACTATGCCTATAAGCGGAGGAACTTCTACAGAGCCGACTTATGAAAAAGACTATATAAATATTAATAAGAAGTATTTAGAAAAAATATTTAATAATCAATTTCTAGTAGCAAAGAATAACGCTCAGATAGAACTAGACAAAAAGGTAGATGAAGAAAAAAGAACAGCGATTCAAAATGCAGATTCTTCTATTTTATCTAGAGATGTTATAGGTAAGAGAATATATGATTTTCATAAAGACTATGATTATAATAATAATATGAGTACAGAGGAGCAAAGGTACTCAGATGCTGAAACTGTATTAGAAGGTCTGGAAGTTCAATTAAAAAAATTAACAGCAGAAGAAAAGACTCCAGATGATGAACTTATAACAGAATGGGAAAAAGCAAAAGCCGAACTTGCATCAGCTCAAAAAGGATTAGGGGACGATATACATCCTTTATATGACCCACTTACTGGAGAGAGAACAGATAAACTTGAAGGGGCTTTAGACTTAACTGAGCAAATAAAAAGACATGAAAAAGATGCTTTAACTTTTAAAGGAAATATAAAAAATAGATACGTAACGGTATCTAATAGAGAAGAAGACCATAGGATAATGGGGGGTCTCATGACAAGAGATTTAATAGTTAAAGACCCTCGTAGGTGGCAGAAAAGAGCTAATCAAGAAGGATTTATAATAGAGCCCTCTGATGATGGGAGAAGCTTTATAATAAAAGGAGTCCCATTAAGTAAAATCGGGTTGTATACTAGTGATATTTTAAATAAAGAGGTAAAAAATGAAGCAGAAGAGTGGAATGATAAAAATGCAGAGAATATAGCTTCTAGAAAAGTTTGGATGAAGATGGCTTTAACAAATATAGACCCAGGTAAGGTTGATAAAAGTAAGACCGCTAGATTTTTTGAGGTTCTTGCTGGAGATGGAGCTTTGGCGGCTAGTTTTGGAATGTCTGACCAAAAGTTTGTTGATTTCTCTGTAGATGAATTTACAAAGGCAGGTATTCCTTTATCCCCATCTCTAATTAAGAATATGAAAAGAACATGGGGAATGGAGCTAACTGAACAGGGTGCTGGTTTTCTTCCTATAGCAGCTCAAATGTGGTTAGGTAATAAAGTTTTAGGGGCTGTGGGTTTTGCAGGGTGGCTTAAAAATACAGTACAGGGATTAAATACAGCAAAGAAGTTTCAAAGGTGGAATAAGTTTAGAGGGTTTATCTTAGAGGCTAGTGTTGAGGAGGTAAAGATGCAAACTTATGGCTTTCATGATGGTACTGGATTTGGGTTTACTATGGCTGGCCGTTTTATGCCTGCTGCTGGGATATTTAAATTTAAAGGGGAATTGGCTAGATTAAATACTGTAGGAAATGTGGTTTTTGATAGCGGATTGAAGGGTGCGTTTGCTTTAGAGTTTGCTGGTCATGTAGAGGCTATTGTTGAGGATGTAAAGGGAGGTTCAGCATATGGAACTTTTATGGAAGAACAATACCCTGATGTATCCACTGTTGGGAGAAGGGTAATTTTAAGTGGTGCTCTATTTTCTATCTATGGAGGTATGGGTCTATTTGGTAAAGGTAGGTCAGGTATGAATATTAAAAACATGGAGAGTGTTGTAAAGGAGTTAAAGCAAAAAGGATATAATGAGGAAGCTTTAAAAATACAAAAGAATGTAGATTTATATTATGAAGGTAAAAAGAAATTATCTAAAGAAGAGCAGGATATACTTACTGAGAATGAAAACGGAAAAGGAAAAGAATATAATACTGATTTAACAGAAGCAGAATTAAAGCAAAGGTTAAAAGATATGGGAGGCAGGGAAGTTAAACCTGAAGCTGAAGTTAAAGCAGAAGAAGTTAAAGCAGAAGAGGTAAAAGTAGAAGAGGTTAAAACAACTTCTGAAACAAGAGAAAGCTTAGAAAGAGAAGTGCAGAAAACACAAGAAGGTCAATCATTAAAATCTTTACAACAAAGAATAAATGAATTACAAAAAGATGTTGAGAAAACAGAAAAAGATTTAACAAGTGGAAAGATAAAAGGAGATATTTATACTAATAGTATAAAAAAGAAAAAGACGGAGATAAGTAATCTTGAAAAACAAATTAATAAAAAGAAGTCAGATTCTAAATCTGAAAAATTAACAAAGTTAAGAGAGGAAGCTGCGAAATCATTAAATTTTAAACCTGAAGTAAAAGAGGTGAAAGTAGAGGAAACTACTGGAAAGGAAGTGAAAGTAGAGGAAACTACTGGAAAGGAAGTGAAAGTAGAGGAAACTACTGGAAAGGAAGTGAAAGAACCTGAAAAAGAAGTGGTAGTACCTGAAAAAGAAGTGGTAGAAATATTATTAAATAAGAAAGATGGAGTATTTGCAGGTATATGGAATAGAGGTGGTTTTAGTGCAAGCAATAAAGCAGGGGATAAGGACGCTCATAGCGCCAATACACGAAAAGTACAAGAGAAATCAGAAGAATTACAAAAATTAGAATCTAATAATCCAAAAGTAAATGAAGGGGAGTTTAGTGTTTCTGGAACTTTTGAAGGTACTGGTTATACAACTATTGTAGGTAAAGAAAAAAACAATAAAGACGCTAGAGGCGAGGCGATTAATAAAGAGAAAATGTCTTTTAGTGAGTATACTCTTGAAAATGGAGATGTAGTATATTCTTTAATAAACGGAAAACATAGAGTTCGTAATAGAGAAGGTTATTATGCTGTAAATCTTACATATAAGAAGGGTACAGAAGTGAAGTTAAATGATGTAAAAAATCTTTTGACTACAAAAATGAATGATATAACCACTATTATTACAGGGGTAAAATCCACAGTTAAGCCTAAAGTAGAACCTAAAGTAGAGCCTACAGTAAAAGAAGTTACAGAAAGCATAGAAGAGGTTAAGGTTGAAGACAGTAAGAGCACCAATCCTTCATTTGAAAAAGGCAGTATGCGTAATTTTTCTGTAGACGGTGGAGTATTAGAAATAGGAAGGGTAAATAATGCAAGTTTATCGTCAATTTTAAAATTAGAGGTTGAAAAAGACTCAAGAAGACAAGGCAAGGCTGAAGTGTTATTAAAACGAGCATTAAACGAAACTAAAGGGGAATTATCAGGACAAGCATCTAACGATGCTGCTGTAGCGTTAAATTACAAATTAGGTATGAGAGTAAATGGCAACGAAACCCTCTCCTTAAAAGAATCCCAAAGCGAAAGAGCTCAAAGTGCAGGAGAAAGTGTTAGTATGGTTTTACCTAAAAATAAAAGAGGTGATAATTACAAGCCTTTTAAAGTAGAGCCTACAGTTAAAGAAAAAGTTATTGAACCTACAGTTGAACCTGAATATACTAAAAATAACATAATTAATATAAAAGACCCTACTGATGTATTAATACAGGCAAAACAAAAAAGAAAGTTAGCCAATCAGAAATATAATACGATAAAAGACTCTCTAACTGAAAAACAAAAGAATCAATTTAGAGAAGAGTCTTTGAAAATAAATAACCTCATTAAAAATTTAGAAGCTGAGATAGTAGAAAAAGGAGTAACGGGAGAAAAAGGAGAAAAAGAAATACAGCAGTATGCAGATAAAGTCATAGAAGGATTAGAGTCCGCTAAAAAAACTTTAAAGGAGAGTGGATTAACTTATTCCTTTATCCTACCTGGGGTTAACGCTAAGACACTTTCCGTAGCTTTAGATATAGGGATAGCATCCGTTAAAGCTACAAAGTCTGCTGTTATTGGGTTAAATAAATTTAAGAATAGTATATTAACACAATTAAACATAAAAAAATTAACTAAAGCTCAAGAAAAACAACTTAATGATTTCTTTAATAGAAACTATGATTTATCTAAGCAAAAAGTTTTGAGTTATACTAGAGAGATTATAAAAGAAAATAAATTAGATAATGTAGATTCATTTATAAAAGAAATGGAGTCAGACCCTATGTTTAAGAAGTATGATAAACAAGATTTAATATTATTGTATAATAATTCTATTAAAGGTAGTACGCTTCAACTTACCAACATTAAAGAAAAAACTGAAAACCTAAAAAAAGGATTCTTTAAAGGTAAGACTGAGGAGTATAAATTCACTAAACAATCCAAAATAGAAATGGATAATGTGATTACAGAGTTTAATCAGTTTGTGGAAACATTAGACGGGAGTATTACCGCTAGTAAGGAGACTATGAGGATAATTGGTAATATTAAAAATAAAGAAACTTTACAGACAGCTATAAATAGAATAGAAGAGCTAATGTCTGATAAAAAAGTTGTAGAACAAGTGCAGGAAAAAGAGAATGTTATAAATAAAATAACTTCTTTGACTAATATTAAAGAGAGTGAAGGAAAGGTAAAAAAATCTCTTAGTGGGGGAATAAATATTAATCCTACAACAAAATTAACAAAAGAACAGAGTACAAAACTTTCTACTATAAATACCAAATTAGACAATATAAATAAAATAATTAAAGACGTAAGTAATAAAAAAACGGGTATTGAAAGTGAGATAAAATATTCTCAAGAGATGGTTAAGGTACTTGAAAGTATAGAAAGATATGAAACGTCAACAAGTGAGGGATTCGTTAGCGTCTCTAAAGGGGGTATCAAAAATGATAAACAGTTAGAAAATGCATATTTAAGATTAGAAGAATTAGAATTTTATAATATATACAATTTAGAGGTTAAATCTGGAAACAACTCTTCTTTAACAAATCTGATGACTAAAGTAGAGCAATTCCAAACTGAGGGTAAGTCATTATCCACTATACTTAGAACAGAAAGAGCCATAGAAAAGGCAAAAATAAAAAAGGGGGCAGTAGTAGCTCTCAAGTGGGATGGGTCTAACTTTGCTAAGTGGTGGAAGAAAAAGTTTAAGACTAAAGAGACGTTTACAGAAGATTTTAACAAAGGAAGAACATGGTATGATGTGTCTGGAGAAAAATCACACTATAATATTATTAGGACTATAGACATGTTTAATAATAAGGATGGTAAGGGAGTGGATTATTACAAAAAGAATGTTTATGAATCTTATTTTGATGCCAATAGAAATAAAATGAAAGACGAGATGGCTCTTACAAATGAAATGAATGCGGAAATATCAAAGATTTATGGTATTGCAAAAGGGAAGGGGAATATATTCACAACAAAATCAACCTATATAACAGCAGAAGTAGGCGCAAAACTTAC
>TARA_R110002167_G_scaffold6671_11_pt1 | contig 31472 bp, 21 predicted proteins | sample TARA_R110002167 | Tara Oceans TARA_R110002167 (sample SAMEA4398238) | marine metagenome | biome: Polar Biome; feature: [MES] marine water layer (ENVO:01000295) within the mesopelagic zone...; material: water (ENVO:00002006), including particulate matter (ENVO:01000060) such as......
GGCTCTGCCTCGCTGTCCGCTGCTGATACCCATATAAGCAGCGGGACGACACTACTGATGCCTCTGACCGAGCAGACCTTGATCAGTCTGGAGGGCACTGATGCTGAAAAATTCCTCCAGGGGCAACTCAGCTGCGATCTCAACCTACTCAGCACCGAGCGCAGCCTACTAGGTGCCAACTGCACCCACAAAGGGATGGTGATCAGCGTTTCGCGTTTATTCAAGCGCGCTCAGGGATCGCTACTGATGCGACTGCCCTCGGCTGCCGCCGAACCTGCGCTGGCCAACCTGCAAAAATTTGCAGTGTTTTCCAAGATCAGTATCGCCTCCGCCGATGAAGCCTGGTGCGGACTGGGATTGATCGGCGAGTCAGCGTCTGAACTTCTGAGCCAGATCGGCATCACTGCCCCCACTACCGTTAATCAGCAAATACTCAGCGACAACCTGATCCTGGTTAAGGTGCCTGGCGAGACACCACGTTTTGAACTCTGGTGCCCCCAGCCTCAAGCTCAACAACTATGGACACTACTGGCAGCGCATGCCCAGCCAGAGGCCTACCAGACCTGGTTGGCAGCCGAAATTACGGCGGGCCTGCCGCAGCTTGGAGCTGAGAGCCTGGATAGCTATATTCCGCAGATGCTAAATCTTCAAGCGGTCGATGGGATAGGTTTCAGCAAAGGGTGCTACACCGGCCAGGAGGTGATCGCCCGGCTACAGTTTCGTGGCAAGCTGAAAAAATTGATGTATTCGGCAACCCTCAGCCTAGCCAGCCTCGACGGCGCAGAGATCTCCCCGGGGGCATCGCTTTATAGCAGCAACGGTCGCAGTGCCGGCAAGTTGCTCTGCTTCGTCCAGCAGGGTTCACAGCTGCTGCTGCAAGCCATCATCAGCAAAACCGCCGCCGATAGCAGCGACTTGCGGCTATTCAGCGCCGACGGCCCCCCCGTATCTCTGCTACCGCTCCCCTATACGATTGACCCCGAACTCTTTGAACGTCCGGAGCGCTGAATCGTCCTATCGTCCGGCAATCTTCTCAATTTCCAGGCTCCTGCTACCCAACAGTTCCCGTTATTGGCTAGCAGGCTCGCTAAATATACCGACCCGATCCAAACCCAATTAGTCAGGCCGCTGACTGAGGATGCAACGACCTAAAAACAACAAACGGATCACTTATCGCGAATAAAGCCAATTTATCCCACCTTAAGTTCCGCCCTCTAGGCTGGCACCCTACCTTAATAGCCAGTACTGGCGTGATCGATGAGCAACTACCGCTTAACCGCGATATAGTCGAAAGTGAATCGCGACACGCAACGCTTGCAAGCATCGGTGACCTTGCATGGTCATAATAATCAGTTGTTACATTTTAAACCAGGGATCCACCTATGAGCGCTTACCTTATCGTCGATACAAAAATTGAAAACCCCGCTGCGTATGAAGAATATAAAAAACTGGCCAAGCCAATTGCAGAAAAATTCGGTGGTATTTATCGTGCTAGAGGTGGCGAAATGGATGTCCGTGAAACTGAGCTGTGGACACCAACTCGCATTGTCATTATCGAATTCCCAAGCATGAAAAATGCACAGGCTTTCGTGGATTCGGGTGAATACGCTCCGGTTAAACCACTCCGTACGAAGAATGCCCAATCCACGCTACTGCTCGTTGAAGGCTGTTAGCACCAAAAACCTGGTTTTTTCGGGTGTAAACCATGCAAAAAACACCCGACAAGAAGAAAATTGTGGGGCAGCAGTGGCTGCCGGAGAGGCGTTTGGTTCTTGACCATCATCGACTAATCGAAGACCCCTTGGCTTGGTCGGCTCTCAGTCTAAAATCCGGTGGCAAGCTCCGTCCGGAATCCCATCACAAGAGCGTTGTCCGCCCCGCCCACGATTCCAGGATTGACGATGTATTGAATATCCGGTTGCAGCGTCAGCCAGTCATTGACAACAATGCGGTAGGTTACCTCAAGGGTGATTTCTTTCGAGGCCGTTTCATCACCGGCGGCGAGGGCCTGACGCTTGGCCGGATCTCCCTGCCAGACGGAAGCAACGGAGAGGCCCAGCAGGTCTGCCTCACGCCCGTCAAAAAGACCCGTGTAGACAACGCCTGCTCCAAAATAGGACTTGAAGTCATTAATATTGGTGTTCTCCGCAAAGCCGGTTCTCACCCAGGCATTCAGCCCCCGCCCCTCATCCTCTGGTTCGCGGTAAAGGGCTCCTTCCATCAGCGTATACCCCCCCAGTTACCGTCCTCCATAGCGCCCTGTATAGTCTCGAAGGCAGAAGTATAGGACCAGACACCTGCGACAACCCGCACTTCTGAAACCTTACCAAAGTCCAGCTCACCAGCCAGAAGCGTTCCCTCATCCCAGGAAAGCTTCATCCGCTTGGGGCGGTCTGGATCATTTGGAACCGCGTCAAAGGCACCGATACGAACCTTAAGCTGATCACTTAGCTGGTAATCCACTCGGACTGCCAATGAGGTGCTTGGAAAAATCGAAGGGCCATTTTCTCCGGTCTGGGAAAAGTCCGGCCCGATACCATGCGAACTATTGAGAAAAAGGCCTGCCGTCTCAGTGGCATCAAACTCGGAATTAAGGTCAATAAGGCCCGCCTTGATCGATCCCTCGCCCCTGGCAAAAGGGTGCAGATACCAGGCCTCATAGATGCGGAAATGTTCACCGCTGTCGATGTTGGACACCGTCTGACTATCCCCGACAAGGGTGGCGGAAAACTCGGTCGAATTGTTGTAAATGCCGTAGACAAAAACCACACCGTCACCGACCCCTGCTTCAAGCGTTAAATCCAGGTTGTCCAGGTACCGTCCTCCGGTTTTGATACCACCCTGTGTGTTCCACAGAGCGTCGGCAGTGTAGGCAATTTCAACGGCAACATCACCATCATTAGCGACCGCAGGCGGGATACTGAGCATGCACAACCCAAGGCTGGCCAATACTGCTTTTCTTAAAGTCATTTTCTCTTTCCTAAAATATCGTATATAAAAAAGGTGGTCGGGGGTTCTGATAATAGTTACTACACTTTGGAAGCTGAAAAAACAAGGTGTTAGCTTCGCCATCCGTATCCGACCGAAAGCGGTTTATCAAGTACTGGAAAAGCATTCCGTACGCCTCAGCAGCCAAGTCACTTATGATCAAACGATTCAACTAAACAGTAAACATGCAGAAAAAAACACGCTAAAGCTTCGCCTAGTAGGGTATGAATGCCCGGAAACAGGCCGTCATAATAGATTCTCAACCAACAACTTTAAGCTGGCTGCCAGCACGATAGCAGCGATCTACAAAAATCGCTGGCAAGTAGAGCTGTTCTTCAAAGCAATCAAGCAGAATTTGAAAATCAAAGCGCTCTTGGGGACATCAAGAGATGCAGCGCTGACTCAGATTTAGATCGCTATGATCAGCTATCTGCTGCTCGCCCATGCCCGACATTGCACCAGCAAAGATTAGAGTGTTCAACGTATTATGCGAGTTCAGCAGGCGGGCTTGTTCGAAACCAAGTCCCTTGCAGAACTGCTTAATCCTGTGCCACCCGACAAAAAAAAGGAACCCTCAAATGAGGATTCCTTTTTGATTAAAAATTGTGGGACAGCAGTCACCTAAGCTGCCCTTTTTAGAATCAAGTAAGCCTGGCTTATCGCTTAGCCAACTTTTCCTTGATACGTGCTGACTTACCAGACAGGTCACGCAGGTAGTACAGCTTAGCCTGGCGCACGTCACCGCGACGCTTTAGCTCAATGCTGTCCACAGCCTTGCTGAAGGTCTGAAAAGTACGTTCAACGCCCACACCGTGAGAGATTTTACGCACAGTGAAGGCAGAGTTCAGGCCGCGGTTACGCTTACCGATAACCACACCTTCGAACGCCTGCAGACGCTCACGGGTACCTTCAACAACCTTAACCTGAACGACCACGGTATCACCGGGGCCAAATGCAGGGACTTCTTTACCCATCTGCTCAGCTTCAAGCTGCTGAATAATCAGATTCTTGCTGCTCATGTTTCGCTCCTAAATATCAATCCTTCAACGGTTCAGCGATTGCTGTTGTCCGTTTCGCGGATAAACTCTTCAAGCAACCGTTGTTGCTCTATGTTCAATTGCTGACCGTCCAGTAAGTCAGGTCGCCGTTTCCAGGTTCGCCCTAGCTGCTGTTTTAGCCGCCAGCGCCGGATCTCCTTATGGTTGCCACTCAGCAACACCTTGGGTACCTCTTGTTCGTTGACCAGTTCCGGGCGGGTATAGTGAGGGCAGTCCAGCAGACCATCCTCAAACGAGTCCTCGGCTGCCGAGTCCTCATGTCCCAATACCCCGGGAACCAATCGTGAAACCGCATCGATCAGGGTCATCGCGGGCAATTCGCCACCGCTAACAACAAAGTCCCCTAGGGACCACTCCTCATCGATTTCGGTTTCCAGTAGCCGCTCATCGATACCTTCGTACCGCCCGGCCACCAACACCAGTCTGTCGCGCGCTGCCAGCTCTCTGACACCCGCCTGATCCAGCTTTCGTCCCTGGGGGGACAGGTAGATCACTCTAGCCTGTTCCCCTGCAACGGCCTTCGCCGCTTGGATCGCATCCCGTAATGGCTGAACTTTCATCAGCATTCCGGGACCGCCCCCGTAAGGTCGGTCATCGACAGTCCGATGCTTATCCTGGGTAAAGTCTCGCGGATTCCAGTAATCGAGATTGAGCAAACCGTTTTTGACGGCCCGTCCAGTGACACCGTATTCGGTGATCGACTGAAACATCTCGGGGAACAGCGTGACGACACCTACCCACACGAACTAAAACTCCGGATCCCAATCGACCCGAATAATACCCAGCTCAAGATTCACCTCTTTGACCACCTGATCCGGCAGATACGGAATCATCCGCTCCCGCTCGTCAACGCTCTGCGCTGTGCTTTTAAGTACCAGCACATCATTAGAGCCCGTTGCTATCAAATGATCGACCTGGCCCAGCTCCACACCGGATTCAGTCACTACATTCAGTTTTTCCAGTTGGTGCCAGTAATAATCGCCCTGTTCGAGGGCTGGCAGACTATTACGATCACCGTAGATTTCAGCACCGCATATTTCGCTGGCACTATCTCGGTCATCACATCCAACCAGTTTCGCGACCAAGCCTTTGCTATGGCGCTTACCCTGTTCCACTTCAACCGTTTGCCAACGGCCGTTCAGCTTCACTTTCCAGGGTGCATAATTGAGGATATTGTCCATCGGCTCGGTATGGGAGTAGACCTTGACCCATCCACGCACACCGTACAGCGATGTAATTTTACCCAGCACCACCAGCTCTTCGGTGTTGCTCTGGTTTTTTTCCTCAATAGCCATCAGCAGACTCGATTGCGCGTGTTAATCAATTACACCGCGGCCTTAGCAGCATCTTTCAACAGAGCCGCAACACGGCCACTCGGCTGTGCACCACGGCTGGTCCAGTAAGCAACGCGCTCCAGGTCAACACGCAAGCGCTCTTCCTGACCACGGGCAACAGGGTTGAAGAAACCCAGACGCTCAATAAAGCGACCGTCACGAGCATTGCGCTGATCTGCAACTGAAATATGGTAAAAAGGACGCTTTTTGGAGCCTCCACGAGCTAAACGAATAACGACCATTCGCATCGATCCTCTATTGAGTGGGTTTTAATATTGCCCACGGTTTGTATTGCCCCGAAACACGCTCACCGATACTTCATCTGCCAGATCAGATCCAACATCCTAAATACCGACCGGTACGCGAAACGGAGCCTAGTGTAGGACCCTGCCAAAAACTACGGCACAGCCCTGTATACGAAGGGCGGGAATACTACGTCAAAACACCCGCCTTGCAAAGCTAATTCTCGGGGCATTGGCCGCGAAACAACCCGCCCTAGCGCTTGCGGAAGCCGGGTGGCAAACCACCGGGCATTCCGCCTGGCATTCCACCGCCCATTCCGCCTGGCATTCCACCGCCCATACCGCCCGGCATCATCCCCTTCATGCCGCGCATCATCTTGGTCATGCCGCCTTTACCGCCAAGTTTCTTCATCATTTTCTGCATCTGCTTGTGCTGCTTTAACAGACGATTCACATCTTGGATTTGAGTCCCGGAACCCATGGCGATTCGCTTCTTACGCGAGCCACTGATCACATCGGGAAAATGCCGTTCTTGCGGGGTCATCGAACAGATGATCGACTCCATCTGCATCAAGCCTTTTTCGGCGCCGGTATTTTCGGCCGCTTCCGCCATCTTGCCCATACCGGGTAACTTGGACATCATCGACGCCATGCCACCCATATTCTTCATCTGCAACAACTGGTCACGAAAGTCCTCCAGATCGAAGCCTTTACCCTTCTTTAGCTTGATCGCCAGCTTCTCGGCCTTCTGCTGGTCAACCTTGTGCTCAACCTCTTCGATCAACGACAGGATATCGCCCATACCCAGAATACGACCGGCTACGCGATCAGGATAGAAGGGCTCCAGTGCATCGGTTTTTTCACCCACTCCCAGGAATTTGATCGGCTTACCGGTGATATGCCGTACCGACAGCGCCGCGCCGCCACGAGCATCACCGTCGGTCTTAGTCAGGATAACCCCGGTCAGCGGCAGCACGTCATTAAAGGCTTTAGCCGTGTTAGCCGCATCCTGACCTGTCATCGCATCCACGGTAAACAGGGTTTCGATCGGGTTAATGGCAGCGTGAAGCTGCTTGATTTCGGCCATCATGTCGGTATCAACATGCAAGCGACCTGCGGTATCAACGATAACTACATCTATATGCTTCTGTTTTGCATGCTTGATCGCACCCTGGGCAATATCGACGGGGTCTTGGTCGGTACTCGAGGGAAAAAATTCTACTCCAACCTCCGCCGCCAGGGTTTGCAGCTGCTTGATCGCCGCAGGGCGATAGATATCGGCCGAGACAACCAAGACCGATTTTTTCTTACGCTCTTTCAACCAACGCGCCAGCTTAGCAACCGAAGTCGTCTTACCCGCGCCCTGCAGACCCGCCATCATCACAACCGCAGGCGGCTGGGCAGCCAGGTTCAGCTCTTCGTTAGCAGAACCCATCACCTTGATCAGTTCTTCATTGACGATTTTAACGAATGCCTGACCTGGACTCAGACTGCTACTAACCTCCTGCCCGATAGCACGAATCTTGATGCCATCAACAAACGCCTTCACCACCGGCAAGGCAACATCCGCCTCCAGCAGTGCCATCCGCACTTCCCGAAGTGTGCCCTTAATATTCTCTTCGGTCAGCTTGGCCTGGCCGGTAACCGATCTGAGTGTATGCGTCAGACGATCCGTCAGATTATCGAACATAGTGTGCCTCTAGCCATTGAAAACGGATAACTTGCTGTTAAACAAGAACAAATAAACCGGCAAGCCCGAAAAACACGGGACGATCCGCAGTAAAAATACGAGATTATACCTGAACCCAACTCCGCGCTCTATGCTGACCTACTAATCGATAGCAGATGCCGTCACAGCTCTATTCAAACAGTAAATTATTTATGACACACTTAGCGCCTTACTCTTTCATGACTAATCATTACCAAGCAGCGACACCTAAAACTATGATCCTGATTTTAGCCAGTCTTTTCAGTGCAACTCTGTACCTTATTGCAGGGCTCATCCAGGTACTCAGCCTGAGCGGAAAAGCACCGGCACGGCGCTCGCTGGTGATGATGCTGGGTGCCGGCGCTGTGGTGCTCCACACCCTAGCGGTGTATTTGATTCTACACCCCGGCAACGGCATCCAGCTCGGGCTGTTTCCCGTGTCTTCATTAATCGCTTGGCTGGTGTCCGGGCTGGTGCTGCTTAGCTGCATGCGTAAACCACTGGAAAGTCTGTTTGTCGGTGTCTTCCCGCTGGCGGCTATTACCGTACTGCTCGCCGCCATCGGCCTTGAAACCGCGGCGCCACAAAAATACAGTGGCGGAGAGATCGCGCACATCCTAACCTCCATCCTCTCCTACAGCATCTTCGCTATCGCAGCCCTTCAAGCCCTGATCCTTGCCCGACAGGATCATGAGCTCAAGCACCACCACACGCGTGGCATCATCAGAACCCTGCCACCGTTACAATTAATGGAGCAGCTATTATTTGAAATGGTTTGGCTGGGACTGATCCTACTTAGCGCATCATTGCTGACTGGATTCCTGTTTCTGGAAGATATTTTCGCCCAACACCTGGTCCACAAAACGGGACTATCCATAGTCGCCTGGGTCATCTATGCAACCCTGCTATGGGGGCGCAGCCAACGTGGCTGGCGCGGTGCGACAGCCGTTCGCTGGGTACTGGGAGGATTTACTTTTTTAATGCTGGCTTACTACGGCAGTAAACTCGCGTTAGAACTGCTGATCTCCTCCTAGTAAAACCATCGCAGCTTAGTCAATAGGCTGCTTGACTCCTTATACGCGACACCACACAATCAACGGCCGCATAGCAACTAAAGGTCTATCTCGTCTTGGACGACGCATCATTAAGCCTCCTCGGAAGCATTCTATTTATCCTTATCGTCTGTTCAGCATTTTTCTCCGGCTCAGAAACCGGAATGATGTCCTTGAATCGCTATAGACTCCGGCATCTGGTCAAAAAACAACACCGCGGCGCCATGCGTGCTAGCCATCTACTAGAGCGCCCTGATCGGCTGATTGGGGTAATTTTGATCGGCAACAACCTAGTCAATATAAGCGCAGCCTCGCTGGCCACTGTGATAGCCGTCAGACTCTGGGGCGATGCCGGTATCGCTATCGCCACCTTCGGTCTAACCCTGGTCATCTTGATATTTTCTGAGGTCACCCCGAAAACGCTCGCAGCGCTCCACCCGGAGAGAATTGCCTTCCCTGCTGCATTGCTATTACGTCCGCTGCTGACCCTGCTCTACCCAGCAGTCTGGGTAGTCAACGGGATCACCAACATACTGCTTAAATTGCTAGGCGTGAGCGTAGAAGGGGCAGGTCAACACCATCTCAGCACAGAGGAACTACGCACCATCGTTAATGAAGCAGGTGCCCTGCTACCCCAACACAATCAGTCGATGCTCTTGGGAATATTGGAGCTAGAGGAGGTGCGTGTCCAGGATGTCATGATCCCTCGTAACGAAGTTATAGGGATCGATTTAGAAGCCAGCGATGAAAAAATTCTCGCAGTCATCATCGCGAGCGAGCACTCACGACTGCCGGTCTACAAAAGCGATATCAACCAGGTTGTCGGCATTCTCCATCTGCGCAATATGGCCAAGGTCTTCAACGAAACAGGATTCAACAAGGCGGCATTACTGCAGGTGATTCGTGAACCCTACTTTATCCCTGAAAGCACCCAACTCCAGACCCAGCTGCTCAACTTTCAGAAAGAGGGACGCCGCATCGGCCTGGTCGTGGACGAGTATGGCGACATCCAGGGAATCTGTACTCTGGAAGACATTCTGGAAGAGATCGTTGGCGAACTGACCAACGACCGCCGCCCCGAAAACCAGGATATTCACCCGCAGGATGACGGTAGCTTCTTTATTGATGGTTCGGCAACAATCCGTGATATCAACAAGGCGATGGATTGGAACCTGCCCATTGACGGCCCAAAAACACTCAATGGCCTGATTACCGAACAACTGGAATTTATCCCTGAAACCAATGTCTGCCTGAGCATCGGCAAACATCGGATTGAAACCATTCAGACCCAAGACAACCTGGTTAAGATGGCCCGGGTTTCCAAGCCGACCCACTAGCCTCTACCGAAACAAGGGCTCAACTCATCGAGTTGAGCCCTCAATCGATCTGAGCCATCAATCAATCTGAACCAGGGTGTCACGGTAGCGGCGCATGTTGTCGACATAATACTCAGCACTGGCACGTAGCCCCTCTATCTCGATATCGCTCAACGCGCGCTTTATCTTTCCCGGGCAGCCAACAACCAGCGAGCCATCGGGCACCTGCATCCCTTCAGGAATCAACGTATTGGCACCAATCAGGCAGTTACGGCCGATGCGGGCGCCATTCAGCACAACCGCGTTAATACCTATTAACGAGTTCTCTCCGACCGTACAACCGTGCAGCATCGCCTTATGCCCGACGGTAACATGGCCCTCAAGCGTTAGCGGGTAGCCTGGGTCGGTGTGCAACACCGCACAGTCCTGCACGTTACTACCATCGCCCAGCACGATGGGTTCATTATCTGCCCGCACCACAGCGTTAAACCAGATGCTGACGCGATCTCCGATATAGGCAGACCCTATTACCGTGGCATTGCTAGCGATAAAATTACAACCGGATGCAAACTCCACCCTGCGATTATCGACGTGATAAATCATAGTAGCATTCCCTTAACGTGTTTCCGGCCGCCGCTGTAGCGGCAGATCGGCTCTTAGCCCTTGATTTAAAAGCTCCACCAGCACATAGGCCGTCAACCCCCAAATAACATATCCCTGGTAATCATATCGCGGCATGTGCGCCTCCCTGCCCTCAAAATCTAGTCTTTCCAACTGTAGATGCTGCGGGTCAAGCAAGAAACGTAGCGGCACTCGGAACAAACTTTCCAACTCGTCCGGATTAGGCACCAGTTCGATCTTTGCCGAAATCACCCCCAGATAAGGCGTCACGAGAAAGCCATGTTTAGACACAACCTGATTGAGCGCGCCTACAACCCGCACCTCGCCTGGGTGCAAGCCAACCTCCTCATACGACTCACGCAGCGCAGTTGCCAACACACTCTTATCTTCTGGATCGCGCTTGCCTCCAGGAAAAGCCACCTCGCCCGCATGACTGGATAACCGACCGGCGCGGCGCGTCAACACAACTTCAGGGCTGAACGGGTCATCCGTCAACGCAACCAGAACACCTGCCTCCGGCAGTCGCTGTGGCAGCTTACGCTTAGGCTGCGACCGCACCCCCTGCTCCAGCAAACCGAGCAGGTCGGCGCCAAGACAGTTCAATTGGGTTACTGTAGCCATAAAAGAATCAACACCGGCGCTTGATCAGGATATGTTTTTTCATACATCATAGCCCGAGCCGCCCGCCGGATAGAACCTTGAAATAAGATCTTTATCCATTATCCGCATCACCAGCAGGAGAGTACCGCCATGAATTACTGCAGCCAGTGCGGCGCCGCCGTTCATCAAAGAATTCCGGAAGGCGACAACCGCCCCCGCTACGTTTGCCTTCAATGCGATACCATTCATTACCAAAACCCCCGTATCATCGCTGGCTGCCTGCCCTTTTACCAAGATAAAGTACTGCTATGCAAACGCGCCATAGAACCTGGCTACGGGCTCTGGACCCTTCCCGCCGGATTTATGGAAAACGGTGAGACAACGCGTGAGGGCGCAATGCGAGAAACCCTCGAGGAAGCCTGCGCCGAGGTTGAGCTTAAATCGCTTTACACGATTACCAGCATCACCCCGATCAATCAGGTACAGATGTTTTACCTCGCAGAGCTTAGCCAACCCCAGTTTGCGGCAGGAGAGGAAACGCTTGAAGCCCAGCTGTTCTCCGAACATGAGATCCCCTGGGATCAGATCGCCTTCAGAACAGTGATCAACGCCCTGAGGTTTTATTTTTCCGACCGTAAGCATCAGACGTTCCCGCTCCGCCATGTTGACCTGACAGGCAAGTGAGGCAGTCACTAACTACTGTTAACAACAAAACGGAACCAGTGACGGTCAGAAACATCAGCAGTCAGCTGATGCAGATCAAAAACTGTGCATGATCAATGCTCATGCTCTTACAGACTAATGCACTTATGGTAGTGTTTTTAACTGCTTGAACACTCGAGAATCGAACGTATTAAGCGATATGCCGTCAGATTAAAAATAAGATTTTAACTATCGCCTAACAACGATCGATCCGCTAGCTGGAGAACATACATGAATAAAACACTATCTACCCTTGCCGCGGCCATGGCTCTGGCTCTAGCTGCCGGCGCCAGCGCAGATGGTCACGTAGAAAACTACGCAGAGATCGTTAAAGCGGCTGACTGGAAAGCGATGAAGACCATCACGGTCAACATGAATGAGTTTGAGTACGACGCTGACCTTGAGCTCAAAGCAGGCCAAACGTACAAACTAGAACTGAAAAATCTGGGTGAAAAAAAGCATTACTTCACCGCACCTGAATTTTTCAAGAACGTCGCTACTCGCAAAGCCCAGGTCAATGGTCAAGCCGAGATCAAGGCTCCTTACTTCACCGCACTGGAGATTCTTCCCGGTGGCCAACTAGACCTTTACGTGGTTGCTCACACCAAGGGAGAATACCCCGTTTACTGCACCATCGATGATCATCGCGATCAGGGTATGGAAGAAACGATCATTATCAAGTGATCGCTACTGCCTGATCACTAGGGCTCTGGTATCTCTGCCAGAGCCCTTTATTATTTTCAGATATCGCTTATATACTGCTTTCAGACCCTACCGAAATACCCTCCTGCAGCAATTGGGAAATCAACATGAAGCCGCTTGGCCAACTGCTCGCCATCACAGCACTACTAGCCGCCGCCTCAGCACACACGGCCCAGACCATCCCTGTGACAACACTCGCGACCGCGCCCAGTATCGATGGCGACCTGTCTGACTGGCCTCAAACCTGGGTCAAGGTGGCGATTGACGTGGCTATGGATGGCGACAAAAAAAATCGTACCGGCGCGCTAGAGAGCGATCTACAGGTCGCGGTTTCCGGTGATCGAATTTACCTCGCAGTACGCTGGCCAGATGATTCAGAAGACCGAGTCTACAAGCCTTGGAAGTGGAATAAAAAAAAGTACAGGCGCGCTAAAGACCTGGAAGATATGTTTGCAATCCGCTTTGATATGGGTGGAGATTTTAAAACCTGCATGATTACTGAAGCCGACTACAACGTTGATGTTTGGCTCTGGTCTTCAGCGCGCAGCGACCCAAATGGCTACGCCTCCGACATGTGGCATAAGATCTCTATCAATAGAATCGAAGATGCCGCTGAATACGAGACCGACAGTGGTAAAATCGTCTACATTAAAAAAAACTTCGACAGTGGCCGATCTGGCTACAAAAATGCCAAAATAAAAAATCGTAAAAAATTTGCCGGGGACCTGCTACCCAGCATCGACCTCAGCCAAGAGCCCAAAGGCAGTGTTGCCGATGTCAGCGCCAAGGGGATTTGGAAAGAGGGATTCTGGCATTTAGAGTTGTCACGCAAGCTCGACACAGGCAATAGTGACGACGTGGTGCTTAAATCAATCGACAGCATCCGGGGCCAAATTGCGATATTCAATCAGGGCTCTGCTGAGCATAAAAGCGTCTCTGACGAGTTAATATTCAGCTTCAAATAGCGCGTTTAAATTTAACTGCCACCACTTCAAGAAAAACCGGCACCGCCGAATATCTGCGCTATAGAGCGACAATCTCTGGTTTTCAAGCTATTTTTAGCCGACACCTTACGGAAAACCCGTCCTTTCGGATAATTTATGTGTGCAATATATTCACAATGCGTGCAAAATATTGTGCTTATTTCCCCCCTCAACAAAGCGAGAAAATAATGAGAAAAATGCTGATCGCAGCATCGCTGATGCTCACGTCCACCCTGGGCATGGCGGCGGACAACGCCCTGTGGGAAACATCAACGCTGAACGACATCATCACCCGTGGCGAGCTCCAGGTGTGTATGGAAGCGGGTTACATGCCGTTTGAAATGCGGAACAAAAACGGTCAAATCGTTGGCTTCGATGTTGATATAGCCAAAGAGATGGCGAAGGCGATGAAGGTTAAGCTAGACCTGCGCAACACCGCTTGGGACGGCATCATCCCTGCCCTATTAACCGGCAAGTGCGACATCATCATGTCCGGTATGACTGTGACCTCTGAGCGCAACCTCAAAGTCAATTTTGCTAACCCTTACATTGTCGTAGGCCAGACCGTTCTGATTCGCCCCGAGCTGGCGGACAGCATCAAGAGTTATCGTGATCTCAACGATCCAAAATATATCGTTGCTACCAAGCTAGGCACCACCGGCGATATCGCGACCAAGAAATATATCGGCAAGGCCAACATTCGTCTGTTTGAAACCGAATCTGAAGGCGCACTAGAGGTCGTCAACGGCAATGCGCATGCATTCGTCTATGACTTGCCTTTCAATGCCATCTACGGTGCGCAAAACAGCAGCAAGGTGACCCATCTTGATGACTCCTTCACCTATGAACCGCTAGGCTGGGCTGTTCGCAAAGGCGATCCGGATTTTATCAACTTCCTCAATAACTTCCTGGCTCAGGTCAAAGGTGACGGCACCTACGACAAAATCTACAGCAAATGGTTTGATAGCGATGCCTGGCTGAAAACCGTTCAGTAAACGCATAAGAGGGCCTCAACTGGGCCCTTTTAAGAGGCTAATCCGGAAACATCCGGATCAGCCTGGCGGAAATCAACAAGCTACCGGCATCGCCATCAAGGCAAGACAACTACTTCTTACTGGAATCCGAGCTATTCATGGATAAGCAGTACAACAACACGTTCTGGAATATCGTTTTCGTTATGATCCTATTTGGGATCGGCAGCGGAGTCTACTTCTCCAGTAAAAGCATCGATTACACCTGGCGCTGGGAACGGATTCCTCAGTATCTGATAAACACCGAACCTGAAGCGATCAAAGCGCCCTTTGATGGTTCCATTAAACTCAGTAAAAACAATAAGACACTGACTGTCATTCCCGACAATGGCGATGAACCCCAAACCATCAAATCCTTCGATCTGCTCGAAGTAGATGATGGCGACATGGTGTTCGAAGGCGACGTGATCGCCGGGATAGATAACTGGCGGATAGGTCCGCTTACCTGGGGTCTGATCATGACCCTGAAGCTGTCGATCGTATCGCTGCTATTTGCAGTAATCATCGGCCTGTTCACGGGTCTTGCCAGAATTTCCAACAACCCGGCGCTGCGCAACCTATCGATCAGTTACATCGAACTGGTACGAGGTACACCGCTGCTGGTGCAAATCTTTATCTTCTATTTCTTTATCGGCACCGTGTTCGATCTTGATCGCTTCACTGCGGGTGTTGCCGCGCTAGCGGTGTTTACCGGCGCCTACATCGCCGAAATCATCCGCTCCGGCATCCAGTCGATTGCCCCAGGCCAGATGGAGGCCGCCCGCAGCTTAGGGATGAACTACGTCCAAGCGATGATCTACGTCATCCTGCCACAAGCATTCAAGCGCACCTTACCGCCGATGGCAGGCCAGTTTATCAACCTGATCAAGGACTCCTCGCTGGTATCTGTGATCTCGATTACCGACCTGAGCAAAGCCGGACGCGAGGTCGTTAACTCGACGTTTGCGCCTTTCGAAGTTTGGTTTACCGTTGCCCTGCTTTACCTGATATTGACCGGCGGCCTTTCCTGGCTAGTGCAGAAACTTGAAAAGAGGCTCTCCGCCAGTGACTGAACATATAGATCCCAGCATCATTGTTGCCCGTGATATCGATAAGATTTATCCCAACGGCTGCCACGCCCTGAAAAGAGTCTCTCTCAGCGTGAATAAGGGAGAAGTGGTGGTTATCGTTGGCCCCAGCGGCTCGGGAAAATCCACCTTTCTACGCACCCTGAATCAGCTCGAGACCATATCCAAGGGCGACATCCGCATCGATGGTATACACCTGACCGATAAGGGTACGGACATTAACAAAGTGCGTGCCGAGGTCGGCATGGTATTCCAGTCGTTCAACCTCTTCCCGCATAAGACCGCCCTTGAGAACGTTATTTTGGCGCCGATGCGGGTACTAAAAAAATCCCGTGAAGAGGCTCTCGAGCGAGGCCGAGAACTGCTCTACAAGGTCGGTCTAGCTGAGCGTATGGACAGTTTTCCTTCCCAACTATCGGGCGGCCAACAGCAGCGCGTAGCCATCGCCCGTGCGCTGGCAATGATGCCGATGATCATGTTGTTCGACGAACCCACCAGCGCCTTGGATCCAGAGATGGTCGGTGAAGTCTTGGACGTCATGAAGAGCCTGGCTAAAGAGGGTATGACCATGGTCGTGGTCACCCACGAAATGGGGTTCGCCCGTGAAGTCGCGGACAGGGTGGTATTCATGGAAGAGGGAGAGCTGATCGTAGAGGAAACACCCGAACGCTTCTTCGACAGCACAACCAACGAGAGGCTACAAAAATTCTTGGGGCAAATTTTGTAACGACCTGATTAACCCTCCTTGACAGTATTCGCCCATAGGCCACCTTCGTGTGGCCTTTTTGTTATTTTAAGCAATTGCCAACCCAGACGACAAAACGCACTACAGCTAGTAGCCTGCGACCACCAAGACACCAGATATAGTGCCTGCACGAACAATACGCATATATTAAATTGGAATTAAAGGAATGCTGGTAATTCCTTTTTTTGACATTAGTAAGCGACCACTTACCCGCCTTGATGATGGCTGATAACCCTGATTAAAAACCGATCGGCTAGCGGTCAATTTTCTGACGGAGTTGAGCGTTTTTTGATGAAAACCTACATGTTGTGCCCAAACAACTCACGGACATACAATATCTGCCAACACCCACGCGTCACCTCGCTAACGAGTGTACGAATTTTTACAAAAATCCAGTTACATCAGGAATAAGGCCCTACGCAAATGACTGCCACCCTTCAGGTCGTAACATCCAAAGAAAAAGAGATCCCTCTTCAAGCCGCCTCACTGGATATTTGGGATTCGAAATATCGGCTCAAATCCAAAGATGGCCAACTCCTAGATCAGGATATCGATGCGACCTTTCGTCGTGTCGCCAAGGCGCTGTCGGAAGTCGAGACCAGCAAAAAATTGCAACAGCATTGGCAGGAGCAATTTTTATGGGCTCTACGCCGCGGAGCCGTACCTGCTGGCCGCGTCATGTCTAACGCCGGCGCCCAGGAGCACAAACCTGCCACCTCCACCATCAACTGCACAGTCTCGGGCACCATCACCGATTCGATGGACGATATTCTTGGCAAAAACCTGGAAGCAGGCCTGACGCTTAAAGCCGGCTGCGGTATCGGCTACGAGTTCTCGACCCTACGCCCCAAGAATGCGTACGTTTCAGGTGCCGGTGCCTACACCTCGGGCCCGCTGTCATTCATGGATATCTTCGACAAGATGTGCTTCACCGTCTCCTCTGCCGGTGGTCGCCGTGGTGCGCAAATGGCCACCTTCGACATCGGCCATCCCGATGTGGTCGATTTTATCCGCGCCAAGCGCGAAGACGGCCGACTGCGCCAGTTCAACCTGTCACTACTGATCACCGATGAGTTTATCCAAGCCGTTAAAGACGATGCAGACTGGAAACTGGCCTTCCCGTTGACGAAGAAAGAGGTCGCACGCGATAGCATAGACATTAACGACAGTGACAGCATCATCTGGCGCGAGTGGCCGACTAAAGAGGACTACGTCACCAACGATACTGGCCTAGTCGCTTGCCGCATCTCCAAGACCCTGCGCGCGCAACAGCTGTGGAACGTCATCATGACCTCCACCTACGACTTTGCCGAGCCCGGCTTTATCCTGATCGACAAGGTCAATGAGCAGAATAACAACTGGTTCTGCGAAAACATCCGCGCAACTAACCCTTGCGGCGAGCAGCCCCTACCTCCTTACGGCAGCTGCCTGCTCGGTTCGATCAACCTGACCCGTTTTGTGCTGGATCCCTTCACCGACAATGCCCGCTTCGACTGGGACGACTACCGCAAAACCATCACCATTTTCACCCGCATGCTGGATAACGTCGTCGAGATCAATGGCTTACCTCTACCTCAACAACGCAAAGAGATTGAATCCAAGCGCCGCCATGGCATGGGCTACCTAGGACTGGGTTCCAGTGCCACCATGCTCCAGATGCAATATGGCGATGCAGCCTCCGTCGCCTTTGCCGAAAAGGTCACCAAAGAGCTGGCGATGACAGGTTGGCGTGCAGGTCTGCAGCTCGCTGAGGAGAAAGGCCCTGCACCGATCATGAATCAAGAGTTCGACGTCACTGGCGAAATGCTACGCAAGCGTCCCGAGATGATTGCGGACGGCTTCAAACTCGGCGACAAGGTAAAGGGCAAAGTACTGCACGCCAAGTACAGTCGCTACATGCAAAAAGTTGCCCAAGAGGATGCTCAGCTGATCGAAGCACTTGCCGATAAAGGCTGTCGCTTCACCCACCACAGCTCCATTGCGCCTACAGGGACGATCTCGCTATCGGTCGGCAACAACGCCAGCAACGGCATCGAGCCCAGCTTTGCCCACCACTATGCGCGCAACGTAATCCGTGAGGGCAAGAAGAGCAAAGAGAAAGTCGATGTTTTCTCTTATGAACTGCTCGCCTATCGCGAACTGATCAATGCTAGCGCGATGCCCTACAGCGACAAAGCCGACGAAAAACTGCCGGATTACTTCATCACCGCCGAAGATATCACGCCGCAGCAACACGTAGATGTTCAGGCCGCGGCGCAAACATGGATCGACTCCTCGATCTCCAAAACAGCCAACGTGCCCACTGATTACCCCTACGATGACTTCAAGGATATTTACGTTTATGCCTACGATCAGGGATTAAAAGGCTGCACCACGTTCCGCTTCAATCCAGAAGCCTTCCAAGGCGTACTTGTCAAAGAGCAGGATCTGGAAAAAACCACCTATCAATTCACTCTGGAAGACGGCAGTAGCGTTAACTTCAAGGGCAACGACGAGATCGAATACGACGGCGAAATTCATTCCGCCGCCAACCTCTTCGACGCCCTCAAAGAAGGCTACTACGGGAAGTTCTGATACCGCCAACGCACAGAGACAGGAATAGCACCATGGCAACAAGAATAGATCAAAAGATCGTTGGCTTTAAGGTTATAAGCGCCGATGAAAAAGCCAAACAAGAAAAGCAAGCGGTAGAAGATGCACAGACATCGCTAGAGCGCGTCCACGAAGACCTGGCACGTCCCGAATTTTTGATGGGATCGACCTACAAGATCAAAACCCCTATGTCCGAGCATGCACTCTATATCACCATCAACGATATGGTCCTCAACCAGGATACCGAACATGAGCAGCGTCATCCCTACGAGATGTTCATCAACTCCAAGAACATGGATCAATTCCAATGGGTTGTTGCACTAACCCGGGTTATCTCCGCAGTATTCCGCAAGGGCGGCGACGTGACCTTTATGGTCGAAGAGCTAAAAGCCGTGTTCGATCCTAAAGGCGGCTACTTCAAGAAAGGCGGCAAATTCATGCCTTCGCTCGTCGCCGAGATCGGCGAAGCCATTGAGCACCACTTAAAGATGATCGGTCTGATTGAAAACGACCAACTGGACGATCACCAAAAAGCACTGATCGAGAGCAAACGCAAAGAGTACCAGCAACGCAGCAATGACGCGGTCAGCGAAGATGTGTCCAGCAATGATACCGGTACCTTCCCCGCCGATGCCCAACTCTGTCCCAAGTGCAATGTCAAAGCAGCTATTTTAATGGACGGCTGTTTTACTTGCCTTAATTGCGGCGACTCAAAATGCTCTTAACGATAAGCCTTTGATTTAAAATTTATAAATTGTGGTTTTGCGCATAAAGTGTCCGAGACAGCCAAAAACCGAAGTCCATGGTTCGGTTTTTGGCTATTTGTCCCCATCAACCTGAATGCTTGCTTTACCATTAAATAACACTAGTCATCATGATATTTAGACAAGCTAGGCGTGCTTGCTTAGGCTCTACTGCACCAGCCTTGCAGGATGGTGGCTAATTTTTTCACGTTTATATTGTTGATAAAAAATAATATGAATTTTTGAAAAAAACAGTGTCACTTTCTAAGGATCCTGTGATTAAGCCCTACTGTTCGAGCTATATCGTTCATCAAAGCCATTCGGCCGCATAATCACACAGCTTAAACTCGTTCTTTGATCATCTACACGCCATTTCCAGGCATGCAGACGGGTCGATCCTACGCTCGAAGCATCTGATCCACGCGAGCAAGATTCGCCAAAGCAAACATCATTGCCAACTTGCAGTCGTTCTTCATCAAACCTCGGTAGCGCGCCTTCGTAAAACCAAACTGACACTTGATGATACGGAACGGATGCTCGACCTTGGCACGGATGCTGGCCTTCATGTATTCGATGTTGATAGCCACTTTATTGATCCTCGGATCCTTCTTCAGCGTCCTTACCTTTCCTGACCGCTCTGCAATGTGCCAATCAACGGCTATATCTTTTAACTCTTCTCGCTTTTCTGCTCCGCGGTAACCATCAGCTGTCCAGCCCTTACGGACCGTACAGTCCGAGTTTTTACTTGGGATAAAAATCGACTCCGGATAATGATCCTTATCCGGTGCTCTTGATAAGGCCCATGCTCGATGCAGGTTCTTTGATCTTCATGCCGCAAACAAGAGCCAGCTCGCTGGGCAGGCACTGGAGTACATCAGCCATCTTTATGACATTGAGTGTGAGGCAAAGACGCTGGAGCCTGAGCGAAGGCAGCAACTGCGCTAGGAAAAAGCGCGCCCGATAGCGGATGCTCTGCACAACTGGATGCTGGCTCAGAGTCAGCGGGTACCGGACGGTTCTGCGACCGCCAAAGCGTAAACTCTAGCCTCAAGCGTTGGGTGGCTTTAACACGCTACCTAGAAGATGGGGCCGTATCCATCGATAATAACTGGATCGAGAATCAGATCCGGCCGTGGGCGCTGGGTCGCTCGAATTGGCTGTTCGCCGGTTCGTTGCGCTCTGTTCAGCGCGCGGCGGCAGTGATGAGTCTGATCCAATCCGCGAGACTCAATGGCCATGATCCCTATGCGTATCTGAAAGATGTACTGACTCGCCTGCCGACACAGAAGGCCAGCGCGGTGGCAGAGCTGCTGCAGCATAACTGGAAACTCGCTACGACTGACAAGGTGTGATCACCGTACCTTTTCAAAATAAATAGCTAATATTAGTATAAGCGCTCGCGAGAGAAAGACCTCATGCCTATAGAAACACCTAAACCAACCAAACGTTTAGCCCTCAGCTATATCAACGGTTTTTCCGATCCCAGTGAGTTTTCTCAGTTAGTGCGCGATGATACGCGCCACAAATCCCGGCGTGGAATTGGCTTGCGCACCTCAGTTGCACGTGCCGTTTTGGACTACCGTATGGAATTGCCCGAACAGCAATTCAGCTCGCTGGAGCAATTACTGGATGTGCGCGATTTGGGCGAGGATACACTGCACGATATTATTTACAGCTTCGAATATATGCCGCCGACACAACGAGTATTATTAACGCTTAACACGGAGACTGACCCACAAGTTCTGAGTGCACTGGTGCGCGATGACCCCGCCCATGGTTCGTCCCGTGGCTATGGCCTAAAAATCAATGTTGCCCAAGCCTTAATTGAATATCGTCAAAGTCTTCCCAATAAACGCTTTCTCAATGCCGATGAGCTGACCCAAGTTAAAGGGATCGGGCAAGATACATTGCACGATATTGTCCACAGCCTTGGAGGCTTGCGGAGTATCAATATTAGCACCCAAGAATTGCGCGCTTTAAGCGTGTTGTGGCCAGTATTGCGCGGCAATTTTGGAACCGCCACGGTTGCGGCGAGTCTAGCGTTACGCGGGCTTGAGTTAGCACCCAGCGAAATCAAAACCTTGGTTGAAAAGGCGACAGAGGTACCTAGCAATCTGCCTCAGGATATCGCCCGCGCACTCACGCTGCCCCTTGCTCTTGCCACTGAGCTAGTTGAAAACCTAGATGCCGAAGAGGTCGAGTTACTCACCGAGTATAATGAGGAAAAGGAAGAGCTACTGGACGAGGATTGGTTGGAATGGCTGGAGGAAATCGAGCGCAGAGAAGAAACAGGAGAGGATCTTGAAACCCCCTTTGGGCCGGAAGAACCACTCGAAGATAAGCCTGGGAAAGAAGAAATAAATGTAGATGATGCCCGCGATTTCTTTGGCTCGCTCTACGGTTTTGATCTCGATTTCCTAGACTTATTTCCACCACCTGAATACGAGGAACCTGTCGAAATTCCCGGTGACGGTACTGTGGTACCGGAAGAGCCGGTGGAAGTAAACAACTGTTTGGAATTGAGCCAGCAGGCCAGCGCCTTGGCGGCGGTTCTGGTGGGCATTAAAGCGCAAGTCTTGGAAGTAGTCAGTGAAGTAGCCCGTCTGGACGGTGTTATTCGCGAACATTTTCACTGGGCGATCGAACGCGTTAAACCCTGCTGGGACAAATATATCGAGAAAGGCGACGCGCTAGAAGCGGACCCCGAATACCGGCCCATGGTAGACGACTACTATAAAAAAATAGAGCAGGCAGAAGCCCTTGAGGGCAGCGAAAATGCCGAGGATCAACAGCAACTAGAGCAGTTAAATAAAGAAATTAAAGCCCTTGGTGAAAAAATCGATGCCAAGGAAAAACCCGTTAAAGAAGCCTTAAAAGATCTCAAGAAAAAACAGGATGAAGCGGGATACGATTCCGAAAAAGGTGAAAAAACATTATCGCCCAATGAACTGCGCGGCAAGTTTTGCCGCGAGGGAAGTTGCCTAGAATACAATGCACGCTACCGCGTGCTAAAACATCGCTACAATGCACTTAAACGCGCCTGGGACAGTAATCTGGCAGCGCGGCTAGCAGCCGTCGCGGCATGTAAAGCAGCGGATTGTCCCTACCGCGACGTGGATAACTCCTTTCCCGAATTCCCGCCCAATCTCTGCCAATTAATTTGCGAAGCCCATCAAGGGGGCACAGACGAGTGGACGGAAAACGGTGTTTATGTGAACCCCTTGTGCCGCATATTCGCAGCGCCCGAAGAGGACGGCGAAGGAGGTGGAGAAGTCCCTGTCGACCCTGGCAATGCCGGCGATAACCCCATTGGGTTGATGCCACCCGAAGGCGAAGTGGGCGCCTGTGCCGAGTGTTTTAAGTTTTATCGGCGTTTTGTCGCCAAAGCGGCCCAGCACCATCAAGATGAAATGGATAGCCTGGCAGAAAAGTGGACCCAGGAACTTATTGAAAAATACGCCGAATTCCATGCCGACAACGGCCCGCGCATTGAAGAGCTGTTGGAGGCCATTCGCACGGCGGATGCGCAATTGCGTTTTGCCTCCTGTGAAATTATCACCGAACCCAGTGGTCGCAGCCACGTACAGCAGCGCACTGGCGACCCTACCGCACGACCGCAGGCACGCCGAGCCAGCCGCACCATACAGCGGGCTACCCGCGCCTTGAATAAAATCGCCAAAAAACTGGAAAAATTAAATCAGCGTTTGGCGCGTTATCAGCGTCGCCTCAAAGAGCGTTATAACGAGGCCCTGAACGTCGTAAAAAAACGTTACGACACATACATGCTTACCTGCTCGGATTGTGACCTAGGCCTGCCCACCGTGGTGGAACGCTTTATCTTCCTTGAACCCGAGTCCGTTGATATACCCTCCACCTTTAATGGCGATTGTTTGGATGTCTCAGGTCTCACAGGCGAGGAGCGAGACGACGACCCCGAGCGCCAACCCGGCAACGACGCCCCAGGCGAAGGTGAGGAGGAAGCACCTGAAGATGGTGATTCAGCACCTCCCGAGCCCATTCCCGAAGAAGAACTCACCGAGGCCATCGACGAACTCTTAGCCCTGCCCTTGCCCTGCCAGGTAGAAAAAGCGCAAATTGCTGTGCTACGAGCACGAGTGGCGACTGTAGTGACCGAGCGTGCCAATATTCGCAGCGCCCTAGAACAAGAACAAACGAGACTCTTAGCGGTATTGCAAGTGGCTGAAGCGGGTCTGCGACTCTCTGAAGCTGAGGTCAAGCGCTTGGAAGCCGAGCTGCAAAAAGTGCGGGACGACTACGTCAGTTTTGTGCAGGCGCGCAGAAGTGATATGACGGCTGACGATATCCTTGGCACTCAATTTAGACCCCCTCGATTCAACCATGAGCGCCGTGTAGATACCCAAAATGCCAAGCGCGCCTACGACGCTGCCTTCGAACGCATTCTGCAGCAATACCAAGCCGCCTACGACCAATACCAGCAGGATTACCAAGTTTATAAAGACGCCTTCGAAGCCTATAACACCTTCCTGGAGGGACCCTTTAAACAGGGCGTTGAGCGCTACAACCAGAAAGGCCAAGAGCTGCAGGCTCTGATGACTCAAATCGCCGCGCTGCTGCGCAAGTGTGGTGAGGATGCCGACACTGGCGCAGTGCCACCTTGGAATCCTGGCGACAATGCGCCCGACGAAGTGGAGCAAGAGACTAAGGACACCGTCGAGGAGCTGGAACAGGAAATAGAAGCAGACAAGCCCGAGCAGGAGCAGCTTGAGCAAGAACTTGAAGATCTGTCAAAGCGCGGGCCTTATGGTCGCCTTATAAAAAGGCTACTGGCGCTGGATAAAGCCATGGAAGAGGCGCGTCAACGGGCGCAGGAACGCATGGATGACATTCGCCGCGAGCGCGGTGAGGGGGAGAATGAAGTTGAGGATATTGACGACATCAATCGTCAGCTAGAACGTGAATTGGAGCGTTTGCGCCGTCGCCGACAGCGCATCATGGAGCGCCTGCGTCGGATGCAGGGTGAGGTCGATCGCCAATACAAAGAATTAATGCGTCAACTGGAAGAACGCTACACACAGGATCGTAAAATTCTGGAAGATCTTCAATTCAGGGAAAGACATCATCGCGCTAGCGGGGAAGACGAAAAAGCGGACAAATTTAAAACCCGCCGTGAAGAGTTTCAACGCCGCTTTAACGAGTCCTACAACCGAGACCTGGAAAAGATTCGCGAACACCTGGGTGCCGAAGACTTCCCCGAGGGACATCTGCATCAGGAAAACCTTGAACGCTACCTACAGGAACAGCTACGCAAAGGCACCCGCCTGCGGGAGTTGCGGCGCATTGATCGCGCCCGCCAACGTGCAGTAGAACGCCTGCGCAATGCCTCGCCGCCCACCACCGCAGAGTTATTTGAAATTTATCCCGACGCTGCGGGGGAAGATGGCCCGCTGGAACAGCTGTTAAATGCCATCGCTCGCCCCGGGGCCTTTATCGCCCAACGTAAAAACGCGCCGAAACGTGTTTTGGGCCCAGAGATGGACGCCAAACGTGCCGCGCTAGACCTTAAAAGCATCGCTGCCGAGGCTTCCGAACTGGGTGTGAACGGCGACTTATTGGCCAATCTATTGCTACGCGGAAAAAATAACCTGCAGGAAATGTGGCGCTTTTTGCGCGAGGTACTGGCGGCCGGGGTGGCCAATCAAGACGGCACCGGCGACGACCTAATCGTGGTGGCAGCGGGTGCCCTGGCCGATGCCTACAGCGCCGGCCAACTGCGCCCCAACTTTCCCCTCGCCCCCGGCCAGACAAGCCTCGACGATTGGCGGCGTTGGATAGAAAACGCCGATTTTCGCACCCTGCTCGGCCTACTGGTGATGCAGCCACCCCAAGAGGCCGCGCAAGCTATACTCGACCGTTTAGAAGTTCTTCGACAGCTGGGCGAAACCGTGGAGGTGCCTGAGGCAAGTGCGCTAGTTCGCCAAATTCTCGCCGCCCTGGCTCGCGCCAATGAACTTACCCAGCCCATCTGGATCAATGCCTTTGAAAAAGCCTTAAGTTTAGTGGACGCACAATTCCGCGAGGGTTTACTCAATTTATTGCGTCTCTACCAAGACAACCTTCCCGACCCCAACCTGGATGGCCTAGATAGCGATGCCCTGCTAAGACGCATGAACCAAGCGGCCGACTGGGAAACCTGGCGCAAGCTTTTTAACCGTGCCGCATTCAAAGCTGAACCGCGACACTTTAGGCTGCTGATGGGTAAAATTCGCTTGGCCGACTTCCAACATCTTTCTGGCTTTCCGGCCGCGGAGCTGGAAGCCCAACAAGCAGCCTTGACCGGCACCCTGGCAGAAGCACTAGGGCGTGCTCAAGGAGCAGGCGCAGATCGCGATACTTGGCTAGCACTTTACGCTGAACTAAAACAGGGAATCCCCCTGTTAGTGGGCCTGCGTCCATTGGTGGCGCAGCGCCTGCGCGACGCGCTGGAAGAATCCGACCTAAACGACCTACAAGTGATCAACCAAATACTGGACCTCGCACTGGAAGAGGGCCCAGAGGGCGACCTTGACACCATGGAATTGCTGCAAGTGGCCCAGGCCTCGGCCACCGTGCAGGCCCTGCTCGAGCGGATTCGTCGCGGTGAGGAAGGTGAAAATTGGCAACCGCAGGAAATTCTCTTGCAGTGGTTAACACTGCAACCCGAGATGACGCCTCTGACCAATGACTTGTTGGAAGGCTTACAAAACGAACACAGCCATGCCGCTGTGGTCGACGTGCTGGAGCAACTAGGCGCTAGCCTTGGTGATAATCTGGGCAACGATGCCGAGCGTTCCGAACAGTACTTCCAATTACTGGCGCGTATGTTTGCCGGCGCTCTGGACGAACGCGTTCTGGGGGATCTGGTGGGCTTAATCCGCCAGGTGGAAGCGTCTGTTTGGCAGCGCGAACTCAACAATCTACTCGACGAAGGTGGCGAAGAGACTCTGCAAGCCGCCTTTGAGCTGGCCTGGGCGCTCGGCGTGCCGGGCTTGAGCTTTCTCACCGAAAAAATTAACGATGAAGGTCTCGACGACGAGACCCGCGCGGACCTGCGCAAGCTCTTATTTAAACCGGGCCGTATGGTTTTTCGGCCCGCCTCAATGGGCTGGGACGACCTGGCTCGGGAACTCTACGGCGACGCCCGCCTGGGCGCCTTCTTGGCCGAATATCGCATTGGCGGTTCAGACAAGGAAGGCCGCGAGGCCTGGCTGGCGGCACCGCTTAAACTCGATTTAGAGAGCGATGTCGGTAAAGCAGCATACGACCTCAGTGTGTCTGCGCAAGACCTGCTGCGCAAAATTAACCCACGGGGTTTAGCCGATACAGAGCAAACTGCCCTGCGTGAAATGCAGCGGCGTTTAGGTGCCTTGCGCAGTGGCTGGGATATGGATGCGGTTGCCCGCTTTAACGAAGCCAAGAGTTTGCATCAGGCCGCCCAACGCATTGCAGCCGCCACCAAGTTACGTCAGGAATTGCGCGAGCTCTTCGAGCGCCCCGGCATAACCGAGGCCGACCGCGCGTTGTTTGAACGCTTTGCCGCCAAGGTGCGGGCGCTATACAGCACCAATGGCAGCGCCGAATTATTCCACGAGATTCAGCGCTACCACGAACTGTTGGAGCGCATGCTGCCCGTCGCGGCGCAACGCGCGCAACTGGAACAATTGTCGAAGCAATTGGACTTGGACTACGGCTCGGGCCGCCAAAACTATGGCGTCGACAGCGAAGCCAAACGCTTGGCCCTGCACACCATTCGCCAGTTTACTCGCGAACGCGCTGGCCTTGGCGGGCGCTTAGATTCGCTGGAGGTACAACTCAGCAAAGAGCTTGAAAAACTCGCCCCAGATTCACAAGAAATTCGCGATCTAGACGATGCCATGGCACGGTTGCGGGCGGAACTTGGTCGCGCCATTCACAGCGGCAGCCGCGACACCATCAACGAGGACCGCATCGATGCCGCCAAACAGGCGGCCAAAGATTTGATTGCCGCCTGGGAGAAGGCGGTGGGTTTTGTTCCCGAGCGCATGTGGAGAATCCAACATCTATTAGACACCGAGCGCAGCGGTGAGACTCTGTTCCAGGACTTAATCGCCCTGTTTAACGCCGACCGCCGCATTCGCGAAGAAGCGCCATTGCGTCGACGCGAAATGGCGGAGATGAGCGAGGCTCTCAAAGTCTTTGATCTGGACGCCTATGGCGAACATGTGCAAGGGCGCGAGATCCGTCGTGCGGCAGAAGACCCAGTAGCCCAAGAGCGCATCGCCAAACGCCGCGAAACCCAAGAATTTATGCGGCCACTGGAAAGCCTGGAGCGGGAAAGCCAAGTGACCGCACAGATGCACACTAATCTTGGTAAGGCCATCGACAATGTCAGCGACGAACTCCGAGATCTGGAGTTTTTGGTCAACGAGCATATGGATAAAATTCGCCGCAGTGATCCCGAATATCGCGCTCAGTGGGCTGGCGTATTGCGCGCCTTAAGGCTGAGCCAGGAGGCCCTCAATCGTGCCTCACGTCTTTGGTACCAAGGCCACGACCTGCGCGCCCTGCGCGAACTAAAAACCGCCATGTCGGAGATGGGCATCACCAGTATCGGCTTCTCCAACGAAGTGGAACTGTTTACCTATCACCAGCAAGTAAAATTAATAAACGAGTATTACGATTCTCACTTTGAAACCCCCTATGATAATAGTCAGCGCACCCGTTACCTCGGCATTGCCAACGCCTTGATTGCCGCTCGACGCCGCGTGCGTTTTGCTCTGGATACCTTTGGCACGCCCCAAGAACGACAGAACGCCCTGCTGGAAGCCAACAATCAGGTGGGTGCCTTGATGCAAGATCAACACGCCGCCACCATTGGCCATATTCAGTTTTTCTACAAAATGGAAACCACCGGCAAGGCCCTGTTGGCGGTGGCCGCAGCGGCGCTGACGGCAGGCCTTCTAACGCCTGTTGCCGAAGCGGCGCTGGCCAATGTGGCCATTATGGGGCTTAGGGTGCTGCAAATTGGGCGTGCCATCGCGCTTTTGCCGCGCTTTGTGGCCATAGGCAGCTTACTGTTTGAAACCGCGGTATTTACCAGCGTGCATCATATTGCGCTGAACCTCCTGCAAAACAAATATCCAGTCAACGACAAAATATTTGGCGAATTTGTCAAAAACCTGGTGCTGTTTGGCTTGTTAAAAATTGTCGGTATTCCCTTTTCCACCACCTCCCGTCAATTCGAAACCGCATGGCAAGAATTTTTCCGCGGTTTGGCCCGCTTTGGCAGCGAGACCGGTATTTTCTTTGGCATTGCTGCGGCAGAATCCATGTGGCAAAACGTTTCCAAAGGCAACAGCCCCACCGAGGGCATCGCCTGGGGCGAAGTGCTGGTGCAAACGGTATTGTCGCTGGCGGTAATGAAGCAGGCGGCTTTTTTGGGGCGCAGCCTAGTGCCCAAGCAAGTGATGGAGCGCCTGTCGTTGGACCCCAATATTCCTGCGGGAAGGCTGCGCGAAGTCAATCGCCGATTAACCGAACTGGATGGCGAAATTACCCGTCAGAACGCCGAGCTTCAGCGAGTGCTGGAAGGTGAAGTAAGCGCCGAACAGCAAAGTTTGCGTGAGCTGTTCGAGGCGCAACAACGCCTGCTAGAGCGCAAGGCCGAAATTGCCCTGGAACTGGAACTGATGGGTATTGTTCAACCCGGCACCGCCGCTACTTTGCGCGATTTTCAACGCTCCTCTCTGGAAGGCGTGCGCAACGCCACTAAAACAGGCCGTGAACTCTTAGAAGATGTGGGCATGCGTCGTCTCACCGATAACACTTACACCTTCCGTGAAGGCAAACAAGCGGATTTAATTCGTATTCTTGAGGGGCAGGGTTTTACCGTTCAACGCGGTCTGCGCAATATCATTGCCCACATTGGCGAGCAGGTACTTATGTTCCGAGCACGCCTATCAGTGCGTGAAAGCGAAGTGGGCAGCCGCCAAGAACTGGCCGAGACGCTTAATCAATTAAGACTTGAAAGCAACGTGGTTCGGCTGATGTTGGAAAAACCCAATACCTACCGTGCCGTTGCCCGCAATGGTGAAATTGTACTGATACGCGTAAGGCCTGGGCAGGTGGGACGCACAGGGTTGGAATTACCCGTCGCTCGGCCCGCCGCCGAGCGAACACCTGGGGAATTCCGTGTGGGTAAGCTCAGCCCGCGGCGCACGAGCGATGAAGTGCGCTTCGAATTTGACGGTCGCAACGTGGAAGCTTCCGGTCGTTCACTAAGCGAACTTATGAATGAAATATTGGTGGCTCAAGGCGCAGGTCGGGGTGTCGATCTCATCGTTACACCAGAAAAAATGATTCGTGTGGAGATCGCGGATGGTCTTAGCCTACGTCCAGAAGCAATTTTGGAAAATCCCATCGTCAAACAACTGCAACGTTTTGCCAACGAACACGAACTTAATTTGGCTATCGGTATGCGCTTTCACAACAGCACCAGTGATGCCAACGGCGCCTTGGTTTTACGCGCTGGTCGCCGTGCCCGCTGGATTCGCGATCGCGAGCACCTAGACGGCCAAAACCGGTCCCTGGAAGAAGTGCTGCGCTTAACTACGGTGGAAATAAACGGTATGCGAGTGAGTTTTTCTGTGTGCAGCGACACGGCTAATCTGCGCGGCGATACGGGCGATGCCCACGTAATTCTCGCCAGCGCTCGCGCCGAAGTGATCAATCAATTCCGTAATCTAATTCCCGACGCGGTGATCGCCAACTGGGTGGGCGGCCCCATGGGCGGCAATATTGGCATCAGTTATCGCAGTTTTACCCACCCAGCGCGGGTAGTCGAAAATCTCAATCAGCGCGTGCCCGAAACCTTCCGTGAGCCGCTGGCACGTTTGCTAGAAGGGCTCAAACAAATCGGCAGTAAACGCCTACATTGGCAGGTAGCACGCGAGTTAATTGCCGATGCTCATACCCATAACTGGTCGGCGCTAGAGGCCGCCCAAAATCGCGGCGCTGGTGCCGCCCGCCAACTATTTGAACTGCTCGGCGAGGCTGGCAGCCTCAATCAACTTGTGCAATTTATGCAGGCCGCGCAACACCTGCAAGGCGCTCAGCGTAGCCAGGCGCAAGGCATGGCGGAACAGGCCTGGGCCAATCGCCTGGGTGAAATTGCCCGCGAACTGCCCTATCACCCGCGTATGGCCGAGCTACTACGCGGCGAAGTCTGGGCGCGTTTTGGCGATCGAATCAAGCTCGAAACGGGTATAGATGTAAACACCCTGCCCTCTGCCTTCGAGAACGACCCCGCCTGGCACAGCCTGATCGCCGAACTCGGCTTTGGCCGTGCGCCGCACGGGACCTGGCGCGAGTTGGGACGCAATTTTGATATCAATGCCCTGCGAGAATTAAGTGTTCGCTCACACGACCCCGAAACCCTCAAAGATCGTGTACTCGAAAGCGATGTTCCCAACCTCAAACAACACCTGGAAAACAGTGGCATCGGCCTAGACTTTGTCGTTGAGCCTTTTGCTAATAATGCCCGCGCTGAAGCTCGCGGAGAAGGCGGTCGCTGGACCATTCGCCTCAATCAGCGCTCCACCTGGCTCGACTTGCTCAACGAAGTCTACAAGGTGAAACTTCTCCAAGAGCTAGGGGTAGACGGCCAACGAGCCTTTACTTCAGAAATGCGTGCAGCGGTGGAATTGGCCTCCTTCCGCTTCCTTGAACGACAGATTCTTCGCGGAACCTCGCTCACCGAACGCCTCGGTGAATCTGTGCAAATGGGCCTATTTTGGCGGGCACGCCTAGCAGGCATACGCGATGGCCGTTTTGCCAATTTTGCCGAAAATCTGCCGGGGGAAATGATCGTAATCCAAGCCGCGGGCAGTGACCAAATTTCAGTTTCGGTGAGAGCGCGTTTGGCGCGCATGTTGCGCTTGCTGGAAGTCGCCAATACGGGATCAGGCACTTTCTCTGGGCGTTATTCGGAAG
>TARA_R110002167_G_scaffold8869_4_pt1 | contig 31245 bp, 29 predicted proteins | sample TARA_R110002167 | Tara Oceans TARA_R110002167 (sample SAMEA4398238) | marine metagenome | biome: Polar Biome; feature: [MES] marine water layer (ENVO:01000295) within the mesopelagic zone...; material: water (ENVO:00002006), including particulate matter (ENVO:01000060) such as......
GACTGGGCTGACTTCAAAGTGCGCTTAGTTGACCTAATCTGTTGATTACTTATTGGGGTAACTGTTCGCTATTTGCATGATCAGTGACCTAATTATCCCAGTTTGCTTTCCATACAGGGGTATTTGGATCAATACGCTGTTCGACTTCATATCCTAGCTTCGACTGACGGAATAAAGCAGTTAACTAATTATCTCTGACTTTAATAATTGAAAAAAATATTAGAAATAGCATTTCCATGACACTTCTTTATTATCACACTACCCTAATCCCTTGACAGTGCCTCAATCGGATTCAGTTTTGCGGCATTGCGGGCTGGAAGATAGCCAAATAAAATGCCAATTAATGTCGAGCAAGCAAAAGCGGCAATGATCGACGCACTTGAATATATCATCTGAAAATCGCTACCTGTATATGTAAAAACCACACCAACAAAGTAAGCTAAACCAATTCCCAATGCACCACCACAGAAGCAAACCAGCACGGCTTCAATCAAAAATTGACGTAAAATATCCATTTGTCTCGCACCTACAGCTATGCGTATGCCTATTTCCTTTGTTCGCTCGGTTACTGAAACCAGCATGATATTCATCACACCAATCCCGCCCACTAACAAGGAAATAAACGCAATGGCAGAAATGAGCAGTGTCATGGTTTCAGATGTTTTTTCTATACTTTTTCGTATTGTATCGGTATTGATAGTGAAGAAATCAACAATGCCGTGACGCATGGTCAGTAAGCTAATAATTCCTTGTTCTGCCACTTCACTTGATACATTTTTATCAACCATTACGGTAATGTCACTGACATAATTTTGCCTAAATATACGCCCAGACACTGTGGTATAAGGTAACCAAACATTCAGTTCATCACTATTATCAGAAATACTTTCAATCGGCTTGGTCACGCCTATAACACGTACTGGTAGCCGGCCTAAAAATATGACACTACCCAGCGCATTACCGTCGGCAAAAAGCTCTTGTTCGGTGTTTGCGTCAATGACCGCAACTTGTTCTAGTGCATCGATACTGTCTTCACCAAAGTATTGCCCTTGTGCCAAGCTATAACCACGTACACGGAAATACTCAGTACCAACGCCTTGAACTGAGCCAGTAACTGTTTCATTAGAATAGCGAATGGCGACATTCGCTCTAACCGAAGGAGTAACGCTATCCACAAACGATAAGGCTTTAAGTGCATTGGCATCCTCTGCAGTGAGTGAACGAACTCGCCCAGAGCGGCGATCTCCCCGACCTGTTCCTGGCTTTATCTCAATGGTATTGGTCCCCATTGAAGCGATATTATCCATAATTGCTTGCTGCGAACCCGCGCCTAGCGCTACCACTGACACTACTGAAGCAATACCTATTATGATGCCAAGCATGGTAAGAAAGGTACGCAGACGGTTATTGGACATACCAATGAGCGCCATTTTCAATGCTTCAAAATAACGTGACCAGTTAATGCTCGTTTTTGCTTTTTGCTTTTTATCCTCAGAAACTTTACGCTCTTCGACAGGGTGAGAAGCGTCTTGCTCAATATTGCTAGGGTTATTGCCATTAGCTTTATCGCTAATGATTTCTCCATCTTTTATCTCAATAACGCGATCAGCAAACTCAGCAATATTAGGATCGTGTGTTACCAAAATAATCGTGTGACCGTCGCCGTGTAACTCCTGAAGCAGTTTCATCATCTCTTCGCCACTGCTGCTATCTAATGCACCGGTCGGCTCATCGGCGAGAATAACATCACCACCATTAACTAAGGCTCTGGCGACACTTACTCGTTGCTGTTGACCGCCACTGAGCTGGTTTGGTTTATGATCTAAACGATCTCCCAAGCCAAGGCGGGTAAGCAGTTTTTTCGCTTTTTCTTGTCGAGAGTACTTGTCCTCATTGGCATACAATGCTGGAACTTCTACATTTCCCAGCGCACTTAAATCACTCAGAAGGTGATAACGCTGGAAGATAAATCCAAAGTATTCACGTCGTAATGCTGCAAGCTCATCTTCACCCATAGTGTACGTGTCTTGTCCATTGATGAAGTAACTGCCTTTATTTGGCTTATCCAGACAGCCAAGAATGTTCATGAGTGTCGACTTTCCTGAGCCAGATGCGCCGATAATAGCGATCATTTCACCACGGTGAATCTGTAGGTTAATATTTTTTAAAACGGTGAGTTCATCATCGCCAGCAGCAAAACTGCGACTTACATCAACAAGTTTTATCAGTGCTTCAGTCATAACTTATAAACCCCTTCTTGAACCAGAGCCACCTTGTCCGCGTATACTACCCCCTGCTAGGCCACCCATTGAACTACCTATAGCACTAGAGGAAACCGTTTCGTCTCGACCTGAAGATTGACCAATAACTATTTCATCACCTTCGTTAAGCCCTGATAATATCTGTGCGTATATTTTATTATTGATACCAACGTCCACATCTCGATATTCAGCTTGGTCGCCATTTTTCACTAGCACCTGATAGGAAGGATTTAAGCCTGACTTTTTAAGTAATACCTGTGATGGCACAAGTAAGGCATCTTCTGCATTTTCCAGAATAATAGATACCTGTGTTGTCATACCGAAGCGCAACAACTTATCTGGGTTTTCAACATCAAACAACGCATTGTAGTAAATCGCTTCATCGTCACCAATTTTCAACGTGCTATCGTCACCGCTAAGCAATGTTGGGCCTGGCTCAATGGCGCGTAAAACACCAGGGTATTTCTTATCTGTTGCGCCCAAAATAGTGAAATAAACTTTCTGACCCGCACTCACGTTAATAATATCGGCTTCAGAAACCTGTGCCTTAATGGTCATTACATCAAGTTGTGCTAGCTCAATAATGCTCGGCGTACCCTGATTGTTATTGACCGTTTGCCCTTCTTCAACCGATACGTAAATTACTGTACCGTCGATAGGCGACTCAATAAGGGTATAACCCAGATCGACTTTAGCGTTATCGACACTGATGATAGATTTCTCTTTTTCGGCGCTTAGCTGATCTAGCTCTGCTCGATAAACTGCCAGTATAGATTCAGCCGTGTCATAGTCTGATTGCGAACTAGCGTTATTCAGCAGCATCTTGTTAATACGCGCAAATTCAGACATTGCGACTTTAATTTGAGCTTGTTTTGCTCGAAGCTGAGCATTGATACTCTTGAGTAAAGCTTCGGCTTCTTTCAAAGCGTTTTGTTGGGTCAAATTATTGATTTGAGCAATCAAATCACCTTGCTTTATTTCATCGCCCAACTGAACGTCAATTTTTTCTATTAACCCCGAAACCTGAGCACCAACACTGACCAACTTAGACGGATATAACACACCGTTTGTTAGTACCACGCTTTCAATATTGCCTCGTGTAACAACATCGGTGATAAATACCGTTTGAACCTGCTGTGCCATGCTGTATTTGTAGCCAACGCCTGCGGTGATAACGACGATGAAAAGGAATAATAGCAAGGTGTTTTTAATATTCATGACCAATCTCTTTAGCAATTAAGGTAACCATTTATGAGTTACCCTAAGTCTAACGATTAGCCATTGGCTATGGATGACAATGTTGTCATTTTACTTGTCATTTCGCTATCGGCAACAACAATCGCAGAGTAAATACATATTTATCGCTCGCTTCAATAATGAGGTCGCCGCCATGTGCACGGGCAATTTCTCGAGCTAAACTTAAACCAAGGCCACTGCCCGATAGTCCTTGGGTGTGCTCAGGCTCTCCTCGATAAAAGCGTTCGAATAATTGGCCTCTAACATCGTCCGACATTAGCAGACAAAAATTACTGATAAGCACTTCTACTTGAAGGTCGTTTCGCTTGGCTTGAATAGTGACACCTTTCTCATGAAGGCTATAACGTATCACGTTTACCAGCAGATTATTTAGCAGTTGCCTTAGTAATACAAAATCACCTTGGATTATTAACGCTTGTTCAATAGCGCAATGAAGTACTAGGTCATCCGACAACAACTCCATATCGGCAGTCAACTCATCTAATAAATCAGTTACATTTATCGCTTCAAGGTGCAGTGCCATCGAGCCAGCATCGGCCTGAGACAGCAGTAGCAATTTTCGTGTAATAGCCGACAGATGTCCCACTTCATCAAGAATGGCATTGAGATCTAATTGCTCTGCATCTTCATTGATAACCGCTTGTTCAAGCTTACCTCTTAACACCGTTAGTGGTGTTTTAAGCTCATGAGCAGCATCAGCCGTAAAGCGAGAGATTTGCTGAAAACTATCCTCAAGTCGATCTAACATGGTATTGTATGCATCGATTAATATTTTAAATTCTTCGTCTGCTTTATGCTCGGGCAAGCGATGGCTAAGGTCTTTTTTTGTCACCATATTCATTGACTTTTGTAAGCGGTTTATTGGTCGTATGGTATTGGTCGTAATAAACCATGCACCAAGAATACTGAGCAGTAAAGAGAAAGGAATAACAATGATAAGTGCCTCTCGTAAGGTACTTTTTAACTGGCTAGTTGTCGCGGAAACGTCAACAGCAATAAAGCTTTTTGCTTGGGGTGTTTGAAAAAAACTTGCTCGCCATTGGTTTTTATTATGCTCAAAAAAAACAAGCTGACAAAGAACCATCGCCCCATTTTTATCGGTTGACGTTAATTGTTCTCCACTCTTCCGGTTTAACTTAGTTATTACTGCTTGAACGTCTACATCTTCCGACTTCGTCAATACGCCAGATTCATTCGATTCAACGAATATCATCAGCTGACTAGAAGAACTAATGCGCAGTTTCTCCATTAAATCATTAATAAGCCAGTTATCAGAATTAGCTGCGTTACTTGCCATGGGAAAGGTGCTCAACGGATTATTTTCACGACGTTCTTTACGTAAACTAATGGCCATTATGCGCTTTTCTTCCATACAAAGGCGAGCATCAAGTTGCTCAAGTTCCACTTTCATAATACGTGACCAACTCAAGCTAATAATAACCGCGAGTACAGCGCTTACTGTTAAGATAGAAATGGAAAAAATACGAGTACGAAACTTCATTTTATCACCTTAGCGTGGACTTAAACGATAACCTGTACCACGAACCGACTCAATGACTCCAACCATTTTACCTGCGCTTTCCAGAGAAGTGAGTTTACGGCGAATACGTTTAATGCACACATCTACCACATTGGTGCAGGGGTCAAAATCGTAGCCCCATACATGCTCTAATAACTGTCCGCGTGTTAATACTTTATTTGGCGAGCGCATTAAACATTCCAGCAGGCTAAATTCACGACTAGTGAGTTCGACAGATTGCCCCTGACAATTGATACTGCGGTTAATGCAGTCGAGCTGCAACGAGCCAACTTCAACCACATGTTGTTGTGTACCACCCTGACGCCTTAGTAGTGCCTGAATACGGGCATTGAGTTCTTCTACATAGAAAGGTTTTGCTAAGTAATCGTCAGCACCCATTTCTAAGCCTTGAACACGATCGCCAAGTTCATTACGGGCAGTAAGAAGAATAACAGGGGTATCGATACCCATTTGACGAAGAGAGCGAAGAATATCTAATCCATCACGCCCCGGAAGCATGATATCGAGAATGATAATATCGAAAGTATTTTTACTCGCAACCTCATAGCCCTGATTACCATCGGCACAATGGGTAACGGTGAAATTTTTTGTCTGCATACCTTCACAGATAAAGTCTGCAATTTTTTGTTCATCTTCAACTAGCAATATCTTCATTGAGTTTTACCCTTAAGCCACTGATGAAAGTATCTCACCTGATGCCTCGCTATCGCAACAAGTATGACAACATTGTCATTTTAAAGTTAGTAATCAAAGTGTATGGCTAGTAATTTTACTTCTTCTTTGTAGTAACTACTGCCTTTCCAAGTCTTCAAATAAAATAGTCTTTTAAACTATGAAATAACCTCAAATTTGAATGCAGATAATGACTATATGGTCAAATTGGTTATTAAATCTATCTCCTCATGTGCTTTAAAGCTCCATAGAAGAATTAAAGTTATGACCGCTGCATGACTATAATGAGCTTGCAGGAGTCATAGCATTACCAAAGCCGCCAGTCACGAAGTTGTATTGGGATGACTTTAAAGTGCGCATAGAAGACATTAGTCAGTGCTTGTATAGCAATACTTTTTCTAATGTTTATAGTTATACTAATGAGCTGTTATAATCAAATGAAGGAATGAGCCGTTGATGCTTTACCAATTAAGAATTCATGCAATAGGAAAATATCCTGAAATAGAAATTGATGAGAAAAAATACTATTCGATATATGAAGCAAGAAACATCTTATCAGCAGCCATGGCCGTTGAAGAAAAGTATGAGTTATTAATTAATAATTATGTAGAGCTTGAAAAAGAAGTCCTAAGTGCTGCAACCGATAATATGATTTATCGAGATAAAGATTACTCAGGCTTTTTCGACATTAGATTATTGTTTAACCAAAGATTAGTTAATCTTTTAACTTCATGCCGACTATATCTTGATCAAATTCAACAACACATAAAAACTTGCCTACCAAATGACCTAAAAAAATCTAACCAAGTAAAAGAATTATTTTCAGTACAATATGATTCTCATTTTGAGTATCAATTCATGGAAGCTCTTAGGAATTATGTTCAGCATCGAGGATTAGCGGTGCATTCAACAGCGCATTCTAGTCGATGGACTTCAACTAAAGATGACGGACTTATGGAGTTTGGAATTAAGTTGTTTACACACAAGTCAGAGGTGGAACATGATAAAGCATTTAAAAAATCGGTGTCTAAAGTTATGGATGAAAAAATAGAATTAATAACTACATCTAGAAGATATATCGAATGTTTAAACCATTGCCATATCCAAATCCGTGAACTTATATCACACGAGGTAAAGGCTGCTAGGGAAGTAATTGAAAATATAATTCGAGAGTATGGAAAAATAAACAATGGTGAAACGGACTGCTTAACAGCTCTTAAATTCGAAGAATCTTCTCCTTGCAACATATTATTAGATGAAATACCTATTTTATTGGAATGGGATAATGTACGAGAAGGCTTAGTTAAAAAGAACCAAAAACTAACTAATTTATACCGACGATATGTTAGTGGGAATAGCTTGTGAACGGGACAAAATCTAATCCGAATCTATATATCAACGATAATGCTTAATGTCGTGTTTGTGGCAAAAGTTAGCGTGCTGAGATGGACTCCCACAGACAGCAGTGTTTCTAGCTGCCTGTCAAATTTAGCCCGATCTAATATACTTTAATGGCTTGAACCACAACCACCGCCGCCGCAGCAGCCTGTTTTTTCTTCACTTGGCTCGTGGTCATGCTCATCGTCATCGCCATGACCACCACAGCAAGATTCGCCTTCACTATGAATATGGCCATGTTCAAGCTCTTCTTGTGTTGCTTCACGCACTTCTAAAATCTCTACATCAAAGCGTAAATCAAGACCTGCTAGTGGGTGGTTTCCGTCAACGGTTACTTCATCGTCAGCCACGTCAATCACAATAACTGTTTGCTCGCCATCATCTGTAGTAGCGCGCAGTTGAGTGCCAACAGTTAATTCTTCAACGCCTTGTAGTAATTCTTTTTGCACAGTTTGTACATATTCGTCATGACGATCACCGTATGCTTGCTCAGCACTTACCGATACTTCAAACTTATCACCGACTTGATGGTCTACTAACGCCTCTTCAAGACCGGGGATTAAATACCCTGAACCTTGAATGATCGCCATTGGTTTATGATCATAAGAGCTATCTATTAATGTGCCTTCGCTGTCTGATACTGCGTAATGCATTACTACCACTGAGCTGTTCGTAATTTTCATTTGTTTGTCCATCTGTAAAATTAAGTTTGAATTAAGTTTTTAAATTAAGCTTGAAATTAACGTTTCGTAAATTAACGCTTCTAAATTATTTGTCTGGTAAAGCATAAGGTAATGTTTCGATTAGCACGGTAGACTCGGGCTGTGATTTTATTCTTAATTGGGTTGTGCTATCTACGTCACTGCCCAGCACTGCTTGAAAGTAACAAGCACCATCATCAGCTTGGTAAGTACATAATATGTCACCCGCTTTACGCCAGTTTTCACCTAATTGTTTTTCTAGAATATCATCACGTTGTATCGGCTGTTTTAACGTTGTTGTTAATGAAAATAGCGCCTTTTTATTTTTACCTAAATATTGCATACGCGCGACGGTTTCTTGGCCTAAGTAACAACCTTTAGTAAAACTGATGCCATGAATAGCTTGTAGATTAAGCATTTGCGGAACATATGCACCGCTAGTTTCATTGGAAAGCTGTACAAAACCTTCGCTGATTTCAAGTAAATCCCATACTGCGTTATTGAAAACAGGTAAATTCATATCAAGTAAAACACTCTCAAGCATTTCAGTTGTATCAATTAATAAATAACGTGTTTGTTTACCTGCTATATAAACTAGGGTGGTTGAACCTGATTGCACCACAGGGTTAAGGCTATCGGGCGTACGAGAAAATCTACTTTGTAAGAGTTTTGCTGCCTCTTCACCTACGAGTGCGAAAAACTGTAACTCATCTGTTTGTGAAATATCAACTTTGGCAAACACACCAAATTTTTTTAGCGCTGTTATGGAAGACTCAATACTCGCTTTAGGCTGAACCAGTAAGTGGGCTGCGTTTCGATTTAACAAGCGAAAGACACTAAAGACCTTCCCTTTTGCATTACAGTGAGCACCAACCAGTAAACTGTGTTCTGTGCTCGTTGTCACATCACAGGTAACTTGTCCCTGTAGATATTTGCTTTGTTCTTCACCACCTAATGAAATAGCACTATAATGGGATAATGAAACTAAGTAAGTGTTGGGTAATTGTTTGAGGGCAGGTAAGTTTGCTTCAAAATTTATTGACATAAGGGAGTGCTACACAGTGGTTAGTATCATGAGTATAAAAGATAAATGAGGATTAATTAGCTTTAATTCAAGTAATAAATCAAGTTTAAATAAAAAAACGTACATTTAGTTGGCGAGAAAACAGCTGTTGTTGTTACAATGAACTTAAGCCAAAAGGCTACTTTTATTTTTTAGGTGTATTTTAGGTAAATCAATATGTCAACAGCCGTAAACTCTCAAGAAGACAGCTCTCAACCTGTAGTCAACAAAGCTAGACTAAAATGGGCATGTCGTCGTGGTATGCTAGAATTAGACATACTTTTTATTCCTTTTGTTGATGAAGCATATGATGATTTAACAGCACAAGAACAACAAATTTTTGAGCGTTTACTTACTGAGCAAGATCCTGATTTATTTGCTTGGTTTATGGGACATAAAACCTGTGAAGACAGCGAACTTAACACCATGGTGCAACTTATTCTCAACCGCGTCAAAGTATAATATAGGCGTTAAAAAGTCTCGTTATAAGGTTTTACTTTACACGGGAAGTGCGGTTGCTTTTATATTATTGTCACTAACATTTTTTACTTATGCTTATCACCTTGCATTAGCCATTGCGGTGATTGGCTTGGTTATATTAGGTTTATTACTGCCTAATAAAAGCGCCCAGGCTGTTATTTGTTCAAACGCTAATGTTTCAAATATTGCTGTTTCAAGCTTTGAGCTAAACAGCCAAGGGATTTGCTCTTTTGATGGTAATAATTATTATCAGCTGCAAGCAAGTAGTCGGTTTAGTTTTTTAGGGTGTTGGTTGGTGTTACAACAATTAACAGCACAACCATTGACAGCACAGCCAATAACAACGGTTAACTCAATGTTTAATGCCAAAAGTAGTATTAACAAAAGTAATAATACCAAAACTCGGGTTTTTATTTACCGTGATAGCTTAAGTAATCAAGATTTCTCTCGCCTATCAACGGTTATTTCTCAATTAAATCATCAATGTTAGGCGCTAAACTTTTATTAGATCTGCCTTTAGGGACAAGTATTGTTGGTTTGGCTTCAGCTAATGTATTTGGATAATCTAAGGTGTAATGCAAACCTCTGCTCTCTTTTCTTTCAAGAGCACAGCGAATAATTAACTCAGCCACTTGCACTAAATTTCTTAACTCAAGTAAATTATTACTTACTTTGAAGTTTTGGTAATAATCTTGTATTTCTTGCTGTAATAATTCAACGCGGTGTAATGCTCGCTCAAGCCTTTTCGTTGTTCTGACAATACCTACATAATCCCACATAAATAGGCGTAATTCGTGCCAGTTATGTTGAATAACTACTTCTTCATCAGAGTCTGTTACTCGGCTTTCATCCCAAAGTGGCAGGTTTTTAAAACAATTATTATGTTCTAATGATTCGCTAATCTCTAGTGCAGCAGCACGTGCATAAACTAAACATTCAAGTAATGAATTACTCGCTAAACGGTTTGCACCATGCAACCCTGTGTACGACATTTCGCCAATGGCATAAAGTTGATATATATCGGTTCTGCCATGCTGATCTATCATAACGCCACCGCAAGTATAATGTGCAGCAGGTACAATGGGCATGGGTTGTTTGGTTATATCAATACCTAAAGCTTTAGTACGCTGATAAATAGTTGGAAAATGCTGTTTGATAAAGTCGCTAGATTTATGGCTTATATCAAGATACATGCAGTCAACACCTAAACGCTTCATTTCAAAATCTATTGCCCGAGCAACTACGTCGCGCGGCGCTAATTCAGCACGCTTATCAAAGGCAGGCATAAACCGGCTGCCATCAGGTCGCCTTAATTTTGCACCTTCACCACGTAGGGCTTCAGTTAATAAGAAAGTACCAGCATCAGGGTGAAATAAGCAGGTAGGATGAAATTGGTTAAATTCCATGTTTGCTACGCGACAGCCCGCCCGCCAAGCCATAGCAATGCCATCGCCACTGGCAATATCAGGATTAGACGTGTACTGATAAACTTTACTCGCGCCACCGGTGGCTAAAATAGTTTTTTGTGCATAAATACTTTCAACCTTTTCAGTATTTCTATTCCATATGTAAGCGCCAATACATTGTTTTTCACTATTACCTTCACTATTATCTTTACCATTTTTTTTGGTGTTTTTAGTGTTCTTTTCGCAAATAAGATCAATGGCATTGTAGCGTTCAAATACACGAATACGCGAATGTTGCTTAACGCGTTGGGCTAACGTTGTTTGAATGACTTTACCGGTAGCATCTGCAGCATGAAGAATACGACGATGACTATGACCTCCTTCGCGGGTTAAGTGGTATTTTTGCTCACCTTGCTGGTTTTCTTCTTTATCAAAAGCAACACCTTGATCAATTAACCAATTAAGGCAGGCTTTTGCATTTTCTGCCGTGTATTGAACTGCACTTTCATCACACAAGCCTGCGCCGGCAATAATGGTGTCTGAGACATGGGATTGTATACTATCATTTTCATCAAAAACTGCGGCTATGCCACCTTGAGCATAATAAGTTGACCCTTCATTTAACGGCCCTTTACTTAAAATAACAACATCAGCATTCTTTGCTAAATGTAAAGCAAGTGTTAAACCAGCGGCGCCGCTGCCAATAATTAAAACGTCACAATTGTTTTGTTGATTCATATATACGAATACTAAGTAAAATCAGTTATTATGTATGATATTAACGTTTATTAACGCTTGATAATAGAGTTAACAAGCATGAATAAGACTAAAATATAAAAAAAGTAAAATTAAAAAGAACTTTTTTTAAAATGAGTAGTCTTAATTAGTGCGTTTGTTATGAGCCCAAATGTGTAAAGTGATTTTTTACCCTGAAATTTTACGGGGTATACTTAGGAGAAATGGCTCAAATGAGCGAACAGAACGTCGACCAAGTTTTGGTTGAGCGGGTGCAACAAGGTGATAAAAATGCCTTCAACCTGTTAGTAACAAAATATCAACATAAAGTGGCTAATTTAGTGTCACGTTATGTAAGTAATCACAGTGATGTGCCTGATATAGTACAGGAAGCTTTTATTAAAGCTTATCGTGCCTTACCCAATTTCAGAGGGGAAAGTGCATTTTATACGTGGCTATATCGTATCGCTGTCAACTGTGCAAAAAACCATAGTGTTGCCTTAGGGCGTAAACCACCAAGCAATGATGTTGAAGTGGCAGATGCAGAATTTTATGATGGTGGCGGTGCATTAAGAGAAAATGCTTCACCGGAAAAAGTGTTGTTAACCCAAGAAATTAAAAAAGTTATTTTTGATACGATAACGCAATTACCTGATGATTTGAGAATTGCGATAAACTTTCGAGAAATTGAAGGGCTAAGTTACGAAGAAATAGCGATTATTATGGAATGTCCTGTTGGCACAGTACGTTCACGAATTTTTAGAGCTCGTGATGTGATAGATAAAAAGATTAAGCCGTTATTAACAAGTTAATGTTAAGTTAGAGTCAACTTAACATTAAGTTATATTAATTTAATGTTAACTTAATGTTGGTAATGGCAAATAGTTAAACGAAAGTTTACCCATTTTTAGTGCCAGTTTTGGTGCGAATTAAAAGGTTAAAGTATGAGTGAAAGTAAGTTTGAGGCAATATCGTCGATAGTTGATAATTATCGTGTTCCTGACCAAAAGTCAGAGCAAACTATTGATGACATACTCAAGGATGAACACTTAGCAAATACATGGCAGAACTATCATTTAATTGGTGATGTGATGCGTAATGAGATACCACAAACGTTACAATTAGATTTATCTGCACAAATTTCAGTAGCCATTGCTGATGAACCAACGGTGCTTGCGCCGAGTGCTTCTAAGAGTAAAAATTCTAGTAGTTTTAAAGCTAAAGTAATTCAACTTATACGGCCTGTTGGTCAATTAGCTATTGCAGCCTCTGCTGCAGGGTTGATGATTATTGGCGTACAACAAAATACTGCCAATACCGATGAAATTATTACTCCTAGTCAAATAGTACAAACTAGGCCTCTAGGTGGTTTTGCAAATCCAGTAAGTTTTAATTATCAGCAAAACAGTAAGTCTCAACAACAAGCGGCACTTGAACAAAGAATTGAACAACAAAGACGTTTTCAAGCGTTATTATTAGATCACCAGCAACAAATTAAACTGAGTGCTGTGAATAAAAACGACAATAAAAATTCAACTATTGAAATGAAAGCAACGTTAGAAAAATCTAACTAATAAGCCAACGCTTTTATTCCACCTATATAAAAAGTGAATAACTTGAGTATAATGAGTTATTCACTTTTTTAATGCCTAGAATTACGAGAAAATATGAAATCAATAGCATCATTCGCTTTTGCTTGTACTTTTGTTTGTATTACGAGTTTGTTTATTAGCTTTTCAGCGGTATCTGCTGATGCAGAGCAAGCAAAATCACTCTTAGAGCACCTTTCTAAATCGTTACGTCAGGTAAATTTTAATACGTCGTTTGTTGTCGTTAAAAATAACCAAGCAGAGCCTTACCATTGGCTTCATGGCATTGTAGAAAATCCAGAAAATGAAAGTGAGGGGAATAAGAACAACATTGAGCTTGAAATATTAGCGTTACTTAATGGGCCTCGTCGCGATATTTTGCGCATTAATAATACTGTTAGTTATATTGAGCCAGAATATGCACCTTATTCAATTAGCTCTGAACAAATTAGTGGCCCAATACCTTCGGTGTTTGGTCGAGATATCAGTGTATTAGAAAATAATTATCATTTTGTTTCTGTAGGGAAAAATAGAGTGTTAGGTAGGGCAGCACAGCTGATTCGTATTGTGCCAAAAGATTCACACCGCTTCGGATACTGGCTTTGGTTAGATCAAGAAAGTGGCTTACTATTAAAGTTAGCAGTAATTACGCGCCAAGGTAACTTACTTGAGCAAATTCAATTTACTCACTTAGAAATTAGCGACACTATATCTGAAACTTTACTGCAGCTACAAACAACAGAGTTACCCAAAATTATTGATATTACTGCGCAGCAAAAAAGTACGGATTTAGCGTGGCAAGTTAATTGGTTACCTAATGGTTTTGAGCCGATAAAATCAGACAGACACCGTATAGATATAAGTAAGCAAACCGTTGAGTTTATGCTTTTTAATGATGGTTTAGTTGATATTTCTGTTTATGTTAACCCAAGCAAAGAGAAACAAAGAGCAATAGAGTTTGCCAATGATGGCGCAACGCTAGTGTTGAGTCAGGTTATAAATAATATTGAAGTAAGCGTGGTGGGGAAAATCCCATTAGAAACGGCTAAAAAAATTGTTAGTTCAGTGACCTTTAATCGCAAGCTTGTTACACCCTAATGGAAGAGTTAGCGACCGTTACCGCCATTAATAATGGAAATATTACCGTGGTTAGTCAAATAAAGTCTACCTGCAATAGCTGTTCACAGGTTAATACTTGTGCTAATGGGCAAGTAGCTAAAGCTATTCCCCATAAAAAACTTTCATTTACACTAAATAAACCAAATTCGTTAGAGCACCAAGCTATTAATGTTGGTGATTGTGTTGTATTAACACTGCCCGAAGTTGATGTGTTGCACAGCGCTTGGCAAGTTTATTTATTACCTATTTTTGGGCTTTTTTCTTTTTCTGCTTTTGGCCAATGGTTACTACAAGAAAAAATATTAGCGCATGAACTGATGGCATTAGTTATAGGTGTTATCGGGGGCTATTTAGGATACCGTTTAGCCAAACACCTGCAAAGTAACCCAAATAGACAAAACAGATTACAGCCTGAAATTTTGAGGGTTTTACCTAAACCTCTTGATGTAGATAATATAGGCGATAGTTAATAGACGTTTTGAAAATTCTGAACAAAAGATAGCCCCAGCGCGCTAAATTCGTTAAAATCACGCCACTTTTGAATTAATAACTTTTATCTGAACAGCCATTTATGAAAAACATACGTAACTTCTCAATTATTGCTCATATCGATCACGGTAAATCTACGCTTTCAGATCGTCTAATTCAACATTGTGGAGGTTTGCAGGAACGTGAAATGGAAGAGCAAGTGCTTGATTCAATGGATATTGAACGTGAACGTGGTATCACCATTAAAGCACAAAGTGTTACCTTAGATTATAAAGCTAAGAATGGTGAAACGTATCAGCTGAATTTTATCGACACACCGGGTCATGTTGACTTTTCATATGAAGTATCTCGTTCTTTGGCGTCGTGTGAAGGGGCTTTGCTTGTTGTTGATGCAGGGCAGGGGGTAGAAGCACAAACGGTAGCTAACTGTTATACCGCTATTGAAATGGATTTAGAAGTGATACCTATTTTAAATAAAATAGATTTACCACAAGCTGACCCTGAACGCGTAAGTGAAGAAATTGAAAATATTATCGGTATTGATGCCACTGACGCTGTTACTTGTTCAGCCAAAACTGGTGTTGGTATTGAAGATGTTTTAGAAACCATTGTTAAAAATATTCCCGCTCCTAAAGGAAGTTATGATGCACCGCTGCAAGCCTTGATTGTTGATTCATGGTTTGATAATTATCAGGGTGTTGTTTCTTTAGTTAGACTGATTAATGGGGAAATTAGAAAAGGCGATAAAATGTTGGTGATGTCCACAGGACAAGTTCACCAAGTTGATAAAGTTGGGATATTCACGCCGAAGCAAGTTGAAACAAATATTTTGCGCGCCGGTGAGGTTGGTTTTATCATCGCGGGTATTAAAGAAATTCATGGTGCGCCTGTAGGTGATACGGTCACTATCAGTAAAAAAGAAACTGATGCGCCTTTGCCAGGGTTTAAGAAAGCACAACCACAAGTTTACGCGGGTATTTTCCCAATAAGCTCAGATGATTATGAAAACTTTCGAGATGCGCTCAACAAATTAAGCCTTAACGATGCCTCATTATTTTTTGAACCAGAAAACTCGTCTGCTTTAGGCTTTGGTTTCCGTATTGGTTTTCTTGGTATGTTGCACATGGAAATTGTTCAAGAGCGCTTAGCTCGTGAATATGACCTTGACTTAATTACTACTGCGCCAACCGTAAATTATGAAATTGCCTGTACCAATGGTGACATTTTATCCATTGATAATCCTGCTGATTTACCTGCGGTTAATAATATTGATGAAATTCGTGAACCCATTGTTCAAGCCAATATTTTAGTACCGCAAGAATTTTTAGGTAACGTGATTAAACTGTGTATCGAAAAGCGAGGTGTACAAAAAGATATTATTTATCATGGTAACCAAGTAGCCGTAACGTATGAATTGCCCATGGCAGAAGTGGTGATGGACTTTTTTGATAAATTAAAATCTACCAGCCGTGGTTATGCGTCGCTTGATTATCATTTTATTCGTTTTGAAGCGGCAGACATGGTTCGCGTAGATGTAATGATTAATGGCGATAGAGTTGATGCGTTAGCCATGATAACCCATAGAGCAAACTCGGCGCCTCGTGGCCGTATGTTAGTAGATAAACTAAAAGAACTTATTCATCGCCAAATGTTTGATATTGCAATTCAAGCTGCTATTGGTAATAACGTCATTGCGCGTACTACGGTAAAACAATTACGTAAAAACGTAACGGCAAAATGTTACGGTGGTGATATCAGCCGTAAGAAAAAGCTGTTACAAAAACAAAAAGATGGCAAAAAACGCATGAAACAAGTGGGTAACGTTGAAGTGCCTCAAGAAGCGTTTTTAGCTGTACTTAAATTAGATAATTAATCAAAAAAGAAAATTACCAGTAATGAGTATTGATAATTAAATGATCTTTATTTGTTGCTTGTAGCATAATCATTAACAATAGGAACCTTATGGCCGTTTATTTTTCCATTATCTTAGTTGCGATCACTGTCATCACAGGCATTGTATGGTTCGCAGATAAGTTTTATTTAGCGTCACAGCGCAAATTGAAAGCGAATACTGCTCAAGCTGAAGCGAAAGCACAGAGTGCAGTGGAACTACCAGCAGAAACTATGGCAACGCTAATGGAGCCGTCACCTTGGGTTGATACTTCGGTGCAAATTTTTCCTGTTATCGCCTTTGTGTTGATATTGCGATCTTTTCTCTATGAGCCTTTTCAAATTCCCTCTGGCTCTATGATGCCAACGTTACTTGATGGTGACTTCATTTTAGTTAATAAGTTTAACTATGGATTAAGAGATCCTGTTGCGCGTAATAAGTTTTTTGACGTTGGTTCACCAAAGCGAGGTGATGCAGTCGTTTTTAAATACCCACGTGATCCCCGTGTTGATTACATCAAACGTGTTATTGGTTTACCTGGTGATCGTATAATTTATCGAAATAAGTCTTTGTACATTAAACAAGCGTGTAAAGAGTCTGATGCTAAGTGTCCAGATTTTGTACAAATTATAAATACTTTTACGAATAAATATCAAGGGCCTGATGCACAAGAAGGTATGAATCAATTTGAAGCGGTGATGTTTGATAAAACGCATAATATTTTAAATAATCAAAATGCCATGTCAAGAATAGGACATTATTTTTCACAAGCGGGTACTGCTCAAGATGAGTTTTTAGTCCCAGCAGGTCACTACTTCGTTATGGGCGATAACCGCGATAATTCTTTAGATGGCCGTTTTTGGGGGTTTGTACCTGAAGAAAATTTAGTTGGTCAAGCGGTGGCTATTTGGATGAGTTTTGATTTTGATCGCACAGACGAAAGCTTTTTGCCTCACTGGGTACCAACGAACGTGCGTTTTGAACGTATTGGCGCAATAAACTAATGACGAATAAAAACCAAGTTAATGCGATAACTATTAAGCATTTATCAAAAAAAATTGGTTATCGCTTTACTCAACCTGAGTTACTTATTCAAGCGCTAACGCATCGTAGTGCTAAAGGTCAGCATAACGAACGGTTAGAATTTTTAGGCGATTCTATTTTAGGTTTTGTTATTGCAGAAGCTTTATTTGAAAAATTCCCTAAGCATGACGAAGGCGATTTAACGCGTATGCGTTCTAGTTTAGTCAAAGGGGTCACTTTGGCTGAAATAGGTCGCGATTTTAATTTAGGTGAACATCTTATTTTAGGGCCAGGCGAACTTAAAAGTGGCGGGCATAGACGAGAGTCTATTTTAGAGGATGCAATAGAGGCTATTATTGGCGCTGTTTATTTAGATTCTACTATATCTCAGTGTAAGCAATTAATTTTAACGTGGTTTGCCCAAAGGCTAAGTTCGATAAAGCCAGGGAATGAGCAGAAAGATCCGAAAACACGTTTACAAGAATATTTACAAGGCCGAAAAATTCCTTTACCAGTTTATGATGTTATTGATACGAGTGGTCAGTCTCATAATCAACACTTTACGGTAAGTTGTGTCACTGAAGTTGTTAATACTGAGGTTATTGCTAAAGGTACAAGCAGGCGAAAAGCAGAGCAGGCTGCAGCACAGCAGGTTTTAGTAGCGCTAGAGCAGGCTAGTTTTAAGCAGAAAAAAACCAAGGTAAAATAGTCAATGAATCATGAACCTACCCGTGCAGGGTTAATTGCCATTGTTGGCCGACCAAACGTAGGTAAATCAACTTTACTTAATGCTTTGCTTGGTCAAAAAATAAGCATTACTTCTCGTAAACCACAAACAACACGCCACCGTATTTTAGGTATTCTTACCCAAGAGAATAGACAAGCTGTTTTGGTGGATACTCCTGGTTTACACTCAGATGAAAAACGAGCAATAAACCGCTTGATGAATCGTGCTGCGACGAGTTCAATTGCTGAGGTTGAGCTTATTGTGTTTTTAGTGGAAGGAACACATTGGACAGCAGACGATGAGTTAGTGCTCAATAAAATCAAAAAAAGTGGTTCTCCTTGTATTTTAGTGGTTAACAAAATAGATAATATTGTAGATAAAGATGCGCTATTGCCACATTTACAAAAACTTGGAGCAATGCATAGCTTTACTGATATTGTGCCTATTTCTGCTAGTAAAGGTCACGGTGTTGATACGATAAGAAAGCTTTGTTTAAAAAGTTTACCCCTATGTGATTTTTGGTTTCCAGAAGATCATATTACTGACAGATCAAGCCGCTTTATGGCATCAGAAATTATCCGTGAAAAACTTATTCGTTTTACGGGTGACGAACTACCTTATTCAATCACAGTAGAAATTGAACAGTTTAAAATGGATGATAAAGGCATCATTCATATCAACGCTTTAATACTCGTTGAGCGTGATAGTCAAAAACGCATGGTTATTGGTAATAAGGGCGAACGCCTGAAAACAATTGGTCAAGAAGCAAGACGCGATATGGAAAATTTGTTTGAGAGTAAAGTCTTTTTAGAAACCTGGGTGAAAGTTAAATCGGGTTGGGCTGATGATGAACGTGCTTTAAGAAGCCTAGGCTATGGTGATGACTACTCAGGTTAATCTCTAGGCTTATGTTCAGGTTCAGGTTCAGGTTTATGTTCAGAGTTTAATAGTGGCAAGTGACCCGTTGCAAATAGAAATAGCATACAAATAATGTCGAATAAGCAAATAGAACAACATGCCTTTGTGCTTCATTCTCGCCCTTTCAAAGAGAATCAACAGCTTATTGAGTTGTTAACTAAAGATGAAGGGAAAATTTCAGCACTTGTGTATGTTGGTCAGTCCAAACGTTCTATTAAAAAGGGCATGATTCAGCCTTTTTTACCTATAAAATTGACGTATAAAAGTAAAGATACCGCTTTAAAAATGATCAGCGATATTGAGGCAATTGGTAACTCCTATCCTTTAATCAAAAACAGTCTCTATAGTGGTTTTTATTTAAACGAACTTTTGGTACGATTATTAAATAATGAAATTGTGTGCGACGCTTTATTTAAGCAATATCAGTTAACGCTCGCCTCCTTATCTGAAAATCTACCCATTGCTCCCCAACTAAGGCAGTTTGAATTATGCTTATTGGACGAGTTGGGTTTATCGTTTGATTTTAGTCCTGTGCTTAACAACGTCAGTGATAATATTGCTGGCTTTTATTTTATAGCAGAGGAGGGTTTTGTGCCTGCATATAACTATTCAATAAAGAGTATTAATACACCTTGGTTTAATACAGAACATCTGCAAACTATTGCGCACCATATTCACCATGGTAAAGTACTTAATCATAAAGAAGCAGAGCAAACCTTTAAGCTATTAATGCGAAATGTACTTAATCATCTGCTTGATGGGAAACCTTTAAATAGTCGTAAATTATTTGGGAAAAGATAACTATTTAATCGGGTCTAGTGTTAATAAAATAAGAGAGAATAAAATGACTGAATTACTATTAGGTGTGAATGTTGACCATATTGCGACATTACGCCAAGCCAGAGGCACTAATTATCCTGATCCCGTTTATGCTGCGAGTGTTGCTGAACATGCAGGTGCTGATGGCATAACGGTACATTTACGTGAAGATAGACGTCATATACAAGACCGTGATATTCATGTATTAAAGCAAACACTGCATACACGAATGAACTTTGAAATGGCCGTTACCGATGAAATGGTTGCCATTGCTTGCGATGTTAAACCTGCTTTTTGTTGTTTAGTACCAGAAAAAAGAGAAGAGTTAACGACTGAAGGGGGCTTAGATGTTGTTGGCCAGCTAACGAAAGTGTCTGCAGCGGTTGAAAAACTAGCGGCAGTAGGCACACAAGTGAGCTTATTTATTGATGCTGATAAACGTCAAATTGATGCCGCTTTAGCAAGTGGTGCTCCTTACATTGAAATTCATACGGGTCAATATGCCGATGCTATAAACGAATCGGCTCAGCAAGCAGAATTGACCCGTTTAATTGAAGGCATTAAATATGCGCATAGCATAGGTTTAAAAGTCAATGCAGGTCATGGATTAAATTATTTCAATGTAAAACCTATTGCGGCTATTGAAGAAATTATAGAATTAAATATCGGGCATGCAATCATTGCCCGTGCAGTGATTGATGGCCTTGATAAAGCCGTTAGAGATATGAAAGCATTAATGCTAGAAGCAAGAAAATAAAATTATACCATCTTTTAAATTTAAAGGAATTTGTATGCCTATTGTTGGTATTGGCACTGATATTGTAGAAATTAGTCGTATTGCTACTATGCCTGAGGCCACTCGTGATCGCTTAGCAAAGCGTGTATTGACCCCTAATGAATACCAACACTTTTGTGCAATGAATGTAAACTCAGAGCAAAATTCCGTTCGATACCTTGCGAAACGTTGGGCAGGAAAAGAAGCGACGGCTAAAGCATTAGGCACTGGAATTGCAAAGGGTGTTTCTTTTCAACACATAGAAATTAAAACCCTTGAAAGTGGGCAACCGATCCTGAAACTTTCAGATAGGGCTTTAGATGTTGCTCGATCACAAAAAGCGAATTATTGGCATATTTCTCTTGCGGATGAAAAACTTTATGCTACTGCTTTTGTCACGCTTTCATAGGGTTAGTAAAAAGATTTAATTCAAGTTGACATTAAGTTAATATTTATTTTGTTTTGATTGTTTTTTGTACTACAATTAACTATGCAACAGTAAATTGTTATCGTGCATATCGTGCATATCGTGCATATCGTGCATATCGTGCAATAGTATTTGCAGTATTCTGTCCTTTGGTTGTGGTTATTTTATTTTGGCTATTTGTTGTATTAAATAAGTTTAAATAAGGAATTGTCATGCAAGCACAAGAAAACCCCATGCTTGAAAGGCGTCAACGTTCACCTGAACAGTCTGTTTGGTGGAATAAGCTCTCATTGGCGCAGAAGTTTTCAGCGAGTAGTTTAGGCAAGTTTGGTTATGAGTTGTCTTTTGTTCGTAATGAAAAAGGGCATAGCTTAGCTGTGCTTACTTGTAGTTCTGGTGTAGCAGTAATAACGGAAGAAGGCGATATCAATACTTCTCCTAATATCTATATTCGTGATTAACACTTTGTTTTTAATTATTTTAATGGTTTTGAAATTTTCAGGGGTTTTCAGAAATTTTATGAGTCAATTTTGCAAGTATCTTAGGTGCCTGCGCTAATACTAGATCTATTTGTTCAAAAAACTCAAAAAATTCAGGCTCTAAATTATCCAAAGAAACCTCTTTTTTCAATTGAGTTTCTATCTCTTGGCAAACGGTAGTTAAATTAGGCACTCCTGTATAACAACAAGTACCATTTAACTTGTGCATTAAGCGCTTTAACTGGCTACTATCTTGTTTTGTTAGTGCGCTACTAATGTTCTTTTTATTCTCGGGTAAACCATCGATTAAGCCAATTAGCATTTCTTTAGCTAAGTCTTCTTTGCCGCCTGTTTTTTTAAGGGCTAATGGCCAGTCAATGATTTTTGCAACACTGCTAGCTTGAGGTGTAATCAATAAAGGCTCTAATGGCATTGGCAAGTTTTGCTTAGCGCTATCAATAAAATAATCAACATCACAGTATTCATAAATAATATGATTAAGCATCGTTTCATCTATAGGTTTAGTCATATAGGCATTAAAACCTTGCTTTTGCATTTTTTCTTTCTCACCATTTAATGCATGTGCTGTCACTGCAATGATGGGCGTTTTCTCGTTGTAAGAGTCATTTCTAATTGCTTTTAGTGCGCTAATTCCATCCATTACCGGCATTTGGATATCCATGAAAATCAGCGCAAAACTTTCATTTTGGCATAACGCTAAAGCCTTGACACCATTTTCAGCAAGCACTACTTCACTTACTTGCTCAAGCAGTAAAGCATTTATTAGCTTTAAGTTGGCTTCATTATCATCAACAGCGAGTACTTTGATCGGTAATATTTTTCTGTTAGGTGTTGATAAACTCTCTGGTTCAGCTAATAAAGCGCTATAGAGTTTGTTAGCGGTAATAGGTTTACTTAAACAACTTAATGCACCACTTGCGATCAAAGCTTCCTGCAAGCTAGGAGAGTTACTGTTAATCGCTAAGTGTATATTGGCTATTTGAGGTTTAACTTTCGCTATTGTTTTCTTTAAATCACTTAGTGCTGTTGCTGTTTGGTCATGGCCAATTAACACATAATCAAAATTAATATCTTTATGATGCTGCTCTTGTTCAAGTACTTTGTTCAACTGTGTGGTGCTTTCTACTTGAGTAACCTGCATTTGCCAATTCAATAAAGTTTCATAAGTTGCGGCTCTGCTATGAGGGTGAGGCTCATAATACAAAATGGATTTATTTGCTAAACGTAGCTGCTCTAGCTCACCAACAAGCGGTAATGTATTCATGGCACACTCAAAGTCAAACCAAAATTTTGAACCGATATTTTCATTCGAGCTGAAACCTATGTCGCCTTTCATTTCATAAGCGAGTCGTTGGCAAATAATCAAGCCTAAACCTGTTCCACCATGTAAACGGGTAATGCTTTGGTCTGCTTGTGCAAACGCTTTGAAAATAGCTTGCTGTTGTACGCTATTCATACCAATGCCTGTATCAGCAACAGTTATTTTTACTGCTGCTCGTTTTGCATTAATTACTTTAAATGTTACATCAATAATAACAGAGCCATGTTGAGTAAATTTAATGGCATTACTGACTAAGTTACTCATGATTTGCTTGATGCGCATAGCATCACCTAATAATGAATCAGGAATATCATGGTCAATTTTCATTGATAATTCTAACTCTTTTTTATGCGCGCTTGGTGCTAGCAGGATTAGACTTTCTTCTATTGATTCTCTCAGTGAAAAAGGAATGCTTTCTATGACCATTTTTCCTGCATCAAGCTTAGAGAAATCAAGGATATCATTAATAATTGTCAGTAAGTTGTTAGCGGATCTATCTATGGTCTGTAAGTAATCTCGCTGAGAATTACTTAATGGTGTTTTAAGGACTTGTCGAGTGAAGCCAATAACCCCGTTTAACGGGGTTCGTAACTCATGACTCATATTAGCTAAAAATTCAGACTTTATTTTATTAGCGTCTTGCGATTTTTTCTTGGCTATGTTCAATTCAACATTTTGAATTTCATATTGCTCAAGGCTTTCACGTAAATCTATGGTTGCTTGATCAATACTACCTTGCATTTCATTTTGATAATTACCCAATGATTGTGCCATGGCGTTGATGCCTGTTTTCAAAAAATTCAATTCACCAATAAGTAGTTGACCACTTACGCGGCTTTCAAGCTTACCCTCACGAATACGATCAATAGCCTGCACCATAGAATTTACTGGTTTAGCTACATTCCTAATAAGTTTAAGCGCAAAGATACTACTGAGCAAAACACAAAGAAAAGCTATCGTAAAGGCAAAAATATATTGGCTTTGTTGTTTGAGTTTAATGCTACTTTTATCAAGATGAATAGTAATATAACCAAAGGTGTTAGTTTCATTTTTATTGTTATATTTTTCATCTATTATAGGCGCGCGAAATATGATGAAATCATCTGATTGCTCTGCTTGAGGGTAGGCTGGAATGTCTTCCCCAGCTTTTAACCGCATTAAGTTAACATTACCGTTGTAGGCACTAGTAACAAAAACTTGGTTGTCTAAGGTAAATACAGCAATACTTTTAATTATACTTGATTGGCTACGGTGTGCCGCGCTGATAATAGTTCGCAGTTGTTCACGATTGTTGTTAATAAGAGCTGCTTTACTGGTAATCGCTAAAGGTTCAATAATACTTTGAGCTCTTAAATTTAAAAATTCATCTAACTCGGCACTACGGTTATAGGAAAAATAGCCAGCAAGGCTAAAGCTGATTAATGCTGTAGGTACAATAGTAAGTAATATTACCCAGTCTTTGAGGCTTATTTTATGCATTTTTCAGTCGTACTTAATGTTTACTCGTTCTACCCTAAACTCGCATCTTAAGGTGGAACGAGTATAAAACTAGTGTAAAATGATCATCCTGATAAATCTATAATGTCATATGCTTAGCTAAATTACACTTTTTAGTTGAATTCAACTTTAGCTATTTATGTCAGTCTTTTAGATAAGTAATAAACAAAGATAAGTAATAAACAAAGAAATCCCTAGGTATTCAATTATGGCAAACTTTTTTAAAGAAAGCTCAAAAAAGCCAATACAAACTCAAGAAAAACAAACGTTAACAGTACAAATTGAAAAGTTAGATTTAAATGGTTGTGGTGTTGCCTATTGCAAAAATAAGCCTGTATTTATTAACGGCACTTTACCTAATGAAAACGTTGACATTAGGCTGGTTGAGCAAAAAAATAAATATGGCATTGCTAAACTATTAACCATAAATAAAGCAAGCAAACATAGAGTGGTAGCAAAGTGTCAGCATTTTACGCTTTGTGGTGGCTGTGATTTACAGCATCTTGAATATTCGCAGCAACTTACTTTTAAACAAAATAAAATTATTGAATTATTTTCTCGCACTGGCATTACTGCCAATGTTATTGATGAGCTGCCTTGGCAAGTGCCTATTTCGAGTTCACAGTGGGGTTATCGCCGTAAAGCTAGAATAGGCGTACAATTTGATAAAAACTCACAAGCAACTATTGGCTTTAGACAAAAATCAACTAACCAACTGGTGGCAATTAAATCATGCCCTGTTCTTGTTGAACCAGTAGAGAATATTTTCCCGATATTAAAAGCACTTATTGCCAAACTCAGTGTGAAAAAAGCTATTGGTCATATTGAAGTTATTTGCACTGATATTTCTGATCTTGACAAGTCAAATGAATCACTTGAAAAGCTGACATTAATCGTGCGCCAAATAAGGGCGACAAATGAACATGATCGTAAGCTTTGGCAAGAATACGCTAAAACAAATCAGTGGCATGTTCATTTTCAAGAGAATGAAAGTGATAAAAACAAAGGTTCGGTAAATGCAGGTGATGATTTAAGCTATGATTTAAGCTATGGTTTAGTTGATGATATTCAAATTAGCTTTTCTAATACTGATTTTATCCAAATAAATCAGCAAGTAAATTTAGCAATGGTTAAGCAAGCGCTTGAGTGGTTAAAACCTGAGATAAATGACCACATTGTAGATTTATTTTGTGGGGTAGGTAATTTTAGTTTGCCACTTGCTAGAAAAGTTAGCCGTGTTACTGGTGTTGAAGGTGTACAAAGCATGGTAGACAAAGCTACTGCCAATGCGGTTTTCAACAATATTGATAATTGCCAATTTTTTCAAGCGGATTTAAACAGTGAATGGCTTTCTAATGACGAAAACGATAAAGAGTCGCATAAATGGGCAAAAAACAAGTTTAATAAAGTTTTATTAGATCCCGCCAGAGCTGGTGCAGCATTCGCTATCGAACAAGTGATTAAACTCGACATTCCAACTATTTTATATGTTAGTTGCGAGCCAACGACGTTAGCAAGAGATAGTCAATTATTGCTTTTGAAGGGCTATGAGATTGAAAAAATAGGGTTAATAGATATGTTTTCTCAAACAAAGCATGTTGAGACTATGGTATTGTTCAAACGTAAATAACGAGAAATAAATCGAGGAATATTCATGGTTTCGGTGCGCAAATCCCATCAAGTTGTCTGTGTAGATTTCAAACACTGGTTAACAGAGCAATCTTTGTCAGTAGCAAAGCAACAAGCACTGACAAATTTATGGGAAAAAGTTGAACCGTTTTTTCAGCAACAAGAAGTTAGTTTGTTAAAAGCGATGGAAATGGTTGAGATCCTCTCGAGCCTAAATTTAGATGCAGACTCTTTACAAACTGCCTTTTTAACGCCATTACTAGAAGGCAACTTAATTACTCAAGATTTTGTTGAAGAGCACTTTAGTAAAGATATTATTATGCTTTGCCAAGGTGTAGAGAAAATGGCAGCCATTAAAGGGTTAAGGCAACAAAGTAGCGCAGGTAATGTCGATAATATTCGCCGTATGCTGTTAGCGATGGTTGAAGATGTACGTGCCGTTGTTATTAAGTTAGCCGAGCGCTTATTTGATTTGCGTGAACAAAAAAATAACGATGAAGAAAGCCGGGTGTTAGCAGCAAAAGAAAGTGCTAATATATACGCGCCACTAGCTAATCGCTTAGGTATTGGACAATTAAAATGGGAATTAGAAGATATTTCTTTTCGTTATCTTCACCCGCAAGTTTACAACAAAATAGCCAAATTACTTGATGAAACTCGCCTTGAACGTGAACAGTACATGAGCGAGATTGTTGACAACTTAAATAAACAGCTGCACGCATTACACATTAACGGTACCGTCTATGGTCGTCCAAAACACATCTATAGTATTTGGAAAAAAATGCAGCAAAAATCCTTAGATTTTGAACAACTATTTGATGTTCGTGCTGTACGTGTTGTGGTTGAAAAAGTACAAGATTGCTATTCTGCATTAGGGGTAGTGCACACTCAATGGAAACATTTATCTAAAGAATTTTCAGACTATGTAGCAACCCCTAAACCTAATGGGTACCAATCAATACACACTGTTGTTCTGGGCCCACAAGGCAAATCAGTAGAAGTGCAAATTAGAACAGCGCAAATGGATGATGATGCAGAACTAGGTGTGGCAGCGCATTGGCGTTATAAAGAAGGTTCTTCATCAAACTCTTCATCCAGAAAAACCGGCGGAAAAAGTAATAGCTTTGATGACAAGATAGGTTGGTTGCGTAAAATCCTACAATGGCAAGATGACGTGTCTGAAAGCGGAGAGCTTTTAGATGAACTTCGTAGCCAAGTGTTTGAAGACCGAATTTATGTATTCACGCCATCGGGTGACGTTATTGATTTACCAATGGGGTCAACACCGTTAGATTTTGCTTATTACATTCATTCAAATGTAGGGCATTGTTGTATTGGTGCTAAAGTATTTGGAAAAATTGTGCCATTTACTCATCACTTGAAAACGGGTGATCAAGTTGAAGTACTAACTAGCAAACATCCTAACCCAAGTCGTGATTGGCTAAATCCTAATTTAAACTATATTTATTCCTCTAGGGCTAGGGCGAAAGTACAGCATTTTTTTAAACTAGAAGACAGAGATAAACATCTTGCTCAGGGTAAAGAATTACTTGATACAGAGTTAGCAAAATTAAGTTCTATAACGATAAGTCAAAACCAACTTAAAGAGGCTGCTGTTCGTTTTAATGTTAAAACAGTTGATGATTTATATGCAGCTATTGGCTCAGGTAATGCCCGTTTACAGCAAATTATTAACTACTTCAAACAACTTGATGATAAGTTTACTCCGGTGCCTGAACTTGACCCTCAAAGTTTAGTCAGAGAACCTCATGTTGGCAAAAATACCACAGAAGATAATAACGGCATCACAGTGTCTGGTGTCGGTAATTTACTCACGCATATGGCAAAATGTTGCTCTGCCGTGCCAGGCGATGAAATTTCTGGTTTTATCACGCAAGGACGCGGAATTTCAGTTCACCGCCAAGATTGTGAACAATTAGCTAATGCGTTAAGTCAGCAACCAGAACGTTTTGTTGAAGTGCAATGGGGGCTTGATGATAAGCAAAGTTATCAAGCCAGTACACTTATTATAGCCAGTGATCGCCAAGGGTTATTTCGCGATATATCAACGATCATAGCGAATGAAAAAGTCAGTATTATTGGTATTGAAAGTCACAGTGATGGTGCGAAACAAACCATGAGTATGAAAATAGAAATGGAAGTTACCAGTAGTGAATTGTTAACACGAGTACTAGAAAAAATTCGACAACTTGATGATGTTGCTGAAGTAAAAAGATTGTAGCAGTTTTTTATTGTAAAAAAGAGAACATAAATGTTAAACGTTAATATTGAAAGTGAAGCCTCAATTGAAAAACTACGCTGGATTATGTCTAGGCTTCGTGACCCTAAAACAGGTTGCCCATGGGATATAAAGCAAAGTTTTTCTTCTATCACCGCGCATACAATTGAAGAAGCTTATGAAGTTGTTGATGCCATTGAACAACATGATTTTACTGAACTCAATAAAGAGTTAGGCGATTTGCTATTTCAAGTCATTTTTTATAGCCAACTTGGTCAAGAGCAACAACTGTTTGATTTTGACAGTGTGGTTGAAGCTATTTGTGAAAAGCTCATTCGTCGCCACCCTCATGTTTTTAGTAATGCGGATTTAACGACTGATACGCAAATTAAAGCCAACTGGGAAAATGAAAAAGCTAAAGAGCGTCAAACTAAAAATAAACAACAAAATCTGAGTCTTCTTGCTGATATTCCGAAAAATTTACCGGCCTTATCGCAAGCGGCAAAAATTCAAAAACGCTGCTCTCATGTAGGTTTTGACTGGAATAATATGAGTGATGTTTTTGCAAAGATTGAAGAGGAAGTGCTTGAAGTAAAAGAAGAGTTGCAAGCAAAAGAAATAAACCAAGCCGCTTTAGGTGAAGAGCTAGGCGACTTAATGTTCGCTGTGGTAAATTTATGCCGTCATGCCAAGCAAGACCCTGAAACCTTGTTGCGCCAAGCAAACCAAAAATTTACTAAACGTTTTCATGGCGTAGAAGCACAAGTAGAGCAGTCAGGTCGTGATTTTTCAAAACACAATCTTGAACAACTAGAGCAATATTGGCAGCAAGTAAAAATGAAAGAGAAGTAATAAGGGAATATAATGACCAAACTTTTATTATCCACCATGGCTTTAGGGAAACGTTTACAAGTTGAAAATAGCCATGTAACTATCGGTTTAACTAATCCTAAAAGTCCTAGTAATGTTGGTGCCGTTATGCGTGCATCAGGTTGTTATTGTGTAGATCAAGTTCTTTATACCGGACAACGTTATGCAAATGCAGCAAAGTTCAATGGCGCTAAACATAATGCCTCGAAACATAATACCGACACTAAAAATGCTTGTGATAAAATCCCACTAAAGGCAGCTGATGATTTTGAAAAGCTTGAATCTTTACGTACTTTTTTGCCCCCAAGTACTAAAATTATTTGTGTAGATTTGGTTGAAGGCGCGATACCACTGCCACACTTTCAGCACCCTGAACAAGCACTTTATATTTTTGGTCCAGAAGATGGCACCATTAGTCAGAAAGTGATAAATAATGCTGATGATGTTGTTTATGTGCCTACGGTTGGTTGTATGAATTTAGCCGCTTCAGTAAACGTATTGTTATACGACAGGTTGGCTAAATCGTTGCTTAGCAATAGCAATATCAATAACCAAGTACAAAGTGATAATGCATTGATCAGAAAAAGCAGAGATACCAATAATAAAGTTAAGGTTAAGGTCAAATGAACATGACGCACGGATGGTGGAGTGAGTTGTGAATCAAAATCAAGAATCACTAATTCAAGAAGCAACAGTAAAACCAAAGATAACCATAGAGGAATGTCCTGTGCCTGTTTCGACGAGGAGTAAGGTAAAAGTTTTTTTATGGAAAGTTACCGGTGTTTTTTGTGTCGGCTTAGCAATATTAGGTGCAATTTTGCCTATTTTACCGACCACTGTGTTTCTGATTATGGCAACCGCTTGTTTTGCTAAATCGTCACCAAGAATGCAACGTAAATTATTGAACAACAAAACCTTTGGTCCATTAATTCATGAATGGCAGCAGCACCGAAGCATTCCTAGAAAAGCGAAAAGAATAGCGCTGTTAACTATTGTTCTTTCTGTTACTTGGTCGGCTTATTTACTACAAAACATGATGTTAACTTTATTGGTTTTTTTGCTCGTTATTGGACCCTTTATTTTTTTATGGCGCCTGCCTGTAAGTAAGTGATTTCTTGTTAGCTACCGATAGATTCTATTGATGCAATTCACCTCATATTAACTTAACGCTTTCTTTACTATAACCGCTAAATGTTCAGGTAATGATAACTGCAAGGCAATGTTGTGAGCATCTTCAGACATTTTTTTCCACGTTAATTGCACAATACGAATGATTTTAGCTTCATTATCTTGTTTAGTATAGTTCGCTGCGAATGCTTCAAAGTAATGTTCAAGAAAAATCAAACAAGCAACATCTTCTAAGGTTTGGCTATCAGAATTGAGTTGATTATTTTCTTTATCTCTCAAGTTTTCTTTACAAATAATAGAGGCTGTTTGTTTAGCTTGTCGTTCACTATATCCATGTTCAATCATCACTTTAGCGGTTAATTCCCCATGAAATTTACCTAAAGCAATGCGCCATTGGTAATAACCAGCCTTACCTTGTTCAAATTCGTTGCGTTTTAAATGCCAACGTTTAATATGCTGAGCACGCACTGCTATTTGTAATAGTTCACTTGCTTGTGGCCAATGTTGCGTTAAACAAGCTGTCATTCGTTGACCATAAATCAATTCTTTCGGGAGCTCTTTGTTATTTAATAAAGTGACGTTGCTATCTTGGCGGTTAATATCGTCAATGGCTGATAACACTTGTTCTAATTGATTATTCATAGCTTACTTAGATAAGAAATTATGTCAGTATCATAACGATTAATGCACCACAAAAAAATGCTTATTTTTAACTTTCACTGAACCAGCAGTTTTAGGTGAAGCCAGTGTTTGAGCTATATAAGGGCTAGC